>UMKC01000023.1_pt1 | contig 12461 bp, 9 predicted proteins | sample 1966201 | NCBI WGS metagenome assembly UMKC01 (sample SAMEA4836166, study PRJEB28245) | human gut metagenome | biome: gut microbiome; material: fecal sample | place: Denmark | collected 2008 | reverse complement strand
GGCACTTAGAATTATGCGGTATTGCCCTAAAAAATCCTGCAAACAGGATAGCGGCCCCGTTTGCAGGTCATTCAGCTCAAAATTTAATAGGTGATGATCACGCCCTGGTCCTGTGCGTAAAAGCTGCACAGACCGCTGCAGGGCACAATATCCACCCGCGCATCCGGCCATTTGGCGTGGATGCCGTGTTCCAACAGGTTGGCGGCGTTCTGGTTGTTGCACTCGCTGATCAGCACCGGGCGCACACCATCGTAACCGTCCTCGTCCATCTGTTCCAAAATCTTGGCAAGCACCCGCGCTTCGCCGCGCGTCTTAAAGAAAAAGTCGATTGTGCCATCTTCGGTGCGGCGGCCCAAAACGCGCATGTTCAGCCGCCCGGCAATAAAGCCCACCACGCGGCTGACCCGCCCGGCTTTGGCAAGGTTATCAAAGCTGGCCAGGGCAAACATAATGTGCCCTTTCTGTGCCCAGTTGACCAGCTCGATGCAGATGGTATCAAAGTTGGTTCCTATCCGGATCAGCTTGTTGGCCAGCTCTGCTGCACCGGCCAGCGCGCCGGAACAGCTCAGGGTATCCAACACAAAAATCTGCTTTTCGGGGTGTTCTTCCAGCACCATCTCCCGCGCGGCCAGCGCGGCGTTGTAGCTGCCCGAAAGATTATGGCTGATGGTCAGCGCAATGCTTTTGTCCGCCATCAAAAACAGCTCGGCCCATTCTTCCGGGCTGGGGCAGGCGGTGGCGCTGGCGCCGTTATAATCCGTCATGGCCTGCAGCATGGCTTTGGTGTTCAGGGTGGGCAAGTCCACAAACTCGCGCTCGCCAACGCGAATCTTGAATGGAACCAATGCAAACTGAACCCCCGGTGCAGTGTCCGGCAGGGTACGGATCTCACAAGAAGAGTCCGATGCGATCATCCATTCCATAAAAAGACCTCCTGTAACGCAGGCAAAAAGCTGCGCAATCAGCCGGAACAATCCGGCATTTTTTTTTGGCGCGCTCGTGGCCGCCGTGCCGCGGCGGGGCCAACCCCCAGGCCGCGGATACTATTTTCTAATTCTATTATACGGGCCGCCCAACAAAGCGTCAAGCAAGAAAAAACAGCAAGTGTAAAAATTAGCGCCTTTTCCCGGCGGGCTATTGCGCCAATGTGTGCAGCGGGGTATAATATCTATATCTGTTGCTTTTGCCCTCCGGCGCGCCGGGGCTGCTGATAAAAGGAGAAAATAAACCCTATGGCTGATTATTACCACTACCGCCAAAAGATAGAAAAACAGCGCCGCCGCCGCAACGCGGTAGTTGCCCTGATGGTGGTGCTGATCATACTGTGTGCAGCTGCAGGCTTTTTCTGGATGTCCCGCCACAATCAGCAGGCGAACACCCCCCAGGCGGAGCCTACCATGCCCACAGCGGAAACTGCTGCCACGGCAACCCCGGAGCAGCCCGAACCCACCGCTCAAACGCCGGGTAACCCCCAGCGCCTGCTTCCCGCCGTGGATAACGCCGCGTGGGATACAGCCACCCCGGTGGAACAGACCATAGATCTGGAGTACCTGAACACCGATTCCCGCATGGCCGCCCTGCCTGCCCTTGGCACCGTGGAGCGCAGCCACTTTGACACTGTTACTTTTTTGGGCGACAGCATTACCGAGGGCATGGAGTGTTATGCCACCGGCTACCAGAACGCCCATGTGCGCGCCTATCGCGGTGCCGGTCCGGAAAGTGTTGTCTATAACACCACCGTCAAGGATCACATCCGCAATGTGCAGGAACCGGCCTTTGACGCCGTGGTGGAGACCCAGCCCGATGCGCTGTATATCCTGTTCGGTACCAACACCCTGGTCAACGGCAGCGAGGATACCGCCACCAAGTTCATCACCTATTATGAAAAAATGATCGACATGTTCCACGAAAGCCTGCCGAACGTGCCGATCTATGTGCAGTCCATCCCCGGCGTTCAGGAATGGGTCAAGGATTCCAAGCCCGGCTTGCAGAATGACCGCATCAAGCTGGTCAACAACCTGCTGGCTAACATGGCACTGCGCAAGGGCTGCTACTTTGTCAATATTGCCGAAGCCCTGAATCAGCCCGATGGCAGCCAGATTGACGAATACGAAGCCGATGGCATCCACATGCAGCCGGTAGGCTATACCGCCTGGTGCAACTATCTGGCAACCCATACGGCATGGGATCGCCGCAACACCTATGCGGGCGAAAATCCGCTCTATATCTTGGGCAGCTGATGCTGCCCGCGCCTTTATGCAGCATCAACAACATAAGTACAACAAATGCACTGCCAGCCCCCGTTTTGCCGTGGGGCAAGGCGGTGCATTTTGTTCTATTTGCATAGAAAAAACGGCGGGATATTTCGCGGTATTAAATCGTTTTTTGTCTAGTTTAACAAAGATTCCTGCAAATGTGTGTCAATTTTACACAAATCGACCCAGCAACTTACGAAAATTTTAGCGCTTTATTACAGAAATCTCTTGAAATTCCGCTGCAAAACAGGTAATATAAATATAGCAAAAACAAATTGGGTGCAGTTTATGCCGGAACAGGCAGCAGGAACAGGAATTTGTGCTGTTCTTTATATCATCGGCGCATAGCCTGCCTCAATCAGAGGTGTTTCCGGAAACCTAAGGCAACACCGCACAATTCCCGCCTGACGGCTTAAGCACCGCTCCGGCGGCTGCGGCACGGCATCTGCGTTGCCAAAATGCTCGATAAGACATCCAGTATTATCTGCGCTTTTGGCTTAGCATCTGCCGCACCTCGCTCGCCGTATCGGCACTTAGAATTATGCGGTATTGCCCTGGGAACATGATCAAAGGGGCAGCCCGGTCGGTGGTAAACCGGCGCGGTGCATGCCAAAAGGGGAGATTACAAGGTGAAACAAACACAGTCAGCGGCGAAGCCTTCCGATTTGCCAGTTTACCTGTTCCATCAGGGCAATAACTTTGAAGCCTACCGCTACTTTGGCAGCCACCTGGAAGAGCAGGATGGCCAGCCCGGCGCGGTGTTCCGCGTGTGGGCGCCGCACGCCAAAGCAGTTTCCGTTGTGGGCGATTTCAACAGCTGGGTGCCCACCAGCCATCCGATGGAAAAGGTGTCAGACGGCATTTGGGAGTTGTTCATTCCCGGCATCAAAATCTATGATGTTTATAAATACTGCATTACCACCCCGGCGGATGAGCTGGTGTACAAGGCTGACCCGTATGCGTTCCATGCCGAAACCCGCCCGTCCAACGGCAGCAAAGTTTTTGATATTTCCGGCTTTGACTGGCACGATGCCGCGTGGGAAGATGCGCAGAAGAAAAATGATGTGATCAACGGCCCGATGAGCATCTACGAGCTGCATGCCGGCAGCTGGAAAATGAAGGAGGACGGTGTCCCCTATAATTATTCCGAACTGGCGGATCAGCTTGTGCCTTATATTAAAGATATGGGCTATACCCATGTGGAGCTGCTGCCCATTACGGAATATCCGTTTGACGGCAGCTGGGGCTATCAGGTCAGCGGTTACTTTGCTCCCACCAGCCGTTACGGTACCCCGCACGACTTTATGGCGTTTGTGGATAAGCTGCACGCGGCCGGTATCGGCGTGATTCTGGACTGGGTGCCCGCCCACTTCCCCAAGGATGCTTACGGCCTGTACATGTTTGACGGCGCCCCCTGCTATGAGGACCCCAACCCCCGCCGCGGTGAGCATAAAGAGTGGGGCACCATGGTGTTCAACTTTGGTATGCCGGAAGTGGAAAGCTTCCTGGTATCCAGTGCGCTGTTCTGGATTGAGCAGTACCATGTGGACGGTCTGCGTGTGGACGCAGTGGCCAGCATGCTGTATCTCGATTACAACCGCCGCGATGGCGAGTGGGAACAAAACGTAAAGGGCGGCAAGGAAAACCTGGAAGCCATTGCGTTCCTGCAAAAGTGCAATACGGCTATCCTGGGCCGCCACCCGCATAAAATGATGATTGCCGAAGAATCCACCGCATGGCCGCTGGTTACCAAACCGGCAGCCGATGGCGGCCTTGGCTTCAGCTTCAAATGGAACATGGGCTGGATGAACGATATGCTCAGCTACATGAAGACTGACCCGCTGTTCCGTGCCGGCAACCATAACAAAGTTACGTTCAGCTTCTTCTATGCGTTCAGTGAAAACTTTGTCCTGCCCATCAGCCACGATGAAGTTGTGCACGGCAAGTGCAGCCTGATCAATAAGATGCCCGGTGATTACGAAGCAAAGTTCGCCAACCTGCGCACCTTCTATGGCTATATGATGGCCCATCCGGGCAAAAAACTGCTGTTCATGGGCCAGGAATTCGGCCAGTTCATTGAATGGGACGAGAAAAAGCAGCTGGATTGGATGCTTCTTGGCTATGATAAGCACCATGAACTGCAAACCTACGTCAAGGATCTGAACCACTTCTACCGTGAGACCGCCTCTCTCTGGCAGGTCGATTACAGCTGGGAAGGGTTCCAGTGGATCGTGCCGGATGATAACAAACAGAGCGTGATCGCGTTCCTGCGCCGGGACGCCAAGGGCAAGATGCTCCTGGTTGTCTGCAACTTTAACCCCGTCCTGCGCGAAAGCTACTCGATGGGCGTGCCCAACCCCGGTACATACAAAGAGCTGATCAACTCGGATGACGTCAAGTATGGCGGTACCGGTGTCAAAAATGGCAGCGTAAAGAGCGTCAAGGGCCCGATGCACGGCTTTGACCAGCATATTGAGGTAACCCTGCCGCCGCTGTCCACCATCTATTTCAGCGTTCCCGCTGCCCGCAAAAAGGCAGGAAAGCCCGCCAAGGCAGAAACTGCCGAAGCAGCCAAACCCGAAAAGGCAGCCAAGCCTGCGGCCACCAAAACTGCCGCCCCCAAAAAGCGCACAGCCAAACCCGTGGCAACAAAACCGGCTGCTAAAAAGCCCAGAGCGGCAAAAACAACCAAGCCCAAAACACCGGTAACGGAATCGTAAACGTCTGGTGTGTAAGGGCGGTACCGGCGGCAACCCGCAGCCGGTGCGGCCCGTGGAGATAAACAAGTTTAAGGGGAGAACAATTATGGCAAAAGAAATGATCGCAATGATCCTGGCTGGCGGCCAGGGTTCGCGCCTCTACGCGCTGACCCAGAAGCTGGCTAAGCCGGCGGTTCCGTTCGGCGGTAAGTACCGTATCATCGACTTTCCGCTGTCCAACTGTGTCAACTCTGATATTGACACCGTTGGCATCCTGACCCAGTATCAGCCGCTGGTCCTGAATGAATACATCGGCAACGGCCAGCCGTGGGACCTTGACCGCCTGCATGGCGGCGTCCATGTGCTGCCGCCCTACCAGCAGGCCACCGGCTCTGACTGGTACAAGGGCACTGCCAACGCAATTTACCAGAACATTTCCTTCATTGACCGTTATGACCCGCAGTACGTCATCATCCTGTCCGGCGACCAGATCTGCAAGCAGGATTACGCTGATTTCCTGCGCTTCCACAAAGAGAAGAACGCTGAGTTCTCGGTTGCCGTTATGGAAGTGCCTTGGAGCGAAGCCCCGCGCTTTGGTCTGATGGTTACGGACGAGAATGACCGCATCAGCGAATTCCAGGAAAAGCCGAAGAACCCCAAGAGCAACCTGGCTTCCATGGGCATTTATATCTTCAACTGGGATATCCTAAAAAAGTACCTCACCGAGGACGAAAACGATCCCAACAGTGAGAACGACTTCGGCAAGAATGTCATTCCCGCACTGTTGCGTGATAACCGCCGCATGTACGCTTATCGTTTCAGCGGCTATTGGAAGGATGTCGGAACCATCTCCAGCCTGTGGCAGGCCAACATGGAGGTTCTGGATCCGACCCATTCCGGCATCAACCTGTTTGATGAAAACTGGAAGATCTACTCCCGCAACTCCGGCCGCCCCTGCCAGCGCATTGGCACGGACGCTGACATCGTGAACTCGATGATCACCGAAGGCTGCCAGGTTGACGGCACCGTTAAAAACTCCATCCTGTTCCCCGGCGTTGTGGTCGAAAAGGGCGCCACTGTTGAAGCAGCCGTTGTTATGGGCGGCACTGTCATCAAGGCTGGCGCAAAGGTCGAACACTGCATCGTGGCTGAAAATGTCACCATCGAAGAGGGTGCTACCGTGGGCAAAATGCCGGAAAGCGGCCTGAATATTACCGAACCCGGCGATGTTGCAACGGTTGGCTCCGGTGTCAAGATCGGCAAGGGCGCAACGGTTGGCCCCAAGGCAATGATTTCCAATGATGTAAAGGATGGTGAGGAACAATGGTAAGCAGCAACGCAAACGCACTGGGCGTCATTTTTGCAAACTCTTATGATAACCTTGTCCCCGAACTGGTAGCGGAGCGCACAATGGCCTCCATCCCGTTCGCAGGGCGTTACCGCATGATCGACTTTGTTCTGTCCAACATGGCAAACGCCGGTGTGGATAATGTTTCGGTCATCGTCCGTAAAAACTATCATTCCCTGATGGACCACCTGGGCGCAGGCCGTGAATGGGACCTGACCCGCAAGCGCGGAGGCCTGAACATTGTTCCGCCTTTTGCAGAGCGCAGCATCAAGCTGTACAGCGGCCGTGTGGATGCACTGGCCAGCGTTCTGAACTGGCTGAGGGACCAGAAAGAGCGCTATGTGATCCTGTCTGACAGCAACATTGCCATGAACTTCGACTTTAACAAGCTGATCGAAGCTCATGTCAAGTCCGGCGCAGACGTTACCATGGTATACAACCGCGGCGAAATCCCCGATGGCGCCCGCACCGATAACTACACCATCCGCATTGATAATGGCCGTGTGGCTGAGCTGCTTTCCAACGATTATCGTCCCGGCGTCCAGAATCTGTCCATGAACCTGTACATCATCGAGCGCGAAAGCCTGATCCAGCTTGTCCGCGATGCATCTGTGCGCGGTCTGGTCTATTTTGAGCGCGATATCCTGGCCCGCAACCTGAGCCTGCTGAATGTCCAGGCTTATGAGTTTGACGGCTATGTGGCCCGCATCAGCGATATGAAGAGCTACTTTGACGAGAACATGCGCCTGCTGCAGGCTGGCAATGTCGATAAGCTCTTTAACGAAGGCAACCCCATCTACACCAAGATTCGTGACGACAACCCCACCCGTTACCTGGAAGGCAGCAAGGTCAAGAACAGCCTGCTGGCTGACGGCTGTGTGGTGGAAGGCACCGTTGAAAACAGCGTGCTGTTCCGTGGCTGCCAGATCAAGAAGGGTGCTGTTGTGCGCAACTGTGTGCTGATGCAGGATACCGTTGTAGAGGAGAACAGCTCCGTTGAGTATGTGGTTACCGACAAGAATGTCCACATCACGGCAGATAAAAAGCTGATCGGCACGGATTCTTTCCCAGTGTTTGTTGCCAAAAGGCACACGGTGTAACCTGATTACGCCCTGAACTTTCCCGCCAACTCTCCCCGGCGGGTAGTTTGCAGGAAAGGGCGGGGGAGTGAACACGCTTCTCCGCTCTTTCCTTATTTTATCATAACAGCCTGCCCGGCAGGCGTTGCAAACAGCCGCTCCAGCGGCTCTGCAAGGAGGTACCCATGAAAATTCTCTATGCAGCCAGCGAGGCTGCACCGTATGCAAAATCCGGCGGTCTGGCCGATGTTGCCGGTGCATTGCCCAAAGCTCTGGTTCATGACGGCATTGACTGCCGCGTTATCATGCCCCTGTACGGCGATCTCAAGTTCAAGGATACGCTGACCTATGTTACCAATTTCAGCGTGCCCGTGGGCTGGCGCAGCCAGTACTGCGGCCTGTTCAAGGCCGAGCATGACGGCGTGACGTTCTACTTTATCGACAACGAATATTACTTTAAGCGCAGCGGCCTGTATGGCTTCTATGATGACGGCGAGCGTTTTGCTTTCTTCTCCCGCGCCATTCTGGAAACCCTGTTCTATACCGACTTTGAGCCGGATATCATCAACTGCAACGACTGGCAGACCGCCCTTACCCCGGTTTACCTCAACCTGTACTACCGCCACTTGGATAAGTTCAACCACATCAAGACGGTATTCACCATCCATAACATTGCCTACCAGGGCAAGTATGGCATGGATATCCTGGAGGATACCTGCGGCATTGGCGCACGCGATGCCCACATTGTGGAGTATGATGGCTGCGCCAACTTTATGAAGGGCGCAATCGAGACTGCTGATAAGGTAACCACCGTCAGCCCCACCTATGCACAGGAAATCCTGGACCCGTGGTTCAGCCATGGTCTGGATGGCTTGCTGCGCCAGAAGCAGTATAAGCTGTGCGGTATCCTGAACGGTATTGACGTGGATGTTTTCAACCCCGCCACCGACCCGGATATCCCGCAGAACTATGATGCCAACACGGTTCAGCAGGGCAAGCCCGTCTGCAAAGCAGCTTTGCAGGATGAGTTCGGCCTGAACAAGGATGGCAGCCCGGTCATGGCCATGGTTACCCGTCTGGTTGGTCACAAGGGCGTTGACCTGGTGCGCAGCATTGCCGAAGGTCTGCTGCAGCAGGGCATTGAGCTGGTGATCCTCGGCTCCGGCGAAGCCCAGTACGAGAACTTCTTCAACGAGCTGTGCGCCCGCAACCCCGGCCGCGTTGGCGTGTACATTGGCTTTAACGCCAAGCTGGCCCAGCGCATTTATGCCGGTGCCGATATCTTCCTGATGCCGTCCCGCTCCGAACCCTGCGGCCTGGCCCAGATGGTATCCTGCCGTTATGGAACCATCCCCGTTGTGCGTGAGACCGGCGGCCTGCGCGACTCCATCCACGACTCCGGCGATGGCTATGGCAATGGCTTTACCTTTGCCAATTACAACGCCCACGAGCTGTACGAAGCCTGCTGGCGTGCCAAGGAAGGCTACTGGAACAAGGAAGGCTGGCCCGTGCTGGTCAAGCGCGCCATGGAATGCGATTTCAGCTGGTCCAACTCCGCCAAGAGCTATGAGGGCCTGTACAATGAGGTCGTGAACCTCTGGTAAGTCTTTGGGAAGCTGCTCCCTAATGAGTTAAAATCAAATCCCGCTGTGTGCAGCCTGAAAAGCCGCATACAGCGGGATTTTTGTTTCATTGGGATTGGTCCGGTGAAAAGGAAAACGGAAAGAATAGATACGCCCGTGCGGCAGCATAGCAGCGTGACAGGGGAGACGAACCGAATGCTTCCAGAACGCAGCACAGGAATTTCGAAAAAGCCAGCCATCCGGAAATGAAGAAATTTCGGATTTTTTGCCACAATTTGCCGAACATGTGTTACAATAGTACCGGAATTTTGGCCGTGGCATTAAGGAAAATCCCATGCCCGCGGTCAATCGGGAAAGGAAACATAACAGCAATCCTATGCGGAAAAGAAAACATTGGTATGTACCGTGCATCGCCCCAGCACTGGCCGCGCTTTTGCTGGCGGGCTGCGGCGCAACGGTGGATTTGAATGAACAGGCCACAGCCGAAACCGCCATGGCCGTGCAATGGGTGCCCAATGGCAGCGTTTATGCTACTGCGGCGGAAGAGCTGGAATACTGGTCCACAGCCCAAAAGCTGGAATCCGCCCTTGCCGCCACGCGGGAAACAGCCCCCAGCGTAGACTTGAACGAGCTGCTGGATGAATTCTGCGCCGCGCAGCCGGGCAGCTTTTCGCTTTACCTGCAAAATCCGGCAACGGGGGAAAGCTATACTTATAACACGGATGCCCTGTATTACCCCGCCAGCCTGCTCAAGCTGCCCTATGCGTTCTGGCTGTGCGGCCAGGCCGATGCCGGAACACTGGACCTGGAAGATGAACTGCCCAACCAGTTCCGCGGCCGTTTGTCTGATACGGCGCTGCAAGCCTATAACGATGCCGAGACCATCCCGGCCAAAGCCGCCATGCGTGCTATGATCGCCCACAGCGATAACAACGCCGTCACCCTGTTGACCACCCACTGGCCAGCCAATGAATCCAGCGGCTTCCAGCAGTTCCTGGCGGATTACGGCTTTGCCTATGCCGCAACCTGCGACCTTACCCCGCAAACCGGCATTATCGGTATGGCTTCCACTGGCGAGTTTGCCAACATTGTGTCCGCGGTGTATGATTATCTGGATTCAGGCAGCGCCGCCGCAGCCTACCTGAAAACCTGTATGCTGGCTGCCGACCATGATATTTTGTATGTGCCGGATGGCGTGCCTGCCGCCAAAAAGTATGGCAGCTGGGATTACGCATATCACGATGTTGCCATTGTGTATGCCAAGCATCCCTACTGGATTGTTTGCATGACAGACCAGGGAGATGAAAATGTAGATTTCCCCGAAGAACCCACCCAGGCCATGCAGACCCTTGGCCAGCTGGTGTATGAATACTGGAACCCATAAACTACGCCAGCGCCGTTTCAAGAAAGGAGCCGACCTTTGCCAAACAAGAAAACTGCCGCCCAGCGCCAACCCTATGTGGACGCTATGAAAGGCTTTGGCATCCTGTGCGTTGTCATTGGCCATTTTATCGAGTATCACCGTGGTACCGCGCCGGGCATCAACGCGCTGTTTACCTGCATTTACCTGTTCCATATGGCAATTTTTTGCACAGCCAGCGGCCTGGTGGCTAAGTTCAGCCTGCGCAAGCTGGTCACGCAGCAGCTATGGCTCTACCTTATCAGCCAGGCGGGCATCACGGCGTTCCGTGCGGCTGCCCTGAAAGATAACATTGTGGATCAGGGCGGCTGGCTGCAAAATGTACTGCTGCCATGGCGGCACATGTGGTATCTGTACGCCCTCATGTTCTGGATGCTTACCGTGCCTTTGCTGCGCGCCATCCAGCGGCGCGGCCTGCTGGCCAGCACCGTAGGGATGGCCGCGGCCATTGCCATAGGCCTGTTGGGCGGCTGTGTCAACTGGCCGTTTGATCTGGGCCGTGTGTTTTCCTTTTTCCCGTTCTTTGCGTTCGGTGTGCTGTTTGCAGAGCCGTTCCGCAGCTGGCAAAAGCGCTGGTATGCCTGGGGCCCGCTGGCGGCGGCCATCGTGGTGTTTTATACCGTAACCGTCCAGCGCATCGTCACCGCCGAAACCCCGGTGTATGAGGGAGCCCGCATCTTCCAGTCCGACGCCTATGCGGTGGGCGGCTACCTGATGCAGGATCGCGCAGTGTTCTACCTGCTGGGCTTTGGCACCGTGCTGGCCATCACCCCCATTCTGGGGCTCATCAAGCCGCTTGCCAGCCTGGGCCAGCGAACCCTGCCCATCTACATCCTGCACATGCCGCTGTACGCGCTTCTGGTTCAACTTGGCTGTTACGAAGCCTGTGCTTCCCACGGGCTGCCTGCCGTTATTACCTGGCTGTGCTTTATCATCCCCGCGGTGGTGGCCCTGTGCGCCAGCGCCCCGGTGTGTGCCATCCTGAACGGCATTGCAAACATCTGGTACAAAACGCTCCCGGCTCTCTTTTCCCGCCGTGGATAAAGCGTTCGCAGATGCGTTTATCCAACCGCAATAAAACAAATAAAAGAGCAAAAAAATAAACCAGGCGTGCCCTGCAAAGCAATCGACTTTGCAAAACACGCCTGGCTTTATTTTATAAAATCACTTTCAGGGCCAACGTGAAAGAATCAGCCCTCCGCCAGGAATCACTGCTCATCCTTGTGATCCAGCAGCTTTTCCATGGTGTGCCAGCCCAGCACTGCGCACTTTACGCGGGCTGGCATGTGGGAGATATCCTGCAGCGCACCGGCTTCTTCCAACTTTTCAATGTCGGCATCGGTAGCTTCGCCCTTAATCATCTTCAAAAAGGTCTCGGCCAGGTCTTTGGCTTCATCCACTCTGCGGCCAATGATCATGTCCAGCATGATATCTGCCGAAGCCTGGGAGATCGCGCAGCCGTCACCAACAAAGCTGCCGTCCTCAATCTTGCCGTTTTCTACTTTCAGCTGCAAAATAATGTCATCGCCGCAGCTGGGGTTCACACCCTCCAGCGTCATGTTGGCGCCGGGCAGCGGCTTTTTATGGGCGGGGTAGAGGTTGTGGTCGGTCAGCACCTCATTATAAAACGTACTACTCGGCATAACCCATTTCCTTTCTTACGCCGCCCAGCGCCGCCAGAAAGCGGTCAATGTCAGCGGTGGTGTTATAAAATGCAAGGCTGGCGCGTGCGCAGGAACGCACACCCAGATAAGCCAGCAGCGGCTGTGCACAGTGGTGCCCGGCACGCACGTCCACATGGCAGCTGTCCAGAATGGTGGCAATGTCGTGCGGGTGTACGCCATCCACCGTAAAGCTCAAAATGCCGCAGTGCTTGTCCGGGTCATCGCTGCCCAGAATATTCACACCGGGGATCTTCTTCATGCCCTCATAGGCATAGCGGGTCAGGGCCTGCTCCTGGGCGTGGACATTTTCCAGCCCAATGGATTCCAGGTAATCAATGGCCGCAGCCAGCGCAACCGCGCCGCCTGCATTCACGGTGCCGGCCTCAAATTTGTGGGGCAGCTCAGCATACACA
>UMKC01008053.1_pt1 | contig 12495 bp, 7 predicted proteins | sample 1966201 | NCBI WGS metagenome assembly UMKC01 (sample SAMEA4836166, study PRJEB28245) | human gut metagenome | biome: gut microbiome; material: fecal sample | place: Denmark | collected 2008 | reverse complement strand
GAGATATTTTATTGGTCGGTGCTGCTGCCGGTAATTTGTTTATCGGGACTTATAAAACGAATGTAGGAAAACCTGAGTCGAGTCCGTCGTTTGGACGTGCTTATTCTGGAGCCCGTCCTACAAAACTGAGTGGGTATTATAAATATAAATCAATGCCTGTTACATACGCTGGTACTGTTCCCGGAAATCTGAAAACAGATCAATGCCATATTTATTTAAGATTATGGGATGATGCCGGACAGGAAATAGCTTATGGTGAGTTTATTGGTACAGAGACTGTTACTGAATATACGAAATTTGAGTTTGATATTAAGTATAGTAATACTGAATCGAAACCTGCGAAAATCGCGATTGTTGCTACTTCCAGTAAGTATGGCGGTGATTTTGATGAGAATGGAAAGAAAGTAATCGGACAGGTTGGCGACGGCAGTACGTTGTGGGTAGATGAATTTGAATTAGGTTATGAATAAATTAGTTATTGAATATATGAAGTGGATAGGAGGCTTGTGCTCGCTGCTGCTATGTATGCTACTGGGAGGGTGTCAGGAGAATGAGGAAACTGATTTATCTGGCAAAACGGGATTGCTTGTTACCTTGACTGATGAGGATAATAAAGCATATTCACGTAAAGCTCCTTCTGAGTTGGAAGATCCGCTGACAGAAATGTTTCAGTTGAAGATTCTATATAGTGGTACCGATAAATCTGCCTATAAGGGAACTTGTAAGGAATATGTTTTATTACAGGAAGGCCTGTACGATTTGACTGCTACGTATGGTGATAATCCAGTGATTGCATTGGATGCTCCCTATTATGTAGGAAGTTTGAATGCACGGGAAGTGATAAAAGGAGAAATGACTTCAGCTTCTATATCTTGCTCTGTAGCCAATTCTCTGTTGTCTGTCATTTATAACAGAGAGAGTCTGAACAAGATGTATGAATCCTATTTCGTAACAGTATCTGTAGGCAGTGAGTCTGTCGATCTGGATGCTGATTCAGGAAAGAGTGCTTATTTTCGTGCAGGTTCGTCAGTGAAGCTGGTTTTCCATGGCCGTTTATCTGGTACGGGAAAAGAGGTCGTATATGATATTCCGGATCAGGAGCAGTTTGCAAATATTGCAGTAAAGACTCATGTAAAGGTTACATTAGGTCTGGATGATTCAGAAATTTCATCGGGAGTAGGTATTTCTATTGAGAAACTTGAAACGGAAACGGTTTCTATTGCTGAAACGATACCTTCAGAGTTTATGCCTAAGCCGAAATTGGAATCGGATGGTTTTCTGAATAACGAGCTCTCGTTCGCTGAAACAGAAAAAAAATCGGCAACTATTCGTTTGAAACTTTCATCTGCCTTGCAGGAGTTGAAGTTGAAATTTAATTCGGCAGATACTAAGTTTGCTGGATTGGAACAAGGAAAAGAATATTTGTTGTCTAGTGCTGAAGATAAGTCTGCGATTGAAAATGCATTAGGTATTTCCTTACCGGAAGTTGGAGCAACGGAGGCTGTTTTGGATTTTACTTCTTTATTACCACAGCTGATGACGAATAAGGGAGCAACTGTTACGTCAACAATAGAAGTGGATGTGAAGGCCAATAACCGCTGGGCTAGTGAAGATGCAACAGTAAATCGGGTTTATACACTTAAGTGTAATAAGCCGGAGTTCTCTATCGTAACTAATCCGGGAAACTTCTGGTGTAAGGAATTTAGTGTAGACAGCTGTGATATAAAGACTGGAGATATCGAAACGATTTCGCAGAAAATTCAATATCAATATCGTAAGAAAGGCGACGAGCAATGGATAGACTGTGATCGCTTGGTACAGTTTGACGACTATCCTGTGGATAAGCAATATCAGATACGTGCTGTTTATCGTGAGGGTATCGAAACAGAGCCAGTGGATGTGGTGCTGGAAACTCCGCAACAGTTACCGAATTCGGATATGGAAGAATGGTATATTGAGGAAAAGAAAAAATCGGGTACATGGCCCTCTAAGGATAAAACTTATTACACTTTCCATCCTTATGCAGAAGGTAATGCCAGCTCGTCTTGGTGGGCAACAAACAACGATAAAGCTCAAGGAGGAACGTATGCTTTGGGTATTTGGTATGAAGGTTGCTTTGCATCCTGTGTCAGTTATACAGAAGATGCTCATGGAGGTACAAAAGCTGCGTTGATGTATCTTTCGGGATGTGGTGATGGCTATGCCAATACTGCGGGTACTTATGTCGGTGGTGCTATGGTAGGTAGCTTGTTTATTGGAACTTATGACTCTGGTATTATACAAGGGCATGATTTTGATTCTCGTCCAACTTCGATGTCTTTTTGGTATAAATATAAGCCCTATAATTCTGATGCTTTCAAGGTTGTTGTGTCTTTAAAGAATGGAGATCGGGAAATTGCAACTGGAACGTATGAACCTGCTGCCTCTTCGGAAGAAGATGGTGAATATGGACACGCCACAGTTGATTTTAATTATACTGAACCTTTTGAGAAAGCAACTTCTATATGTGTGCAGTTTTTGGCCTCGAATAAAACTTCACTTTCTCAGAGTGATTTTGATTTAGGAACAACTATAACTTATCCAGTGATTGGCGATTGGACTGTGCATATGGGAAGTATTTTGAAAATAGATGATATTTTCTTGGCATTTGATAAATAAAAGATGAAGTCATGAAACGAAATATACTTTATATATTGTGTGGAATCTTTTTGCTGATTGGTTGTCAGCAAAAAGAAGTTTTATCTGGGGCAGGTTATATGTCTGTTTCTGGTATAGAAGTCCAATCGCAAACTGTGGCAGAAGTCGCTTCGCGTTCAACTGATGATATAATCTGGACTGTTGAATTGTGGAAGGGGGGTGAGATGCTTCGCACACTTTCTACTGAAGAAATGCAGAATAAAATCGAATTGGATGCTGCAGATGACTATATGTTGAAAGTGTATAGTCCGAATTATGGAGTGGAAAAAGGCTGGACTAACGATGAGAAAGGCGAGCCTGTTTATTATACGGAAGTTCCTTTTGTCGTAAAACAGGGAGAAACTACTGGATTGAAAGTTCAGGTTCCTACGATTACATTTGCTGTAAGCCTAAATCTGTCGGAAGTGATCGGGGATTGGTTACAGGAATATGATTTTACTGTGACTGCTGGAGATAGAACTGTAGCTTTAGACAATGGAGATATTGCTTATTTTCCCTATTCTGAAGGTGTTTCTTTCAGTTATCAGTTGACTTTGACAAATTCTGATTCAGAAACGAATACATTAAATGGTGATTGGGGAAAAGATGAAGGAGAAGTCATAAACACAAATACGATATATACTGTTGTTTACAACTGGGATACTCATTCTTTGTCTTTGAAAGAGTAAAGAATTGATAACATTCAAAAAATCTTTCTTGTTCTTTATGAATAAAGGAGGATTTTTTTGTTGTGAACAGTATTTACTGATATAAAAAACGGGTGGAACGTTATTCGCATTCCACCCGTTTCTGTTTTTATGTTAGGGATAATCTGTTTATACAATACCCTGAGCCATCATAGCTTTGGCAACTTTCATGAAGCCGGCAACGTTTGCACCTTTCACGTAGTTGATATAACCGTCTGGTTCTGTACCATACTGTACACAAGCTTCGTGAATGTTCTTCATGATGCTTTTCAGTTTTTCGTCTACTTCTTCCTGACTCCAGCTCAGTTTGATAGAATTCTGAGTCATTTCCAAACCAGAAACAGAAACACCGCCAGCATTAGCAGCTTTACCCGGAGCATAAAGAATTTTAGCTTCCTGGAATACACGGATAGCTTCTGGAGTAGAAGGCATGTTTGCTCCTTCCGAAACAGCGATTACACCGTTTGCAATCAATGCTTTTGCATCGTCGCCATTGATTTCATTCTGAGTTGCAGAAGGAAGAGCGATATCTGCTTTTTCGTTCCATGGACGAGCACCTGCTACATATTTGCAGCCATACTTTTCTGCGTATTCGCGGATACGGCCACGGTACAAGTTCTTCAGTTCCATGATGTAATCCAGTTTTTCACGGTCGATACCGTCCGGATCATAAATATAACCGTCTGAATCAGACATTGTAACAACTTTTGCTCCCAGTTGGATCAGTTTTTCTACTGTGTACTGAGCTACGTTACCTGAACCTGATACAAGACAAGTTTTACCTTTAATATCTATGTTGCGTGTCTTAAGCATTTCCAGCAAGAAATAAATATTTCCGTAACCAGTTGCTTCAGGACGAATCAATGAGCCACCAAATTCACGACCTTTACCTGTCAATACACCGGTAAATTCGTGAGCCAGCTTTTTGTACATACCGAACATGAAACCTACTTCACGACCACCAACACCGATATCTCCGGCTGGAACGTCTGTTTCAGGACCGATATGACGCCATAACTCCAACATAAACGCCTGGCAGAAACGCATTACTTCTGCATTTGACTTACCACGTGGAGAGAAGTCAGAACCACCCTTACCACCACCCATAGGAAGTGTTGTCAGAGAGTTTTTGAATGTCTGCTCGAAAGCAAGGAATTTCAAGATACCTAAGTTTACAGAACTATGGAAACGGATACCGCCTTTGTACGGGCCGATTGCATTGTTGTGCTGAACGCGATAACCCATATTAGTCTGGATATTGCCTTTATCATCCATCCAAGTTACACGGAACTGATAAACTCTATCAGGAATGCACAAGCGTTCAATCAAATTTACTTTGTCGAATTCTGGGTGTTTGTTGTATTCTTCTTCGATAGTGCCTAACACTTCTTCTACTGCCTGGTGATATTCAGGCTCATTAGGAAATCTTCTTTTCAGATCTTCCAATACTTTAGCTGCATTCATAAATTATCTATTTAGTTGTTGGATTATTTGATTTTCTAAATTGATCAATTTTTGATGTGACAAAAATATAGATAAAAATTTATTTATGCAACATTTGATAAATAAAATCAAAGAAAAAATATCAAAATATTTGATTTTGTGAATTAAATATGTGTAAATGCTTATTATTTATTGTTTTTCATAGACTTAGCGATAGGAATAAATACCAAAGCTCCTGAAATGAGAAGCATTGTGATAAGCGGTCCGTCAATACGTGGAGAAGAAGTCAGGACTACAAAACAAAGAGCTGCCCAAAACAGGGTAAGTATGACACTTTGGGTTTTTGTTAGTGGTTTTCTCATAGCTTTTGTTTATGGATAAAAAAGGAAAAGCTGAAATCGGGAAAATGACGAATTAAAATTCACAGAAGAATTACTTCATTTTCTGATTTCAGCTTTTCCTTTTATAAAGGGTTTAACATTGTTTCTTTTTCTTATCTACTATTGCATCGATGCAGGCAATAGCGGTGATATTCACGATATCACGTACAGAACTTTCTATATCGGTAAAGTGGATAGGTTTGTTCAATCCCATCTGAATCGGACCGATAACCTCTGTCTCACTCATATTTTGTATAAGCTGATAAGTTGCATTTGCCGAACTTAAGTTAGGGAATACAAGCGTATTGACTTCTTTTCCTTTCAGGCGTGTGAAAGGATATTTTTCATCACGCAATGCATTGTTCAAGGCAAATTTTACCTGCATTTCTCCGTCGATAGCAAGTTCCGGATATTCATTGTGCATGTAGTTTATTGCTTCGTGTACTTTTGCCGGGCTTCCTTCAGTATCTGAACCAAAGTTAGAGTATGAAAGCATGGCCATAACCGGTTCCTGATTGAAGAAACGTACTGCCTTTACTGACAATTTTGCTATGTCGATGAGTGTATCGGTATCCGGATGACGGTTGATCAATGTATCAGCGATGAAATATGTTCCTTTCTTGGAATTCAGGATGTGCATTGTTCCGAAATGGTTGTATCCCGGCTGTATACCGATAACTTCCTTGGCTACCTTGATAGTATTTGAATATTTGGTGTACAGACCTGTAACAAATGCATCGGCTTCTCCTGTTTCCACCATCATCATACCGAAATAGTTACGTTCGAACATCTTGTCGTTTGCTTCGGCAAAGTTTGCTCCTTCGCGGGCACGTTTTTCACACAGTATGCGTGCGTAACGTTCGCGGCGTTCTGCTTCACGGTCGTGACGGAGATTTACGATTTCTATTCCATCCAGATTCAGGTCGAGTTCTTTGGCAAGCTTAGCTATTCTTTCTTCATTACCTAACAGGATTGGGTTACAGATACCTTCGGCCTTAGCTTCTACTGCAGCTTTCAGCATGTTGGGGTGAGTTCCTTCGGCAAATACAACGCGTTGCGGGCAGCGACGTGCTGTTTCATATAACTGGCGAGTCAGTTTGTTTTCCTGACCCATCAGTTCACGCAGATGATTCTTGTATGCTTCCCAGTCGGTAATCTGCTTACGTGCGACTCCCGATTCCATTGCAGCCTTAGCTACAGCCATGGAAACTTCTGTTATCAGTCGTGGATCTACTGGCTTCGGTATAAAATATTCGGGACCAAATGTCAGGTTGTTGACATGATATGCTTCATTTACTACATCAGGTACAGGCTTTTTAGCAAGGCCGGCGATAGCTCGTACAGCTGCCAGTTTCATTTCTTCGTTGATAGCAGTAGCACGTGTATCCAATGCTCCACGGAATATATACGGGAATCCGATAACGTTATTAATCTGGTTAGGATAGTCTGAACGTCCGGTTGACATCAATACGTCAGGGCGTGATGCCATAGCATCTTCGTAAGATATTTCTGGAGTTGGGTTTGCCAAAGCAAAAACAATCGGATGATCTGTCATGCTTCTTACCATATCTTGAGTAAGTACGTTTCCTTTTGACAGCCCGAGGAAAACATCAGCTCCCTTGATCGCTTCTTCCAATGTATGTACGTCAGTACGATCGGTAGCGAAATATTTCTTTTGTTCGTTCAGGTCGGTACGCTGCTTGGAAATAACCCCTTTACTATCCAGCATGACGATATTTTCCAGACGTGCACCCAGCGATACATACAGCTTGGTACATGATACGGCAGAAGCTCCAGCACCGTTTACAACGATTTTTACATCTTCTATTTTCTTTCCTGCTACTTCCAAAGCATTGATCAGACCGGCACTTGAGATGATTGCTGTTCCGTGCTGGTCATCATGCATGACAGGAATGTCAAGTTCTTCTTTCAGGCGTTGTTCTATCTTAAAGCATTCGGGTGCTTTGATATCTTCCAGGTTAATACCTCCAAATGTAGGAGCGATAGCTTTTACAGCTTCGATAAATTTGTCAGGATCCTTTTCGTTTACTTCTATGTCGAATACATCGATGCCGGCATATATTTTAAACAATAATCCTTTTCCTTCCATTACGGGTTTTCCGCTCATGGCACCTATGTCACCCAATCCCAGAACAGCTGTTCCGTTTGAAATGACAGCAACCAAATTACCTTTAGCAGTATAGTCGTATGCTGTTTCAGGACTTTTCTGGATTTCAAGACATGGTTCTGCAACTCCCGGCGAATATGCTAATGACAAGTCTCTTTGTGTTTGATAAGGTTTGGTCGGAACGACCTCAATTTTACCCGGTTTGCCCTGTGAGTGATAGAGCAAAGCGGCTTCTTTTGTTATTTTGACCATAATTTTATTGGTTTTATGAATTATCAATTAATGTGTAGCGCAAATGTAGGAATAAAATAACAAATGGAAGATTTTTTCTTTAAAAAAACTGTAATTTGTATAATATGCAGAAGTTTCTGTCGATAATATTTGTCAATTAGTCGTTTTAATTTGGCTATATGTAATAACTATCCTAGTTTTATGGTTATTGTTAGTTAAACAGTTGGTTTTGTGAGTGATTTTTTCATTATATTTGCACGGTTAAAAACTAATCGGGTTGAAAAAGTTTTCTATTGAAACGATAAAACGAGGGTAAGAAAAACATTAATTTTTTTATAATATGAATATGAGTGTAAAAAGAAACAGAAGTTTTTTTTCTAGCCGAATTTCCCTTATGGCTTTAGGGGTATCGGTTTTGACTGCCTGTGGTGGGGGCCAAGGCGGCATGAAAATGGGTGACAACGAGTTTGCTGTGCAATCGGTTACAGTAACTTCTAGTAGCCAGACCACTCAGTATCCGGCTACAATCAAAGGTTTGCAGGATATTGAAATTCGTCCTCAGGTGTCAGGATTCATAGTGAAATTATGCGTAGATGAAGGAGCTACAGTTCGTAAGGGTCAGGCTCTATTTCAGATAGACCCAACTCAGTATAAAGCTGCTTACGACCAGGCTAAGGCTGGTGTAGAATCTGCTAAAGCTAATTTAAAGACTGTTACAGAAACAGAAGCAAATAAGAAAATGCTGCATGAACAGAAGATTATCAGCGATTTTGAATATCAGACAGCTGTAAATAATTTGCTGACAGCTAAGGCTAATCTGGCGCAGGCTGAAGCTGCTTATGCTGCTGCAAAACAAAATTTAGGCTTCTGTACAGTTACAAGTCCGTCTGATGGTGTTATCGGAACTTTCCCGTACCGTGTAGGTGCTTTGGTTAGTGCATCGGTAGCTCAACCATTGACAACTGTTTCTCAGATTGGTGATATGTATGTATATTTCTCTATGACAGAAAAACAGTTGTTGGCTTTGACAAAAGCTGGTGGTACATTGAAAGAACAGCTGGAAAAAATGCCGGCAGTAAAACTGCAACTTTCTGATGGTACTATGTATGATGCAGAAGGTAAAATTGATGCTGTAAGTGGAGTTATCGATCAGACTACAGGTTCTGTTAGCATGCGTGCTATTTTCCCGAACAAGCAAAATATTTTACGTAGTGGAGGTATGGCAAATGTTGTATTCCCTTATGCAATGGATAATATTATTTTGATACCTCAGACAGCTACACAGGAAATTCAGGATAAGAAATTCGTTTATGTATTGCAGGCAGACAGTACACTGAAACATACGGAAATACAGGTTTCTAACTTGAACGACGGTAAGAATTATATCGTAACCGGCGGTTTGAAGGAAGGAGATAAGGTAGTAGTGGAAGGTGTTCAAACTTTACAGGATGGACAGAAGATCGTTCCTATTACTGTTGCTCAAAAAGAAGCTAAATATCAAAAAGCCCTCCAGGATCAGCGTGATGGAAATATCCAGACTGCTTTCAATTGATTGTGTGAGGAGAATAATGTATTCGTATAATATTATTAAGGAATAGAATGAAACTAGATAAATTTATTAATCGTCCGGTACTGTCAACGGTAATATCTATCTTGATGGTTATCCTGGGTATAATCGGCCTTGCTACATTGCCGGTAACACAGTATCCGGATATTGCGCCTCCTACCGTATCGGTAAGAGCTGCCTATACGGGTGCCAATGCGCAAACTGTATTGAACTCAGTTATTGCACCGCTGGAAGACCAGATCAATGGTGTAGAAAACATGATGTATATTCAGTCTAGTGCGTCAAACAACGGCTCGGCCGATATCAGTATTTATTTTAACCAGGGTACTGACCCGGATATGGCTGCGGGCAATGTACAGAACCGTGTTTCTATGGCGCAGGGTTTGCTGCCAGCCGAAGTAACAAGAGTCGGTGTGACAACTCAGAAGCGTCAGAACTCTATGTTGTTGATTTTCTCTTTGTACGATGCAGAAGATAAGTATAACATCGAGTTTATTGAAAACTATGCCAAGATTAACTTGATTCCGGAAGTTCAGCGTGTAAAGGGTGTGGGTGATGCCAATGTGATGGGTCAGGACTACTCTATGCGTATTTGGCTGAAGCCGGATGTAATGGCGCAATATAATTTGGTCCCATCTGATATTTCTGGTGTATTGGCCGAACAGAATATTGAAGCTGCTCCCGGACAGTTTGGTGAACGTGGAAATCAGACATTCCAATATACTATTCGTTATAAGGGACGTTTGCAGCAGACAGAAGAATTTGAAGATATCGTTATTAAAGCATTGCCAAATGGAGAAGTTCTTCGTTTAGGTGATGTTGCTCGTATCGAACTCGGACGTTTGGCTTATACCTTTAATAATACAGTAAACGGACATAAGGCTGTAACTTGTATTGTGTTCCAGATGGCAGGTACTAATGCTACTGAAACTATTAATAACCTGCTTGATGTTATCAGCAAGGCAGAAGAAAGTTTGCCTGCCGGTCTGAAGATCAACGTTGCTCAAAATGCAAACGACTTCTTGTATGCATCAATCCATGAAGTAATCAAGACTTTGATCGAAGCATTTATCCTGGTGTTCATTGTTGTATATGTATTCTTGCAGGATATGCGTTCTACATTGATTCCGGCTATTGCTATCCCGGTAGCTTTGATTGCTACATTCTTCGTATTGAAGCTGATTGGATTTAGTGTGAACTTGTTGACTCTATCGGCGATGGTGCTTGCCATTGCGATTGTGGTCGATGATGCCATAGTGGTGGTAGAAGGTGTCCATGCAAAATTGGACCAGGGATATAAATCATCTCGTGAGGCTTCTATTGATGCCATGAGCGAACTGGGTGGAGCATTGGTTTCAATTACATTGGTCATGATGTCTGTGTTCATTCCGGTAAGTTTCATGGGAGGTACAGCAGGTACATTCTACCGTCAGTTCGGTATTACCATGGCTATCTCTATTGCATTCTCTGCATTGAACGCGTTGACACTGTCTCCGGCTTTGTGTGCTATCTTCCTGAAACCACATGATTCAGAACACAAGCCAAAGAAAATGAGTGTTATCGATCGTTTCCATACTTCATTCAACGCTGCTTACGATTCATTGTTGAAGAGTTACAAGAAACGTGTTGTATTCTTTATCCATAAGAAATGGTTATCATTAGGTTTGGTAGCTGCTTCTATTGTTTTGCTGGTATTCTTTATGAAGATCACTCCTACAGGTATGGTTCCTAATGAAGATACAGGTACTATCATGGGTGCTGTAACTTTACCTCCTGGAACATCTCAGGAACGTGCAATGGAAGTTTTGGCTAAAGTAGATAGTTTGGTTGCAGCCGAACCTGCTGTTGAATCTCGTACTATTATTTCCGGATATAGCTTCATTGGTGGTCAGGGACCTTCTTACGGTTCTGTCATTATCAAGTTGAAAGACTGGGAAGAACGTTCTATGATGCAGAACTCTGATATTATTTATGCAACATTGTTCATGCGTGCACAGAAAATCATCAAAGATGCACAGGTATTGTTCTTTGCTCCTCCTATGATTCCGGGTTACTCTGTATCAAGTGATATCGAGTTAAATATGCAGGATAAGACCGGTGGTAGTTTGGATCACTTCTTCGAAGTAGTCAATAACTATAGAGCTGCGCTTGAAGCACGTCCTGAAATTAACTCAGCAAAAACAACATTTAACCCTAGCTTCCCGCAGTATCAGCTGGATATCGATGCCGCAGCTTGTAAGAAAGCCGGTATCAGCCCGAGCGATATTCTTTCTACTATGCAGGGATACTTCGGAGGTTTATATGCATCAAACTTCAACCGTTTCGGTAAGATGTACCGTGTAATGATTCAGGCTGAGCCGGATGCTACTAAAAACATGGAATCTCTGAACAGTATCAAAGTTCGTAGTGGTAACGAAATGGCTCCTATTACACAGTTTGTCAGCATGAAGAAAGTGTATGGTCCGGATATCATCAACCGTTTCAACCTGTATACTTCTATGAAAGTCATGGTTGCTCCGGCTTCAGGATACACTTCAGGTCAGGCATTGCAGGCTATTGCCGAAGTTGCTAAGGAAAACTTACCTGCTGGATTTGGTTACGAATTAGGAGGTATGGCACGTGAAGAGGCATCTACAAGTGGTAGTACAACAGGTATTATCTTTGTGTTGTGTTTTGTATTCGTTTACTTGTTGCTGAGTGCTCAGTACGAAAGTTATATTCTTCCGTTGGCTGTATTGCTTTCAGTTCCGTTCGGTTTGATGGGTAGCTTTATTTTCGTTAACGGATTCGGTGCATTAGGAAATATACCAGCATTGAAGATGATTCTGGGAACTATGTCAAATGACATCTACATGCAGATTGCATTGATTATGTTGATGGGTCTGTTGGCTAAGAATGCAATTTTGATTGTAGAGTTTGCCCTCGACCGTCGTAAGCAAGGTATGAGTATTTCCTGGGCAGCTGTGCTGGGTGCGGCAGCTCGTTTGCGACCGATCTTGATGACCTCTTTGGCTATGATTGTCGGATTGCTTCCGTTGATGTTTGCGTTTGGCGTAGGTGCTCACGGTAACCGTACTCTGGGTTCTTCAGCTATCGGTGGTATGTTGATTGGTATGATTCTGCAAATCTTCATTGTTCCGGTACTGTTTGTTATATTCCAATGGCTACAGGAGAAGATTAAGCCGATGGAATGGGATAGCCTTGACGAAAGTGAAGTAGAGGCTGAAATCGAACAATATTCTCCTACTGCTAAAACTCATAAATGATAAAGACGATAATGAAAAAACAAATATTAGGTGCGATGTGTCTGGCTGCCATGATGAGTAGTTGTCACATCTATAAAGCTTACGATCGTCCGGAATC
>UMKC01056265.1_pt1 | contig 12500 bp, 10 predicted proteins | sample 1966201 | NCBI WGS metagenome assembly UMKC01 (sample SAMEA4836166, study PRJEB28245) | human gut metagenome | biome: gut microbiome; material: fecal sample | place: Denmark | collected 2008 | reverse complement strand
GCCGAACGCGGAGATTCACTTCCTTGTCGGCGGCACACAGACGAACGCGACCGTCATCGACGCGCTGCTGCGCTCTTACGAGGGTGTGATCGCCGCGGACACGGGGCACATCAGTGTGCACGAGGCCGGCGCCATCGAGTTCGGCGGGCACAAGGTGCTCACGCTGCCGCAGGATAACGGCAAGATCACCGCATCCCAAATCCGCGCACTGCTTGATCAGTACGAGGACGACGCGAACCGCGACCACACGGTCATGCCCGGGATGGTCTACCTCTCCCAGCCGACGGAGTACGGCACGCTCTATTCCAAAAAGGAGCTCGCGGCCATCAGCGCGCTCTGCCGCGAAAAGCGCCTGCCGCTCTATATCGACGGCGCGCGCCTTGCCTACGCACTCGCCTGTCCTGAAAACGGCGTGACACTGCGCGACCTTGCCGCGCTGTGCGACATTTTCTACATCGGCGGCACGAAATGCGGCGCGCTGCTCGGCGAGGCGGTCGTCATTCCCCAGCCGGGGCTCATTCCACACTTTTTCACCATCATCAAGCAGCACGGCGCGCTGCTCGCCAAGGGACGGCTGCTCGGCATCCAGTTCGACACGCTCTTTACCGATGGGCTCTACGAGCGCATCGGCGCAGACGCCGTTCGCTACGCCGACGCTATCCGGAGCGCGATGGCGGAAAACGGCTATTTGCCCTGTTTCCCCTCCCCGACGAACCAGAGCTTCTGCATCGTCAGTGAGCAGCAGCGCAAAGAGCTCGCTGAGCGCGTAGACTTCTCCGTCTGGGAGCAATATGACGAGACGCACAGCATCATCCGCTTTGCCACAAGCTGGGCGACGCGGGAAGAGGATGTGAACGCGCTCTGTCGCATCCTGCGCGAGTGCACCGCGCAGGAAAAGGTAGCGTCCTAAAATCAAAAAAGAGCTTTCTCCGATTTTCAGGAGAAAGCTCTTTTTATTTCATTGCGCTGCGCTCAGTTCTTTTTCATCATCTGTTCATCCTGCTGCAAAAGCTGCTGCGTGATGATATCGAGCTGCCGGTGCTTGGCCATGCGGTCGGCGATGTTGTTCTGCACCAGCTCCGTCTCCTGATGGCCGCGGAAGGACAGCTTAAGCAGAATCGGCGTCAGGATCGTGCCGCATACGACCGTGATGACGACCGGCGTCATCATCGTGGGCGACAGCACACCCATCGAAAGGCCGCGGTTGGCGACGATCAGCGCGACTTCGCCGCGGCAGGCCATACCCACGCCGACCTGAATGCTCTCGCGCGTGGTGAACTGGCACACCTTGGCGCCAAGGCCGCAGCCGAGGAGCTTCGAGATGATCGAAACAAGCAGCAGCAAAATCGAGAAGACGACCATGCCGCCCGTCAGACCCGTGATCTGCACATTGATACCGATGCTCGCGAAGAACACCGGCGTGAGCAGAAGATACCCGAGGGGGTTGTACTTCGTCTGGATGTAGGTGCCCTTGGGCGTGCACGCGACGGCAAGGCCCGCGGCGTAAGCGCCCGTGATATCAGCCACGCCGAAAAACTCCTCCGCGCAGTAGGCCATCACAAGGCACAGGACAAAGGCGAACACGGAGTTTCTGTGGCTGGCCCAACCGTGCTGACGCTTGAGCATCCAGCAGAAGATGCGGTTCGCGCCAAAGCCGACCACGAAGGCAAAGACGAAAAAGCCCACGATCTTGAGGAGCACCATGCCGATGCTCTCGTCACCGCCGGCAAGGCTGCAAACGAGCGTCAGGGCGATCAGGCCGAGCACATCGTCGATGAGCGCGGCGGCCAAAATCGTGTTGCCCACCTTGGTTTCGAGCTTTTTCATCTCCTTAAGCGTTTCGACCGTGATGCTCACGGACGTGGCCGTCAGGATGGTGCCGATGAAGATGTTTTCGATAAAGCCGGTGCTCTCGATGAGTCCCAGCTCATCCGCGCCCCATGCAAGCGCCGTGCCCATGAGGAACGGCACGACCACGCCGAGAACCGCGACCATGAAGCCCGCCTTGCCGCTGTGCTTGAGCTCGTTGACGTCCGTGCCCATACCGGCGGAGAACATCAGCACGATGACACCAAGCTCGCTGAGCTGCTTGGTGAACTCCGTTTCCGAAAGAAGGCCAAGGCCCGCGGGGCTGAGGATCAGGCCCGCGATCAGCGCGCCCACGACCTGCGGCATCTGAAACTTCTGCGCGATGAGGCCCAGAATCTTCGTGCTCAGCAGAATCAGCGCAAGATCCAGCAAAAAGTGATACGACATATTGATTTCCTCCCAAACTCTCTGATCTCTATCCAAATTCTTCCGTTTCATTTCGCGAGGCTCTATTCTAACTTCTTTTTTTCTTTTTTCAACAGTCAGAATCACCAAGGAAACGGAAGAATTCCTGCACAGCTCAGGCAAAATGCAATATATCTTTCATTTTTAACGTGAAATGTTTGCTTTGATTCCGTTTCCATAGCCGTTTTCACAAAAAGCAGCGTCAAACGCGGCGTTAAGAAGCCGTGAAATATGGACAGATTCATTGAATTTCTCTATGATTTGCAGGGATATCGTCTATATAGTCCACACATCGTGCACATTTTGTCGCTCACGCCCATTTTGCATCTTTTCCTGCATTTTGCGCACTTTCGTCGCACAATGCGTCGTTTCTCCCCTTGCCGCGGCGGCGCGGGCGTGGTAAAATCGGCCTTGTGACATGAACAAAGGAAAGGACGAGCCATGAATCAGAAAGAACTCAATGAACTGCGCCGGCGCTTCCGGCTCGATAAGAATAATTTCAGCCGCGTGTACGGCTGCTATGTGAACTCCAACCGTGAGATCATTGCGTGGGTAGATACCTCGATGGGCCTCATGCGGCAGGAGGAGCAGGAGATGTACCTGGGCCTTCTCAAAAAGTCCCTCTCCGGCACGCTTGGCAAGAACCTCATCGACGTGGTGTTCTCCACACAGCAGGTCGCCGACAGCGATGAGCACCGCCTCTTGCAGACTCTTCGCCAGACAGAGCTCAAGGACCCCGCCTCGCGCGAAACGCTCTGCCGCCAAATCATCGACTGCATCGACATGGGCGAGACAAACTATCTCATCCTCCTCGCCGCCGACGCCTACGACGTGCCGCACCGCAGCAAGGACGATGAGATCCAGGCCGACGCGTCGAGTGAGGTCTTCAAGTACTTTGTCTGCTCCATCTGCCCCGTCAAGGCTCCGACGCTCGAACTGCGTTACGACCTTGACCAGAGCGAGTTTCACTCAAGCTCCACCGGCTACATCGCGACCTCGCCCGAGCTCGGCTTCCTCTACCCCGCGTTCGACAACCGCACGGCGAACATTTACAATGTGCTGTTCTACTCGAAAAACGCCGCGGAGATCCATCAGGAGGTCATCGACGCGCTGTTCCACGTCGACCCGCCGATGTCTGCCGAGGAGCAGAAAAACGCCTTTGGCTCGGCGCTTGCCGACGCGCTCGACAAGGATTGCAGCTACGATGTCGTCCAGTCCGTGCACGAGCAGATCAGAGCGCGCATCGAAGATCACAAGGAGAGCAAAGACCCCGAGCCGCTTGAAATGCCGGCGGGCGACGTCGGCGGCATCCTCGCCAACAGCGGCGTGAACGACGAGCAGATCGCAGCGTTCCAGCGCGAGTGCGATGAGCAGTACGGCGAGAACGCCGCGCTGAACCCGAACAACATCATCGAGAGCAAGAAGTTTGAGATCACGACCCCCGAGGTCAAAATTTCCATTGCACCGGAGAACAGCTATATGATCGAAGCGCGCGTCATCAATGGCCGCAAATACCTCCTCATCCCCGCCGACGACGGCGTGGAGGTCAACGGCATCGGCGTGAACATCCCGGGTCTTGCAAAAGAGGAATAAAAAAGGAGAGAAGCCGCGGCTTCTCTCCTTCTCTTTTTGACCATTTACGCCTTGCTCTTGTAGAGGTCAGCGATGATGTCGGCGCACTTGTCGATGCCGAGCTCGCCGCTGTCGAGCGTGATGTGGTAATTCTGCGCGTAGCCCCACTTCATGTTCGTGTAGAAGCGGTGATAGGCCGCGCGGCGCTTGTCCTTGTCGCGCAGGCGCTGCTCGGGCGACTGCTCGCGCTCGCCGTAGACCTCGACGATGCGCTTGGCGCGGAACGCCATATCCGCGTGGATAAAGACCTTGAGGCACTTGGCCTTGTCCTGCAAAATGTAGTCCGCGCAGCGGCCGACGATGACACAGGGGCCCTTTTCGGCAAGCTCGCTGATGACGCGGCACTGAATTTCCCATAGGATGTCCTCGTTCGTCGGGCCGAACGCGCGGTTCGAGAGCGCTGAGGACAGGAAGCCGCCGGGTGTGTACTCGCCCGCCTCCTTGACATAATTTTCTGCAAAGCCGCTCTCCTCGGCGATCTTCTGGATGAGCTCTGAGTCATAGCAGGGGATGCCGAGCTGCTCTGCAACCTTTTTGCCGACTGTGCGGCCGCCGCTGCCGAATTCACGGCTGATGGTGATAATATGATTCATAATACAGTTGCTCCTTCCGTATTGAGTTCCCGATACGTTTTTACAATCATACCCGCCGCGATGACGAAAGTCAACACATCCGACACCGGCATGGAGTACAGCACGCCGTCAAGGCCGAAAAAGCGCGGCAGCAGCAGTGCAAAGCCCACGCCGAACACGACCTCGCGCACCATGGAGAGCATCGTGGATGAGAACGCCTTGCCCACGGCCTGCAAAAAGATGAAGCAGGCCTTGTTCACGCAGGCGAGCACCATCATGCAAAGATACGTGCGGAATGCCTTGATCGCAAAGTCCGTGTAGTAGCTGCTCTCGTTCGCCGCGCCGAAGACGGCGATGAGCTGACGCGGGAAGCCCTCGGCCAGAACGAGCGCGACGGCGCCGACGATTGCCTCGCAGAGCAGGAGCTTTGTAAAGAGTTCACGCACGCGCGTCTTTTTCCCCGCGCCCATGTTGTAACCTACGACGGGAATGCAGCCCGCCGCCATGCCGACGACGATGGAAATGACGATCTGGAAGAACTTCATCACAATGCCGACGACAGCCATCGGGATCTGCGCGTACTGCTCCTGCGAGAATATCTCATCCAGCGCGCCGTACTTGCGCAGCATGTTGTTGATGGCCGCCATCGCCGCGACAAGGCTAATTTGTGACAAAAAGCTCGTGATGCCGAGCGTCAGCATCCGGGTACAGAGGCTTGCGCGCAGGCGGAAGTCTCCCTTTTCCGGCTTGACGGTCTTCATGCGGCAGAGGTACCACACCGCAAGCGCCGCCGTGACGATCTGGCCCAACACGGTGGCGACCGCCGCGCCCATCATGCCCCACTTACATTCAAAGATGAAGATGGGGTCTAAAATGATGTTGAGCACCGCGCCCGCGAGCGTGGAGATCATGGCGAACCGCGGGTTGCCGTCGGCACGGATGACAGGGTTCATCGCCTGACCGAACATATAAAACGGGATGCCGAGCGAGATATAGAAGAAATACTCCCGCGCGTAATGAAAGGTCTCCTCGTTCACCGTGCCGCCGAACATTGAAATGATGGGATCGGCAAAACCAAGGTACAGCGCCGTCAGGACAAGGCTGCTCGCAATCGACAGCACGACCGCGCTGCCGACGCTCTTTCTTGCCTCTCCCACTTCGCCCTTGCCGAGCGAAATGCTGACGAACGCGCAGCAGCCGTCGCCGATCATCACGGCGATGGCGAGCGCCACGACCGTGAGCGGAAAGACGACGGTGTTTGCCGCGTTGCCGTAGGAACCGAGGTAGCTTGCGTTGGCGATGAAGATCTGGTCGACGATGTTATAGAGCGCGCCGACGAGCAGCGAGATGATGCACGGGACGGCGTAGCGCCGCATGAGCTTTCCCACGCGCTCCGTCCCCAAAAACTGGTTTGTGTTTTCCATGGCGGTCTTCCTCCTGAACATAAAAAATAAGAGATGCGTTCCGCCGGATCAATCCGGACTTACGCATCTCTGCCGCACGATTTGACTATGAAGTTGTCTTCTCCCTCCTTTTTCCGCAAAAAACGTGCGGCGTTTCTGCAACTGGATTTACGCAGAAACGCCACACGCTGTGAATTGATTTTATCAAATTGTTTCGAGCATTTCAAATGTTTTTTGCGGCACGGGGCGCAAATTTTTATTTAGTCCTGCTCCATGAAGCTGCGGATATAGGCGATCAGCATTTTCGCCGTGCCCTCGAAGCCGAGCACATCGCTCTTGACGGTCATGTCGTAGCCGCGGGCGTCGCCCCACTTCGTCTCGCAGTAGTAGTTGTGGTAGGACTTTCTGGAGCGGTCGACCTCTTTGATCTCCTCGATTGCGTCCTCGGCAGACAGGCCCTTCTTTTCCATCACGCGGCCGACTTTGGCCTGCTGGTTGCCGCAGATGAAAATGCTCAGCATATTGGGGTTGCCCTTGAGCACCTGGTCGCCGCAGCGGCCGATGATGAGGAAGCTCTCGCCGTTTGCTGCCTTGTCGCGCAGCATGGCGAACGTCTTTTCCGCCACGTTGACCTCAAGAGAATTCGAATACTTGCCGATGCGGCGCGAGGCAAAGAAGTTGACGGGCTTTTCGTCCATCTTGCGGATCATCTCCTCGCTGTAGCCTTCGGAAACGATCTCCTTTTCGATGGAGTCCTTGTCATAGAGCTTGATACCGAGCTCTTGCGCGATCATGTCGGCAATGTAATGGCCGCCGCTGCCGTGCTCGCGGCCAAGGGTGATGATGATCTGGTTTTTCATGGGATCGCACTCCTTTCCTTTTTCCGTTTACAGATAGCGCAGGAATAAGTAGGCCGTGGACACCGCCATGACAACGATCGTCGCGGGCACGCAGTACTTGCAGTAGCGGCCCCAGCCAATGGGATAGCCGCCCTTGGCCGAAGCCGAAGTGCCGACGACGTTGGCGCTCGCGCCGATGGGCGTCGCGTTGCCGCCGAGGTCCGTGCCGAGCGAAAGCGCCCAGGCAAGCACGCCGATATCCATGCCCTCTGTCGCGGCGATGGCGCGGATGACAGGGATCATGGTCGCGGCAAAGGGGATATTGTCGACAAAGGCGCTCGTGATGGCCGAGAGCCACAGAATGACGATCACAATAACCGCGATATTGCCCTCGCTGACCGAGGTGATGAAGTTCGCGATCATGTTGAGCACGCCTGTCTTTTCAAGGCCCGCCACGGAAACGAACAAGCCGATGAAAAAGAGCAGCGTCTTATAGTCCACGCCCTTAATGATTTCTATAACAGATTTTTTGCCGCTGGTCAAGCCCAAAACGATCAGCGTCAAAATCGCGACAATCACGCCGATGCACGCGACGGAAAGCTCCGTCTGCGCGTGCGTGATGAGCAGCACGACCGCCAGCAGGAAAACGCCTGCGCTCGCAAGAAATGCCTTCTTGTTCGTGATGGCCGTCGAAGGCTCGGGACAGGTGACGGGGCCGCCGTTGGCATGCTCGGCGCGCTCAAGTTCCTTGCGGAAGCAGAGCGTGAAGTAAATGAGCATGAACACAAAGCAGATCGCCACGACCGCGCCGGTATTTTCGATGAAGTCGAAGAATGTGTAGCCGAGCGAGGTGCCGATGATGATGTTCGGCGGGTCGCCGCACATCGTGGCCGCGCCGCCGAGGTTCGCGCAGAAAATTTCAGACAGGATCATCGGCACGGGGTCGAATTTCATCGTCTGCGCCAGTTCGAGCGTGACGGTGGCGAGAAACAGCACGACCGTGATGCTGTCGATGAACATCGACAAAAACGCCGAGAGCGACATAAAGCAGATGAGCAGCGGCACCGTGCGGTAGTGTACGAGCTTAGCAAGCGTCAGGCACAGCCAGCGGAAAAAGCCCGCCTTGCCGAGGCCCTCGACCATGATCATCATGCCGGCGATAAACAGGATCGTTGACCAGTTGATGCCAGCGGTGCTCTCCTCACTTGCGCCGTACCAGAATGTGCTCTGGAAAAACGCGCCGAGGTTGAGCGTCTCCCAAATGGCGCTCATCGAGCGCATGCAGACGCCGAACACCAGCACGAGCACGAGCGCGCCGCTCCCGAGCGTAATGTAATGCCGTTCAAACTTATCGAGGATAATAAGCAGGAACATAGTGACAAAAATGCAGATGGCAATGATCTGAGCAAACATGTTATTCCTCCCTGTGCTGTGGAATTTCCAACGCGAGTCATTATATCGACCCTTTGCGCGGAAACGAAATACTTTCTTGACATGGAGGATATGTCATTTTTCTATGCCGTCCGAATTTTCCTGATTTCATGCGGCTTTGCGGCGATGTTTACTTTTCGTCAAGGTTCTGTTCTTTTTTTCCCGAATACGCTTGCGCCGTCGCTTCGCTTCTGTTACAATCAGTCTTGCCGTCCGCAAGGTGCGGACGAACGCTTTTCTCTTCCGTCAAATTTTACGCAGTCAGGTTCCTCGCCGCCGCGCAGAACCCCAATCATTTCTTTTTCAGAGGAGCTTGCTATGAACATCAGCTACGACAGCTATCGCGTCTTTTATTACGCCGCCAAATACCGCAGCTTTTCGCAGGCCGCCGCGGCGCTCTACAGCAACCAGCCCAACGTGACACGCATGATCCGAAAGCTCGAATCCGAGCTCGGCTGCGCGCTGTTTTTCCGCTCGCCGCAGGGCGTGCGCCTCACGCCCGAGGGGGAGAAGCTCTACACGCACATCGCCGTCGCGTTTGAGAGCATCGAGGCAGGCGAAGAGGAGGTCCTCTCCGACCAGAGCTTGCAAAGCGGTATCGTCCACATCGCAGCGAGCAGCCTTGCCCTACGCACGCGGCTTTTGCAGGTGCTCGCGCGCTACCGGCGCGCATACCCGCACGTGCGCATCTGCCTGACGAACCACTCTGCCTCCCACGGCCTCGCCGCCGTGCAGAACGGCCTTGCCGACTTCGCCATTCTGGCAGAGGGCGCGTCCGTGCCGGATTCGCTCACGGCGCAGAAGATCGACGAAATTCAGGAGATCCCCATCTGCGGCCCGGCGTTTTTGGAGCTCACCGAGGAGCCCGTTTCGCTCAAAAGGCTTGCCGACTACCCGATCATCAGCTTGACGGAGGGGACATCGTCGCACGATTTTTATGCCGAGCTCTTCCTGCGCCACGGTCTTTCGTTCAGCCCCGATGTGGAGGTCGAGACCACGGCGCACATTCCCGCGCGCAGCGTCTTCCTCTTCCAGCGCAAGACGCAGCCGCTGAGCATCGCCGCCAAAAAGCTGCGGCAGATGCTGCTCGAAGACGCGCCGCAGGAGAGTGGAAAATAATCAGACAAAGCCCCGCCGTTTTCACAGCAGGGCTTTTCTCTTCACTTTTTTACAGATTCAGCAGCGTTTCGCTCAGGCGCTTGCCGGCGCTTCCGGCAAAGTCCTCCGCCCGGCGGATGCGCAGGAACGACGCGCCGTAGATCATGCGCTCGTTTTCAAGCTCTCCGTCCTCGCCGAGGAAAATTCCGATGACGTGCGCGCCCTCGCGCCGGAGCTTTCGCACCTGAAAGCAGGTGTCGCGGATGGCGGCGTCGCCGACGTAGACTTCCGGCGCGCCCTCGCGCTTGCGGCCGCTGACCATGTCGTTCGGTAAGCCGTCGCTGAACACGATGATAATTTTGTGCTCCTCGCGCCGCTTCTTGAGGTCGAGTCCCGCCGCGGCCAGCGCAAGGCCGTCGCGGTTATTCGACGTCGCGCGGTACTCCAAAATGCGGCGGTCGGCCTCGCTCTTGTCGTCGTAGTCGCGGAAGCGCCGCAGCACCGTGTAGTTGCCGTAAGTGCAGTAGCTCATCACGCGGTGCGGAATGCGGATGCGGCTGAGCGCCGCGCTGAAGAGGTAGCTTTGCAGCGCCACCATGCTCTGCCGCACGCTCTGCGAGCCGCTTGCGTCGATCAAAAGCTCCACAACGACGGCAGACGGCTCCTGCCGGACGATCTTTTCAAAAAGCTGCGGATTTTCGCAGCGTCCGACCTTCCAGAGCAGATCGTTTTGCAGCACGCCGTGGTCGGCGCGGTAAACGTCCGGCTCGCTGCGCAGGCTCAGCGCATTGCGAAAGGCCTGCTCGATGCTGCGGATGCCCTGACGCGCGGCGTCCTCGTGCTCTTGGAGCATTTTGAGGTTGCCGTCCCGACTGGCGCGCAGCGATTGGGCGCGCGGCTCACTGCCCTCGTAGGCGTCCGCGCTCAGGCCGTCGGTGAAGAGGAGCTTTCGCTCCTCGTGGATGCCGGTGCAGACAGCGCTTTCGATCTCCTCCATCGCCTGCTCGGTCTGAAAGCTGGGGCCAAAGTTGCGCATCAGATACTCCGGAATGCCGGCGAGCGCGTCGTCCGGCAGGACGAGGCCATCGGCCGATGCCTCGCCCGCCTTGTCGTATTGGAGTTCCATCTCCTCGGTCTGCGTCCACTCGATGTCCCCCGGTTCGGCTGCGGGCTCCCACTCTTCCGTCTCGCGCTCGGGTAAGATGTCCTGATTGTGGTCGGGCGCAAAATAGCGGATGAAAATTTTGCGGTACAAAAGCGCTGCGAGTTCGACGAGCGACTTTGCGTCTGCGCAGCTCTCGCTGCGCGCGGCAAGGTCGTCAAACTCGGCCAGCATGTCTTCAAAACCGCTGAAATTTTTCAAAATGCAGCGGTCGCCCTCCGTCGCCGCGGCGGGAAAGTGCTTCGTCAGATCGTAAATGTACATCCAGCCGCGCGAGCTGCGCCGGTAGCGCAGGAGGTCGCCACGCAAAATCTCGCCCGCCGCCTGCTCCGCCATCACGGCGACGCCCGGGCGCTCGCCCATCAGCCTCGCCCGCACGGCGCGCTCGACGCACAGGTGCGCAATGGGCAGCAGCACGTCCATATTGTAGGCCGCGTAGCGGTGCCGCCGCAGCCACAGATTCAAGTCATCGAGCCCGAAAAACTTGTCCGCCCCGCCGAGGACGACGCCCTCGTACACCTCCACCATGCCGCCCGCGCGCTCAAAGGGTTCGCTCATCTTCTGCACATACTCGGGATAGGTCCGCTTGCGGTGATCTTCGGAAACAGTCAAAAATAGGCTCTCTTCTCTGCCGATGCTCATATCTTCAGGCAAAGCGCGTCAGCGCTACGTCGCGCACGAGCGCATACTCGTACTCATCGAAGCATTTATTCGTGATGCTCACGGCGATGGCATCCTTGGGCGCCATGCCGTCGGTCATCAGGTGCAAAGCGGCGATCATGCCGCGCATATCGACGGAGTTCGTCGATATCTCGCCGTTCACGGCCTTGGCGTTCAGATCGAGGAACAGCCCCGTGCAGCGCTTGATGTTCTCGTCCGATGCCTCGGACACGTTGGCGCGCAGCAGCTCGCAGAGCTGGGGTTCCTCGAGCGTCGGCATGCGGATGACCGTAAAGCGCGAGACAAGCGCTTCGTTCAGCTCGCGCGTACCGGCGTAACCGTAGTTCATCGTGGCGATGAAGCGCGCAGCGGGGTGGATAGGGATACACTCATAGCCCGGCACGTCGATGAGGCGGCGGTAGTCGAGCGCGGAGTGCAGCACGGCCACAGCGTCGTTTTTCGCCATGTTGATCTCATCCAAGATGCAGAAGCCGCCGTACTGCGCGGCGAGCGCGACAGGGCCGCGGCGCAGCCGCACTTCGCCGCCGGTGAAGGTGTCGGTTCCGATGAGCGTGCTGCTGTCGGTATTCACATGGAACGACACAGTGTAGACCGGACGGGCGAAGAGCCACGCGAGGTTGTCCGCCAGAATGTTCTTGCCCGTGGCCTTGCCGCCGGATAGCAGAACGTTCTCCCCCTGCAGCAGCGCCGCGGCGGCCAGCTCCATGATCTCATCGCCGATGAATTTGACGGGCGGCTCGGCGATGCGGCTGCGCACCGCCTCGTCCGCGACGTATTGCTTTTTGAATTGCTCCAAACGGAGCGATAGATCCTGTCTCATGTCTTTGATAATTCCCTTCTGTGTGTGGAAACGGTTCCCGCGCGATGCGCCTTTTCAGCGCTTTTTTCATGCAAAGCATTATAGTATTCACGCGGAGCCTTGTCAATTTGCACCGCCGTTGCGCGCGGGAAAAACCTGTGGTAAAATGAATGCAGAGAACTCCATTTTCAAAAAGGGGGCCGTATTATGCTGACGATCTTCAACCGCAAGGAACTCATCACCACGATGGACATGCAGCGTCAGTCCAACATCCGCAGCATCCTGTCCGCCAACGGCATTGCTTACACGGTCAGAACCGAGAATTTGCAGGGCTCTTCCGCGTTCGGCGGCCGCAGCCGTGGGCGCAGCGGCAGCTTTGGCATCGACCCGAACTATTCGTACGAGTATCATATCTACGTCCACAAAAGCGACTATGAAAATGCTCTGAGACTGATTCGGTAACGTCCCTGAGCCCCAGAACGATAAAAGGCATTCCGCGCGATAGACGGGTGTCCGTAAAACAGTTAATCCTCCGTATGGCTTAGACCATGCGGAGGATTTGTTTATGTCTAATCTTCAAACTTGCTGGCGGCAAACGGTTTGTCAAAA
>UMKC01029833.1_pt1 | contig 12549 bp, 9 predicted proteins | sample 1966201 | NCBI WGS metagenome assembly UMKC01 (sample SAMEA4836166, study PRJEB28245) | human gut metagenome | biome: gut microbiome; material: fecal sample | place: Denmark | collected 2008 | reverse complement strand
CATTTTTAATGCACCTTCAATAGCTTCTGCACCACTGTTAGTAAAGAATGCTTTCTTAAGTCCTGATGCTTCCACTACCTTTTTTGCTGCTTCAATGGCAGGCACATTATAATACAAATTAGATGTGTGTATAAGCTTGTCAATCTGAGCCTTTAACGCATCATTATATTCTTTGTTTCCATATCCTAATGCAAATACAGCTATTCCTGCTGCAAAGTCTAAATATTTCTTTCCATTGACATCATAAAGATAAACACCTTCACCTTTATCTAATACGATTTTAAATCTGTTATATGTATGTACAAGGTACTGTTCTCCCTGGTCCATATATTCTTTATCTGTCATTTTACTTTCCTCACTTTTATTAACGTTTTATTTGTTTAATAAGTCAGTATAGAATTTTTCCTGTTCGTCATCTAAAATTGCTGTACCGACACCTTTATTTGTAAAGATTTCAAGAAGAATACTATGTGGAATCCTTCCGTCAAGAATATGAACTCTTGATACACCATTTTTTATAGCATCCATACAGTTTTTAATTTTTGGTAACATTCCGCCGGCAATTATACCATCTTCAATTAATTTTTCTGCTTCTGAAACTGTCATTTCTGAAATAACTGTACTGCTATCATCTTTATCCATATAAACACCCTCAGTATCTGTTAAGAATGCAAGTTTTTCTGCTTTTACTGCTTCTGCAATTGCACTTGCAGCATCATCAGCATTAATATTGTAACCATGATAATCTTCATCTAATCCAATAGGACAAACAATTGGTAAAAAGTCATCTTCAAGTAATTCCAAAAGGATATCTTCATTTACATGTGTAACTTCTCCAACATATCCAATGTCCTGACCTTCTGATAATTTTTTCTTTACAGTGAGAAGTCTTCCGTCTTTACCACTGATACCTATTGCACGTACTCCTAACTGTTCAACTATCTGAACTAATTTCTTGTTTACGCTGTTAAGTACCATTTCAGCAGCCTCTAAAGTATCTTCGTCAGTTACTCTAAGTCCGTTAATGAATTGTGTTTCCATTCCAAGTCTGTCAATATGACGGCTGATTGCTTTTCCGCCCCCATGAACGATTATTGGCTTGAATCCTACTAATTTAAGAAGTGTAATGTCCTGAATTACGCTTTTCATAAAGTTTTCGTCAAGCATTGCGCTTCCGCCGTATTTTACTACAATGATTTTTCTGTTGAATCTTTGTATGTAAGGTAGGGCTTCAATTAGCACGTCTCCTTTTTCTATCCATTTGTCCATGTCCAGCTGCTGCTGTTGTCCCTTCATTATCATTTTCGTCTCTCCTTTCGGTATCGTGCAACAAATTTTTTCCAATCTCACACGAAATTTTTTTATTGCAAACACGTTGCTATTCTTATTTTGCTCCGCCGCCTATTGTTTGCTTGCGTAATTTTCTGCTTCGGCTGAGAATAAATTATGTTTTCAATTACACTCAGATATTTTATTTGTGTTTGTTTTTGTTGATTGTTTTATTCTTCATTGTCCTCATCTACGTAGTTGAATTGTAGTTCTTTACCGTCTGTTCCGTAGATGCATGCTGTTCCACTATATGTAGAGTCTACGTTGTTGTATTCTGTGTCGCATTGGTATGTTTCACAGTAGTATCTGTATTCTAGTCCTGTTTTGCCTATGTATCTCATGAAGCATTTATATGTGTCGTTGTTGTTACAGTCTACTGTTGTTTTTGCTGAACCATAATATTGGTTATCTTCCGCATTGTATTTCATGTCCTGACTGTATACAACTTTTCCATCTTTTGAGAAGCATATTTGCGGTGTGTAACCACTTACTTCGCTTTCATCCACTGTAAGGTCTAGATTTTCTATTTCCAGTGTTGCTTTACCGTCCGATATGTCCTCTTTTGATTCATAATTATCTTCACAAGTTACATTTTCCTGTAAAATGGTATCCCAATTGGAAAAGTCTTCGTAATCACTGTATTCATCAGCATTAATTGTTGAACTTTTTGTAACTCCATTTGTTTCAAATGTAAAATGAAATAATGTGAATACCTGTTCATAAGGCACTGTTACGCTTCCTATGAATTTGCCTTTTTTCTGCTTAAGTTTCTGGCTGTATTTGCCAAACGCTACTTCTGTTTTTGTATCTGCGGTATATTCCTTAGGTGTAACTGCAAAATGTATTTCTACTGTTTTGTTTTTTGCATTACAGTTTTTGAATTTTATTTTTACAGTGTCTATACTCTGTGGCTGTTTCTTTATAGTTTGTTCAAGTTCATCTATTCTATCTTCCCAGTTTGTATCGTCATCATAGTAATTTTGTTCATTATTATTGTTATTATTATTCGCCTGATAGTTTGAGATTACATTTGTAAGATTATCCATTGAATGTTTTACAAACACTAAAGCTACAATGGCTATGATTATTAAGACAGTAATAAATACATTGGTTTTATTCTTTGATTTATTTTCTTCCATTCTTTACTCCTTCGTTTATCATTGTCCCTTTTAATTATGCTTTAAGCCTTAGCTTCTGTAGTCAGCATTAATGCTTACGTATTCATGTGTCAAATCACAGCCCCACGCTGTTGCTGTACAATCACCCATTTTTACGTCTGCAATGGCTGTTACTTCATTTTCTGACAAAATCTTTGTTGCCTTTGCTTCACTGTAGTCTGTAGCCATTCCGTTTTCTACTATTTTAAGTTTGCCTGCTTTGCTTTCAAAATAAATATCTACTTTTTCAGGATCAAACTTGGCTGTTGAATATCCCATTGCACAAAGGATTCTTCCCCAGTTAGCATCATGTCCGTAGATTGCTGCTTTTGTAAGGCTTGATGTTACAATTGACTTAGCAAGTGTTACTGCCTGTTCTTTGCTTTGTGCATTTATGATTTTTACTTCAAATAAAGCTGTTGCACCTTCTCCGTCTCCTGCTATTTTCTTAGCCAAAAATTCATTTACAGCATGAAGTGCTTCTACAAATTTGTAATAATCTTCATTTTTCTCTGTAATTTCAGGGTTATCTGCCAAACCATTAGCTAATAACAATACTGTATCATTAGTTGATGTGTCACCATCTACTGAAATCATGTTGAATGTGTCTTTAATGTCACCGCTTAATGCTTCGTATAACATTGACTTTGAAATTTTTACGTCAGTCATAATAAAACCTAACATTGTACACATATTAGGATGAATCATTCCTGAACCTTTGCACATTCCTCCGATTGTGCATGTTTTTCCGCCAATTTCAAATTCAAAAGCTATTTCCTTTGGAATTGTATCTGTTGTCATAATGGCTTCTGCTGCCAAATGACCACCATCTAAACTTTCGTCTAATGTTGGTGCAAGTAACTGGATTCCTTTTGTTATTTTGTCCATTGGAAGCTGAGCTCCAATAACACCTGTTGAAGCTACAAGTACCTGTCTTTTTTCTATATCTAATGCTTTAGCTGTTGCTTCTGCCATTTGTTCGCAGTAATCCATTCCTATTTTGCCTGTACATGCGTTGGCTACACCACTGTTACATACTACTGCATGAACATAATCTGATGTGTAAATTGTATCTCTGTCCCAGATTACAGGAGCTGCTTTTACCTGATTTGTTGTAAATGTTCCTGCGGCAACACATGGTGTGCTGCTATATATCATTGCCATATCTTTTTTGTCTTTTTTAATTCCGGCTTTTAAGCCCATGGCTGCAAAGCCTTTTGGAGCTGTAACGCCACCTTTGATTTTTTTCATGGTTAAATTCCTTTCATTTAGTTTTTTGCTGGTTCTATGTTCAGCTCGATTACGTGCTTCTCACTTCATCGGGGTGAACTTTTAGTTTTTTTGCTAATTCTATGTTCAGCTCGATTTCGCACTTCGTGCTTCATCTCGCTGTGTTTATGTTTGTTATTACCTTGGGAACGAAGTTTTCTTTCAAAAGGAACTGTGTTCCTTTTGAAACCACAGCTACTGCTGTGGTTTTGTACAAATAGTAATGGGCATCCTTGCAAGCAAGCTTGCAGATGCCTATTTCTATTTGTACAGAAATCTTCTGTATTTGTGTTTTATGGGAACATTGGTACTTGTTGTAAGCCTTCGTTTTCCGGTAATCCAAACATTATGTTCATATTTTGCACTGCCTGGCCTGCTGCTCCTTTTACCAGGTTGTCCATAGCTCCCATCATTATTATTCTTCCTGTTCTTTCGTCTACTTTGAAGCTTACGTCCACAAAGTTGCTTCCTTCTACCCATCTTGTTTCAGGTGGTGTGCTATTTTCGAGTACTCTTACAAAGTATTCGTCTTTGTAGTATTTGTCGTATACTGCTTTTACTTCTTCATATGTCATCGGTTTCTTTAATGTGGCATATGATGTTGCAAGGATTCCCCTCTGCATTGGTATTAAGTGTGGTGTAAAGTTTATCATTACTTCTTCACCTGCTGCATAGCTTAACTGTTCTTCGATTTCAGGTGTATGTCTATGTGTTGCAACACCGTATGCTTTGCAGTTTTCGTTTACCTCACAGAATAAGTTGTTTACTTTTGCTCCACGTCCTGCTCCTGATGTTCCTGACTTAGCATCTATTATTATTGATTTTGGATCTACCAATCCTTCTTTTACCATTGGATATATTGATAAGAAGCTACATGTTGGGAAGCATCCTGGATTTGCTATTAATCTTGCATCTTTTATTTTGTCTCTGTTTACTTCGCATAATCCATATACTGCTTCTTCTATAAACTGTGGGCTCTGGTGTTTGATTCCATACCACTTTTCATATGTAGCAACATCTTTTATTCTAAAGTCTGCACTCAAATCTATTATTTTTACTTTTTTAAGAATTTCTTCATTAACTAATGAGCCACATAATCCCTGTGGTGTTGCTGTAAATATTACATCTACTGCGTCAGCTAATTCTTCCATATTGTCATCCATGCATTTTGCATCTACTATCTGAAACATATTTTTAAATACATCTGCATATTTTTCATCAACGTAGCTTCTTGAACCAAACCAGACTACTTCTGCCTCTTTATGCTGCTGTATTAATCTTACTATTTCTGCTCCTGCATAACCAGTTGAGCCTATAATACCAACTTTAATCATAACTAACCTCTTTCATTATTAATATGTAATTCTTTTTGGGTTAAATGTTTTGTTATTCAATCCATCTCTTTATTTTAGTATTTTCCTTATTAAAATACAACATTTTTATATGTGCATTAATAAATATACATCTTTTGTGTATATTATGCAAGTGATTTGCATAAAAATACATAATAACACATTTTTCCCTTGCATTTTATGCATATATGCTGTATAGTATCACGTGAAAAGAAAAAGTGGATGCAATATTCCACTGTTTATTATATTTATTTTTATGGAGGATTTTAAAATGGCAAAGGAAAAAGTTATTCTTGCTTACTCAGGCGGACTTGATACTACTGCTATCATCCCTTGGTTAAAGGAAAATTATGATTATGATGTAGTCTGCTGTTGCGTGGACTGTGGACAGGGAAATGAATTAGACGGACTTGAGGAAAGAGCTAAGTATTCAGGTGCTGCTAAATTATATATAGAAGATATTACTGATGAATTTTGTGATGATTACATCATTCCATGTGTTCAGGCAGGTGCTGTATATGAAAACAAATATCTTTTAGGTACTTCTATGGCTCGTCCTGGAATTGCTAAGAAGTTAGTTGAAATTGCAAGAAAAGAAGGTGCTGTTGCCATTTGTCATGGTGCTACAGGAAAAGGTAACGACCAGATTCGTTTCGAACTTTCTATTAAAGCTCTTGCTCCTGATATTAAGATTATCGCTCCTTGGAGAGACAGTAAGTGGAAATTACAGTCACGTGAAGATGAAATCGAATATTGCAAGCAACATGGTATTGATCTTCCTTTTGGAACTGATCAGAGCTACAGCCGTGACCGTAACCTTTGGCACATTAGCCATGAAGGTCTTGAACTTGAAGATCCTGCTAATGAACCAAACTATGACCACCTTTTAGTTTTAGGGGTTTCTCCTGAAAAAGCTCCTGATGAACCTGAATATGTTACAATGACATTTGAAAAAGGTGTTCCAACATCAGTTAACGGAAAGAAGATGAAGGTTTCAGATATTATCCGTGAATTAAACAGACTTGGTGGAAAACATGGCATCGGTATTATTGATATTGTTGAAAACCGTGTTGTTGGTATGAAATCACGTGGTGTTTATGAAACTCCTGGTGGAACAATTCTTATGGAAGCTCACAAGCAGCTTGAAGAATTAGTTCTTGACAGAGCTACAATGGAAACTAAGAAGGATATGGGTAACAAGTTATCACAGATAGTTTACGAAGGAAAATGGTTCACTCCTCTTTGTGAAGCAGTTTGCGCTTTCGTTAAATCAACACAGGAATATGTTACTGGTGAAGTTAAATTCAAACTTTACAAAGGAAACATTATCAAGGCAGGAACAACTTCTCCATATTCATTATATAGCGAAAGTCTTGCATCATTTACAACTGGCGAATTATATGATCACCATGATGCTGACGGATTCATTACATTATTCGGCTTACCACTTAAGGTTAGAGCAATGAAGATGTTAGAATTAGAAAAAAATAAAACAAATCAGGAATAATTAATCAAAATTAATTAAATGATTCTTATAAAAATATCCGATTATTGATTTTTTTCAATAGTCGGATATTTTTTATTTTTTACCCCTATAATTTTCATGCACTTTTATCACTTTCTATAGTTGTAATTTCTTTACACCCCTACCTTTTTATAGTAGAATATAGATATTAATGTAAAGACGGTTAGAAATCGTTTTTTTATTGTTTATATTTGAAAAATACTAATGTTGTTGTATCTATATTCTGAAGGCAATAACATTTCAGACTTTAAATAAAAGTACAAATTTATAAAGGTTATTAATATGAAAGATTCAATTATAAAGTTTAGAAGTTTTTTGTTAGCACATATTAAGAATCCAAGTTTGCAAACACTTATTAAAGGCTTAATAAGTTACGAAATGCTTACTTATGTTTTTTTCGGCATTGGTACTGCCATTGTTGACTACCTTGTATTTACTTTTTTTAATGCAGGTAAGGTCAGTGCCCTTATTGCCAATATTATTTCAACATTTTGTGCTATCATTTTTTCTTATGTCACAAATAAGCGATGGGTGTTCAAAAGTAAGACCAGCGGTTTTATGGAAGTTCTACATGAGTTTTTGCGCTTTGCCAGAGCCCGTATAGCTACTTTAATAATGAGCGAAGTTATTATTTTTGCTTCAGTTGCTATTTATGGAAATAACCAGAAAGTCAACCAGATTTCAAAACTTATTTCTATGGTTCTTACGGTTATTTTAAATTATATTATCAGTAAATTATTTATTTTCAATGATAGAAAGGAGCTTATTAATGAAAACAAATAGTAAAAAGTTTTCTATTAAGGATTGGTTTGAAAAAAATAAGTTATATATACTTGCTTTTGTATTGCCTATTTTATCTATGTTAATAGTCTACTATTTTAAGGATATTTTCCCATTTGGTGACCAAATGTATCTTCGAAGTGACTGTTATCATCAGTACACACCTTATTTAGAAATACTTCAACAGAAACTTAAAGACGGGGGAAGCCTTTTTTATACTTGGGAAATCGGCGCCGGTATGAACTTTATGGCGGTTGCCGCTTATTATCTTACAAGTCCCCTTAACCTACTTGCCATTATCTGGCCGGGTTATATGGCTGATATGGTAAGCTTTTTCATCGTATTAAAGATGGGACTTGCCGGATTTTCAGTATGCTACTATCTTACAAAACGTTTTGGTCAGAAAAATATTTCTTCCGTAGTTTTCGGTATGGCATACGCTTTATCAGCTTATTTTGCAGCATTTAGCTGGAACATTATGTGGCTTGACTGTATGTGGTTACTTCCATTTATTGTTCTTGGTCTTGAAAAATTAGTTAACGAAAAGAAATGCAAAATGTACTGCATTTCACTTGCACTTGCAATTTTCTCTAACTATTACATTGGCTTAATGATTTGCATTTTCAGCATTATTTATTTTGTTTACTTATTCTGCATTGTTGAATTTGATGAAACTGTTGAAAAAACTAAAGCAAGACTTCTTATTTTAAAAGACTATGCAATTTACTCAATACTTGGCGGTGCTCTTGCAGCATGCGTTATCTTACCAGAGTATTTTTCATTGTTAACTACTAAGTCTGCTGATTCAAGTTTCCCAACAACTTTGGAAGAAACTGTTTCAATGCTTTATATGATTTTCAGATCATTAATATGTATTCCTGTTGCAGATTTAAAATATTATCCTGAACCTAATATTTATTGTTCAGTAGCTATTTTTATACTTATTCCATTATTCTGGATGTGTAAAAAAATTAATGTTAAAGAAAGAATTGGCAAAACCGTTATTGCCTTGATTATGCTTTTAAGCTTTGGTCTTAATATTCCTGCATATATCTGGCACGGATTCCATTTTCCTAACAGCTTGCCTTGTAGACAGTCTTTCCTTTATATTTTCCTTATTCTTACTATGTGCTATGAGGCATTTCTGTATATTAGGGAATATGAGCCAAAACATATTGCATGGGCTACAGGCGGTTCAGTAGCTTTGGTATTTTTACTTGACCAGTTATTTAAAGACGCTTCTATTTTCAGCGATTTGGAAATTGAGACAAGCATTGTAAAGATTATTTACTTTAGTCTTTTGTTTATAGTTGTATATGCCTGTCTTATTGTCTGGTATAAGAAAGCACCTAAGCTTAAACCTTTCCTTTCATATTTGATGGTTCTGATTGTATTCTGTGAATTAACTTTGAATATGAATGTTACAGGTATTCCAAGTACATCAGGAAGAAAAGGTTACTACGAAGCTACTAAGGCTTACGACCAGTTAAATGATATTACTAAGAAAGATGCAGATTCTCAGAACGTTAAATATTACAGAACTGAATCTGCTGTCCACACTACAAGAAATGATGGTGCCCGCTTTAATTACAATAGTATTTCAACATTTTCATCTGTATTATCTGCAAATATTCAGGATTACTTTGATTCAATGGGATTACAGACTTCATACAATGCATGTTCATACTATGGTCATACACCACTTACAGCATCATTGTTCTCAATAAAATATGAATATTCAACAGGAGAGCCATCTCTCCCTAATAATGTATCATTGCTTAACAGCGCTTCTTACAATTTAGAAAGTGGTGGAAATTCAACTGTTTATGCATATGAATATAATAACACATTACCATTAGGCTTCTTAATTAATTCAAGTTCAATTGCAAAGATGAACTCTGAAGCCGGTGATCCATTTACAATGCAGAATAACTTTGTAACTTCTGCAGTAAACGGCGGACAGATGATTTTCCATAGATTAAAGACAGATGGTACTAATTCAATTACTGCTCAGTATAATCTTGAAGAAAATGATACAGCTAATAAGAGCGGCACAAAAGTTTATGATATATACTTCTACTGCGAAACATCTGCTGAAACTTTAACTGCTACTGTTTCTAACGGAAGCATTCAGGACAAGTCTTTTGTTTCAAGTGGTGTTACAACTTCTACTTCAAAAACTTTTGATTCTGCTAACCAGAATTATATTTGTCATCTTGGAAATGTTCCTGAAGGTGCAACAATTAGCATTTCCGCAAGTGATAACACAGCCATCTCAGCCATGTACGCTTATGCATTTGATGAAACTGCCTGGGAATATGACTACAATCTTTTAAATGCTAATCCTTATCAGGTAACATCATTTAGCGATACAAAGATTGAAGGAACACTTACAGCAGACAAGGGCAATTTGTTATACACTTCAATTCCTTATGACAAAGGTTGGTCTGTATATGTTGACGGACAGAAAGCTAATACAACAGCTATATGCAAGGGTGCTCTTACAGGTGTAATGGTTACTGCCGGAACACACCAGATTACATTTAAATATACTCCTAGAGGATTCTTCCAGGGAATTATAATTTCAATAATTTCACTTTTAATTCTGTTGGGATTAATATTTAAAGACCGCATATTAGAATTAATCACAGGAAAAAAGAAAGGCTCAAAAGTACCTTCAAAAAAACCACAGGTTCAAAAAGCTGTGGCAAATGAGGAGCCAAAAGTTTCAAAATAAGAAAAATAATATATTGATTATTTGTAATTGATATTACTAAAAACCACCCGTTGGATTCGGGTGGTTTTCTTATTTTTCTCAAATTACTGTAATAAATAATTGTTTTTCGGTTTATTCTCCATAGTCTGCACTTCCTAATTGTGAATCTGAACTCTTATTGTTTGTCTTCTTTTCTCTTTTCCAATGTTATAGTCAATATTCCACCTGCTGTAATAAAGAAAACTATCATCCACAATGTTATGTTACTGTTCTCACCTGTTTTTGGAGTATTATTATTCACAGATGTTGTTATGTATTGTGTTTCAGTTTCTGTTGGATTAACCATTGTTATCGTTTCTTCTGTAGTTGCTTCTGTTCTTGAAGTTGTCGATACCTGTTCTACTGTAGTTGCTTCTGTTCTTGAAGTTGTCGGTACCTGTTCTACTGTAGTTGTTTCCTGATTAGTTGTAACCTGTTCTGTTGTGGTCGTTTCAGGGATAGTTGTTGTTGTTTCAGGAGTTGGCTTTAACTGAAGGGCCTTAATTGCATCTTCAATAGCTTTTGCCATTGCGTCAACTGCTGACTGTTCAGTATAGTCTTTATCACGAACAACTGCATCTATAGCTAATGTTACCGCTTCAAAATCTATATAATCATCTTTATTTAAAACATTCGCCTTGGCAATAGCTTCATCTACTTTCGAATAATCTGCCTGAAACAGATATTTTTGATTATATGTTGAATATATAAGGCTATAATGAACATTGCCCCAATCCTGTCCAATGATATACATAACTCCTAACTGATTTGAACTGTCAATAATAAATGCCGGATATGTTGGAAAATGAATTTCATCTCTATCGTACAACTTCTGTGGAAGTGTATCTGTGTTTCCGGTTTTAGGATTTATGTAATATATACAAATATCTTCCTGTTTAAATTCTTTTACCTTTCCATCTTTATCTTTCCAGATTCCATCTTTTGATTTTTCATAGTCCTCGCCATCTATTGTAATATTGGTTATATTTGTATTTAATGGTTCATATAGAAGTGCTGTAATATATGTCGGAATACCATCTTTAGACACTATTGAATACTTAGTATCTCCTGTTTTTGAAACATCTGCTAATTCTGTATTTACCAAACCATTCTGCTCATCATTAGAAATCTTATAAATCTTTCCATTATTGTAATATGCTATTCCCGGAATATCAGAATCAATAACTGATGCATATGTGCTTCCATCTGTAAGTTTTTTTACATTATTTCCATTATCTATAGCCATCTTTAATGTGGACGATTTATATTTGCCAAAATAATAATTTTTCTTCACAACTTTTTCAGCCATTACGTCATAAATATTTATCTGCTCAGTTGGTTCATCCCAAACCGTCACTACATCATTGCCTACTTTTGCAATTGCATAGGATGATATGTAATTACAATCTCTTGCAAAGACCATTGGAATAAGCCTTCCATTTTCATCAGTACTATTATCTTCTGAATAAAATGTATTATTATCAGGGTTATAGTAAAAACCTTCTATTCCATATGCTTTCTTGTCTTCTGTATCATAGTACACTATCCATGATACAAGAAACTTTCCATCAATCTCTGTTACCTTCGGAGTATATGTACTAATATTCTCTGAATCATAATAAGAAACATTAGTATTTTTAAATTCAACATTTGATGTACTGTTAAAAACACCAAGAGATACTCGCATAGATTTTGCAATCTCTTCACTGGTACTTGATTCTGTAAACTTTTTAGTGGCATTTGTCCAAACAATTATGCCCTTATCATTACCTGAATATACAAAAGGTTCCATATCCAAAGTACCGTCATCCTCAACAGATACCGGTACTGACCATCTTTCGTCTGTACCTATGGCATACACAACTTCAGGACAATTAATCTCACTCCTATCTCCTTTATCCGTAATGAAAACCATTATTTTTCTTGTAGTATTAGGAATAGATGTCAACGTTATTTTGTCCTTACTATATGTGCCTTCCTGTAATAACGTATTAGAAACATTACTGTCCTGAGCAGATATTATGGCAGGCATAGTGCCAACTAACAACGCAACAGATAATGTAAGTGCCACAAACCTTCTCTTAACATATTTTACCCTTTTCATAAAACTCCTCCTTTACTTAAACATTTACAATTTCAAAGTTCATTCTTAAGTCTTGTCCGTTTGACTCATTTTTCATATGTAACTTGAAACTATCAATTTAATAAAATCCGTATCATCTGTATCTATAAATAATTTTACAATATGAACTTGTGAAAGTAAATACGAACGTTTTGCAAAAGGGAGCATATCATTTTTAAACTTCTCTCTATCTTTTTATATTGTACCGCCAAAGAGAAGATGACTGCAAACAATAGGCAGATTTTCGAAATTTTGCGAGT
>UMKC01023234.1_pt1 | contig 12738 bp, 8 predicted proteins | sample 1966201 | NCBI WGS metagenome assembly UMKC01 (sample SAMEA4836166, study PRJEB28245) | human gut metagenome | biome: gut microbiome; material: fecal sample | place: Denmark | collected 2008 | reverse complement strand
ACAAGCCGCAGGCAATCGGAATCAAGTAGGTAAATGCCACATAGCCGGTAATCGTCACAAGATATTTTTCCAGATAGATAGCGCAAAGGACCACCAGCAGGTATCCGCTGACATCTGCCATTTTCTCCGCGATGGGTGTTGCCGTGTCGCCCGGAAGCAAGGTGATCAGTGCCGAGGTCACCGTGGATGCCGCCGTCAGCTCCATGACAGTCTGTTTTTTCTCATCCAGAGAGGCGATGGTCTTCTGGTGATTTTCCGGTGCGGAGGCGTATTTTCCAATGACCGTTACCGATAAAATGGCAACCAGTAATAAGATCACTGCTATGATACATTTTTTATATTCAAAATTATTTTTCACGTTTGGACCTCCCTGTGTTCTATTTTATCTCCGAATATTTTTTTAACAAATCAGCGTAAGTATTAACGGTTACATTATTTTACAGTCCTGATAATGTTCTCATTACCAGATCTACATCTTTATTTTCCAATTCCTGAATAATATGTAGATATGTTTTCTGCGTAGTTGTCATACTTGCATGTCCCAGTCTTCTGGCTACACTGGCAATGGATACACCCGCAAATAAAAGTAGCGACGCATGCGTATGACGAAGACCATGAATAGAGATTACCGAGATTCCACACTCTTTACAGTGTCTGGCAAGTACATCATTTACTGTAGAATTATATATTTTTTCCTCTCCTACGAAAATAGGTTTATCCTCCGGTAAATTTTTAACCAGTTCTGAAAATTTCACTACTATTTGCCAGTCTATCTGTATTTTTCTTACAGACGATTTGTTTTTAGTAGGCAGGAAGCCACCATCTCCTTTATAATCCCATGTCTTACTTACAGACAGCGTCTGCCTTGCAAAGTCAAAATCCGCCGGTGTAATCGCCAGTGCTTCGGAAAATCGCATACCCGTTTTTGATACAAGAAGAATAAACCAATCCCAATTTGGATCCTCCTTTATATCAAGATGTGCAATCAAAGTATGAAGTTCAAACTGGTTCAAATACTTAATTTTCTTTACTTTTGGTGTCTTTCCCTTGATGATTGCCTTTCTGGTAGGATCTCTTTCAATTAATCCCTCATCTACTGCATCAAGAATTGCCCCCTTCAGTTGATGATGAAAATCCAGGGTTGTTTGTCTCTCATGCTCTTTTGCATAATCATTTAAAAGCTGTTGATAGGCATTTCTTGTTAATTCTGATACTTTCAACTCCGGAACAAGCTTCTCCACCCACTTATGTGTCATCTGATATTTTGCCAAAGTTGCTTCCCTGATGGCATCTCTTTTGTACACTTCAATCCATTGTTTATAATATTCGCAAAACAGTTCTGTACTGTTCATATCATTAAGCATAAGCTACCTCCATTTCTTGTACTACTTACGCTGATATGAACAGTACAGAATATTAATTGTTTAGTAAGGGTTTTACCTCCTCGTCCAAAGTCTTTTTTAAGTCTGCGATTAACATTGTATAATATTTAAACTTAGGAATTGCCTGCTCCTGCGCAGCCTTGTAACGAGGAAAATCGGCTGTTACTTTAATAGCATTCTCATTTGGAATCTCTCCGTTGCGATAATGTGTTGCTGCGTACATAACATCATCTTTTGAAACGCACCATGTAATACAAAATTCAGATACTACTTTTTCTATACAGTTATGCTTCATATTTTCTATGACATTACGAATAGATTTCCCTTTATATCTGTCTTCATCCACTTCAATATCATATACCAAGTCAGACATAAGCGCTGCTACCTTAGGATTTTCTTTGCTCAAATCCCCTATATATTGCTTCACTTCCTCAATTTGTTTCTGACGCTGTTCAGGCGCAACTTCTTCATCGTCACTGGGTGTTACAATGTTCTGAATCAAATTTATAATATACTCATAGTCAATCTTGGTATGACTATATGCCATAAGCTCATAATCCATATTAATCGTCGGTTCTTCGTCACCATCTTGAGGATCATCAGGCTTCGGCTGTACCTCTTCTTTTACGTTCAAATAATGTGCCACATAATCTTCATATTCGTCTTGTGTTATACCATATTCTTCTAACATGCTGTCATCATACTGTGTAAAGGATTTCAACTGTGCAAACAGCTTGTCAAAATTCTGGAACATCTTTATAAATACAATCTTTTCTTTCCTTGACATTCCGGGAATCTCTTCCGGAGTCTCTGCCGAAACTCTAAGTGCCTTCAATGCTTTACGAAATGCCGGTTCTATTTCATCCCACTCTGCCACTAATGCCGATTCCGTACTGCCTGCAGAATAGAGTTTTACTGCATTATCTACACTTTCCTTAAACAGCTTTGGTGCCTGAAATGTAACAATTTGACCATACGTCTTATTTTTATCATAGATACGATTGGTTCTGGAAAAAGCCTGAATCAAATCATGTGGGCCCATAGGCTGCCTATCAATAAATATAGTAGACATACAAGGTGCATCAAAACCTGTTAATAATCTGTCTACAACAATTACCAGATCTAATTGTTCATTTCTACTCTGAAATTTTGGATCCTTTCTTGCCAAACGCTTATTTAAATTTCCATTATAACCTTGTATTTGAGCGAGTTCGTATTTCGTACCAAACATTTCATTGTAATCATCTAAAGATTCCTGCATCTTCTGCTGGTTCACATGAGAACCTTCTTCATTTTCCGTAACGGAATACGTTATTGCAAATTTAGGAAAATCCGGCAAAACCTGCTTTATTCTTTCATCTATCTGTAATTCTGTTTCTCCATTTTTTACCCTTTTGAGCAAATCATAATATTTCTGTGTCATCTGAATGGAACTGGTTGTTAATAGTCCTTCATATGTTTTTCCTTTTCCGTTTTGGAATCCTAATTTGTGATATGATTTATTTAAAATCACATCCAGTACACTGAGCATATGCGCTTCACTTTCATATATGCTACTATCAGTCTCATCTGCCATATTTTTCGGTCCATTATGCTCTACCTGAAATCCCAGTACTGCGTTATCATGAATTGCATTCTGAATCGTATATTTATGTAACTGTTTTCCATATAATTCTTCAGTGGTACGTGGCAAATCTCCCATTTGAAGATATGCATTTTCTGCGAATCTAGGTGTCCCGGTAAAGCCATACCATAATGAATTTCTAAAAAATCTTTCTAACTCTCTTTTCGTTCCAGGCGTCACCGCTCTATGGCACTCATCCACAACAAATGCAATTTTGAGATTTTTTATTTTATTATACTCTGACGATCCTTCCTCCAATTTTTTCGTAATAAGTCTCTGTAATTTTTGAATTGTTGTCACAATTACCTGACGATCATCTGATTTTAATTTTCTTTTCAGATCGAAAACATTGTCCGTTTCATCCACATCAATAATGTCATTATTCGCATATGCCTGAAACGCCATTGTGGTCTGCGTGTCTAAGTCTTTTCGATCAATCAGAAAAATAGTTTTATCAATCGTCGGAATATCCATCAGCAAATTTCTAGTTGCTTTATAAGACGTCAAAGTTTTTCCCGAGCCTGTTGTATGCCATACATAACCGGACTGTCCTGTTTTTGATGCATCACGAATAGCCTCTATCGCGTGTATCTGATAGGGGCGAAGCAAAATCAGTCGCTTGGCGTCTTCATCCAAGACTGTATATCTTGCTATCATCTCATGTGCTTCCGGGATTCGGAGTACACTCTTGGCAAAATCAAGATAATCTGAAACAGGATTATTCTCTCTATCCAGCCATCCACTAATAAATTTTGAATTCAAATCCGCATCACTTGCCGCTGAGAAATATTTCGTATCTACGCCATTGCTGATAACAAACATTTGCACAGCTGAAAAAATACCTGTAAATTTACCTTCACCAATGTACTTTTTGATCTGCCAAAATCCATCCATGTAAGAGTGTTGCTTGTTCTTTAGCTCTATATGTATCAGAGGCAGACCGTTGATCATAAGGGTGACATCAAATCTTCTGTTTTGTCTGCTATCCTCATCAGCTAATGCTCTATACTGATTAATAACCTCATAAACACTACTACCGCCAGCAATATGTTCATGGTTCATCACTACCAAATGGAGTCTCTCAGTATCTCGCTGTACATGGACCATAACCTTTCCATTTTCGCCAACCAGCCATTCTCCCGCTTTATAGAATGAAGAAAACTGTAACTGATTTTTCACCTGTTCAAATTCAGAATCAGACAAATGGTCCCCATTTAATCTCTCTTTATTATTCTGTTCCAGAATATATTTAAAATTATTCCAGAGATCTTCCTCTGTTTTTAAATCATTCCTGTAAATCCATTGTGAATCCCCATAAATCAACTGTTCAATAAGTTTTTGTTCTATTACTGCTTCTAATTCCGCCATAGTAGCCTCCCAACACAATTAACTTGGATTTTTCAACGTGTACTTTTACTACATATATCTTGTCTAATTCTTTAATAGATATAAGCAATTCTTATTTTAGTATACCATATCTTACCACTTTTATGTTTATTCTATACTTTATTTTGGCTTACGATTGTTTGCATCGTTTTATGATGATTTTAATATGCTGATGTACTTGCGATGGTGAAGAGTGATGAGGTGGTCGATTTTTTTCAGTATGTCACCAATACACGTTTGTTCTTCCACGGATGGAACTAATACAGAATTTTTCAGAAACTCATCAACAACCAATTCATTCATCATCGTACCTGCCTTTGTTGAGTTTACAAGCACTTTTCTCATAATCGGTTCATAGTGAATATAATATTTCCAAAAGTTTATTGGCATCTGTACAAGAGGTCTTAGTGCACTAAATCTAGGAGACATAATACCATCACCCACATCATTTAGAACAAAACGGCCATAACGAAAAATTTTACTTGTATGTCCTTCAAACGCAATATCACCTATACGTAGCCTTTTATAATTTGCAAGAGAACTATCCGCCGCACCATTGCCATCAAATTTATATGTCATGCTTGCAACCGAAAATGTTTTGTCATATGGCAACAAATCTGAGTTACGTTCTACTAACGGAGCATATAAGTCTGACAACTTACGCTGTTCCCAATCGTTCTGTATTAATTTGAGCAATACACGTCACTTACGATGGTGAAGAGTAATGAGATGGTCAATACTGTTTAAATATGACGCTATTTTCTTCTGTTCATCTATTGAAGGCAACAAAATCGGGAGTATTTTTATTAACTCTGCATTATAACTCTGTTGTTTTGTTCCTTGAGTATAATTAATTCCATATTCTTCTCCAACCATTCTATACCACTGAAAAAGAAATTGAGAAATTAATATATCTTGCTTGGGAAACAAAGCCATACAAGACTGGTTAAGTGTTGTGTCAAAACCAAGCAATGCACAGTTTCCGCGCGTTCCAGATGCCTCCAAACCTGTAATGGCCATTACAAAAGTTCCCTTAGGCACTACTCTAAGATTTGCAGAGTTTTTTCCCTCTTCTGTTATGGTCTCTATACTGCTATATACTGTTCCTCTGTTTAATTCACCACTTGAAAGCCACCTAATGTTGCCATTCCAATATTCATCTCTTTTTCTTGAAGGAGTCTGGCCGTTATACATATCATCAAGAACTTCTCCCAACTTACGCTGTTCCCAAGCATCAGTAAAACTTGCAAATCGAATTTCTGGAACAGTCTGTCCATTTTGTGGAAACATTTTTTGTAACATATATTTTTTTAGTTTTTTTGTTTCCTCACACTTTCGCTGGTGAAGAGTGATGAGGTGGTCTAATAGCTCCAAATAATCTCCAATTTTCCTCTGCTCACTCAATGATGTATATGGTATTTCAATACTTTTCATTCCTTCAATGTCTATACTTCTTCCATCCCTAATTCCATACACATGAGGTACCAATTTATGCTTGATAAATTCAAATGATCTAAAGTATGGATAATAAAATCTTGAATCTGCTTCATCACTATGGAAAGTGTGATACGCTGGGCTAATGATGCCATCTAACGAAGCTTTTTCTAACCCTCCTTCAAAGGAACGAAGATGGACTATAAAATCATCTTTTCGCACCATTTTGTAGTTAGATAAATTTGTTTCATCATACATTAAATTTCTGTCAGAATCTTCTCTTTTTACAGTCCCACCCCCTTGAATAATTGTCAATGTTGGTAGCTCTGTATGTCCCTTTTCGGAGTATTCTTTGAATACCTCTCCCAACTTACGCTGTTCCCAATCGTCTGTGTATCCTTTAAATCTAATTTTAGGTTTTGCCATGTCCATCACCCCTCCATCTTTCTAATTAACTCATTCAAAGCAAACATGACATCTTCATCCGGTGAGGTCAATTCTTTCATAAGTAATAAAAAGTCTCCTTGTGCCTGTTCCAATTCCTTATCCGTGTTTGTCATACTTACCAAAAGTTCATTTAGATCAATCTCTTCTTCCTTCTCAAAATTATCTACATATCGAGGAATATTCAAATTGAAATCATTTCGTTCAATGTCTTCAAAACTTGCAAGGTATGCTTCTTTATCTACCGTTACTCTTTCGTTATAAAGTTTCATAACTGAATCAATATGTCCATCTGTCATGGCATTCTGTTTTTTACCTTTTTCAAACTTTTGTGAAGCGTCAATGAAGAGAACATCTCGACCTTCTCTGTGTTTTTTCAAAACCACAATACATGTAGGAATTGATGTATTGTAGAAAAGGTTTGCCGGCAATCCAATAACCGCATAAATATTACCGGAGCGAAGTAATTTTTCTCTTATCTTACCTTCTGCCGCACCACGGAAAAGTACACCATGTGGTAGCACAATTGCCATGGTTCCATTACTTTTCAGATGATACAAACCATGCAATAAAAAGGCATAATCAGCTTTTGACTTGGGCGCAAGCACACCATAATCGCTAAATCTCTCATCCTGTAAAAAACCTGCTGCCGCACTCCATTTTGCAGAATACGGTGGATTCATCAACACCATATTAAAATCAGTTTCTTCGCCGGTTGGCCAGTCTCCATCAAGAGTATCACCATTTCGAAGGACTTGATTTTCCGGTACTATTCCGTGCAAAAACATATTCATTCTAGCCAGGTTATATGTCGAAGTGTTCAGTTCCTGTCCATAATATTTAATATAATTAGGCTCTTTCGCATATTTTTTTGCATTTAACAGAAGAGAACCCGATCCCATGCAAGGATCATATACAGATAATCCTTTTCTATCTTCCTGTCCTGCAATCGCTATTCTTGTCAAAATCTTTGATACTGCCTGCGGCGTATAGAACTCTCCCGCTTTCTTTCCTGTTTCCGATGCGAACTGACCGATAAGGTACTCATAAGCATTTCCCAGAATCTCTGCATCTGAATTCAATAAATCTGCTTTATCAATTTCCTTAATCAAATTTGAAATAGTATCACTCTGTTTTTGATCTCCTGTCCCTAAACGATTAGAATATAAGTCAATATCCGTAAATAAATCTGCAAATAAAGGGTCGCTTTGTTCAATATTATTAAAGGCTTTCTGCAATTGCTCTCGATTAAATGAGTTGTTCCTTGCCGCATCAGCAAAACATGTATATGTAAGTTCCGGTTCAATTACGTAATGACATTCTGACTTGATTTGTTCTTTTAATTCTTCTGCGCTGCTATCTTCCAGAGCTTCTTTGTATGCCTCTAAAGCAACCTTTAAGTTCTCCGGCTTTTCATCATAGATCAAATCATACACCTTGATTAAAAATGAATCCGAAAGATACTTATAAAAAACAATTCCTAATAAGTAGTCCTTATACTCATTAGCATCCATTTTAGAACGAAGAATATCCGCTCCACTCCATAACACACTGATTAAATCCTTACTGTTTTCTAACTCTGCCATTTTTTTCTCCTTTTATTTATTCTTCAACATATTTTTTAACATAATCTATATGATAAAGCGGAATATTGGTCATCCATTCCTGCTCTCTGTAATCCGACATTGACGTCCGGATCGCATATTTCGGATGATATTTTTCGCAGAACATCTTCAGGCTCTTCGCTCTGAGGTTTTCCTCTGCTTTTACCTCTATGGGAATGACGGAGGTTTTCCCCTGCACCATGAAATCAATCTCTCCGGAAGAGTTTTCCGTACTGTAATAATAGGGGATCACTCCCACTTCAGAGATCAACTGCTGGAGCACATACTGTTCTGTCAATGCTCCCTTAAATTCTGTAAATATCCGGTTTCCGTCGATAATCACCCTGGCATCCAGATCCGTCATGGCAATCAGCAATCCGATATCCAGCAGGTATATTTTAAATGCATCCAGATTCAGATAAGCTTTTAATGGCAACGCCGGTTTGCTCACACGGTTTACTTTATGGATCAGTCCGCAATCCAAAAGCCACTGGATTGCCAGTTCAAAATCTTTTGCCCTGGCGCCCTCTCTCACCTGCCCGTAGATATATTTTTTATTTTCTTTTGCCAACTGCATCGGAATGGAATCCCACACTAGGTTCAATCGGGGAACCAGAGAATTCTCCGCATGCTTGGAAAAATCCTGGCGGTAATAGTTCAGCAGATCTTTCTGAATCTCTCTGACCCGCCCGAAGTCTTTATCATTCACATAGGACTGGACCACTTCCGGCATACCACCGACATAATAGTACTCTCTCAGACGATCCTTGTATTTGGAAGCGAAGGTAGTGATCATCTGCGTATCCCCGGACTGCAGAAGCTCTGCAAATCGTTCTTCTCCCAAGGCGCACAAAAATTCCTGAAAATTAAGCGGATACAGATCCATGAAATCTACCTTGCCTACCGGGAAAGAGGTGCCCTTGTGCATCGCCACTCCCAGCAGAGAGCCGGCAGCTACAATAGCATATTCCGGAGCATTTTCGCAAAAATACTTTAAAGAGGATAGTGCCTTCGGTACTTCCTGGATTTCATCAAAAATAAGTAAGGTATCTTCACTTTTGACCGAAACACCTGTCTCCACGCTGATTGCCAGAAGAATCCTTTCTACATTGATCTCTCCATCAAACACCTGTTGCATACGGGGATTACTGTCAAAATTGACATACGCTGTTTTCTCAAAACAGCTTGCTCCGAATTCCTTCATCAGCCAGGTCTTTCCTACCTGCCTGGCTCCGCGGATGATCAATGGCTTCCGGTTCTTTTTTTCTCTCCATTCTTTTAATCGTTCCAATGCAAACCGTCGCATGTCTGCCTCCCTTGTACTATTCACAATAGTTATCTACTTCTACTCTATCCCAGTAAAATTGCCTTGTCAACAGAAATAAGTCCTTAAAACTGTCTATGTAATACACTTTTAAGGACTTATTTCTGTAATTTATTACACTTTTCAGGACGTTACTTCAAAAATCTCCGTAACATCTTCTCTTTCATCTCATCATACCTCTGGTACCGTATCGGCAGATCCATCCATGTCTTTTTATCCACAATACTCCGATAATGGCTGAAAGTCTCGAATCCGGCGAGTCCATGGTAGCCGCCCATGCCGCTCTCGCCCACGCCGCCGAAGGGCATGGCGCTGGTGGCCAGGTGGATGATGGTGTCGTTGATGCAGCCTCCGCCAAAATGGCAATAGTTCAGAATCCGCCTCTGGGCCTTTTTGTCTTCGCTGAAATAATACAGAGCCAGAGGATGGGGATGTTCCTCCACACAGCGGATCGCCCAATCCACAAAGTCTCCCGTGGCTGCATGCGTCCCGGAAGCATCCCTGCAAAAATCATTTTGTGCAACACCTTTCTCTGCATCATGTGCATTATACGTCAGCACCGGCAGGATCGGTCCGAAGATTTCTTCTCCCATCACGGCATCTTCCCAGGTCACATCCGTCATCACTGTGGGAGCAATCCGCAAAGTCTTTTCGTCATACTGCCCGCCGCAGACGGTCTTTTCCGCATCCATCAGCCCCAGTAGTCTGTGAAAATGCTTTTCGTTGATGATTTTTCCATAATCCGGATTTTGCAGGGGATCCGCACCAAACTGTCGGATGATTTCAGTCTGAATGGTTTCCACCAGCTGATCCCTGATCTGGCCATCGCACAAAATATAATCCGGTGCCACACAGGTCTGCCCGCAGTTTAGATATTTTCCGAATACGATTCTCCTCGCCGCCAGCGGAAGCTTCGCCGTAGCATCCACGATACAGGGACTTTTCCCGCCCAGCTCCAACGTCACCGGGGTCAAATATTCCGCAGCGCTTCTAAGCACCTCCCGTCCCACGGTCTTGCCTCCGGTGAAAAATATCATATCAAACCGCTGCTGCAATAATGCCTGATTCTCCGTTCTGCCGCCGGTGATAACAGCCACGTATTCTATCGGAAAACATTCTTCCAGAATATTTTTCAGCACAGCTGCCGTTGCCGGAGCATATGCACTGGGCTTCACCACCGCCGTATTTCCGGCAGCTATGGCATCGATCAGCGGATCCAGCGTCAGTAACACCGGGTAATTCCAGGGGCTCATGATCAGCACGGTGCCATAGGGTGACGGAGAGCGAAAGCTTCTCGCTGCGAACTGTGACAGCGGTGTCGGCACTCTCTTTTCCTGCATCAGCCCCCGCAGATGTTTCTGCATCCAGGTCAGCTCCGAGAGCGTCAGTCCGATCTCGCACATATAGCTCTCCATCCGGCTTTTTCCCAGATCCTGTTGCAGTGCAGCATTCAGTTCCTCTTCATGGCGCTGCAGGGAGGCCTTTAATTTTCCCAGCTGTTCTGCCCGAAATTTCCGGGAAAGTGTGGCTCCCGTGGCAAAATATTCTCTTTGTCTGTTCAATATCGTCCGGATCTCCTGCTCTGTCATAGATGTCTCCTGCTTTCATATCTTTATACTACATAGCATACCACATAATTATTCAGAATCACATTCGCCCTATTAATCATGTCAAATGTTCTTGCGAGTGCAAGCACTCGACGTACATATTGACCTGATTTACATGCCTCTGAATAGTTACATACTACCCAATTTTGAGTTACGGTGCAACCGCTTCCCATCTCATCCTATACAATCGAGCAGGCTGGCTCCTACTCGATTTGTATACTTTGTACACCATCTCGCTTAAAAGCTCGATGATGTACATTCTCCAAATACAGATTCTTGTGCAAGCACAAATCTGTACTTGGTCATCGTATACACAAAAACGGCAGGGTTCTTCCCCCGCCGTCGTTTGTCTCGTCTTATTTTCTCTATTTCCACGCAAAATTCACAATTCCGTACACATAAATGAACAACACCGCCGCCGGAACAAAATACTTGAACACCGGCTTCATCCAATACTGCACTTTTAATCCTTTTCCCTCGTTGGCTTCCTCCAGGAATTTGTCCCAGCCCCAGCCTACCTTATAGCAGCAAAATACCGCCAGCAGGATCGAACCTATGGGCATGATGTTATTCGACACCAGGAAATCCCAGAAATCGAGCCAGGTCGTCCCCGCTGCAAACGGCTGAAAATGAAATACACTGAAGCCCAGTGCTGTCGTCAGAGCCAGCAGGAAACATCCGGCACCACACGCCACGCACCCTGCCGGTCTGGACCATCCGGTCAGTTCCCGGACCATGGCCAGAATATTTTCACATACACCTAACACTGTGGACATGGCTGCAAATACCATGAACAGGAAAAATAAAGTTCCCCACCATCTGCCGCCTGCCATGTGGTTAAATACGGTCGCCATAGTATCGAACAGAAGGCTGGGCCCCGCCGTCACTTCCACATCATAAGTGAAGCATGCCGGAAATATAATAATACCGGCGATCACTGCCACCAGTGTATCCAGGATAATAATATGGATAGATTCCCCCATGAGAGAACGGTCCTTGCCGATATAGCTTCCGAAGATTGCCATACCGCCCATTCCCACGGACAAGGTGAAAAATGCCTGATTCATGGCTCCCACCACCACAGAACCGGTGATTTTGGAGAAATGTGGGATCAGATAGAAGCTCAATCCCTCTCCTGCTCCCGGAAGTGTAAAGCTGTGCACCGCCAGCACCAGCATCAGCACGATCAATGCCGACATCATATATTTGGTAATACGTTCCAGCCCACCCTGCAGATTGAAGCTTAAAATGACAAAAGCGATCAGCAAAGTGGCTAGCAGATATGTCACATTCACCGAGGGCGTCGTGATCATTTTTTCAAATCCGAAATCCTGATTCTGCCCTGTCAGAAATTTTACAAAATAATAGAGGATCCATCCGGACACCACCGCATAGAAAGCGATCAGCGCAATATTTCCGATGAGACAGACGATGCCCCACAGATTCCATTTTCCCCTGCCGCCGGACAGTTTCCGATACATATAGAGTGGACTCGTCTGCGCCGCGCGCCCCACGGAGAATTCCATGATCATGGTGGGCAGTCCCAGCACGATCAGGCAGATCACATAGATCAGCATGAAGCTTCCGCCACCGTTCTGCCCGCACATCCACGGGAATTTCCACACGTTTCCGCAGCCGATGGCGCACCCCGCCGACAGCATGATAAATCCCAAACGACTCCCCAGTCTTTCTCTGTTTTCCATATCTCTGATCCTTCCCAAAACTGCTTATTCTAAACACGGGATACGACATATATTTTTGCTGTTTTCCCATATTTTCGCCATCTTTTCACATTGACAGCCTTATTTTCTCATTATATAATTTTCATAAATATTTGAAAAACAAATTATTTGCATTGCATTGATCGAAGAATTGAATTTACAATTTAGAAAGTGTATCTACTCTATGGATGTCAAAAATCTGGAAACCTTTG
>UMKC01011589.1_pt1 | contig 12979 bp, 8 predicted proteins | sample 1966201 | NCBI WGS metagenome assembly UMKC01 (sample SAMEA4836166, study PRJEB28245) | human gut metagenome | biome: gut microbiome; material: fecal sample | place: Denmark | collected 2008 | reverse complement strand
CTGTTGGGCGAGCGCGACGTCCTGCGAGGAGAAGGACTTGAGCGAGAGCGAAAGGATCTCGCGGATGGCGGAGGTGAGAATGGCGAGCTCGTTGAGGGCGCTGCCGGAGAACGTGAGGCCCTTTTGCTCCATCTCCTCAGCGGAGGAGAGAATGTTGACCGCGTGGTCAGAAATGCGCTCAAAGTCGCCGATGGTCTTTAAGAGTTCGGTCGCCTCCTCGCTCTCGTCGCGGCCCATTTTCTGCGTGCTGAGCTTGACGAGGTAGGTGCCGAGGATATCTTCATAGTGGTCGCAAAGCTCCTCATCGTCGTGGATGCTCTGGGCGAGCTCGGGCGTGTTGTGGTCAAGGGCGGTGAGAGCGTTGTTCAGCGCGCGCACGGCGCAGTCCGCCATTTCGCGGGCGACGGCGCGGCTCTGGCGAAGGGCGAGGGACGGGGTGGGGAGAAGACGCTCGTCGAGCTCGGTCGTCTTTTCACCCTGCGTCTGGGAATCGTCTGGGACGATGCGGCAGGCGAGCTTTTCAAGAAGGCCGCCCGCGGGCAGGAGCATGGCGGTGCAGAGGACGTTGAAGACCGAGTGTGTGACGGCGATGCCCGCCATGGTGGCGGATTCATCCAGCAGCGCGGGCGCAAAAGCCGCGCGCACAATGCAGAAGACCGTCAGCAGCACGACAACGCCGATGACATTGAAGAGAAGGTGAACGACCGCGGCGCGGCGGGCGTTTTTGTTCGTGCCGATGGACGACAGCATGGCCGTGACGGTCGTGCCGATGTTCTGGCCCATGATGATGGGAATGGCCGCGGCATAGCTCACCGAGCCCGTGACGGCGAGCGCCTGCAAAATACCGACGGACGCGGAGCTCGACTGGATGATGGCCGTGAGCAGCGCGCCGGCGAGCACGCCGAGGAGGGGATTCTGAAAGGCAACAAAGAGATTCGTGAACGCGGGGACGTCCTTGAGGCCCGCGACCGCGCCGCTCATCGTCTCCATGCCGAACATGAGCGTGGCAAAGCCGAGCAGGATCATGCCGGTGTCCTTTTTCTTGTTGTCCTTGCAGAACATGTAGTAGATGATGCCGATGAGCGCAAGGACGGGAGTGAAGGATGAGGGCTTTAAGAGCTTGATCCAGAAGTTGCCGGAGTCGATGCCGCCAAGGCTCAAAAGCCAGGCCGTGACGGTCGTGCCGACGTTGGCGCCCATGATGACGTTGATGGCCTGACGCAGCGTCATCAGGCCCGAGTTGACAAAGCCGACCACCATGACCGTGGTGGCGGACGAGCTCTGGATGATGGCCGTGATGCCAAGGCCCGTTAAAAATCCGGCGAATACGCTGCCGGTCATCTTGTCGAGAAGGGAGCGGAGCTTACCGCCCGCGCGGCGCTCGAGCGCCTGGCCCATCAGGTTCATGCCGAAGAGGAACAGGCACAGCCCGCCGATCATCGTGAGCACATTGAAAATATCCATATTTTCTATCTTTCCTTTTTTCTTTTTTGAGACTCTATTTATAACCAAATAGTAGTTTACGCGCCAAATGTCAAAACTGCCAGAGGAGAATTGTAAAATCTATGTAAAATACACAGCGGCGACGGAATGCGGCGTGATTTGTGTCATGTTGCACAGTTTTTTTCCGCATGAACTGGAAAAAAGTGCAGACACTAAGCGCAGCATTCGCCGCGGCGTCTGCCTCCGCGGCAAAAAGCAACTTGAAATGTCGGAGGAATCGTATGAAAAAAGACTTTATCGACACCAATGAATTCACAAAGCAGGAACTGCTCGACATCATCGACTTGTCGCTCGCCATCAAAAAGGCCATTAAGGCGGGCTACTATCCGCCCCTGATGCGCAACATGACGCTCGGCATGATCTTCCAGCAGTCCTCTACGCGCACGCGCGTCTCGTTTGAGACCGCGATGAGCCAGATGGGCGGGCACGCGCAGTATTTAGGCCCCGGTATGATCCAGCTCGGCGGGCATGAGACCATCGGCGACACGGGCAAGGTACTCTCAAAGCTTGTCGATGTCGTGATGGCGCGCGTCATCGAGCACAAGACGATCGAAGAGCTCGCAAAAAGCTGCACCATCCCCGTCATCAACGGCATGTCGGACTACAACCACCCCACGCAGGAGATCGGCGACCTCTGCACGATCGTGGAGAACCTTCCGCAGGGGAAAAAGTTAGAGGACTGCAAGGTCGTGTTCGTGGGCGACGCGACGCAGGTGTGCGCGTCGCTCGGCTTTATCACGACGAAGCTCGGCATGCACTTTGTCCAGTACGGCCCCCAGGGCCACCAGCTGAATGAGCAGCACAAGGAGATCATGAAGAAGAACTGCGCGCTCTCCGGCGGCAGCTACCTTGTCACCGATGACCGCGAGAGCGTACGCGGCGCGGACTTCATCTATACCGATGTGTGGTACGGTCTCTACGAAAACGAGATGCCGAAGGAAGAGCGCGTGCGCGTCTTCCACGACTATCAGGTCAACCGCGAGCTGATGCAGCTGGGGAACCTCGGCTGCAAATTCATGCACTGCCTGCCCGCGACGCGCGGCGAGGACGTGACCGACGAGGTCGCCGACAGCGACGCCTCCCTCTGCTGGGAGGAGGCAGGCAACCGCCTGACGGCCATGCGCGGCCTTCTTGTCTACTTCACGCGCTGCCGGCAGGAGCCGAGCGGTCTTCAGATCGCGGCGGCGAAGGAGGAGCTTGACAAAGTGCTCTGCGACAAGCTCGGCTGCGTCGAGGCCTACTGCGGCGTTTCGAAAGCGGAAAAGAGCTGAGAAAAACCATGGAGAAGAATCAATTCCGGCTCGCAGACGTCATTTTGTCGGTCATCTGCGTGGTGTTTGTCGCCGAGGCGGCGGCGCCGGTCGCGTCGATCGGCAACAGCCAGTATTTCTGGTGGATCTTTATGATATTGGCGTTTCTGCTGCCCTACGGCCTCATCGCCGCCGAGCTCGGCACAGCCTACGCGGGAGACGGCGGGCTCTATGACTGGATCCACGCGGCGTATCCGGACGGCAAGTGGGCGGCGCGTGCCTCGTGGTACTACTGGATCAACTTCCCGCTGTGGATGGCATCGCTTGCGGTGATGTGTCCCGAGCTCATCACGTTCATCACGAGGCGGAGCCTCGGGACGTTCGGCTCGCTCGTGGTCGAGCTGCTGTTCATCTGGATCGTCACGCTCATCGCGTGCTATCCCGTGTGCGACAGCATCATTATCCTGAACGTGAGCGCTGTCATCAAGATCGTGCTGGCGCTGCTGGTCGGCGGGCTCGGCGTGTGGTATATCAGCCGATACGGCTTTGTCAACGACATGTCGGCGCGGACGTTTCTGCCGTCGTTCGACTTAAACAGCCTTTCGTATATCTCCGTCATCATCTTCAATTTCCTCGGCTTTGAGGTCGTGTGCACGTATGCAAACAATATGAGCGACCCGAAAAAGCAGATCCCGCAGTCTATCGTGACCGGCGGCATCGTCATCGCGGCCATCTACCTCTTCTCGGCGTTCGGCATCGGCGCGGCAGTGGATGTGCGTGAGATCAGCGTGGATTCGGGGCTTATCGACGCGGTGTCGCTCATTCTGGGCGGCAGCGGCGGCGTGCTCGTGGGCGTGGTGGCGCTTTTGTTCCTCGTGACGCTGTTCGGCAATATGATCTCGTGGTCGATGGGCGTCAATTCGACGGCGGCGCTGGCGGCGGACCACAACGACATGCCGCGGGTGTTCGCCAAGCGCTGGGCAAAGAACGACATGCCCGTCGGCGCGGCGGTCACGTCGGGCGTCGTCGCCTCGTGCGTGTGTGTTTTGGGCGTGCTCATCGAGATGGCGTCGCCAGACTCGTCACTCTTCTGGAGCTTTTTCGCGCTGAATCTCGTGATGCTGCTTTTGAGCTATCTTCCCGTGTTTCCGGCGTTTTTGAAGCTGCGGCGCGAGGATGCGAAGACGCCGCGCCCGTTCCGCGTGCCGGGGCCTGACACGGCGCTCAAATGGATCGCCTACGTGCCGATGGTGCTCATCGTCATTTCGATCATTTTCACTGCGGTCCCGCTCTCGTTTGACGCAGAGACGCTTGCGAGCTTTCTGCCCATTACGATCGGGTCGATCCTCAGCGTGGCGATCGGCGAGGTGCTGATCGCGCTGCGCGGGAAAAACGCGCGCAGCTAAGTATGGTTTCATCATAAGGAGACAAAGTTATGGCAAAACGAATCATCGGCACAACGCCGAAGCAGGATGGGTATCGCATGCCCGCCGAATTTGAGCCCCAGCAGGGCGTGTGGATGCTCTGGCCCGAGCGAAACGACAACTGGCGCGACGGCGGCAAGCCCGCGCAGAAGACCTTTGCTGACGTGGCAAAAGCCATCGCAAGATTTGAAAAGGTCACGGTCGGCGTATCCGTGCGCCAGTATCAGAACGCGCGCGCCAAGCTCCCCGAAAATATCTGCGTCGTGGAGCTCGAGAGCGACGACGCGTGGGTGCGCGACTGCGGGCCGACGTTCCTTGTGAACGACAAGGGCGGTCTTCGCGCGGTGGACTGGGAGTTCAACGCCTGGGGCGGGCTCGTCGACGGGCTGTATTTCCCCTGGGACAAGGACGATCAGATCGCGCGCAAGATCTGCGAGATCGCGGATGTGGACAGCTACCGCACGGAGGGCTTCGTGCTCGAGGGCGGCTCCATCCACGTCGACGGCGAGGGCACAGTGCTGACGACTGAAATGTGCCTGCTCTCCGAGGGCCGCAACCCAGATAAGTCGAAAGAAGAGATCGAGCAGATGCTCTGCGACTACCTCGGCTGCGAGAAGGTACTGTGGATCAAGGACGGCATCGACCCCGACGAGACGAACGGGCACATTGACGACGTCGCGTGCTTCATCGCGCCCGGCGAGGTCGCATGCATCTGGACGGAGGACAAGGACCATCCGTTCTACGAACAGGCGCAGGCAGCGTACAAGTTCCTGAGCGAGGCGACGGACGCCAAAGGCCGCAAATTAAAGGTTCACAAGCTCTGCCTGACGAAAAAACCGTGCTTACTCGAGGGCGCGGATACCATCGACGCTGTGGAAGGCACCATTCCCCGTGAGGATGGCGAGGTCAGCATCGCGTCGTATATGAATTTCCTCATTGTCAACGGTGCGGTTATCCTGCCGCAATACGGCGACGAAAACGACGCAGTCGCCATCGAACAGGTGCAGAAAATGTTCCCCGACCGCGAGGTCGTGGGCGTGCAGACGAAGGAGGTCGCCTTCGGCGGCGGCAACATCCACTGCATCACCCAGCAGCAGCCTGCGGTGAAGAAGTAAAAAAGAGTGCCGTCCGTGCAATAAATGTACGGGCGGCGTTTTTATGGTGCTTATGCAGTTTGCTCGCGGGCGATGCGGATGAATTCAGAGAGCACGCTCCACGGATACGAGCGGCTCAAGTATCCAAAGCAGATGGGATAGGACGCCTCGGGGCAGAGCGGGAGAATATGCAGGTGCGCGAGCTGCTCGGGCGAGAGCGCTGTGTGCAGCAAATTTTCCGGGCAGAAGCATGCGCCGACGCCCTGCTCGCAGAGCGCGAGCAGCGTTTCGACGTTTTCCGACGTCGCTTTGCTGACGGGCGAGACGCCCGAGGAGCGCAAAAGTCCGCGCCCGATGCGCCCGCCGATGTCTTCCGCGGAGCCGAGGACAAAGGGGCAGTCACACAGGGCACTTAGGTTTCCCGCGGCGATCTCGCCGCGGTGCGTGTCGAGGTCGATGCCGCACTGCGCGAGCAGCCCATCGGACAGGCACAGCACGATGTGCTCCAGATAGTAATCCTCAAGCACCACGCCGGGGAGCGGGTGTGGAAAGCCGGCGATGGCGAGGTCAATGCCGCCGCTGAGCAGCGCCTTCTGGATCGCATCGTTCGAGCCTTCGAGCAGCGTGATCTCGACATTCGGATACTGACGCTGAAAGGCGGGGATCAGGCGCGGCATGATGGCGCGGCCGCGCGTATAGGCGATGCCGACGCGCAGCTCGCCCTTCTGATTTTCGGAGATGTCGCAGAATTCGCGTTCCATGGCCTGTCGCGTCTGCCCGATGGATTCGGCATAGCGCAGAAACGTGCGGCCCGCATAGGTGAGCTCAAGCGGCGTGCGGCGCACAAGGAGCGTGCAGCCGAGCTCCTTTTCAAGTCCCGCAATGTGGGACGAGAGCGACTGCTGCGTGATGTGCAGCGCTTCAGCGGCGCGGGTGAAGTTTTTCTCCCGCGCAAGCACGAGAAAATAGTCAAGAGAATGGAAATTCATGGGAACGCTCCTTTCACAGTTGTTTCTTGTAGAATATATCAATTTTAACAGTTTTACAAGCGCAAAGGCGGCAATTATACTGTGGGCAGTGGGTGCGGACGGCAGGAAAAAGATTCCCTTTTTCCGCCGTGCGTGCTAAGATAGCGATACTGTGTTAAAAAGGATAGGGAGGACTTGGATGGCTGCGATCATTTTATTCTGCCTTGCGCTGCTCGTGTGCATCGTGCTGGGGACGAACATCCTCTACGCGCTCTTGGCGGGGCTTGTGATCTTCACGCTGTACGGCAAAAAGCAGGGCTTTTCGTGGAAAGAACTCGGGAAGATGATCTGCTCGGGCGTGAAGACGTCGGCAAGCGTGCTGCTCGTCTTTCCGCTCATCGGAATTCTGACGGCGTTCTGGCGCGCGTGCGGCACGCTGCCGTTCATCATCTGCTGCGCCGTCGACCTCATCCGGCCGGAGATCTTGCTGCTGATGACGTTTCTCCTAAACTGCGGCGTCTCGATGCTGACAGGCACGGCGTTCGGCACGGCGGCGACGATGGGCGCCATCTGCGTGAGCGTCGGCATTTCGATGGGCATGGACCCCGTGCTGCTCGGCGGCGCGATGCTTTCGGGCGTATACTTCGGCGACCGCTGCTCGCCGGTCTCGACGAGCGCGCTGCTCGTGAGCGAGCTGACGGAGACGAACATTTACGACAACATCAAGCGCATGCTCAAGACGGCGCTCGTGCCGTTTCTTCTGAGCTGCGGCGTCTATGCGGCGCTCGGCATGGTGAAAAGCGGCAGCGGCGCGGCGGGCGAGCTGTGGTCGCTCTACGGGCGCGAGATGACGCTTCACTGGGTCATGTGCCTGCCGGCGGTGCTCATTTTGATCCTGTCGGTCCTACGCGTGAACGTGAAAAAGGCGATGTCGGTCAGCATTTTAGCGGCGGTCGTGCTGTGCATTTTCCTGCGGCGTCTGGACGCGGTGACGATCCTCAAGACCGCAATCTTAGGCTACACGGCGTCGGACGCCGAGGTCGGCGCGATGCTCAACGGCGGCGGCATCATTTCAATGGTGCGCGTGGCGCTGATCGTGATGATCTCGTCGGCGTATTCCGGCATTTTTCGCAAGACGGGGCTGCTCGACGGGCTGTGCGGGCGTGTGACGGCGCTGCGCGACAAAACGTCGCCCTATGCCTCGATGCTGCTGACGGCGGTTCTGGCGAGCCTTCTCGCCTGCAACCAGACGTTGACGATCATCCTGACACACCAGCTCTGCGCGCCGTCGCAGAAGGATAAAGAAGAATTTGCCGTCAACCTTGAAAACAGCGCCGTCGTCGTCGCGCCGCTGATCCCGTGGTCGATTGCGGGGGCGACGCCGCTCTCGACCGTCGGCACGCCGATGACAGGCATGGCGTTTGCGTGCTTTTTATACATCCTGCCGCTGTGCGAGCTCGTGCGGCGGACAGCGCAGCAGCGCGCGGCGAAAAAAACCGCCGCGCAGAAATGAGAAAGGAAGTTTGCATGAACGGAGAGACTTTACTGGCGGAAGCCATCGAAATGAAAGACGAGATCGTCGAGAACCGGAGAGCGATCCACCACGCGCCGGAGGTCGGCGCGCACCTGCCGCAGACGGTTCAATTTGTCGAAGAAAAGCTGCGATTGCTCGGCTATGAGCCGCGCGAGCTGGGCGGCGGCGTGGTCGCGGAGCTCACGGGCGAGGATACGGGGCGCTGTATCCTGCTGCGCGCCGACATGGACGCGCTCAAGGTGAAGGAGAAGACCGACCTGCCGTTCCGTTCGGAAAACGGCAGCATGCATGCCTGCGGACACGATATGCATGCCGCGATGCTGCTGGGCGCTGCAAGGCTGCTCAAGGCGCATCAAAGCGAACTCAAGGGCACGGTGAAGCTCGTCTTCCAGCCCGATGAGGAAGGCTTCACGGGCGCGAAAGCGATGCTTAAGGCCGGTGTGCTGGAGGCGCCGGAGCCGCAGGCGGCGATGGCGCTGCACGTGAACTCCGGGACGCCGTCGGGCCTGGTGCTCTGCGGCAAGGGAACGTTTATGGCGGGCTGCACGCTGTTTCGCATCACGGTCAAGGGCGTCGGCTGTCACGGGGCAATGCCGGAGACGGGCGTCGACCCAATCAACATTGCCGCGCACATCTACCTTGCGCTTCAGGAGATCACGGCGCGCGAGCTGCCCGCGAAGACGCCTGCCATCGTGACAATGGGCAAATTCAGCGCGGGGCACGCGCCGAATATCATCCCGCAGGAGGCCGTGATCGAGGGCACGATCCGCACGTTCGACCGCGACGTGACCGCGCTAATCCTGCGCCGCATCGGCGAGATCGCGGACGCGACGGCCAGGGCCTTCCGCGGCAGTGCGAGCGTCGAAGAGCTCGCGAGCGCACCGCCGCTCAAAAACGACGAGGCGCTGACCGAGCAGATGGCACGCTGCGCCGAAATGCTGTTCGGCGAGAAGAGCGTCTACCGCCTGCGTGAGGGCGGGATGGGCTCGGAGGACTTTGCGTCCTACACCTACGAGCTGCCGTGCGCGTATCTGTTGCTCGGCGCGGGCACGGCGCAGGAGGACGCGCACTACGGAAAGCCCATGCACAACGAGAGCGTCGTCTTCAACGAGAACATTTTACCGCGCGGGAGCGCACTGCTCGCCTATGGCGCGATGCAGTGGCTCGAAGACCGGCAATAAAAAAATCCGCTTACGAATTTCGTAAGCGGATTTTTTATAATCGGTTGTCGATGACTTAGCCGACGAGCGCCTCGGTATCCATGGCGATCATGAGCTCCTCGTTCGTGGGGATGAGGAGGACGGTGACCTTGGAGTCGGGCGCGGAGATGACGCGTTCTTCGCCGCGGACCTTGTTGGCGTCCTCGTCCATCTTGACGCCCATGAACTCAAGGCCGGAGGCGATGGCCATGCGCTGGGAAGCGCTGTTCTCGCCGACACCTGCGGTGAAGATGATGGCGTCCACACCGCCCATCGCGGCGGCATACGCGCCGATGAGCTTCTTCACGCCGTAGTTGAACATATCGACGGCGAGGCCGGCGCGCTCGTTGCCCTCCTTGAAGGCCTCTTCGAGATCGCGGAAGTCGGAGCTGACGCCGCTGACGCCCATAACGCCGGACTTCTTGTTGAGGATTGTGAGCATCTCGGTGATGTCCATGCCGTACTTGTTCATCAGGTACTCGAGGATACCGGCGTCAATGTCGCCGGAGCGGGTACCCATGGGAAGACCGGCGAGCGGGGTGAAGCCCATGGAGGTGTCGACGCTCTTGCCGCCGTCGATCGCGGTGACGGAGGAGCCGTTGCCGAGGTGGCAGGAGATCAGCTTGAGCTGCTCGATGGGCTTGCCGAGCATATCGGCCGCGCGCTGGGAAACATACTTGTGAGAGGTGCCGTGGAAGCCGTAGCGGCGGACCTTGTCCTTCTCATAGTACTCATAGGGAAGAGCGTAGGTGTAGGCCACGGGGGGCATGGTCTGGTGGAAGGCGGTGTCGAACACGGCGACCATGGGCACGCCGGGCATGAGCTCCTGGCAGGCCTTGATGCCGATGATGTTGGCGGGGTTGTGGAGCGGGGCGAGGGGATTGCACTCCTCAATGGCCTGCATGACCTCGTCGGTGATGACGACGGACTTGGCAAACTTTTCGCCGCCGTGGACGACGCGGTGGCCGACAGCGTCGATCTCCTTCATGGAGCCGATGACGCCGTTCTTCTTGTCGACGAGCGCGTTCAGCACGGCCTGAATGGCCTCGCTGTGGGTGGGCATGGAGACGGAAGCGGCCTTGATGGCTTCCTTGCCGGGAAGCTGGGGCTTATAGGTGAACAGACCGTCGATGCCGATGCGCTCGCACAGACCCTTCGCCAGCAGCTCGCCCGTGGTGGGGTTGAGCAGCTGATACTTCAGGGAAGAAGAACCTGCGTTGATGACCAGAACATTCATAAGTATACTCCTTTTTCCGAGGGCGCTTGCATTGCGCCCGAATTTCCGATAAAATAAGAATCAAATTAATCGGATGTACAATTCGATACAGAATATATTATAACAACTTTTTTCGCAAAGACAAGTAAATTTAACAAAACGTAACTCTTTTGTAACCGCTTTGAGAGGACTTCCATGAGGGTATTTGGTATAATATGCGAATATAATCCCTTCCACCGCGGCCACAAGTGGCAAATTGATGAATTGCGCCGTCTGGCAGGCGAGGAAGAGTGCGCCGTCGTGTGCGCGATGAGCGGCGATTTTGTCCAGCGGGGCGACTTTGCCGTTGAGCGCGCGCATGCGCGCGCCGAGGCCGCTGTGTACGGCGGGGCAGATTTAGTCCTTGAGCTGCCGCTGCCCTGGGCCATTTCGTCGGCGGAGGGCTTTGCCCGCGGCGGCGTGAGCATTTTGGTGGCGACGGGCGTGGTCGACACGCTGGCCTTTGGCAGCGAATGCGGTAACGCGGCGAAATTGCAGCGCGCGGCAAAGGCACTGCTGCGGGCGGATTTTCCCAACGCGCTGCGAGAGGAGCTTGGCAAGGGCCTGTCCTTTGCCGCGGCGAGGGAGAGCGCCGCGAGGGCGCTCATCGGCGAGGATGCCGCGGTGCTCCGGGAGCCGAACGATATCCTCGGCGTAGAATACTGCAAGGCGCTGCTGCAAAGCGGCAGTACCATCGCGCCGCTGGCAATATTGCGAAAGGTCGTCGGGCACAACGGGGGTGCGGCGAAGGGCTTCGCCTCGGCGAGCCACATCCGCGAGCTGTTCACGAACGGAGAGGACGCCTCCGCGTATCTGACGGCGGAGAGCGCCGCCATCTATGCGCGCGAATGCGCAGCGGGCCGCGCGCCGGTGACGATGCAGAATGCGGAGCGAGCGGTGCTTTCCCGGCTGCGCGCGATGTGCGAGGAGGACTTCGCCCGCTATGACAGCGGGAATGAAGGCCTTTATCGCCGGTTTTATGACGCAGCGCGGACGGCAGCGTCCGTCGACGAGCTGCTCTCCGCGGTGAAGACGAAGCGCTATGCCTATGCGCGGCTGCGGCGGATGCTGCTTGCGGCGTATCTGGACGTGACGGCGGCGGATGTGCCGCCGGAGGTCCCCTATCTGCGCGTGCTGGCGTGCAATGAGCGGGGACGAAAGCTGCTCAAAACGATCAAAAAAACGGGAAGCGCACCGGTGCTGACCAAGAGCGCCGATGTGCGCGCGTTGAGCGAGGAGGCGCAGAAGCTCTTCGCTCTGACGGCGCGCGCGGCGGATCAATACGTGCTCGCCTATCCCGAGCTGCGCGCGGCCAGAGGCAGCAGCGCGTGGACGGAGGGGCCTGTGATCGTTTGAGCAAGGAACCGAGACCTCGAAAGGAGAACAGAATGAAAAAATGGATGACGCTGCTGCTTTGCTGCGTGCTGGCGCTGAATATGACCGCCTGCGGCGCAGGAGCGCCCGGCGGGCCGGAGGACAACGCGCCGCCGCAGGCGAGCGCGCTGCACTTTGAAGTCGCGACGCAGATCTACGAAAACGAGTACAAGGCCGACGACGGCACGGTGCTTCTGGCGGAGCGCTACGAACTGCCGGTGCTCGAACTGCGCACGGAGGACGGCGAGCTCTACACGCTGGCGGAGAACGTGACGGCGAACGGCGGCACGGGCAACCCCGCGCAGTTCACGGCGCAGAACGCCTTCAACACGGAGATGAACAACGTGCTCGCGGGTCTTGAGTCCGAGGCGGCGCAGATGGCCGCGGAGGCCAAGGAGCTCTACGCGGAAAACGGCACATCGGTCTTTTTGAACGGAAGCTACTGGACGAACGAGCTGAGCCTGACGCAGACCTACATGACCGAGGGGAAGCTCCTGAGCATCGCGGCGGAGAACTACACCTACTACGGCGGTGTGCATCCGAATTCCGCCACCCGCGCGTGGAGCTTTGATCTGACGACGGGCGAATTCCTGACGCTGGACGCGCTGGCCTCGGAGGAGGGCGATTTGCAGGGAAACTCACTGCAGGAGAGCATTTATTGGAATATCTACGAGCAGATCGCGCAAAAGGGCCTCAGCGAAGGATATTTTGACGATTATGACTCTTATTTGCAGGATTTCCCCACGCTCGCGACGCTGAACTTTACGGAAAACGGCCTGACGGTCACGTTCGACCAGTACGTCATCGCGCCGTATGCGGCGGGGCCGCAGGTGTTCGCGGTGCCGTACAGCGGATTCTACAACGCGCTCAGTGAGCACGCGAAGACGATTTTAGACGTCTCGCAGGAGCAGACCGTGTTGGCGGATTTCGACACGGCGATCACACTGTGGGCGTGGTTCTTTATGAACACGCCGCCGATTGGAGATGCGCCGGACGAGACGGAGATCAACGGCTACACCTACTACAGTGCGGCGATCCCCGGCGTTTCGACGCTCGAGGACATGCACGATCTGATGTACCGCTACTTCGACAAGGCGCTGGCCGACCAGTGGTTTGAAGAGTCTGACCGCTACGCTGAGGTGAACGGCAGATTATACGTCCTGTCTGCCGACCGCGGCAGCGACGATTCCGTAATCGATGAGACGCACAGCGTGACGCTCGACGGTGAGAGCGGCACCGTGACACAAACCATCACCTACGGCGATTGGGACGAAGCGTCGCAGAGCTGGACGCCGAACGGCGAGGAGGAGAACTTCGAATATCCCTTTACCATCGTCGGCGGCCACGCGGTGTTCTCAGCGTTCCCGTGCCCGTACTG
>UMKC01039673.1_pt1 | contig 13138 bp, 8 predicted proteins | sample 1966201 | NCBI WGS metagenome assembly UMKC01 (sample SAMEA4836166, study PRJEB28245) | human gut metagenome | biome: gut microbiome; material: fecal sample | place: Denmark | collected 2008 | reverse complement strand
TAAAGCCCATTACCTTTAGGTGATGGGTAGTTCACAAGGTCATTGAAATGACAATCCAGATGTGGTGCAAGCCAGTTATCGCTACGGCATAAGAATAGAATGTCAAATTTAAAGTCTTTAATACTTTGAATCGAGTTTTTCACAAGATTATTTAATGCTTGGTCAAAATCATAGCATATATTTGATATCGGATTGGCAATCCATGATACATTACAATGATTCGGATAGTCATTGTAAATGTGAGATAACCAGTTACCACAGTCAAGTTCTTTATTCTTGTTAAAGAAATCATGATGCATATCGATGTTTACGATATTTACGTTAGTTGCTTCGTATTTATCCATGTATTCATGGATAAAATCGTAAATGTGAACATGACTGTTGGTAATGAGTACTGGTGTTGATACTCTGAAATTATCTTTTGACGTTAATAATTTGCGGAGTAAGTTTAATTCGTCATTCAAAATCGTAACAGAACTTAACTTGTTTCTTGTTTGTTCATTGGCATAATAACCGGACCATACGATGGTGGAAAGTTCTGTGGGTAAGTCAATTCCATCAGGATAACAGCTGCGGATGGTATCAGCGTCAACGTTTTGAAAATAATCGAAGTCAATGCTTAGTACTTTTAAGCTGCGTGTAGATTGTGTCTCAATCTTCATGATTATCCCCTTTCATACAAGTATATACTTCTGTACGTATTGCCATAGAAGTACGTATCATTGTTTCTAATTTCTGAAATGTCTGTCTTTGTATGTCAGCTACTTCAGGATTGTCATCCATTGTGGCAAACTGCATCCAAGTGTCTCTGTCAGATGCATAGCAATCTAAGATATTTTTACAAAAGTCGTTGCCTGATAAATTGATATTGAGTATTTTGTTATTCTCGTAAATCACTTTACAGTCACATGTGTCAATGAGAATGATAATGTCCCCATTTTCCTCAGTGTTGAATTTGACAGCGGCAATTCCGTCGTCAAGATAATTTATACATGCTGATAAAGCGTCAAACATGATATCAGTAACATAGCTAATGCTTGTTATAAATGGTTGTTCATCATTTTCTGTTGGTAGTGTGAGTGTTACCCAGCCGTGGCGTGGGTCTGATAAGATTGGTTTTGTCATAATACTTATTTTCCTTTCATAATGTGAGTTGTGTTATTCTGATTCTGGTATGTAAATCATACATTCTGTATCATCAATTGTGGTAAATCCGGCTTTGGCATAAAAGTTTTTCAAGTCGTCATACATAACTTCTAAGAAGACAGGCTGTTTTGATTCAAGAGCAAAACGTTTCTGTATGGTCTCTGTTATTAATTTTAAGCCAAAATTTTCATGTCTATATTCAGGTTTCATATAGACATCACTTAACAGGTAAGCATTACTGTTATAGCGTGGATGTTGTTCGATGATATAATAGACGTCATCTGCATAGCCGATAGTACAATAGCCCATCAGTATGTTGTCATCATAAATGCCCCAGCTGTAGTCATTATTTTCGTCCATTTCTTCTACCCATTGAGCAACGTTGAATCCTGACATATCATCCATTTTTCGGATTTCATTTATGTCTTTTATGTTTAAAGGTTTTACAGTTATCATATATATTATCCTTTCGTTATTATTTATATCATGGCTCTCGTTATGTGTATTTTGTATAAAAAAAGAGACGCAGACATTGTACATCAATGCCTGCGTATCGTGAATTATTAATCTGAAGCCGTATTTGTCTTTTTCGAGTTGATAGGCGTAAACTGTAATGTTGGACCAGTTGATTCTGGAATGATATTTGTATTCGGATAAAGTTTACGTAAATCAAAGTTTTCAGATTTGAAGTAATGGTTTATTTTTGATGATTTTGTCTTTTGTGTTTTGCGTCGATTGGAATATCGCTGGTGATAAAGCTGTTTAATCTCTTTATCATACTTTTCCTGATAATACAGCTTATCTAACTTTACGCAGGATATGTCATCGAATAATCCTAAATTATAACACATATCATCATGAATATCGGTGATGCGCCGATAAGCATAAATATCAACACCAGCAATAGCAATACAAATGCACATGCGTATGATTGTCGTTGTGAATGAAATGGTTATATTGTCGTAAATAGCTGTAGCAAAGAGTGCAGCAAAGAGTGCAAGTATAAAGCCAATAGCAATTAATACGATAAACAATGTACGTAGCACATTAAGTGTTGTGAGTAAACGTCTTTCACTTCTTGTTAAATCAGTCATAATAATTAATTCCTTTCTTATGTTTTAGATAATATTAACGCACCCGATGTTTATTGTATCATATATAATTTTCTCACGCATATTCGAACTAATGTTTGTATTATATATTAATATGCATTATTCAACACTAAACTATTGTATATAATAATTATTATTCAATATTAAACTCAGACATCACACACAAATAATAGCAAAAACGTAAAAAATGAGACACATATTCGAACTAATGTTCTATATGTATAAATATTCATAAATATTGTGGTTTTCTTGCATAATTATTCAAAAATGTGTCTCATTTTTGATTTGAAAAGTGAGACACAAAAGTGAGACAAAATAAAAATGAGACACGAAAAAGCCTATAAAATCAAGGGTTTCAGGGCTTGTCTCATTTGTCTCACTTTTTTTTGAAAAGTTGAGACAGTTTTGGAATAAATGAGACATGTCTCATTTTTTTGTCTCACTTTTTCAAAAAAGTGAGACAGATTTTGATTGTTAAAAAATCCAGTGTTTACAAGGGTTTGCGGGTTTTTGAAAAATGGCTTGTCTCATTTGTCTCATTTTTAAAAAAAAAGTGAGACAGCCGTAAAGCCAGTATTTACAAGGGTTTGAAGTACTTTGTCTCATTTGTCTCATTTTTTTTTAAGTCAATTATAGAAATATTTTAAAAAATAGAACATATGTTTGGTATGTAAATGTTAGATATATGATGATAATGTACGATAATATATGATAATGTGAGATAATGTTTTTTCGTGTTAATTTGACGTAAAAATAGTATATAAAAAGGTTTGAAAAAAAAGTGAGACAAATGAGACACGAATAAATATAATATGCATATTTTTTGTAAACGATAAAAAAAATATCGACACCAATTTTAATTGATGTCGATATATTTACGGGTTCATCACAACAACGGGACAACCACTATTATTATTCTGTGTACTGGTACGTAAAATACCTCTGTATCGTTCTTTTCTGGCAAAGTTCTTCCAGTTTGTTAAATTATATGTTTCTGCTAATGGTTCGTCTGCGTCCATGTAATGTGCTGTACGTATCTGATTTTTAGAACCAAGGCAGTACCATTCATCAGATGAGCTGATTGTTTGTATGATGTCGTTAATGAATGTGTTTTTTCCCTGTAAGCTGCCATTTGGTGAATTCTGCTTGAACCAATTCTTGTAAATATCATACAGGAATGTAAATGGTAATAAATCCCATGTTGCATTTGTTATGACATCATCATAGAACTGTCTGATTGGGTCATTGAACTCTTTGTATTCATCCAATGCATTTTTACATGCTTGTGGTTCTGATAAAGAATAGTAGTTCATATTCAGGACTTTATATAATACATATTCCAGAACGGCTTCATCATGAAGATACTGGTTTTTAATGTATTTACGTTCTTTTCCGGTAAAGCATTTTGTAAACGGTACAAATAATTGTCTTCGGTAAAAACTGTCACTTTTATCTTTGATACGTGGCATTTCATTCAAACATTGTACCATAAATCCTCTGAAGCGATAGGCAATCGGTTGTTTGAATTTACGGTTCATTTGGATGATATCATTTGTGATAATTGCTTTTAAAATGGCTGCTTTGTCGATGTAAACACCAACATCATTCTCATCAACAATGATACAGGTGGCACGAATCAATGGTTCTAGCATGAAATCCTTTCCGAAATCAGATAACGGAATACTGGCATAAGAACCTTCTCCTGATAGCTGTCTCATCAGCTCACATAATGTGCCTTTACCATTATTACCTGTATTGGAATAAAACCATGCCGATTTGTTCCATGAAACGTTTGGTCTTATGATTGCTCCTAAGATTTCCCAAATAAGCTGTTCAATTTCCGGGTCATCGAACAGTTCTTTCATCCAGCTTTCTACATCCCAATCTGTTCCATCATCAGGGTTGTGTAAAACGACATTATATGCCATCGGATTGTAATTCACTTTTGATTTTGCCATGAAGACAAATTCAGGGTCAAATGGTAATAATTTTTTGGTCTGATAGTCAAAGATACCATTGTTGACCGCTATGAGGTCAGGGTCTTCACATCTTACTTTACGTGGCGCTTTTGCTCTAATTAGGCTGATAACTTCTTGCACATCTTTTTTTGTAATGGAATAGCAGTATTCTTGTGCAAGTAAGTAGAATACGTGTTCACTATCAATGTAAATGCCTTTGTTGTCACCTTCGGTTTGATACATTGCTAAAATGTCATATTCTCTGTCGGCATTGACACCAGCACATGCAATATTGACGATATTGTAAAGTCGTAATAAAATGTCTGCAATCTGAGCCGGAATGAGTTTTGTCATATATGCCCATTTTTCGCCTTTGTTTTTGTTGGCATTTTCTATTTCAAAAGCTGTATGTAAGTTTTCCAAAATATCAGCTTGAATTATTGCTGGTGTTGGTGGATTATCTACATCAATGTTTTCAAGATATTCTGTGGTGATTTCACGTATGGTTTCGTCTTTTGTTCTTGCCATGTTTGTACACTCCTTTCTATGTGATTTTGAAACCATACTTTATTTTTTGAGATAGTTTTCTATCTGTTCTTGTGTGTACATACGATAACCGTTTGGTGTTTTATGGTGTGGGGATAATTTCCCCTGCTTGTCCCATCTACGGACAGTTTGTGTACAAACGCCAATAGCCTGTGCAAATTCTTGAATGGTAAGATATTGCTGTTTTGGATTCATTGTTAGCTCCCTTCGTGTTAAATTTTGTTGTTTAAACCTTATACAAGTCTATACAAGTTTATACAACCTTGTACATTCATTATAATGCGCTATTTATTTTATGTCAATGAAAAATCTGCTCATATATCAGACATATTTTAATGTATTTATGTTGAAAAATGTGTGTGTGTATGTTATAATGATTTTAGTTTGATAGAAAGTGAGGTTTCGAGATGAAACAAAAGCGATTTGCTACAATGCTTTGTGTCTTATCTTCGGTTTTTATATTATCGGGATGTACGATGCATGTTCCCGTGATTATACCCGATGATGAAAATGTATTATCTTTATCATCATCTGTTGTAAAAGATTTATCGTCTTTAAACGTAAGTGTAGACGGTATTATGTTGTATGGAACAGATACAAAGGGTTATCAGGTAACATATAAAGGTTCTTTATCCGGTGATATATCGGATGTATTGTCTGGTAAAATGCATATGGAAAAAGCATCTGCGACAAGTAAGAAGGATTCTGATTGGGAAGTTGCTGTAAATAAGAGTGATAATATCACTGTGTTAGATGATGTCGTATCGAATGATACAGAATGGTATCGTGATACAAAAAAGAATGCGTATTATGAAAAGCAGACTGAAACAAAATGGATAGGTTATTCTAATGGTTCATCCGTTATGGATATTGCTTGGTGGCAGAACCAGTTAAAAGAAAATACTGCGTTCAAATATGGTGGAAAGGCAAAATCATCAAATGATAAATCTTGTTATTTGCTTGAAGCAACGTATTCAGGTGATGATGCTGTATCTTTGCTGCAGCATTTGGGAATTCGACAGAATGTTTCTGCACCAACATCGGATTTACATGTAAATGTGTATGTGAATAAATGGTCTGGTATGCCTGTTGATGTGGAGATTTCAGCATCTGATACGGGTTCACAGATTATGATTTCGGATGATGACGTGTCGAATAAATTATCGATGTTTCATTTTCGATTATTGTTTTCTGATGATGCAGCATCTGATGTATCAATTCCAAAAGATGTGACATCTTTAAATTTGATTGAACCTACAAATCAGATTTTGATGACTGATTCTGCAGAGATTGATGAGAAGAAAGGATTACGTTTACATGATATGTATGTGAATGTAACAAAAAGTGATGTGTTTAATACAGTAAAATACGATACAGATAAAAATATGATATCAGTATCATCCGATACGAAGTTGGATGGACAGCCATTGATGAGTGTAAGTCTTATAGACAATGGTGATGCATATTTGACTGCTGTTTCTGATAAGGATGCTATTCTTGATTTTTATAATTCATTAGGTCTTAGTGAATTATATGTATCGCCTGATGTATTACAGACAGCTATTGATGGTTGTCCTATGTATGTATATCATGCTCAGTATACGGATTCCGAAAATGGATTTGTAAATACGAATTATTTTGCGTATATTATGTTATCTGAATCATCATTTGCAAAAGTAGTCATAAGTTCTATGGTTGACCCCGGCGTTAATGTCGTTTTAACGGATGGCTATGCAAATTCTATGTTGTCTCAGATTACGGTTGTAAAAGGGGGCGATTAGAATGATACAAAAATTGCGAATGCATTTGACAAAGCGTATCATGCCTGTTTTTGTTTTGGCGTGTAGTTTATGTATTGGATTTATCCTGTTTGGATTGTTTGTTCCCATTCGACTGACTATTACAAAATTGCCGAGTCCTTTGTATGCTGATATTCATTTAGATAATAAAAACACAACAGTGAAGACCGTATCGTTGTTTGGTGTTCATTTACCTGCGTTTGATGTTTACGGTAAGCAGAATGTAAATGGTGAAATTATAATTTGGTCGAAAGACTTATCGTATAAGACAAAGAAATCATTTGTTGTACCAAAAGATACAACGGTATCGTATGACGGTGATGGTGTTTATGTTGGTCAGTCTGTGGATAAAACAAAGATTCATGTATCAGCTATTTACGATGATAATTTAACACGTGATGTAACGTGGTTTAATATTTCAGATGATAAAATACCTTTATCGTCTGATGTATCTATTCCAGTGCAGACTGCTTATGGTACGACGAAACTTGCTGTGAAAACTATTGCACCAAAAGAAATCAAAGCAGAATATGCATCATGTAAAATGGGCGATGTCTTTAACCGTAAAAATGTAACTGTTACATTGGTTTATCCTGATGATACGACGTATCAGGTGGATGATTTTTTGATACCGGATGCGCCGAAGTATATTGCTAATACAAATGATATTACTGTTTGCACGGATTATGGAAACACTACACTGCATATCACACCAGATAATGCTGCAGATATTTCGGTATCATATGATGATACAGTATATGTTGGTGATGAAATTCGTGTGTCAAAGATACATTTACATGTTGGTGATACTGATTTATCTGGTAATAATTTACGTATTGATGACGGCATAGGTATTATAAAATCTCACACACAAATTTTAGTCAATAGTAAGTATGGAAATGCTGTGTTGGATATTAATCCGGTTGGTGTAAAAGATATTAAGCCTGAAATTGATGGTGAATTATTGGAAGGTGAGAAGCCAAATATCAAGTCAATCACATTAATTTTTGATGATGATACCTCACGCACATTATCATCATCGGATTATCAGCTGACTAATTTATCAAAAGGTTTGCCTGCAGGTGCTATGAAAGTTTGGTTTAAATATCAGCAGATGTATTTTAGTTTTGATATTTCAGCAATACCTCAGAGTGTTATAGACTTGCGTAAAACAGGAAAAGATATTCCGACTGATGCAAAGACGTATGATTTGACAGATGCGCAGATAAATCAGATTTCAATTTTATGTCAGAGACTGGCATCTGATGATTTGAATGAGGTTGCTGCAGAAGCATCGTTATTGGCAAATCGTTATGAACTTTATGGTTCTTCTTCTGATACGTCTGGTGATGCGTTGTTAAATTATATGATATCGTCGAAGTATTGGGGCGCTGATAGTTCGGATTATATGAAAGACCGTGATGTAAATACAACAGCATCTTATGTTGTACGTGATGTGTTAATGCAGGGTCATCGTGCATTACCGTTATATGTAGATGAACGTCAGTTTGTTTCTGACAGGTCTTCGTATAAAGATGGTGATATGGTTACAAAGACAGATGGTACAACGTATCGTTATTATGGATATTTATCAGATAATACCTCTGTGTTATATGGTTATACCGAAATTGCATATCAGAAAATCACAGGAAAAACGTTTGATACAGCTGATACATCTGTATCAAGTGATAATGATATTGTAATTGGACAATAATTTTTTAGATAGGAGATATGAAAACTATGAAAATACTACTTATTCACACAAATGGGACCAGTATTGACGTTGACATGTCATATAAAACGCTTGATGATGCTAGGGTTGCGTTGAAAAAGGCTTATGATGAGACAAAGCCATGTATGTCTGACACTGAATGTGAGAATATGTCATACTGTGGTGAAAATGATGCACTTCTTTATTGCGATAAGACAAGTGTGCATGTTTGGAAGATTGTCACCACGGTGCCAGTGCTTGAAAATATTGCTTTGAATGCAAAATATGCTTTTACAGTTATAGGTGGCGGATGGGGCTATCAGCACGACCTGTATGTTATCACATCTGATAATTCGGTTTATTATACAAAGGATTTCGATGAGGACAACCTTGAAAACGCAAAGCCGGAATTCATTTTTAAACTGGATGAAGAACTTGATTTTGAGAAGTATAGAAATGATACTGGCTGCGATGCACCGGATATCACTATGTATAAAGCAGAGGACGGTATGCTAAAAGTCTTATATTGCGTTGGTAATTATGATAATGTTCCAGCGTATACACAGATAATGCGTCAGAAGCGGCGAGAAAGTTATAAATAATCTATTTGCAAATATATGCATATATCAGAAATAATTTGACACACTAAATATTGTATGATATTATATCTCATGTGACTTAATGTCATTGCAATTTAAAAGTAGAACTCAATACTTTACTCCAGAAAAATAGCCACGATTGTGTGGCTATTTTTTTTGTTTAAAGGGCATTGCATTATTGTATTTTTCATATTATACTTAACTTGGATATGGAAATCATACACAGCGGCAAGCAGCGGTTTGTCATGTCGTATCTATTTTGGGAAGTGTGATTTAATAAAGCCCTTTCTGATAATGGACATACGGTGTGATTTATACGTTTTTGTAAAATGTGTTGATTGCACCGTATTTCTTTGTAAAAAACATTATACAGAAAGGACAACATGTTATATGAAAAAGAAGTTTAATTTGAATGCATCGGTTTTTGAATATAACTTTGCTCGTATGGTTGAAGATACGAATATTGTTTTATTTAATGCTGGCAGACGAAATAACCTGATTATGGCTTCGCATGGTCGAGCACTTCATGACCGTGTATTAAGTTTTATGGAAGCTGATGGTGTAACACCTGAGACAGTTCGTTTTGTAAAAGATGCAAACGATGCAAGACCTGTGTTTGAAGATTATTTTATTCGTGCAATAAAAGAGTCTTATGGTAGTTCTCTGCGGTCTACTAAGATTTTTGAGAACAGAGCAAAGGGTTATGCTAATGAGTATCAGAAATTAAGTGGTATTCCGTTATCTGAAAATAATGGTAGCTATGTATTGTCTAGTCAGGCTCAGTCACAGGTATCTTTTAATGGATATATGCCTATTTCACCGTTTGACAACAATTATGCATATCGTACGAATGTTTTGAATGCTGGTACTCGTATCTTGTTTGCAAGTACATCAGATATGGTGAAGTATGAGAATCAGGAGTTGAAAGACGTACATATTGACGAAAAGACAGAAAAGGATGTAGTTCTGTATACAAGACAGAAATATATTAACGGTAGAAAAGAAGTACGTTCGTTAAATGATACCAGTCTGGATTATCAGAGTGAGGATGATATTTCATATCGAAGTGCTGGTACTTTGTATGTTAATGATGATGCACTTGGTTTGGCACGTTTGAAACCATATATGACTGATGCTGAATATAAAGTTGCTTGTACGTCTATGATGAATGTACCGGAATCAGAACGTATGTCTCCACAGGGTATGGACCGTGCGGTTTTTATTTTACAGTTTTTGTCTGATAATGGTGTTCCTTATACCGTAAAACCTGATATGAATATCGGTCAGTTGAAAGCTGAAATTTCAAATACGAAACAGGACATTCGTTTGACAGATTTGCATAAAAATGAGCAGTATATCGGTCGTGGTTATCGTGATGGTGTTTCTATGTATATGTCTCCATTAAGTACTGACAGAGCAAAGAATAATGCTTATGTTATGACTCTGGCTGATACGGAACTTTTGGTTCGTTATATGTTAGGTGAATCACCGGAACGTCCACATGTGGATAGCAGCTTGATTGATAGTAAGATTGGTTCTACATCAAAATGGAGTATGAGAAAGAATAGTACCTATGTATCTAAGACAGATAAGAAGGGTGTTACGTTTCATACACTTGCTGGATATAGCAGCAGCCAATTACAGACACTTGGTAATGTGCCATTGACGATTAACACAGGAAATGACCATTCATCACCTCATATCAATTTTGAGGATAATGAATCTGCTGAAGCATTTTTGAAAGATTCTATCGATTCTGCAAAACAGCATTTTATCGATTTGGTAAATGTCGATATGTTGTTGAGAGAAGCAAAAGAACATCAGGATGACCCTGATTATGCGCCTGAATTCAGTTCTGATGAATCTATTGCACCAATTCAGCAGATTTATTGGGAAACGCTTACTGGAAAGAGTGTATTGTATCGTCCAACAGAAAAAGTTGATGATGATGTGTATGGCTTCTTATTCGATGCTTTGAATTTGACAGACCCTGATAATGATGATGAAATGGAAGAAGTTTCACATACCGATGAGATAAACGGTAAAGAAGCTTATAATGGTACACCGGAAGAAAATGTCAAAGCACATTTGAAAGAAAGTTTGGATGTGCTGTTTGGTTCTTATGAGCCTGATTCTAGTGGAAAACGTTTTAATCCGGCATTGATTGCATCCTTTATGGATTCACCGAACAGTGTTTATCGTAATAACGATAATATTGTTGCTGCAATGTATAAACTTGAGTTTACAGGCGATGAGCTTCGTGGTAATGATTTCCAGACAGGCGCAATGAAAGACCGTCTTCTTCGTTTTGATAATGATACTGCGGTTCGTATGGATTCTTTAGAAAGTCCATTTATGAAAGCAATGTATGAGCAGGTGAAAACAACACTTGAGACAACAGCTTGTCGTGTAAATCCAGAGGATATTCTGATTGATGAAAATGGTGTTGTAAAATATGTTGCTTATCAGACATTCGGTAAGGATGTTGGTACAGAACGTAAAATTGAAGGTACGATTGGTCAGATTTTTGAGCCTGATGCTGATGGTATTGTGGAAACACGTTATAATGGTTCAGAAAATAAGTTATTTTCACCGGGTTATAATGCTTTTGTTACAAGACCAGATTCTAATTCATCACCTTCAGAGAACTTTATGAGTCGTGTTCGTTTACGTGGTCTTTCACAGGTCATGGCTGAAAACATTGCAATGACAATTCGTTCTGATGTTACAAATGGTGATGAAACAACACTTTATAATCAGGAAGGTGATGCGATTGGCGTATCTATTGGTACGACAACAAGTATTAATAATACCTATCGTAAACTGTATTCAACAGGTTATCGTGTCATGATTGAACGTGAGGAAGGAGAATCTTTGAAAGATGCCTTTGTTCGTCAGTGTGATATGACTGGTTTGGATAGAAGTGTGCAGAAAGCCATTTTTGAAACAAATGCAAAAGCATTCCGTTTCCCAAATGAATATCGTGATAATTCAACGGTAGATGCTGAAGCCAGATATTCACGATTCAGTGACCATGGAAATAATGAATATAGTGATGTTTATGAGTTTACAAATGACAATGTCATGAATTATTATAACATGACAAATCATACAAACCTTGCTGTTACGCAGTCTGGTTCTTTAGGTTACACTGATGATGTTCAGACTGGTTCTGGTAAGAATCAGGGTATTGTTAGATATTTGGGTGTTGGTGTAGATGTAAATCCTGTCACTGGTGAAATTATTCCTGTTACTGTAAAAGATGAAAACGGTAATGAGAAACTGGCAGAAGTTCATTCACCACTTCGTCAGTTATTGATAGATGAATTAGGTGATACAGTAGATGCAAAACCTGCTGACCGTGCTCAGATGGTTACGTCAAACTTACAGTCTGCATCTGGTGTAGCTGGATGGACAGAACGTGAATTGTCTGATGGTTCAAAAGTACAGGGTGTCGGTGTTGCACAGCTTACATTGCAGGGACTTACATTTGATGATGGTGCATTGGTGTCAAAGAAATTTGCTGATGAACATCAGGTTGTTATTGAGGGTGGCGAATTACGTTCTCTTGTTATTGGTGATAAGGTCTGTGATTTATCTGGAAATAAGAGTATCGTAGCAAAGGTCATTGACCCTGATTTGGACCCTGAGGAAGCAAAGAAACAGGGAATTGATGTTGCTGTTGAGTTATTCAAAGCCAATCCTGATTTGGATGTTGTACAGGCTCCTTATTCTGGACAGTCTCGTTTCAATGCTGCATCTGCATTGCTTGCAATGAGAAATCCAAAACCATTGACATTACCTGATGGTACAGTTCATGATGGTTGTCTTGGTTTTGCACCAATGATTATTACGAAGCATACAGCAAATGACCATACAAAGATGTATGATAATGAGCAGGATGTAACTTCGAAAGAAGTGAAAGGTCGTAAGATTTCAGCTCAGTTAGGTTGGGTATTATCTGCAAAGAATTCAAAGAATTTGATGGCAGAAATTTACTCATCGAACAATTCAGCAACTACGAATTTCCGTGAAGTTGTGAATGTATTGGGTCTGGATATGGATGAGGTTGGAACTTTACGTAAAGGATATCAGTCACATAATGACGAAGACCGTCATGTATTCCATTTACCTGATGAAGAAACACTTGCAAATACATCGGATAAAGATTTGATTAATCTGTTTAGAGATGCTGTAGATAGCAAGGGCGGATTTTTGGAAATTCCATTTCCTTTAACATTGAGTTCTGGTGAGGTAACACCAGAGA
>UMKC01055127.1_pt1 | contig 13980 bp, 10 predicted proteins | sample 1966201 | NCBI WGS metagenome assembly UMKC01 (sample SAMEA4836166, study PRJEB28245) | human gut metagenome | biome: gut microbiome; material: fecal sample | place: Denmark | collected 2008 | reverse complement strand
TATCTTTTAAAAGCTCCAACCAAGTATTTCCCATCTTCACTAGTTAGTTCTAATGTATATTCTCCGGATGGGAAACTGGCTATGGAAATGATAATATAGCTTGTTTGTGCTTGGGGCACTAACTGTTCATACATCACTTCTCCTGTTTGATTACCGGTGATGGTAATTTGTATGTCACAGTCCGGAGATGTGTTTTCAATGTAGATGTTCTGGCCATCGGTGCAGGCTGTGATGGGAATAGATGGCAGGCTTCGTGTATTAACTTTTTCTTGATTGCTATACCACTTCCCATTTATAATAATTTCTGTACTATTACAAAAAGAATACACTTTCTGCACCGATAAACCACTAAGCAATATGGTGAATAATACCATACGCAAACTCCAAATCTTTAATTCTTTAGTTGTTTTCATAATAATATTATTGATTGATTGTTATGCTGCAAAGTTATGGATTTAGAATGAAAAACAGATAGACCGGATATGTACGTTATATGGACAATTAAAAAAGAGATAATATGCTAATAATTAGAATATTACCTCTTTGTGCGAATGCGGAATGTGGACAGTTGCTTCCCTAGAACTCCCATAGCCACAGATCCAGTGTCTGTCCTTTGCCGAATGCTCCTATCTTTTGAGTGATACGTTCTTTCAATCTTAATTTTCTTTTAGATACCGAAGCCGATTCTATCCCCAGCAAATCAGCTATTCCCGGATTGGCTATTCCCAACTTGATGAAGCAGCATATCTGCAAATCGCTTTCTGTCAATGAAGGTACAAGAGTGGAAAGCCTTACTATATAATTATCGAATAATAGATTCATAGTTTCCTTTACCTCTTCCCATTGCTCGTCTTTCATGTATTGGGGCTTTGTCTTTAGCCGGTAAAGAATATCTGTCTTTTTTATCAGTTGGTTGCACAGGAATCTTTCACGATCATGCAATCGTTGGTTTTCTTCTCCTAAAAGTCCCAATCTTTCAAGTTCTTTGGACTTTTCATTCAGCGAAGAAGAATATTTATCAATATGTTGCTGCAACATTTTATTCTCTTGTTGCAGGGCTTCATTTTGGCATTTTATTTCAGATAGTACATTCTTTTGCTCCTCCAACTGTTCCTGCGCATCTTTATTCGCCTCCATTTGTTCTGCCAGTTCCTTCATGCGGCTTTGGTTACGACTGATTATTCTCTCATTCTCTTGTCTTTTTAAGGTATTCAGCTGTATTTCTTCTTCATGTCTTTGTATGATATGCTCTTTACGGATTAATTTTCGCTGGTATATATAGATAAGGATAGCTATCAGGCAGAATACCACTACCAATATGATTAGTACATTACGGATGATAGTATTATTTTCTATTTTTAGCTGGTTCTTTTCATTCAATAGTTTTTGCTGGTTATACTTTTCCTGCATATTCATAAGCTCTTTATTTTTATGCAATTTCCAGACAGAATCTTGATAAACTACCATACTATCGCAATATAGGCTCATTTTTTCATAGTCTTTTTTCTCTTTGCTTAGATTATATAAAATTTCATAAGTTGCACAAATCGTTTCCATGCGATTGGAGGATAATGTTTTATTCAGATAATAATAGGCAGAATCTGTTTTATTAATGCGTCTATATATGTCACCAATTACCAAGTAACTTTGTTCTAGCCTTTTTTTTAGGGGTAATTCGCTTGTTTCTTTAAGTATTAAAGCTTTTTGGGCATAGGATAGGGCAGGTTGATAATCTTTTGTTTCGGTATATACTCCTGCTAATTCGTTCATTCCATTTATTAATATACCATTATTATGTAGAGTTTCTGCCATTTGTATAGCTTCTTTATAATATTTGATGCTATTATCAAAATCAAATAATACGGAATATACTTTTCCCAAATCATAATATGCAGAACATATATAATTCTTATTTTCGGATAGCTTCGCATAGTGCAATGACTGTTTAAACATTTGCAATGCATATTCATTCAGCGAATTATATAGGTATATATTTCCTATACTGCTATAAATCAAATGTGCCAGTTGATAGTCTTTCGTCTTTTCTACTTCTTCTATCGCCTTTAAATAGGATTCTTGCGCTTCTTGCGTTTTATCTGCTTTTCCATATAATACACCTTTATAATATAGAACCATCGCTTTCCGCCGCGCATCATCCTGCTTCATAAAGTAATCATAGGCTATATTAATTAAGGTAGAGTCAGCAAGCTCTTCTTTATAATTCTTATACTTGGCTTGCACTGTTAGCAACGCCCATGTAGCATTTTGCAATTTGTCCGATGATGCCGGAACTTTCATCCCTTGCAATACACCCAGTGCACTATCCGGATGTTCATACATCACCGCTTCCGCTTGAACCAATTCAAGCAACAACGCTTGTTGAGAAGCATTTTCTTTTTTTGTGCAGGCAGAAAGGAGTATACCTATTATTATAATAATAGAGTTTCTTTTTATTCCAATTGTTTTTTTCATAGTCATAGTATTTGCATTTATGTATTGCGAACAAATGTAGAAATTAAAAACAATATTGAAAAGATTTTATATCACTATTTACAAAAAAAGAGTGATTGATTATAGTTTGCATCCAGTGTTGATAGAAGTATTATGGATCTTAAATATTCAATTTAGTAAGGAGGCATGCCCTCCTTACTATTTTATGTATAAAAACGGCTGTATTATGTATATCTATTTGAATCCACAATATGTGATTAGAAACGAAAATAATTGTTCTTATATCATTGCTAAATCAGCTTTAATTACTGCTAAGCTAGAACATGCCATGGCTTTTGCAAGCGTAGTTCCACCTTCTATTGGATATATCTTGTCACATATTGGAGAAGGAGAATTAAATGCTTCAATAGAAAATATAGCAAATACCCTAAATATAAAACCAGACCTGATAGATAAGTTTATTCGAAAAATAATCGGCAATCCAGTAAAAGTAGGATGGAATTATAAAGGAGTGACGATTTCTTTTTCCCTGTATCTGCTGATTTCTGTTAAGGAAGAATCGGAGGGAAGTGTTTATACGGATAATGAATTATTTTATACTACAGACTTTATACCTAAACGTCCTTCTGTTCCGCTGAATCTTAACTTTATGATTACAACCCAATGCAGGACGGATTGTATGTATTGCTATGCGGATAGAAACAGGAAGAACGATTTGACAAGTTGGCAAATTATAAAGGTGATAGATGAAGCTCATGATATGGGGGGGGAATCTGGCTTTGACAGGAGGTGATATTTTTGCTTTCCCTGATTGGAAAGAGGTGATACGAAAAGTGGGGCAATATGGATTCACACCTTTATTGAGTACAAAAATACCGCTAAAAGAGGATGATATTTACTTTTTAAAAGAGTCTGGAATTAAATTCTTGCAGTTTTCATTGGATTCTATATTTCCCTCTACATTACAGACAATGGTACGTGTAAAAGAAGACTATATAGATAATGTGAAGCAAATGTTTGAGTATTCTTAATCCAATCTGTGGTCAGATTGATAAGAAAATTATAATTCGCAAATAAAAATGAGGATTAAACTTATAAATATTTGTAACAAATGATTGAAGCAAGAGCATTAGTTTCTATTAATTTTCTGAATTTGTCAGAAAACTATGATTTTATGTCACGTTGGTTAGGTGTATATGATAAATATGCAAAGCTATTGAAAGGTTCGTCGGATGCAGTTGTAAAAGACGGATCTGGAAAGATACCTGAATCAGCAAACGATAAAGTGGATTTAACCAACAAGCATTTGGCATTACAGGCTATATTAGCTGAATATGGTCAAAAGTTAAATAAAAGCCATCTTTATTCTGAAACAGTCGGTCTGTCCGAAGCCCATGATATTCGTCGCAAATGTTTCAGCGCATTACAGATGAACATCAAGAGCAAGAGATATAGGAACAAAAGAAGATCAAGATGCTGCAAAAAGCCTTATTGATCAGACTGGAAATTATAAAATGAATAAGATAATTACCCGTTCCGATATGTCTGCCCGTATTGCAGGTTACATTTTGATTCTGCAATCAGAGAAAAACCATGATTCAGTAGAACGACTGAATCTGGCTGATCGCATCACTGAAGTGGAAAAGGCAAATAATCTTTATTTGGACTTAGATACACAGCGTGGTATTGTGAAAGAACAGAAAGGTCTTTCGGCTACTAGTCTGCATAAGAACTGTAATGGATTATTGAATCAGCTATATTCATTGGTAAATGATATGTTCTTTTATTATGATAATGAACTGTTTATTGCCTTTGCCGATGAACTGAATGCTGTGGCTGAATCTTATCAATTGGTTATCAATAACTAAGGTGCGGCAATGAATTGATCTGCTACTTGTATAAGTGATTCTATAAGACTACCTTAAATAAAAGTGTGGTTACTTTTATTTAAGGCAGTTTTTCTATGAGAATACGAAAGAATGTTAAATGAAAATCTTTTTTTTGTTCAGTCCGGAGGTGTCGGACTGTGGGAGATTACATTTGCAATATCAAAACAAACCCTTATTGTTTAACCATTTAAAATAAATTCATTATGAAAGAGAACAATGAAAACAAGGCTAAAGCCTTGGAGGAAAACAAAAAGAATTATTCTTCTGAAAATTCAACTCCTCAAAATGGAGAAGATATTATTAGTAATGAAGATGCTGAAAAGCTGGAAGGCGGTATTAAGCATGAAGATCTTGAAAGACCATCTGAAGGTTCTCTTGGTGGAATCATCTGCTGCAATGGTTAATGATTTGTTTCAGATCAATCTAAAAAGATTAGTCTGAAGTAGAAGGTACTTAGCGATAAGTACCTTCTTTATCTTAATTTTTATATCTGAATATATGATAAATACTTACCATTATAAATAGATTCTTATGATTATAAATGATTTAACTACAAAATATACATTAGCAAATAATTGGATATTAAGAACAGATCCATATTATGAATCTAGAAAATATTCTGTTTATGATATTACTTCTCGTTTAACCTTGTATGTGACAAGATCATGTTATACTCTTTTGAAAATATTTCATGATAAGGCTTTGTCTTTTTCAAGTTTGTATGAAGCTATTGAGCAAAAGAATATTAAAATAGATTGGGAAGGGTTTTGGAATCTTTGCAAGGAGGTAGAACCTTTAAATTTTTTAGTTCCTTCGGAATTTCCATTACATAAGGGAGATGGTTTCCCTAATGGAGATGGAGTTTGTGGTTATGATGTTCCTATTACATCTACTCCTTTAACTGCTGAATTGCATTTTACACATAATTGTAATTTAAGATGCAAACATTGTTTCCAAGGTTCTTCTCCTAATAGTAGTCGATACAAAGAACTTGGGGTTTCTGACTGGATTGGCATTTTTGAACAGTTTGAGGATTGCAGAATGCATAATGTGACACTTACAGGGGGTGAAATCATGTTTTATCCACATTTTTCTGAGGTCTTTAATAATATTGTCGATAAAAGGATTAATTATAGAGTACTAACTAATGGTACATTAATAAATAGTAGTAATGTTGAGGCATTATCTAGAAAAAATGTATCATTAACTATATCTTTAGATGGGCACTCGGATAAGCAGCATGACCAGCTGAGAGGAAAAGGAGTCTTTAATAAAGTTGTAAAAAACATTGAACTTTTGGTCGCTCATGGTGCAAAAGTTTCCTTAACATACACTATTAATTCAAATAATTATCTTTATTTACAAGAAGCTGTAAAGTTAGCAATTTCTTTGGGAGTAAAAGGTATCTTCTTTGGATTTACAGATAGAATAGGCAGAGCAAACGAGAATTTGACTTTAATATTGTCACGCTCTCAACGTGAAATTGTAAAACACAATTTTGCTCAATTAGAGGAAGAATATGGTCATCTTCTGAGTTTGTCTTTAGTAGAAGTTGCTACTTTGGAACGCTATCATGAATTTGTTAACAACAAAGTTTATTGTTCTGCCGGAACAACGCATATTGGCGTTAGTTCGGATGGAAAATTATATCCATGTATTTATGCTTTTGGGCATGAAGAATTGCTTATAGGAGATCTTATGAAAGAAAATTTGAAAGAACTTTGGGAAAATAGAGATAAATGGAGAATGTTCCGAGGAGGATTTAGTTTGGAAAATATAGATACTTGTTCTACTTGTACATTAAACAAAAAGTGTTCACTGATGACTTGTCGTCTAAGGAATTATGATCAAGGTAATAGCTTCTATAATAAACCGATAGAATGTGCCGTTGATTATTCTATAGCTTTGTAATATAATGTGTTTTTGAAACTTTAAAAATATAGAATATGAGAGCGAATATACTTTTTTGTTTATACTTCTTTATGGGGTTGGCAGTGCAGCTGCAAGCACAGGTTACGGTAACAGGTAAAGTAATTGATGAGCAACAACAACCTGTCCCTTATGCCAATATAGTGTTACTTTCTTTGCCCGATTCTGCTTTCGTGGCAGGAAGTATCAGTAATGAAGAAGGCGCGTTTAGTCTCAATGTCAAAGAAACAAAGGATGTGCTTCGCATCTCATCTATTGGCTATGCTACTGTTTATCGTCCATTAGATAACAGAAGTACAGATCTTGGAATTATCTGTCTCGCTTCAGACACACAGATATTGGCTGAAGTTGTGGTAAAAGCTGATATGCCTGTTACTCGCATGAGAGGCGACGCACTGGTGACTAATATACAAAATAGTGTACTCTCTAAAGCCGGATCAGCAAGCGATGTATTGGGAAAAGTACCGGGTGTAATAAAAGAGAGGAATTCCTATGAAGTACTTGGCAAAGGAACACCTCTTATTTATATCAATGGGCGGCAGGTACGTGATGATTCGGAATTGGATCAACTAAATTCGGAAGATATTAAGAGCGTAGAAGTTGTTACTAATCCCGGTGCACGTTATGATGCAACTGTAACTGCCGTTATCCGTATACAGACTATCCGGCGTGCCGGAGATGGTTTCGGCTTCGATCTCCGTTCCAGTTACTATCAGAGCCAGAATGTAGACTTGATAGAGCAATTGAATGTAAACTACCGCCATAATGGACTTGATATTTTTGGTATATTCCGTTATTTAAAGAACGAATATATCATGAAAAATGATATTGTACATACCTTGGAGTCTGATTCTTTATGGAAATATCAGAATTTATTGGATGGAACTGTAGTAGACAAGTCTTTACGAGGTGAAATAGGAGCTAATTACAGCCTGAATGATAAACATTCACTGGGATTCCGCTATACTCTTACTTCCCGTCCAAATACGAAGTCGGATGTATTTACCTCTAATGATATTACAGCCAACAATCAGTTTTATGACCACTTGGAAAATCAAGAGTATTCTTCTACTTCCGGTAAGCCTACTCATCAACTAAATGTTTATTATAATGGTACTGTGGGAGATTTGAATATTGATTTTAATACAGACTATTATACTAATACTTCTACAGGAAAAGGTCTTTATCACGAAGTCAGTCAAGAGCAAGAAAGTCGGGATGTGCATACACAGAGTTACATTAGGAATAAATTGCTAGCTTCTAAATTGGTACTTTCTTATCCGTTGTTTGGAGGTAATCTTTCGGTAGGCGGAGAATATACGGATACCCGTCGCAATGACGAGTACCGTAATCCGGAGAAATATGTGGAAAGTACCATCAGTCGTGTAGAGGAAGATGGATTGAGTGGCTTTGCCGAATACAGCCGTCAGTTCCCGATAGGTAACCTTTCATTGGGTGTAAGATATGAGCATGTAACTTTTGATTATTATAAGGATGGTGTGCACATGGATGAACAGAGCCGTATGTATGGAAACTGGTTTCCTAATCTTTCTTTTTCAAGAAAACTAGGTTCTGTCCGGACACAGTTGAGTTATACTGCTAAAACGCAACGACCTACTTATAGCCAGTTAAGCAACAATGTCACCTATGTAGACCGTTTCACTATGCAACGTGGTAACCCATTGCTGGAGCCGTGCACCATTCACGATATTTCATTGGTCGGTACATGGCGTTTTTTACAGTTACTTGTCAGCTATCAGCAGTGGCGTAAGGAAATCATTTATTGGGGAGATCCGATAGATAATGGCAATTCAATGATGATGACTTACCTCAATTATCATAATCGTCCGACTTTGAATGTTTCTTTCTCTATTTCACCGGCTATTGGCTTTTGGCATCCTAACCTAAATATCGGCGTGAAGAAACAATGGATGACAATAGATGGCATAGAGTTTAATAAACCTCGTCCTACAATAAGGTTCAACAATACATTTGAACTTCCTGGTGATTTTCTTGTCAGTTTGGATGGGCTTTTTATGGGAAAAGGAAATTATCAGAATTTGTATCAGTTCAAAAATTATGGTACAGTTGACATCTCTGTCCGTAAGTCATTTTTAAGGGATGCCTTAAGTCTGGAACTTCGAGGGAACGATCTTTTTCATGGTTCACGTAATTATTGGCAAACATATTTTGGCAGTATTATTTGGGAGCAGACTAATCAATGGGATACTCGTGAATTTTCTATTACTTTGCGCTATAAGTTTAATACAACAAAGAGCAAGTATAAAGGGACAGGAGCGGCAAATGATGAGCTAAGACGTTTGTGATAATTTCAAAAAAATAAAAAGTATAGAACATGAGGAAATTGATTTTACTACTCGGATTAGTGTTACAAGTGATTATTATTAATGCACAGCGTATCTCCGGCTCATTAGTTGATGAAAAAGGAAATCCTGTCAGTTTTGCTAATGTAGTATTGCTATCTTCCAAAGATTCATCTTTTATACAAGGTACAATAACCGATGAACAAGGTCTATTTTCTTTTGATAATGCAGAAAATAATGAAAAGATTCTTCAAGTGTCTTATATCGGTTATAAGTCTTTGAGCTATCATGTGACAGTTGGAAAATTAGCAACACTTGTTTTACAATCAGATGCTGTAATGTTGGGTGAGACTGTTATAACCGGACATCTACCTACTTATTCTATGAAAGGTAATAATCTGACTACAAATGTTGAGAATACGCTTTTAAGCAATATAGGTACTGGTGTAGATGTGTTAAAACGTATTCCAGGGCTACGCATTGATCCGGAGAAGAAAATAGAAGTGTTCGGGAAAGGAGTACCTCTCATTTATATTAACGGAAGGCTAATACGTGATAATTCAGAACTAGAGCAGTTGAGTTCAAAAGATATTGCAAAAGTAGAATTAATAACTAATCCCGGAGCAGAATATGACGCTGAAGTAAAAGCTGTATTAAAAATAAAGACATTGAAACCAGTTGGTGAAGGATTGGGTGGATATGTAAGATTAGTAGAAAGCAAATCACGTTATTGGGAACACACCCAACAAGCTAATTTGAATTATCGCAAAGGTGGACTTGATCTCTTTGGTTCATTTCAGCATCAGTTATTTAAGGAATGGCAGAATGAGCATTTCATTAATGATATCTATGGTGATACTCACTGGACTTTGCAGGATGATGCGCAACAAAGAATGAATGATTATGCTAAAGCATTAAAATTTCAACTCGGAGTGAATTTTCAATTAAGTGAGAATCATTCTATTGGTGCTAACTACCGATTGAATCGTATGCCTTATTCAGATGGAAAGTTTGATGCTTTCCAGAAATACAAAGTTTGGGCTGATGGACAAGATTTTGATAACATGGATACCTATTTCTTGATGAAACTGGGCAATACCACACAACAGTTTAATTTTTATTATAACGGAATGATAGCCGAAAAGTTAAGTATTGATTTCAATTTTGATTATGTAAAAGGAGATAGCTATCAAAATCAAAAAGTAGATGAACAAAGTACAGAGCAGGAGAGCCGTACAGTAACCAGTTTCAGCAACGCCGACTATGATCTTTATGCAGGAAAACTGGTATTGAGTTATCCGCTTGGTAACGGAAGTGTAAATGTGGGTGGGGAAATGATAAATACCAACCGTAATAGTGATTATTATACACTGGAAGATATTGTTTCTCCTTCAGATACCCGCGTGGAGGAACAAAAAGCAGCTGCATTTGTAGCCTATCGTACCAGTATTGGAAAAGTGGCACTGGATGCAGGATTAAGATATGAACATACACAATTTGATTATTTCGAGAAAAGCTTGAAAAAAGATGAACAAAGCCGGAGCTTTGATAACTTGTTTCCGAATGTTTCTCTTTCTTTTCCAGTAAAGAAAACTAATAATTCGCTCAGTTATACAATGAAGACGATGCGTCCTAATTATAGTTTGCTGAGTAGTGCTGTGCAGTATAGTAACCGTTTTATGTATAAAATGGGTAATCCATTGTTGCAACCACAAACAATGCACGATATTACATGGATGACAAACTATCGTTGGCTGAATTTCTCCGCTTCCTATCAGTATATCAAGAATTATATTTGGGCTGAAAATACATTATATAATGAAGAAGGGTCTATTTTGTTGGAAGTAAATCGTAATTATGACAAATATCAACGATTGAATATTAATTTGACTGCCGCACCACAGATAGGAATATGGCAGCCTTCATGGGGAGTCTTTTTTACTCAGCAATTTTTCTCTACAGAAACAAAGGATGGAAAGCTGAATTATAATAATCCGCTGGTGTTGTTGAGATGGGATAATGATTTTCGTCTTCCTTATGATTTTGTCCTGTCTGTTTCAGGTGAGTATCAAAGTGACGGGAACTATGCTGACGAGCAACGAGGTGGATATGGAATGCTGAATATTAGTGTACGGAAGTCATTCTTGAAAAATCAGTTAACTATCAGTTTACAAGGTGATGATTTATTAGATACATATCGCTATAAAGGATATGTAGTTACAAAAGTGAGCCGAAGTAATTATAATACAGTCTATGATATGCGTAAAGTAATGCTTTCCGTAACTTACCGTTTTAATGCATCACGTAGTAAATATAAAGGCACAGGAGCGGCAAATGATGAACTAAGACGCTTGTGATAATTTCAAAAAAATAAAAAGTATAGAACATGAGGAAATTGATTTTACTACTCGGATTAGTGTTACAAGTGATTATTATTAATGCACAGCGTATCTCCGGCTCATTAGTTGATGAAAAAGGAAATCCTGTCAGTTTTGCTAATGTGGTATTGCTATCTTCCAAAGATTCATCTTTTGTGCAAGGTACAATTAGCAATGAACAAGGAATTTTCAGCATAGACCAAACAAGCGGTAACAATATACTCAGAATTTCTTGTCTTGGCTTTATTCCGGTGACAAAAGCCTATGCTCAATTTCCGGTAACGATTGTGATGCATGAAGATGTTAATCTGTTGGGGGAAGTCGTGGTAAAGGGGAATCGCCCGTCATATAAACTTACTGCTGAAGGGTTGCAGACCCATGTGCAAGGAACAGTGCTTAGCAAAATGGGTACGGCGGAGGATGTGTTGAAGCATATACCGGGACTTCAGAAGAAAAATGATGCGTATGAGGTATTTGGAAAAGGGAGCCCGATAATCTATGTGAATGGAAGATTGCTGCGTGATTTGTCGGAACTGGACCAGTTGAAGTCAGAAGATATTAAGAATGTAGAACTGATTACCAGCCCCGGTGCAAGATATGATGCGTCTGTGAAAGCAGTGGTGAAGATTACTACCCGCCCCATAAAAGGGGAAGGATTTGGATTTGATGTGCGTTCCGGTTATAATCAGTGGGAGTATGCCGGTTTCGTGGAACAGTTGAACTGGAATTACCGGCGTGATAAATTGGATGTGTTCGGCACCGTGTATTATAGAAAAAGTGAAGGGTTTGACGAAAGCCGGTTTACTCAAGATGTGCATGTTGATACGCTTTGGCATCAGGACAATTATCAGTTCGCAAAAACGAATCAACAGGCATTTACCAATATCGCAGGTGTGAACTATGCATTCGATGAAAATAATTCAATCGGAGTAAAATATACATTGAAAGCCAATCCGGATGCCCGCTATCACACTATATTTAATTCGGATGTATATACCGACGGCACGCATTATGACTATCTGGCGAATGATATCAATGCCACTGCGTATTATAATCCCTCGCATTCGGTAAATGTTTATTATAAGGGGATGGCGGGAAAAACGGAGATTGATTTTAATGCGGATTATCTGTTTGACAAAAACGGAGACAATACGATACAACGTGAAGAAAGCAGTAATAAGGAAGATAGGGTTGTCACTTCTACCAATACATTGAGAAGTGAACTCTTTGCTGCCAAACTGGTGCTGAGCCGTCCGCTGCTTGGAGGAAATGTCATGATAGGGGCTGAATACAGTCATACGGAGCGGCAGGATGATTATGTGAATCCGGAAGGTTATGTGCCGACTTCATTCAGTGAACTGAAAGAGCAGAATATCAGTCCGTTTTTAGAGTATAGCCGCAATACCCCCATAGGGCAACTTTCCGTGGGGGGACGTTATGAGTGGGTGAACTTTAATTATTATGAGGATGGGAAATATATGGAAGGACAAAGCCGGAATTTCAGTAATTTCTTTCCGAGTGTTTCATTGGGTTCTGAAATAGGCGGAGTGCAGTTGCAGCTTAGTTATGCGGCGAAGACGCGTCGTCCGTCCTACCAGCAGTTGAGCAATAATGTGACGTATGCCAATAGGTTCACGCTTCAGTCCGGCAATCCGTTATTGGAACATGAGGTGGTGCATAACGTTTCTTTGATGGGGGCATGGAAGTTTATGCAGTTCAGTATGGATTATAATGACAGAAGAAATGCAATCATTTACTGGGGGGAACAAATGGAGTATAATCCGGCGGTAACGCTTATTTCTTTCAAAAATCTCCATAGCTTGAAATCTGTTTCAGCATTCTTGTCATTGGCGCCTAAGTTTGGAATCTGGTCGCCGCAATTGAATTGGGGAGTGCAGAAACAATGGCTGGATCTGGAGACTACCGATGGATTGCTGAAGATGAACAAACCGATGTTTACGGGGGCTTTTAATAATACATTTAATTTTAATCACGGTTGGATAGCTTCGGTGGAAATGAATTATCAAAGTAAAGGCGATATGGAGAATTGTTCGGAAACCAAGAATATTTTTTATGTGGATGCCGGGGTTACAAAGTTCTTTTGGGGGGATAGGATGTCTGTGAAACTGAGTGGTACGGATTTGTTCCATGGCATGAAGTCGGGAAACCGTATGTATTATAACCGGGCATCTTCTTTGCAAATTAATAACTATGATAGTAGGAAAGTGATGCTGACGGTACGCTATAAATTTAATGCTACGCGTAATAAATATAAGGGTAGTGGTGCCGGAGAGAGTGAGAAGGAAAGATTATGAGTGCCTACTTTTCACATCTCATTTGTTCTTACCCAGCTTATATACCATTTGGCGGAATAAAGGTACGTTTAACCATATATATTCGTACCAATGTTCTACCTTTCTTTTCCATAGTTTGCTCCAGCTATATATTTCCCACCATTTTAGATGGAGATTTGCCGAATTCATAAAATCTTGTGTGGGAAAGAGGGTCAGGGCTATTCCTTTTATCCATAATGTTTTCATTTCGTCCGCCCAATATTGCATGAGTCCGAATTCCGGTTCCCAGATAATGAATCGGGATTCATGAATGCCGTAACAGACTACATATCCCGGTACATTGAAATCATTGAGAGTGAAAAGGATGATGGGAAGTTTTCTTTGTGTTAATTGATGAATGTTTTGCAAACATATTTCGGCTTTCATGCCGGAATATATAGCCCCTTGTTTCATTCCTGCCAAGGTAAGCTTTCCATTTATTTTGCACCATTCGGTTAATGTATGTATGTCCGTTTCTTTTCCGTTGTAATATTTTATAACAGTGAGCAGGCAAGCTACCTCTACAGGGCACTTAGCATTGGAACGGACAAATGATTTCTTTATTTTATCAAGTTCGTATTCTGTCATAACCCGGTTTGTTTTATAAGAGAAAACTCATGGAGCGGCCGCAATCACTTAAAAAAAGACTTGAGTTCAACTTATAAATGCAACTTTT
>UMKC01030577.1_pt1 | contig 14158 bp, 9 predicted proteins | sample 1966201 | NCBI WGS metagenome assembly UMKC01 (sample SAMEA4836166, study PRJEB28245) | human gut metagenome | biome: gut microbiome; material: fecal sample | place: Denmark | collected 2008 | reverse complement strand
ATTCACTTTACCGTCCGCATCATAAACTGGATTACTGAAAGAGCGTCCATTGGCTGTAATGACTGAACGCAGTTGTTCTTTCTGCTCTTTGCTCAGGCTGCTGTCAGAAAGACAATACTCCACAACAGATAATGCCCTGTCCTGACTGAGCCCCAGATTATACATATAGCCGGAATCCGTGTCTGTATGACCTTCAATAATAATCTCAGCGATATCATCTTTAAATTCACTGCTGAACAAAACACCTATATAAATCGGCAGGAAACGATCCAGAAATTGAATGCCTTCGCCCTTTAATTCGGATTTACTTCGGTCATATAAAATACTGGCATCAAAAACAATGGCTCCTGTCTGCTGATCGATATTGATGGCAATCTCCTCTTTTGAAAATTCCTGATTCAATGCCTCTATAATCTCCTGCTTAACACCGATAATCTTGTCGATTTCTGCCTGTTTCTCCTCCAGTTCCTCCTTTAATTTCAAATACTCATCTGCCTGCTTTTCAAGAAGGTCCTGTCTGGCCAGCAGTTCTTCATTCTGTTCTGCCAGTTTTTCCTTGTAATCATTCAATGCCACGATGGCCACTGCGATGACCAGTACAAAAATCAACAGAAGTGCTGCCATCATATCTGAATAACTCTGCCAGTAACTGACATTCTCTTCCTTTTTTACATGATCTCTTCTCCGCATAGTTGTCTTTTACTCTCTCCTCTTATATCCAGGTGCACGATCTCACTTACATTTTACAGGATTCTCTGACTACTTTCTTCCCCATCTGGACCAAAATGGCTGACTTCTCTCTTCTTCCAGCTGAAGCAGTCTTTCCTGGAAAGCTTTCTGCTCTCTGATCCAGGCATCCATCTTCTCGTTCAATACTTTGCTCCATTTTTCCTCATCCTGCTGCAGCCCTTTTGACGGCAGTTGGATTTTGCCGGTACCTGCACTCTGGATATTTTCAATATTCTGTGCACTTTCCTGCTGAAGTTTCTGCATAGTGGTCATATAACCGGACAGCATATCCTTGATACCATCAAGCTGAAGCGGATCCTCTTCGCGCTCAGCGATGATTTGAGCTGCCTTTGTAAATTCAGTCAGGCTTTCACTCAACTGCTGCTGATTAGCACTGATTTCCTCGCATGTCTGATCAAGATTTCCTTCATGTTCTGCCATGACTTTCAAAAGATCATTTTGTTCAACTGTCATTTTCTCCATAGCCAAATGCTGTGTATCCGTCATTTTCTGAATATCCTCAGACCATTTGACCATATTTTCAATCACTTTTGCAGAATCCTGGGAAGTTTGCGTCAGAATCGGAATATAACCGCTCAACTGTTCCAGAATAATACCGGCATGTTCATTGATCTGAGAAGTATCCTTACTTGTCTTGACAATCTGCTTAATCAGTCGCTGCAGCTCAACACTCATTGTCTTCTGCGCCTGGCCTAACTCATCGACACTTTCACCCAGTGCCTTCACATGACTGTTCAGGGCCCCGCCCATCCTGTCAACAAAGGCATCTACAATCTTCTCCAGGGAATTGGCCTGTTCCTTATGAAAATCCAGCATCATGGAATCCAGGGACTGAATGATCCTGTCAAATACCGGTGTCAATGTCTCTGCCATCTGATACCCCAGACGTTCACCGAGGCGCTCATCCAGAAGTTCTTTGATTTCCTGCATCAATGCATTGTTCTCTGCCTGACGGCTATCCATCCGTTCAGCCATCGCTTTCTGTGAAACCGGTTCTAAGGCGCTGTGAAAAGCATCATAAAAGTGATTCAGTTCCTGTATCAGTCCTGTTGTGATCCTTCTGAAAATGATATTATAAAGAATAGATAAGGTAACACCATAAATTGATGTATAGAAAGCCACATTCAGACCGCCTACCAGTGCTTCAACAGAAGATGTCATCTGATCTGCATTGGAAAAATCAAAACTGCGAAGTCCTAATACCAGTCCCAGAAAAGTTCCCAGAATACCTAATGCAGTTAAAATACCGGCCACCTGCGTACACACATTGTAATTACACGATTCCAGAAGTTCACTCTCAAAAATATAGTCCTCCACATCGCAATCCATCCCGTCTGAACTCTTCCAGCTCTCCTGAAGCCGCATCCAGTCTCCTTCTGTTTCCGGGTATGTAAAGTGCATGCTCTCCATCAAAGAAAGATAGGCTTCATTTCCCTGCGTTCCTTTCGCTTCTGCCTCTGAAAAAGTCTCTGTAATCCCCTTCAAATCCTTCGTTATGCGGCAGATTTTGCTGAGTCCGTGCCTGTCCACAATCAAAATAAGCAGGCCCATAACTGCCAGAAAGGCATAGTTGATCAGCATACTATGACTGAATCCACCCAAAAAAGCTGTCGCCGCACACAAGATGCCCCACACTGCATAAAGAATATTTTTGTTCCCTGATTTTTTCATAACATGACTCCTCGTTTTTATTTTTTATAAATTTAAGCCTTTTTTAATCTATATCATTACTATACATCTTTTTCCCTCACGACTTCGTCCCAATATCGTTCATTTTCGAATAAACGTTAAATTAATGTAACTGTTCAGAGCTAACCTCCAAAATGCTACGCATTTTATACCTGTTTTTTGAACAAAAAAATCGACAGTTTTTGACGACTGTCGATTTTTTCTGTATGATACGACTTATTTAATTTTTATGCTTTTCTATCTCCCGGATTTTTTCACTCTGCCACTCTTTCACCTTCTGTTTCTCTTCGGAAACAGACTGTTCGTAAAAAGTCGGAAAATCAATCATGGCTGTATAAAGACAGAACACCTGATAATATCCGGCATCTTCCAAAATGTCATCATACATCGCCTGTTCCCGTTCTGTCAGTACCTGATGGGCTCCAACCTTTTCCGCAATTGTATATATCTCTTCCAATACCTGCTGATCTAACATGATATGCCTCCTTATCTCCCAATTGTATAGGCGATTGCCTCGGTCGCTGCACGCTTCGCATCTTCATCCGAATCTGCTGCATTCATAATCTCAGAAACGACTTTTACCATGATTTTCTTATTTAATCTGGCCACCCAGTTTTTGGTGTTGCTCTGCTCATACAGACTGGTCAGTATCACCTCACCCAGTTTTTCATATAACTGGCCGGTTTTATCATCCTTAAAAGGCTTTTCCAGTTTATCGCAATACGGCTTTCCGAAAGTCACACGAATCATCCGAACAGCCGAATTAAACATTCTGACAAAAAGATCCGATAGCCGGAACATCGTCTTTCCCTGCATATGCTCCCAGGCCCATCCATCCGCAGAATTGCATCGAGTTTCTCCCAGCACAACCGGCAGCATTTTCGAGTAGCACAGGAAAATAATATGAAACGGATTGGCGTCTGAATTCATCACTGCCTTTGCATAATAATCAATCAGCACTTCTCCGGCACTTGGTATCTGATTGTTATATCCGTTTTCGATATAAATATCCTCCGGCACAGGATCTACTTCACTGTTTCTTTTGCGTTTCTTAATATGATCAAATGCTTTTTTCTGATACATTCCCCGGGCATAATCCGAAAACATCACTGTCTTCCGGACATCTTCCTTGTTTTTATAATTAAAGAAAACATTGTTGTTTTCCTGCAGAAAACTCTCACGTCCCCGCATAATTACATCTTCGTAGTCCTCTATGGTATTGTATGGTGAGTTATTCAAAACCGCCCAGATAGCCTTTGATGAATAGTTTTCCACTGCTGCTATCAATTGACCGTACGCTTCACTGCCCTGATCAAAGTGCTTCTCATTGCATTCATACAGTTGCTGAATCTCAGCTTTTTCCTTATTGCGCTTTCCCCATCTTTCTTCCTGTTCATCCATTTTATTGCTGCTCATTTCTTCATCCCTCCTGTTCTCCTGTTGTCAAAATGACCTTATCATTGCACCGCTTCAGGAAACATCCCTTTGATTTCCTCTAAAACACCATTTTGGTATAACTTACCGCGGCTTTTCAGTTTATGAATATGCATAAAAGACTCATTCCAGCAGGCATCGGCCTTTTCCTGCTGCTCCAGAAGGACATATATTCTGCCAAGATAAAAACAGGCTTTATACAACGCTTCATGGACTGCCATTTGTTCGCCGCCTGTAAATGCCAGAAGTTCTCTCAACTCTGTCAGACTCTCCTCATAAAGTCCTGCTGCCTTTTCATAACAATCGCTATCACCTGCCATTGTCTTCCCTTTCTCAGCAAGGCTTTGTGCATATTTCGTCCGCATACTTGCCCTTTGAAATACATAACCAAAATTCACACGATTGCCCTTTGGCCGCAACATTCCATATGCATCCGGATATTGTGCGTTGATTTCATCACAGATGGTGTTGATTTCCTGATACAGAGACGCTAATTCGTCCATTGCTCCATATTTACATAAAAGTCCTGCATAATTCAACAACGACTGCATATAATTTTCCGCATTTTCCGCAAAATCCAGATACATCAACTGTCTTCTTGCCTCTATAGAACGATGGCTCCACACAGAAGCCTCCGCTAATGGGTAGTGCCATTTGCTCATCAAAGCTGCCATATTATTGGAAAAAGTACCCATGGCCGACAAAACTTTTGCATCCCTCTCCGGCATGCCGGATACAATCTCATAAGCCCGAGCCAAATCCCTTTCTCCACCCTCTGCATCGGATAAAGTAATTCCCTTATGATAAGCTCTGTTATTATAGCAATACGCATAATTCAACCAATCCACTTTCTGCTTGTCTGCTTCCAGACGCCCATAGATTTGAATCGCACCGGAGGTCATGCCGATATCCAGAAGGACCCCCTGATAACCATGATTCCTGCCGTCTACTTTTCCTTCAAACTGATAAATGGCACCGGCAAAAGCATTCGTATATACAACCGCTTTTTGTGCTTCTGCAGCCCATTCTTCCACATACTTCATGATATTGCCATACAGGTAAATGGCCCCTTCATTCTTATATAAATCTGCTGAAGCACCATTATCCAGTTCCTTGCTGCCCTGTACAAGTATCATTTGAATCCAGTCCGACAATTGTGCCTGCATCACATCCGCATAATTTTCCCGCAAATGCTGTCTGAATGTCTCATTGGCCAAACGGATTTTTGTGCCGGTTTCTGTGCGTTTCAAATCAAGCAGACACCCCAGTTCATACATAATCGTCAACATTTCCATTGGCATTTCTCTGTATCCCATCAGAAAAGTAATCTGACTCAGGGAAAGCGGTGTATACGCATTAACAATCAATGTCAGAAACTGTATTGTCTTTTTAAACACTTTTTCACCATAAATCACCTGAAGCTTCTGAAGAAATAAACTGAGTCTATATTCATTGTCCATTTCCAACAAATCTCTGACGCTGATCTCCATCCCCATCAGACTGACAAACAGCTTCAAGCCGACATAATTTCTTCCTGTCCGGTTGATAATCGCCTCTGCCTGATCATACGCTGTGGAAGGCAGTATTTTTTTCAGATATCTTTGAAGATTCTCCTCGTGCTCTGTGCTTTTTCTGTCCACAGTATAGCTTTCTGTCAAACTTAAATGTTCTATCCTTTGACTGACAAACTGACTCAACGGTTCCTCCTCACCGGTTCTGCAGGTCAATAATATATAGACATTCTCTGCCAGCTGCTGCGGTGCCGGAATATAGTCAAAGATTGTATGTCCCGTCTCCAAAATCCGGTCGGCAGTGATCTCATCCAGACCATCAATCACCAGCAGAAGTTTTTCCTTAAACTGCATTTTATCATAAATTTCCTGATAAAATCCCAGATAATCTGACATTTGCTGTGCCGGATTTTTACCCGTCAACGACAATGTACGCAACTCCTTCTCACTGCCTTCAATATTCTTTTGTGCATCTCTGTTTTTAGAAAATAAGGCCGTATTGCAGACTGCGACAAAATCATTGGTACTGCGAAATTCCAGACGGTTGCAATAATAACAGCGTACCACCACATCCATCCATTCGTCCCGGCTGTCATCACCATGAATCAACTGATCAATGCTGCTGACAAAAGCGGTTTTCCCCATGCCTCGTTCCATCTTCAACATAAAGACGCCGCGGTCATAATCATTCAGGCAATGCGCCAGCCACTCATCCAGATTATCCATCGATGTGAAATTCTCCGCAAGATTCAGCTCGTTCAGATATTGATTATCTGATGAAAAAACAACATCTGAAACCGAAGTTTCCGGCAAATATTTCCCTTCTCCAGTTAATTCGCGATATTTTTTTAAGAAGAACTCTGACTGCACGACAATTTTTCTTCCCTTCACATAATCCAGGGCATCTATCACAAGACGCCAGGAATTCATACTATCAAAGAAATATATGTCTCCTTCCTGAACAAATATGTATGGACGCAGATCAAAGATCAACTGACTAAAGGATGCCTCCAGCGTCTGTCCTTCGAAACTGCACACCGTTATTTCGTCCCATTTAGGGAGCGAATACCCTTTCAGCTTTTTTCCACCCAGCATGATGTTCAATTCTGTATAAAAACTTTCCGTTTCCATGCAATGTTTGTTGATGGCTGTCGAATACTTTTTGAAATCTTCTGCGTACTGCATAATATCTCCGGCCACAGCACCGTGACCAATCCTTGTATTACGCCAGTTCACAACACCAGTGCGATTATATAACTGCAAAATACTTCTCAGTACCTGATAAAGCGGTTTTGCCGCCTCATCCTTCTGCAGGATTTTGCGCAAATCATTCCCATAAGCTGCCCACTGGCCAAGACTCAACGGATGTGCAATCAATGCCTCAAGACAGCGCTTTCCTTCCTCCGGCTCCTTTTTGCTTTGGATATAAGCCGTACCAACAAGTATCGGGAACTTAAGAAGGACTTCCAGCACATCCTTCATTTCAAAAAATGCGCCAAAGAGCTGGCCTTTTTCCAACAATTCATAAAAACGATGATATTCATGTGCGATAAAAAACGGGAACTGTGTTTCCACACATTTTTTGATTTCTGACTGATTGTCGATATAGGCCATAATTCTGTCTTTGTTCATCTTTTGTTTTCTCCTTTATTCGCCGACATTCCGATCAAGCGCTTTTCTTTTGCTCCGCCAGTATCTGACCGCTGAATCTTTGCATACAACCAACGCCACAAAGCCAATCAGCACAACAATAACAAGAATGATAGGATATGCGATATTTTCCCGACACAAATTCATCAGACTGCCTGCTTCTTTAATTTCATTGAGAAATCCAATGCCATCCGCAAAGGCAGATAAAATGGCCAGCAGCGACAGAACAGCAACACCCACAGATAATTTATCTTCTTCCTGTTGTCTTTGCAGCAGCTCCGCATTTTCCTTCTCCTGTCTGCGCTGTTCCTCCTGGGTTTCCAGCAATTCCTCCAGGAAATCAACACCGGCCGTCAGACTCTGTATTTCTTCCCTCAAACGCAGATTTTTCTTGGCAAACTGATAAAAATCGTTTTGCGTCTGCATCTGACTGACAGAAGTATGTACGCTCTTTAATAAAAAAGTGTTGATTTCTGCCTGTATTTCTTTCAGTTTTAGGTTATAAGCTTCCGGTGCCTTCAGATAGTCCTTCGCATCTGCCGACAGTTCATACTCGATTTTTTCCGAAAAATGAATGAGTGAATAGAGCTGATACAGCAGCAATATGTAAATCATAAAATAATCTCTTCGTACGTTATCTGAAAGATTTGTCTTTAAATAATGCCGATTCTCCTCATTTTTGTACACATAACATCCGCATCCGCTATTGGATACATACCAATAGGCATCTTTAAATGGCTGATAAACATATTCTGACACATCCGGTGAACGCAGAAAATTCTTATTATGCCCTGCTGTCAGATAATCCGCTCTATCCAGGAGCATCTGCTTGCGCTGTCCTTCATCTGACTGTGCCTCTGCTTCCTGTTCAAAGGAAAAATAATTGTACAGCAGCGCCCGCCGCGGTCCATTTGTTTCACTCTGCCCTTTTTTGCCCCTTTTACTCTTAATTCCTTCCATCATATAGAAAGAAATCCCACAGTCCAGTACCTGCAATTTCTCATTCATCCACTGCGGAATTGAAAAACTCTCTATTTCCCTGAAACTGATATATGCTTTTACCTCTGACTCGTTCTGTTCCAGTCTGGTCAGGCAAAAATCAATCCGTTCATTTTCTTTCTTCTCCAATACAGGCGTCTCGGTGTGCTTCTCAAAATCCGCACACAGATAAACATTTTTACCTGAAAGCGCCGGCACACGATGATAAACTTCAATTAGTTGCCCGGTTATTGGTGCTTTCTCTTCTCTTATCTGAAGTATCGGCTGTTTTCCCTCTTCTTTTCCGCTGTTTTCTTCTTTTAAATTTGGATGATCCGAAACAATAAAACTTTTTTTGCCTGCCACACGATAAATAAAATGCTCACGTTTATTTAATCCAAAGGTCTGCAGTTGATCTTCATATTCAATCAGTGTATCCACAGGCAGTTCTGTATCTTTGAAATCTATCTCATACCAGAATAAACCAATTCCGGTCCGGAATAAGTAAATACCACTATCTGAAATGGACGCATATCTCGCCTCATTCTCTCTTAATTTGAGCCATAAATTAATTTTAGCTGATTGTCTGTTCTGTCTCCAGACTCCACCCTGTTTCTCTTTTTCACCTTTTGCATAATTAACCGTCTGGTAAATATGTCGATAAACATATCGGCAGGCCACTTGTCCCGGTTCCCATTCATCTGAGGCCTCAGACAATTTCCTGCAAACCTCTTCATATGCCCCATCAAAATAAAAAGGCACAATATAGCGCATCATCCGATCTCCGGCCATTTTTCTTTCCTCTTTCTCATATGCGTCTGTTGATTGAAGACGCTCTTATTTTTCATTCGAATGTATTCACCTCCGAATGTCTTCATCTCGGTCTTTTTGCTGCCAGATAGTATTTTCTTCCCCGGTTTTCGCCTTCGGCCCTGAGATAACCTCTGTCCACCAGCCCATTTAGCAGGCTTCTGGCAGCTGTCGTCCCCACATGGACGATTTCCCTGGCAGCCGCATTCGTCAGCCAGTCATGTGTTTCCAGATAGGTCAGAATCATTTTTTCATTCTTATTAAAATCAACATCCGCTGGTTGTATTGATTTAATCCTGCCGCCGGACACCCATACTGTCACACCACCTTTGTCCAACTGCCATGAAACATCCGATACTTTCTGAAGTCCGTTTCCTATGCCATCTGTACAGCCCATATAATAAAGAATGCGGGCAATCAGAGGATTTCGCGGCACCGGCCTCTGTTCTCTGCTCGTAAAATCTTCCACTTCATATCCCTCCGGAAAGGCTCCCGGATTAAATATCTCGATATGATCCGCAAAAATCAACACTTCATTGCATTGGGTACTGTTGAAATCTCTATGTACAAAAGCATTGATGAGCAATTCATGCAGTATTTTCTCTGAATACCCCTCTGTTCGTTCTAAAATAAAACGCTCAGCTGCCCGAATTACCTGCAAAATCCCGCCTTGCGCGCGCTGCGACTCCGTAATCTTATGTCTTGTTCCATCCTTACAAACAGCCATCTGCAGTTCACACAGACCCGGTTCGTCAAAGAAAACAGCTGCACCTTTTTTCAGATACCCCTGTCTCGTCATAAGCATCTGACGCAATGCTTTGGAATTTTCTCCGTCAGCTGCAGCGATCCGCCCAAAATCCTGAATCTGGTGTATCATATTTTCAATCTCATTACTGCCTATATCTGCTGCTGTCCACTCGGAAGGCTGTTCCTCCCATGAGATACTATCCGTTTTTTCTGCCAGACGTACCTGATTCACATGCATAGCTTTCTCCCCTTTCTCTCCATATAAAATCTGCTTTTACCGCGCTTGTGCACGCCAATCATCTTCCTTTTTCTTCCAGTCTCCGATAGCAGCCTCCGCTAAGGCAATCTGTGCCGCTATCCAGTCCTTATCCACCTGTCGGCCGTAAACCGCTGTCAAATGATACCCGACACATCCCGTACCATCATCCAGATAAAAACTTCCCCAGGCTTCCTTATTTAAGGCCATACATGTTTCCAGGGTATCCGGAATCTGTTCTTCCGAAATAGGTGTTGATAATACTGTTGATATTGTCATCATCATCTCTGCAGATCGGATGGTAATATGATACCTCTGGGATTGACCTTCCCGATGCCATTCACAGCAGACCCCCATACATTCCGAATCTGCCATGTAAGGAATAGTATAAGTATCTAATACCGCCATCAACTTTTCTTCCATTTCACAGGCCATCAAAAATTTGTCTTCCACAGAATAGCCGATCTTTCCGGCCGCCTGCGGCAGCCATTGACTTCCTATGACCTTTTCGGTCTGATTCAGAAATGCCACCCATTGACAGATTTTCGCCATTTCTTCTTCCAGATACCGTTCCAGTGCATCCGTTATTGTCGTCTCTCTGATATCTGCGCCTGTAACATACTGAATTTTTAAATATATTTTTCCGGAATCCGGTTCAACCGTCAACTGACCGGGAATGTTTTGTATATTGTAATAATTAGCACCTGCAATCGCCTCCGGAATTCGTTCCCATTCCAGCTTTTCATCCGGTATACCTCTCAGCTCCAGAAAATGGCCGTTGACTTCCGTCTGAGTCATCCATTCAATTCCTATCTCATGCATCACACATTTATCCTTTAAATCCGTATCTACCGTACCGTATATTTATCCTTTGATTCCAACAGTTCTCTGATTTTCCTGCCGTCCATATGGTTTTCCAAAATCAACACTTCCGCCAGCAAATCAACACTTTCTTTATTATTCTTAATCTGTGCCACTGTCTCACCCAGCATCTGCTGTAATATGGCATTCACTCTTTCACGGAGCCTGCTTTCCACGTCACTGCATACAGCATCCTTTTCCCGAATCACGGCCATTCCGAAGGTGTCATCCATTCCCCACTGGCCAATCATCTTCTCAGCCAACTGTGTTGCTACTTTCAGATCATCCGCTGCCCCGGATGATGCTCCGTTTTTCTTGCCGTAAAAGACAATTTCTGTAGCTCTCCCGGCAAGGGCTTCCCGAATCCGTTCATAAACCTGTTTCCTGGTGAGATTATATGCTCGGCGTTCATTCTCCTGCAGCATATAACCGCCAAAACTTTTATTGCCCATCACCGTCAGATAAGCCGGTGTGTGTTGATTCTGCCAGCATATAAAGGCATGTCCTGCCTCATGTCTGGCAATCCGCTTTAATTCTTCCTCAGAACAAAGTGCCTCTGTCTGACCATCATCAAAAGAAGCAAAAGCCTCATCCAGTATGTCATCTGTGACTTTCTCAAAATGCTGCTGCGCTGCACAGCGCATGGCATATCCGAGAATCAGTTTGATGCGTGACAATGTCATTCCGGCACTTCCGGCTGCAATTCTGTCGGCTTCTTCATCACTGAAGGCCAGCGCCGGGCTCTTCTCCCTGCGCTGCTTCAGGAACCGCAAACGTTCCTCCCTGTTTGGCAGGTCCACCAGAATTTTTCTGTCAAAACGTCGAAGCAATGCGGAATCCAGTGAAAATCTGTCTTTGCCCTCCACATCAAAATTCGTCGCTGCCAGCACAAAAACCTGGCTTTCCCCTGTTGTCTTAAATCCACTCATCTCCGTCAACAGCGCATTCAGTATATCCGCCCGGCTGTTGCTGTCACCTGCGCTCTGTCGATTCTTGCCAATGGCATCAATTTCATCAATAAACAAAATCGTCGGCGCATATTTGCGTGCTGTCCTAAAAAGTGCATGAATGGCCTCCGGTCCTTCACCCACATATTTTTTCAAAAACTGACTGCCCTCCGCAGACATAAATGTCATATCCGCTTCTGTCGCCATGGCCTTGGCCAGCATGGTCTTACCGGTTCCCGGTACGCCATGAAGCAATACGCCCTTCGGCGGATGAAAGCCTTTCTCTATGTACTGCTGCGGATGCTTCATATAATCAATAAAAAAACGCAGTTCCTCTTTGGCATCCTCCGCACCTATAATCTCATCAAAAGTCACATTCGGCCGTTCCGTCTCAGCAAGAATACGCCCGGAATCAACACCTTCTACTGCATAGCGGAGTTGAAAATCTGTCAAAACGACTTCCGCAGATGTCCCATCCTCTGCTAACCGCCGCTTGCTGCTATAATCCACAACCTGATGATATCTGGTCAATCGCCGCACAGACTTCTCCATATCCGCCGTCATCTGAAATAAATTTCTAACTTCCAATGCAGCATCCTTAAAATCAACACTGAAATAGATTTTCTGAAGTCTGTCGATTTGCCCCTGACCTATCCCGAAGGCAACCTGCTGAAACAGTTCATAAATTTCCTCACTCAGAAACTTCTCCCCACGTCCGCTGATGGTTCGTGCATCTGCCATACCGCCCTCGGCAAAAATCAACGCTTTGCTGATATTGTCATCCAGATGTACCTGTATCTGAAATTGCTGTTCTAAATCGGAGACACATTTCTTCAGTCGGTACTCCAAAATCTGCTTCAGATAGCGCACTTCCATCCGATTAAACAAAATGACATTCCCGGATGCGAACCTTGAACATAATGCTGCCGGAAAAATCGGACTGCCGCTTTTTGCATCACACTCCGTACGCAAAGCCTGCATCACAGTCCGCTTCGGCACGCTGTCCAGAGAGGTGTTCCGTGCATCATCATAAATAGAACTGCCTGCATTGGTGGTCAGGATAATCATGGTCTGATCAAAGAAAACCTCCTGGTCCGTACAGCTATCACGCAGCCGTCCCGCATCCAGTATCTGCAGGAATAGATGAAGAACATTCATATGCGCTTTCTCTATCTCATCAAAAAGCAGGACACATCTCGGATGCTTTCTCACGAATCCCGTTACATTGCCTTCCTTGCTTCCTTTATAAACGCCATCTGCCCCGGAGAATTCAATGACTGCATCCTTATCCGCATATTCACTCATATCAAATCGGGCAAAAGGACATTGCAGTGCTTCCGCCACTGTCTCCGCCAGAAAAGTTTTGCCGACACCCGGTGCACCGACAAACAAAAAAGAAGCCGCAGGTTTTCGCCTGGATGGGTCTGTCATCGACAATAATTTCGCCTGAAAATACCCAGTTACAAAGGTACTGACTGCATGCTCCTGTCCGTAGACCTTATCCAGAAGTGCCTTCTCAAGTTCTCCCGCCTCTATCGTCAGCTCACAAAGTGTTGATAACTTACTCCCATTCCGTTCAGACGTATCGGACATTCCCTCACACTTTGTCGTATCATTCTTACTATCTGCAGAACGCTCCGGCATCTCATTCTCAAATGTCCTTCTCGTCTTCCAGTCCAAAAAAATCTTCTCATAATCCATTGTTTTCCCGCACCGTCCCTCTTGTTGATTCTCACACAGCAATGGCCGTATCAATATACAAATCTATCAATCAACATCCGTTTATTCTTATCTTTTATTTTAGCAGACTAAACGATATTTTCCAACGTAGAAAGACATTTTATGCCTGCAAAAAACAATATAAGAAAAACAAAGCTGTGACATAATGCCGTCCATATTCAGCACACATTTCGTCACAGCTTGTTCCCCGTTAAAATTCTTTTTATACTTATTTTGTAAAATTTTTATTTTTATGAGGAAAAATGGATTCCCATATAGATTATATTTACGTAACCAATCATCACAATACATTTCTTAGGAGGAAATTGTTATGGAAAATTTATGTTACTTTTTGGAAACCAACTTCAGCGACCTTTGTGAATTGTTTCTTTATATCTCAATCGCAGGTTTTATTATCTACCTGCCCTTTAGAAGTCACTGGGAAAAAATATTCAGTTTTTCGAATTCAATGGTTTTTTATGCCTGCCTTGCTATTCCGGTTATATGTATGATGAGTGCCTACCAGTCCGTTAAACCGGTAACCATGGGTGAACGTATCGTTCTTATACTGATAACCGCTGTATGCGCTATTGTAGGCCTCATCAATCTGCTTATTTGCTGGGACAGGTGCAGCAATATACTGGAAGTCATATTCCTGCCATTGATGTTTGTCTGCTCCATCGGCGTTTTATGCCTCCTCATTTTATTAGCCTTTCTGGCCATATTTTCAGCCAGTCACGACGACTACTATTGATAAAAATCCAAATGCAGCTTAAAACCCGTTATACAAGGAGGATTTGAAATGA
>UMKC01035753.1_pt1 | contig 14343 bp, 14 predicted proteins | sample 1966201 | NCBI WGS metagenome assembly UMKC01 (sample SAMEA4836166, study PRJEB28245) | human gut metagenome | biome: gut microbiome; material: fecal sample | place: Denmark | collected 2008 | reverse complement strand
TCTGGACGCTCTTCACCAAGAACTTTCAGATTTCAGGTTTCGACCCCTACACCTACCTTACCCTCTCGAAGTGGAAGGTGTATTACACGGAGTATCGCCATCCCATGCTCCCTTTCTTCCTCTATCCTTTCTCGCTACTGAACGGCTGGCTGATAGAACTCACCTCCCGCAACTGGGCAACTACCATCGTGGCGGTGATGATGACATTCTTCTCCACCTACTCCACCCTCTTCTTCAGAAGAATCTTCAGAGAGGTAATGCAGCTGAAGGCTATAGACAGCAATGTGCTCACAGCGATGCTTTTTTCCTTTGCCTACGTGCTGCTCGTCACCTTTGTGGATGACCATTTCGGCATGTCGCTTTTCTTCCTGTCAATGACACTTTATCTGGCAGGCAAACAGCAGCAGGAACACCGCAGCATGCCTTGGTGGCAAACAGCCCTGCTCTTTTTCTTCACGGCAGGCATCACGCTGAGCAATGGCGCCAAGACCTTCCTTGCCGCCCTCTTTACCAATGGCAAAAAACTCTTCCGCCCGAAATATCTGGCATTGGGCATCATCTTGCCTACCCTTCTGATAGGGGCTGCAGGCATTTATCAGAACAAGGCTTTCATCATTCCGAACCGTCTGGAAGGAGAACGGCTCGTGGCTCAGAAAGCTGCGAAAGACAGTACTTTTAGAGCTAAGATGGAACAGAAGCAAAAACACGATAAGGCCATCGCTGGCAAAAATATCCAGAAACGAGGCATGCTCTCATGGGCAGATATGTCTATCTCCCGTTCAGAATCACTGGTAGAAAACGTTTTTGGCGAATCGCTTATCCTGCACAGAGAACATCTTCTGGAAGATATCCACAGCCACCGCCCGATATTCGTGAAATACCAGACACCCGTTCCTTATATCATAGAGGGTATCATCGTGATTCTGCTGTGTATGGGCTTTTGGATGGGAAGAAGATCGGCCTTTCTCTGGCTCACAGCCTCATGGGTGGCATGCGATGCCTTCATTCATCTGGTCATGGGATTCGGACTGAACGAGGTTTATATCATGGCTGCCCATTGGGCGTTCATCATTCCGGTTTGTATCGGATATATCATCAGAAACTGTAAGGAGAAATATCTGCCTTATCTTCGTGGCACACTCGCAGTTATCACCATCTTCCTGTTCTTCTATAACAGCACGCTGATATTCGAGTATCTCACAAGATAAAAAAGAGAACTCGACAAGATAAAAAAGTATCTTAGATTAAAACCATCATGCTGAAAATAAGTATCTTAACCCCTATCTATGGAGTAGAAAAATATATCGAACAGTGCGCCCGTTCACTGTTCGAGCAGTCGTATGCGTCTATCGAATACATCTTTGTAGATGACTGTACCCACGATAAAAGCATCGGTATTCTACAATCGCTCCTGAAAGAATATCCGGGAAGAGCACAACAGGTACGCATCATCCACCACGACAGAAACCGGGGCGTGGGTGCCGCAAGACAGACGGCACTGATGGCGGCTACAGGCGATTATCTTTTATTTGCCGATAGCGATGACATGCTGCCGGAAGATGCAGTTGAGAAGCTGGCAAGAAAAGCAGATAGTAGCCATGCCGACCTGATTGATGGCGGCTACCGGGAATGGTGCGAAGGAAAAGCAGGCAGACTCCAGAAACCTTTTGATGTTTCTGATGAGAAACTGCTCAAACTGCTTGTCTGCCAGAACATCATCACCAACCGGCTGTGGGGCAGAATCTATAAGCGTTCGCTCATCATGGAGCACAGGATATTCTTTGAAGAGGGCATCAACTATGCGGAAGATCTCTTCTGGAATGCCCAGTTCATGTTCTACGGCAAAAAGGTGAACATCGATGATGCGGTATATTATTACCGTACCGACAATGAGAATTCCTACAATCACAACATCTCAGAAAAGAACCTCCTGTCATACTTCAAGTCAACCCGCCGACTCATCGATTTTTTCGAGCAGAACGATAAGAAGCATCAGTATCTCAGAGCCACAGAGATAGGCATCGTCAATGCCTACCGCTGGGCAGCAAACGCACAGGTAGCCTTCGAAAAGGTGGATCAGGCACTCGGCTACAAGCCTAAGAGCTGCCTCATCCGACTCATCATCAAGCTCATCAAAAAGGGGGTACCTGTCAAGAGGGTGAATCTTATCTACCTCGCTTACAGAAAGCTATACACTCTTCTAATATCTGCACCTTCAGCAGCTTCATGATACAGAAGTAGATGGTGGCTGAAACCAGCAGACGAACCAGCAGCAGGAGATAGATGTTCTGCAGGCTGCGAGTCATGAAATAGGTAACTACCATCGTGGCTGCCGCACAGAGCATGAATGGCAGTATATCCTTTGCCACATCACGGAACCGCAATCCGGCAACACGCTTCATCATCCACTGCCAGACCAAAAGCCAGGCGATGATAAACACGGTATAGGCTATCACCATGGTCTGGATGCCATATTGATGACAGAACAATACCAAGGCAAGCAAACCCACTACCTGACCGATGTTGCACCACATATATACATCAGAACGTCCCTTGCTGATGGCAAGGTTCTGATAGAGCGTATAAATCGGCATAAAGGCACCGCTCACACAGAGAATCTGCAACAGCGGCACACTGGCTATCCATTTCTCATGAATCGTAATCAGGATGAATTCGCGTGATACCAAAGTCAAGCCGAACATCAAGGGGAAAGAAAGGAATGCCGTGAAACGGAGCATCTTTCTGAACACCAGCAACTCGCGGTTCTTATCGTCCTGGATAGAAGCCAAGACGGGCTGAGCTATCTGTCCCACCGTATTGGCAACAAACGAATTAGCCTTGGTATCCCAATTGTATGCCTGACTATAGTTACCCACATCATTAATCGGATAGAACCTGCCGAAGACAAAGGTCAATACATTGTTGCTCACCGTATTGATGATGTTGGTAACCAGGAGTTTCACGCTGAATCCAAACATCTTCCTCACCGGTCCGAAATCGATATGAAAGTTCGGGCGCCATCCCGTATAATAATATCTTCCTATATTCAGCACAAGGATAAAGATAACCTGCTGCCAGGCAAGACTCCAGTAAGCCATGCCGTTGAATGCCAGTACCAGTCCCACGACATTCGAACTGATCAGGGCCATGAAATTAACGATGGTAATCTCCTTGTTCATCATGTTCTTCATCATATATCCGTTCTGGGCGATGCCAAACGAAGAGATGAAGAAACTCAGGAACACGAAGCGCGACAGGGAGGTGAGACAAGGCTGATGGAAGAAATCTGCTATCAGCGGCGCACAGAAAAAGAGCACCACATACATGGTAAGACTCACCAGGACATTAAACCAGAACACCGAGTTATAATCGTTATCGGTGGGTTTTCTGATATTCACCAGTGCCTGGGTAAACCCGCTACTCTGCAGATTGCCCGCTATCAGGGTGAATATGGTGAGGATGCCGATGATACCATAATCGGCTGGCGACAACAAACGCGCCAAGAAGATGCCAAAGAGGATATTGAGTACCTGGGTAGAGCCACTGTTCATCGCTCCCCAGAACAATCCCTTGGCGGTTTTTTCCTTTAATGATTCTGCCATCGTTTCTATCTGATAAATATGGAATATTACTTGTTTTTACTTTTTAGAATGCAAAAGTAGCATAAATAGTTTGAAGTTCAAAACTTTTTGCTTACTTTTGCAGCCGTAAAACTGAAAAAAGTATGGATATTAAGAACATCAAGAAGGAATGGAACGCCACAATACTCGATATATTGAAGGCATTCATCGACATCTGCAACAAGTATCACCTCAGATATTACTGTTGTGCCGGCACCGCCATCGGAGCCGCCCGTCACCACGGAATGATTCCCTGGGACGATGACATCGACGTGCTGATGCCACGCCCCGACTACGACCGTCTGCTCGAAATCGCCAAACACGAAGACTTTGGCAAATACGAGGTAGTAACTCCCTACAACAACGAGTCATACCCTCTGTATTTCTCCAAACTCGTGAATCGCGAAACCACCCTTATCGAGGAGAAGGAGCGTCCCTGCATCATCGGTCTTTACGTAGATATCTTCCCTCTTGATGCCACCGACGATGACCTGGAAACGGCAAAGGCGCTGTATCGCAAATACTCTAAGACCATCAACCGTCTGAATGCCGTAACCACCCACAATACTTTCATTGAGTACATCTCCCTGCTCCTGCACAAGGAAACCTGGGGCCGCTTTGCCATCAAGACGCTCGCCTTCTTCTGCCGCAGCAAGATGCGCCACCGCCTCATCCAGCAGATGGACGAGATGAGTCACCGGTATGACTTCGATAAGGCGAAGAACGTACTGGTGAATACAGGTTCCTACCACTACAAGGAGATTTTCCCGAAGGAATGGCTCGGCAAGGGCAAGGAATTCCCGTTCGAGGATACCACCGTCTTGCTGCCGGAGCAGGCTGATACCTATCTGCGCCACTTCTTTGGCGACTATATGAAGTTTCCACCCGTAGAACAGAGAGTAGAGAAACACCTTCGCTACTATCTGAACATGGAAAAGCGGGAAACATGGGATGAGATTAAAAGAAAGCTTTAGCCTTCCCTCACTTCCTGCAAGGTATGTCCGAAACCTTCTTCTACATCAAAGAGCGGTTTCCAGCCTAAAGCCTTGAGTTTATCCGTACTGAAGGTTGCCTTGGTGATAGGCGTGGTATTGCCCTGCTGCGCATCCGCCTCAGGAATATCAAACACCACCTTTCTATCCGCTTTCCGGGCTATCAGCTCTGCCAGTTGGCGGATGGAGATATTCGATTCTGAATGAGCCACATTATAGGCATTTGCCCTCTCGCCATCCAGCAGGAGGCGCAAGATGGCATGGGCGGCATCTACCACATAAAGCCAGGAGCGGAAAGCCTCACCCTTACTCTTCAGGACGATATCCTCACCCTTCAGAACATTGCGGATAAACTGGGCATACACCCTATTGTCACTCTCCGTAAAGCCCGGACCGTAGGTATGACTCAGTCTGGCTATCACCACATCGGCATCATACTCTGCTCCGTATGCCATGCAGAGCGTTTCGGCAGCACGTTTGGAAGATGGATAGCAGGCACGCACCGATGCACAATCCACATAGCCGCTGCTCTTCTCGCTAAATTCAGAGCCATCGCCCTCGCCATAGATTTCACCCGAAGAGATATAAACCATGCGCTGCATGCGGTGACTCAATCCATATTCCAGCAGGTTGGATACGCCGTTGATGTTTGCCTTCATCACCTCTACAGGGTTCTGCTTAAAGAAGTTAGGACTCGCATTGCTGGCTGCATCGATGATGTAATCTGCGCCCTCAGCCAACTCATTATAGACTGGTTCCCCTATCATCCTGTCCATGCTCTTGATGACAGGCTGGGTAACGTCTATCTCTGCAAAGAAGAAAGATTCATCCTCCCAATAGGCAGCAAACTTCTGTCGGGCACGTTCCTTGTTTCTTCCGGCTGCTATCACCTTGTAGCACCGGACAGGATTCTGCATCAGCACATCAACCACACAGCCTCCTACCAGTCCTGTAGCCCCAGCCACAAGAATGGTCTTGCCATGCAGTCGCTCCAATTCCAAACCTTCCCGGAAAAGGCGCGCAATATCTTCCTTATATGGTGAATTTCCTATCATAACATGTTTATTTTAACCAAGCCTCAGGCTGAACCTTCATCAGTGCCTTCAGTATCTCCAGATCCTCAACGGTGGTTATCTTGATGTTCTTCTCTGAACCAGGCACGATATGCATCTGTCTGCCTCCCAGTTCTGCCATCAGGGTACAGGATGCCACCGAATTGGTGATGCCCTTCTCCTTAGCCTCTTCGTGGGCTGCTATCAGATTGCCCAAACGGAAGGTCTGGGGTGTCTGGGTACGGATCAGTTTGTCGCGCGGAATACTGGTGTTGGTCGTAAAACCATCTTCGCTCTCCAGGATAGCCTCTCTACATTTGATACCCGTAATGGCATAGCCATACTTCTGGCAGATGGCGATATTGGACGAGATGATGTCTTGCGACAAGAGTGGGCGCACGGCATCATGCACCAGCACCAGGTCGTCATCACCGCATCCCACCTCTTTCAAGCCATAGATACCATTGTGGATTGACTCCTGACCATTGCTTCCGCCAGGGAATATCCATTTCAGCTTGGTAATGCAGAACTGGTTGGCATACGACTGCAGTACCGTTTCCCAACCTGCCAGACATACCACAGCAATACCCTGAATATCAGGATGCTTCTGAAAAGCCATCATCGTATGGATGATGATAGGACAGTTGTCTACATGCATAAACTGCTTTGGGATGTCCTGTCCCATTCTATTGCCAGAACCTCCGGCTATGATCAATGCATAGTTCATATTCTCTATCTTTAAATTGATTATTTCTGAATGATTCTCCCCGGATTCCCTACCACGGTAGCCCCGTCGGGAATATCCTGGAATACCACAGCACCGGCGCCTATCGTCACGTGATTGCCGATATGGATGCCGCCGAATACCGTGGCGCCGGTATAAATCTTCACGTCATTTCCGATGGTAGGTCTGCCGCCCTTGCCGTTGCCCAGCGTCACCATCTGCAGACAGTAGAAGTCATCACCTATGCTTTCTGCGTTGAGATAGGTGGCATAGCTGTGCTCCAGATGCGCACCCTTCCCGATATGCGGACACCAGATGGTCATCGTACGCTCAGGAGGCAACAGCCAGCTGATGAAAACCGAACGGTATTCGCCCATGCGGTAATAAAACAGATTGCGGAAACTCCTTTCGCGGGTGCATGCCTTAATCAGGTTGAGCACCGTAGGCTTCCTGTCCTGCACCTTCAGCAGGTCGGCATCTATCTCCTTCTTATGGAGCAGATACAAAGCGATATGCGGCAACATGCGCACCGCCGAAGCTGACAATATGATGGTTTGTACTATCGGATTCATGACTCTAAATCTTGTTTTAACATGGTTGCAAAGATACAAAAAATAAAGCAACTAGCATGCTTTTATCCGAAAACAATTGCTCTTTTCACTAAAAATAAGATAATAGAACAGGGTTTGTAGATTTTTAGTCGGTTTTATTGCTAAATAATGTGAATTAAATAGCTTTCCATACAACTTTTCCGTACCTTTGCACAAAGTTATATATAACGATATTATAGAAGAGGATAAAACAGAACATTATGAAGAGGATATTGATTGTAGAAGACGATTTGGCATTCGGAACAATGATACAGACTTGGCTCAAAAAGAAAGGATTCGATGTAGAAAGGGTAACATCCGTAGGCGCTGCCATCAAAGCGATGGGAGCCGGCGATGCATTCCATTTGGTTCTTTCCGACCTGCGCCTGCCCGACCATGACGGACTGGTATTGCTCCAGCATATCAGAAAGTCCGATACCCACCTGCCTTTTATCGTAATGACTAGCTATGCAGAGGTTCAGAATGCTGTATGTGCCATGAAATCGGGTGCTACCGATTACGTGGCTAAACCCTTCCATCCCGAAATCCTCTTAGAGAAAATCCGTGAGGCTATCCAGTCGGCTGCTTCTGCGGTTTCAACCCCTCAGCGTGCGGAATCTGCCGCCATGCAGGATGCGCCCCAAGAAGAGCAGCAGGGCGCTACGGAGGTTCCTAGATATATAAAAGGTGAAAGCGAGGCTTCCAAACAGCTCTACGAGTTCGTTTCGCTCGTTGCCCCAACCCCGATGTCAGTGCTCATTCTCGGAGCCAGCGGCACCGGAAAGGAATATGTGGCGCGCAGCATCCACGAACAGAGTCTGCGCAAGGACAAACCTTTCTATGCCATCGACTGCGGCGCCATTCCTAAGGAGGTGGCAGCATCTGAATTCTTCGGATATAAGAAGGGTGCCTTTACCGGAGCCGAACAGGATAAGAAGGGTGCCTTCGAGATAGCTAACGGCGGAACGGTTTTCCTCGATGAGATGGGAAACCTCAACTACGAAGTACAGGTGCAGCTTCTCAGAGCCTTGCAGGAGAGGAAAATCCGTCCGCTGGGCAGCACGCAGGAGATTGATGTGGATATCCGACTCATCTGTGCCACCAACGAGAATCTGGCGCAAGCGGTAGCCGAAGGCAAGTTCAGAGAGGACCTCTATCACCGCATCAACGAGTTTACCATCTACATGCCTGCCCTCAAGGACAGAGGTGCCGATATCTTCCTCTTTGCCAACCTCTTTATCAAGCACGCCAACCAGGAACTGGGCAAGAATGTGCTCGGACTGGATGTCAAAGCCTCCGAAATCATTGCCTCATACGACTGGCCGGGCAACCTGCGCGAACTGAACAATGTGATGAAGCGCGCCACCCTGCTCGCCCGTGGCAAGTATATCGGTGCCCAGGAACTGGAGAAGACGATGGCACAGACCTCCACCGCCCGACCAATCAATATGCAGCTGCACAGCGAACAGTCGGAACAGGAAAGCATCGCCGCTGCCCTGAGAGCCACCCACGGCAACAAGAGCAAGGCAGCCCAACTGCTTGCCATCGACCGCAAGACACTCTACAACAAAATGAAGAAATACGGCATGGAGTAAAACATGCCACACCCCGATTCCCCAATATATTCCACACTATATTGGGGAATTTTTCTACACCTTTTCCCCACTTTCCCCACATCCCGTTTCTGGCACAAGACACCATCAACCCTGATTATCAGATACTTAACCAAATCAATCGATTTTTGGCACGCCTATTGTAATATTATTTAGCGAACTCGCAAATGAGTTTCAGCAAGAGAATTAATAAACAAAATAATATTCACAATTAAAAAACAAAAGAATTATGAAAAAGTTAGTATTTGCAGTTATCGCAGCAGTAGCAATGGTATCAGTTAGCAATGTATTTGCAGGTAACAGAATGGTAAGCGTTGCAGGTTCAGAACCAGTAGACACAGTAGCTCCAGCCGACACAACAGCAACACCTGTTGAGACTCCAGCAGCAACAGTGGATTCAACCGTAGCAAAGTAAATCCACCTTCAGAAAATAGTAATTACGCGTCGCTTTCAATGAAACAGGAGATAGATGACCAGATTTTGGCATTTATCTCCTGTTTTCGTTGGTTTATATCGCATTTTTGATTAACTTTGCACGCAAATAGCAAAAAGACTCAAAACATTAAAAGATAAAAAGATGCAGCAAACAAACGTTCCTTTCAAGGTAGCCCTGGGTTACATCATCGTCGCCATCGTACTGATTCTGGCGATAGGGCTGGTATATCGCAACACCACAACCGTGCTCGCTATCAACCAGGCAACCCGCGACTATATCGAAAAGCGACAGGCAGCCGACAGCACCATGTCCAACCTGCTCAAGGAGGAACAGACCAATCTGCAGCAGCTTACCCGCGCCATGCAGGGCAAGTCATCCCACAACTATCTGCATGAGAAGATGAACAGCCTCAACAGTGGCGAAGATTCCATTGTCGTGCATTCCAAGGCACCCAAGACTCATGTGGCAAAGAACACCACCGTAGAGGTGATGAAAACCCGCAAGGGCTTCTTTCGCCGCCTTGCCGATGCCTTCAAGAAGGAACATGCCGAAACGCTCAGCATCAGACGCGACAGCAACCAGGCTGTCACCGATACCCTCTCTACCCCGGTCAACTTAGCCGGAAACGTAGCCGATATCCTGGAACAGATTGACCGCAAGGAGAAGCAGTCTACGCGCGATAACCACGATGCCATCAACCGCGAGGTGAGAGACCTGCAGATAACCAATGCCCGCCTCGCCCTGCGCTCCTCCCAGCAGCTCAACGATATCCACCAGCGCGAACGTCAGGCGATGCAGCAGGCTATCAACCAGGCGATGCAGGCGCGCCAGAATCTGCTCTGGCAGATAGGTCTGCTTGCCATCGTAGCCATCACAGCCGCCGTCATCCTCGTCTATTACATCTACCGCGATACGCAGAAGGAACGCATCTACCGCGAGAATCTCGAAGAGGCTAACGAGGAAATCAGGCGCATCATGAACCAGCGCGAACGCCTGCTCCTCACCATCACCCACGATATCAAGGCTCCAGCTGCCAGCATCTCGGGCTTCATCGACCTGATGAAGGATTATGTCGACAACCCGCAGGCCATCTCCTGCCTCAACAGCATCAAGGGTTCTGCCACCCATCTCTCCCGGCTCGTTGCCGCCCTGCTCGATTATCACCAGTTGGAAAACGGACTGATGAAGCTGAACCCGGTAGATTTCTCGCCTGCCGACATGTTCCGCCAGTGTGCCGGAGAGATGCAGATCCTGAGCCAGGAGAAGGGACTGGAACTGCATCTGGAGCTCGATGGCATCAGCAGTCCGCAGACCTACTACCGTGCCGATGCCTTCCGTATCCGTCAGATACTCAACAACCTGGTGAGCAATGCCATCAAGTATACTGATAAGGGCAGCGTCACCATCCAGGCAGCCATCAGTCCCCAGCACCTCCTCACCTTCTCGGTAAGGGATACCGGCAAGGGCATGACCACCGAAGAGCGCCAGAAGGTATTCCAGGCGTTCACCCGTCTGAAGAGTGCCCAGGGCATCGAGGGCACCGGTCTCGGGCTGAACATCACCCAGGAACTGGTTAATCTGCTTCAGGGCACCCTGCGTCTGGAATCCGTCAAGGACAAGGGCAGCACCTTCACCGTCACCATTCCGCTTGCCTTAGGTACCGCTCCTGCAGCAGAAGAGGCAGAAGAGCAGAAGCCCCTCGCCCCAACCAAGCCCCATTTCGAAAACCACAAGATACTGCTGCTCGATGACGACCCGTTGCAGCTCCGTCTGCTTCAGGAGATGCTGAAGAAGCTGATAGGCGACAGTTGGCAAGTCTTTGCCTGTCTGCATGTAGCCGAGGCGCTCACCGTGCTCCACAACGAGCATCCTGCGCTGATGATGATGGATATCGAAATGCCCGAGATGAACGGCATCAGGATGATTCAGCACATCAACCACAGCCACATGAAGGTAGTAGCGATGACCGCCCACGATGCCAGCATCATCAGAGAGTTGAAAGAAGCCGGTTTCGACGATTGCCTCTTCAAGCCATTCAGCACAGAGAAGCTGAGAGAAATCCTCGGATTGGAGGATGCAGCATCAGAAACAGAGGATATGGCAGAGGAAACAAGGGATATCGCATCAGCAGCAGAGGATATAGCAGAGAAAAACAATAAGAATTCCCGCTTTGCACCCCTTCTGACCTTTGCAGAAGGCGATCCGGAGGCAGAAGCCGAGATACTCAGCACCGTCAAACAGGAGTTGTCATCCCATCTCCAGAACCTCCAGCAGGCAACAGAAGGCGAGTTATCAATAGAAGCCATCGGCAAGACAGCCCACAAGCTCCTCCCTATCGCCACGATGATAGAGATGGAGACCCGACAGCACATCGCCGCCCTCGCTCCCGAGCATATCAGCGATCTGCCAGAATCTCAGATAAGAGCCTACACCCAGGCCGTCATCGCCGACCTGAAGGCTCTCCTCTAGCTATCAGCTATTGTATCTCTTCCATCGACAGTCCTGTTATTTCCAAGACTGTCGATGCATCCATCCCCTTTGCCAGCATATTTCTGGCAATCTCAAGGCTACGCTGGTTCATGCCTTCTTCTCTGCCTTTCTGGTATCTGTCATCTAGGAGGGTTCTTTCAACACTTACCGAATCCCAGAACTTGTCGTAGGCTCTGAGTTCGGCATCTGTAAAGCCGGAAATCTCCAGCTCCTCTACGGCTTTTCCAATCTCTGGGTCATTTAGCAGGTCGGCAGGAATATCCTTCGTATTGGAATTGATTTCCGTAAGGAAACGAAGCCACAAGACCATCATGCGCTTGTCGGCAATGGAATGAGGAGTGAACTTCGGGAGTTCAATGAAGGTGAAATGCAAGCCTTCAATGACCTTATTACTGTCCTTGTCATGCACGATGCGGTAATTATGGATGAAATCTGGAGTATCATGCACAAAGATATCATTCACAAGATTCAGGGAATATACGGGTTGCAGTTCGCTGTATTTGCCTCCCTTTTTAGCCTGACTCACATAGAGTTTGGATGCATTGAACAGTACTCGCTGCTGGAATGCGTCAGACCATTCCATCTGCATCTCCACGCAGAACTTCCTGCCTCTAGCATCTGTGCAGAGTACATCCACTATGGTGTTTTTGCCCCCTTCGAGCTGGGGTACAAGTTCTGTTGGCAGATACTTTATTTCGTGTATCTGCTCCTTTTCGCTGAGCGGCAGGAGTGCGTTAAGAAGGCTGATCAGTCTTTTAGGATGATTGCCGAATATCTTCTTGAACGTGAGGTCTGCCTTAGGATCTAAGTACTTCATAACCATCTGTTTTAAAATTCTATAGCGCAAAGTTACGACTTTATTTTCATTCGCACAAGAGTTTTAGACATTTTTTCAGGCAAAATGAGCTGAACTGTTGAAAAAAAAACTTTTTCCTCCCGTATAGTGCAATTACTGCAAATTGGTCTAGGTATAGTATTTCTTTTCATTGTCAGCCTTTACTTAAGTAAGAGAAACTTCTCCATCCTTAACCTTGTCTATAGTGGCTTTTCTATGATAACCATTCTTTGTAAATTCGTTTATCCATATCAGTCTCCTTGTGCCATCACCATAAGGTTGCAGTCTGAAATGACCACTAACCTTGAAAGATTCATCATTACATATTTCAGTGTACCACTTGCTATCAAAGCGATAGTAATCAAGCCCTGGTTCTATGACATTCTGGGTTTTCTTGTTTTTCTTAACTTCTTTTCTTACGGTGGTTGAAACTTTACCTAATTGTACTTCTGCCCATTGTCTTAAGCACAAATAATCTAAGACCATATCTATGTAATCTCTGATATTTGCTTCCATACAACCATTAATAAGAGATAGAACCATGCAGTCTAACTGATGTCCATTTCCCTTAATTTTATCCTTTGGTGATACACAAATGTAAAATGTAGGTATTGACAAATACTTGTCAATGCTGTCTTGGAATATCCATAAAGTAAGACATCCATTCTTTATCCTATATACGACATAACATCCTTCTATAAAGTATGGACTACGAACAATACCATTCTCATTATCCAGCTCTTGGAGAATATCAATATGAAATTGTGTAAATTTCAAATAGGATTTGTCCATCGTATCAACAAATGTCTTAGAGAAAACGACCAAATTACGGCAGTTACCTTTTACTGCAGATAATTCTCTTATCGCATTCTCTCTATCAGAATCAATTGCACTACCGATATTATTACACCAATTAAGAATGCTTTGTGGCAATTCTCTTTTATCAAGACAAAACAAGTACCTAAACAATGTAATGTCATTTATGTTTTTGATTTTCATAACAAATACAATTTATCAATTAACCCTTTTAATCCATCTATAGTCAGGACCTTCAGTAGTCCACTGAAATTGCCACATTGCACCGGATTTGTTGCTTATCAAATAATATTGGAACATACTTGTCATCGGTTGTATTGAAAAAATGCTTCTATCTCCAGATTCAAGAACTTCTTCATTAATTGAAACGCAAAGGAGGTTGTCTAATGATTTAGTGTCGTATTGCACTTGCCAAAGCCTTCCAGTATAACTATCGAGCATAATAAATGTCCACATATTCTGAGTAGCAAACATTTGGAATCTTCCTACCCATTTATCAGAAGAAGAAGGAAATGCTTTTGACCAGTAATTAATTGGTGTAGCAAACATATAATCAGTACCTTCTGTACTAAATTGAACCTGCCAATTTTTTCCGGTAAAAGTATCAAGCATAAGAAAAGTCCACATATTCTGTGTTTCATAAAGACAGAAGCGGTTATCAACTTTACCGCTTTCTTCCCTCGCATCACAAATTTTCCATGATTGACCATCATCTTGCACTTGTAACACTTCTCCTGTAGCGGTATTTAATCGTAACTGGTTATGGTAGTTACGAGTTTGATACATTTTATAGGTTTGCGCCAATAGGCACAAAGGCATCAGGCATAATATCAATAAAAAATATTTTTTCATATCATTCTAATTTTAATTGTTTGTTCTCTACGTTTAGCAACTTAATTTTTAATGCAAAGATATAAAAATTATCCATAACTGAAGAACAGATTTGCCTTTATATGCCTTTCTGAGAGGTTATTTAAGTTCTTTTATACTTAAAGACATAAAATACAGAACGCCTAGCGGACTCGCAAAAACAAAAAAGCCCCCGATGCAGCACACATCAGGGGCTTTTAACATTCCGCTAGGCTCTTTTTACCTTTTTACCCTTTTACCTTTTCACACAGTTCCCAGTATCGCTGGGCGAGGTCATGGATGAACTTTCGTCCTCGCTCGGTCCA
>UMKC01004605.1_pt1 | contig 14637 bp, 16 predicted proteins | sample 1966201 | NCBI WGS metagenome assembly UMKC01 (sample SAMEA4836166, study PRJEB28245) | human gut metagenome | biome: gut microbiome; material: fecal sample | place: Denmark | collected 2008 | reverse complement strand
GACTATATACCCTTTGCTGGACGCACGGTCAGACCTCAAAATTTCCCCGTATTTTTTTCAAAGCCACTAATGCTATTTTTATTCCTGCAATCATTCCAATGCAAATAATTATATATCTTAACCCAGTATAACGATACAATACTAAACCGAATAACGCAGCCATGATCGTTAATATCGCCATAAACAATACTGCCTTATCATTATATACTGATTTTTCCCCGGTCTCTTTAAGATGAACCTTTCTTGCGAATATAATCTGTGCACCTGCTAATACTATATAAGCTACCAGTGTAGTATATGCAGCTGCCATATAGCCAAATATATTTATACATATGTAATTAAGTATAAGATTGATAATAGCTGCGATAATCGAAGAATACATGATATAATTCGTTTTCTTATGGTATATGAGTAAATTAGAATACATATTTGATACAGAAGTTAAAAACACTCCTGCTGCAATAGGTGGCATAATATAAACCGCCTCATAATATTCCTTAGTAGCTAATATTTTAACTATTTCTGGTGCTAAAAAAGTAAGCATAACAGCTATAATAGCATACGATCCCATTAAAGCTAATGATAATTCTTTTATTCTATTTTCTTTTTTCTCTATATTCTGATATAAATATGGTATAAACGATGAATTAATTGCAGTCCAAACCAACAGTGAAATTGAGCTTACAGTATATAAAGTACTATATATTCCAACTGCATCATTTCCCACCATTTTGCTTATCATCATTCGATCTGAAACACTTAAAATCTGTGCTGCAAAAGCATAACCAATAAGGGGCGCACTTAGCTTCAAAGAGTATTTCCAATACTTTATATTTACTATCGTTTTCCCTTTTGCATATAATTTAATCCATAAAATTGCTGAAATTGCTATAGATACTATGTTAGTTGCATACAATCGCCCCACTGCAATTTGATCTGAACCCATTTTATTTAAATTTAAAACAACTATCATAGACAATATTGTTGATGCTAAAGCTGACCCCATTGTCAATACACCAGCTAATTTATATTTATATTCATATCTTTGTCTTAATAGCCAAAAATCCTGCGCCGGTGCAAAGAAAAACACTACAAGCATTAAAATCATCAGAACAGAAGGTAACCCTGTAATCCTACTCCAAATATTAGGTGTGAGAAAATAAATACAACCTAGAACAATGGCCATCATTGATGTTAATGTCAAAACAGACGATTGATATTGATCCCTTTCCCCTTCAAAGTCTTTCATTGCTGCCTGAAATCCACCTGATGTTAATGATAGTGTTGCAATTACATTCAATAATGAATACCAGGAATTATATAAATTAACCATTCCAATTTCACTTGTAGACATTATTCTCGTGAAAATTGGGACTGTAATCATTGATAATCCTCGTGAAAAAACAGACGCCATGGTATAAACCACTGCTGCTTTTACTCCCAAAGGAATACTTTGTAGTTTTTTCTTTAGCATTTTGTTCTCCTTACTGCACTCTTTCTGTTTTAATTGGACGTACATGAATGCACAGATAGTAGGTGTGCATCCACTGCATTCCTGTTTTCTGCTAGAATACCAGAATTTTGCATTTCCTAACAAATCACTCTACCATCACACACTTCGCAAGTATTGACCTTGTCCCTTACGCTTTATATCCATTTTTACAAATTACATTGACCACTTCATCAACATACTTTTGGCATGTATCTTGGTCAGGCGCTTCCACCATCACACAGGCAACCGGCTCTGTTCCTGATTCACAAACCGGAATACAACCAGTATCTCCTAGTGCTTTTGTAACCTTAAACACTGCAAACAATTCATAATGCTAATATTTAAAATATTGTTCATAAAACATTACCATGATCATGCTCCATTACTGACTGGGTATCCAAGCTCAAGGAATGTCCTTTATATACGATTGGCAGTGGATTTCTCCCTGATAATGTACCAGACATTGGCACTTTTTATAACTTCGATATATCTGGAATTCTGACCAGAAACATCTTTCTGTCCAACTTAAACATATAAGAAGAAAATTCCAAAAGAGGAAAAGCATAGGGAGAAACACCCAACATCAAGAGTACTTCGTAGCACGGTTTCTGGACTTTCACAAGTATTATCCGCTTCCAGTTCCTTCCCTCAATCCCCTCTCCCTGATCTGCCGTTTGTACAAAGAGCAGATCCCGGGATGTTTCATATTTAAAACTAACTTTTATATTCTAACGCTAACTCACTTACACTTATTCAAAAAATCATTAAATCGTTCTATATATTTATCAGGCGTAAATAATTCATTTGCAGTTCTCAATGCATTATTTTTTATTTCTTCAATTTGCTCTCTTGGCAGATTGATAATACTAAGTAATGTGGTTTCTAATGTATTCAAGTCATTATCAGTAACAAGGAATCCATTATACTTATCTTTTATAAATAGATCCGTACCTCCTACAGATGTACAAATACTAGGAACCCCTAACATCATTGCCTCGCAAAACTTTGTCGAAACTCCTGCTTTCGCATATCTTTTATTCATCCGTAATAAAACTGACAAATCTGCCTTTTCTACTATACTTAGCGTTTTATCATGTGACAATCTTCCATGGCAATAAATTCCATATTTTTCTAATTCAATGTCCCCTACTAACTTCTGAACTTGTATTTTATCAGGACCAATTATATCAATAATAACCCGTACTTCGTCAGCATTTAATCGAATTATCGCTTGTAATAAAGTATCAATATAATCCTTTGAAGCCAATGCACCTGCATAAACTATTTTCAGCACTTTCCTATTATCTGAATTTCCTCTCATTAACTTCTTCTTTTTATCAGATTCCGGAAAAATTGGCGGTAGTAAAATAGTATTACAGTTTTGTTCCAAGTAATGTTGATACAAATATTTACTTATTGCTATAACATTGCCAACTTTTTTATCAATATATTTTTTTTGTAAATCTTTCTCTGTATTAATAACTCTCGAAATAATTCCCCGATAATCTTTAGGATTTCTCCATTCCGTAGTTTCTATTACCAATTTAAATCCTTCTTTTTTAGAAAGCTTTGCCATTTTTAGAACATATAATATCGAATTCGGCTCATATAAAATGATTATATCAGGTTTTATTTTATCAAGATATTTTAGTGTTTGCTTAAAATAAAATTTTCCAAATACCTGGTCCAAATTCCAATAAGCACCTCTTATCTTTCCTCGCCCTGGATAAGGATCCATGTATTGATATGTCAACTCATCCACTTCTTCCATTCTTTTACCATCAGAAGCCAACTCACATAATACATGAACTTCATGTCCACAAGATTTCATAAATATACCTCTATTCCTGACATGAATTGATGATGCCGTGTCTGGATATCCGATATTTCCAATATATCCTATTATCATGAATTGCCACCCTCTCTTTACTAAATTGTTTCTCTTTATAAGCTTTACAATGCACATAAAAACTTTAATTTAATCTTCTAATAATTTTTCCCATTCCTTTGCTATTTTTTTTACATTTAGTTGTTCTCGTAACTCACTTGCTTGTTTTCCCAATCTTTTTGCTTTTTCTGGATTATTTAGTAATCCTATTATTTCATCTGCAAATACTCTATCATTGCCAACAGGCGTAAGTATCCCATTAATATTATTTTTTATAACCGTTCTAGCACCACCTATCGGACAATCTGTACATACCACAGGAAGTCCTATTGCCATAGCTTCTAACATTGAATTAGACATTCCCTCATAATCTGATGATGATACAAAAACGCTAGCATTTACTATATATGTTTGAACATTTGCTTTTTGTCCCATAAATTTTACATTATCAGATATTTTTAGTTCTTTAGAAAATTTTTCTAATTCCGCTTGTTGTTCTCCCTTACCATATATTTCTAAAATATATTCTGGAAATACATCTAAAACTCTTTTCATTGCCCTAAGTAGCATGAATATATTTTTTTGTTGACTTAATCTATTTACAGCTACAATTCTTTTTTCTCTTTCTCCATCATATGGATCCGGAATTGACGAGGTAATAGGATTTGCAATTACTTTTGACTTTTTCTCTAAACTCTTACCAAAATACTGTTTTGCATCTTCAGTTTGGAAAACCACTCTATATGCTTTTTTGTAACTATATTTTACATAAATCTTCTCATACCAATTGTAAAAAAATTGTGGAGCATTTCTTTCAGATAAAATAAATTTATATTTATTTAATAAATTTCCTAATATCAAATATTGATATCCTAAACCTAACGAAATCACATAATCTGGTGCTTGATTTTTCAATATTCTTTTCAATTCTTTTATTCTCAAAAATATTGCACTTTTCCCTGTATTCTCAGGTAAATAATCAACTTTGATTTTCGAATTAATCTCATAATTGTTATTTACCTTTGAAAATACAATAAAAAACACTTCATAACCGCTTTCACAAAAATAATCAGCTAGGGCAACTGTAACTCTTTCAGCACCGCCTCCACCTAGACTGCCTATTAAAAATGTTATCTTTTTCATTAATCTATGATTTCCCATAATATATTTCCCTTAAAGCTTTTCCAATAAGTATCATTACAATAACACCATTATATCCCAACTCAATTTGATAATATGTAGAAACTCCCATATATGCTAGTAATACAAATAATCCGACAAATTTTGCTGCTTGAATCACTATCCTATTTTGCCCATTATAAATTTTACTATTTTTTAAAATAGATGCATATACACATAACCATACGATCACAGGAAAAATCCCATAATGGAACATGACAAACATAAATTGATTATCAAAATAAGTATAATTTATATTCCCTAAGTATCTATAAGAAGCATTTATACCTAATCCAAAAATTAAATCTTTCCATGAATGCTGCGCAAAAAAGATTACGTATTGTCCACTTCTAGTATCTTCAACTCCTCTATTAAGTAAATTTCCTGTAATCTCTGGAAAAACATAAGAAACTCCCAATATTGCTATGAAAACCAGCAAAAGCCCCATTAAAAACTTAACATATCTATTCCTATTACCCAGAACTGCAACAAATACAAACAATAGTATTAATGTTTGTAATACCCAAGCTCTTGACTGTGTAATAAACGCAGCGGCAATAATAAACAATAAATTACAGTATATTATTTTTCTTTTATTTTTTTTTGAGAAATCTATAAAGGTCATAATGCAAGCAGATGTAAACCAACATGAAAATATTCCTTTATATGACGCATTCATGGGCCAATTTATTCCATAATTAGACCAAAAAGAAAAAGCAGCAATATAAAAGCAGCAGCAAAGGAGTAAATTTATACGTGATAATTCATTTTTCAATATATTCCATATATTATCATCGAAACCAAGCAGCGATGACAATGGCAACAAAATTACTGATGTAGAAATAGCTTCAAAGAAAACAGATTGAATAGGTGCTTTATCTAATGACAATACAGTCCATATCAAATAATAAAAAATCAAGCTTATAAGCAAAATTCTTATTCCTGCATGAACTTTTTTTATGTAATGTATAATACATCTAAATATCAAAACAAAAAGAATAATGCTTGAAAAACTCAGAAAGAAAGTTCCCCATCTTCCTTTACTAACAAACGTGTATGTATCATATATCGTCTTCCATTCACCAAGCATATTTCTCAACAAACACCCTAAAACCACGCATATCAAATATAGCTTAAATAAAAGTTCATTGATTGTGTATTTTGTTCTCATATTAAAATCACCATTTAGATTTTTCTTTCAATATATTTATATGATCTTCTAATTTTTTATTTTCAAATCTTTCAGAAATGCATTTACCAGGTACTCCTACATATACGCCATAAGGATGAGTATTTTTAGTTAACACGGTTCCCGCTCCTACAACGCTCCCCTCTGCTACAGTTACTCCCTTAAGAATTGTTACATTAGCCCCTATCCAAACATCCTTTTCAATAATTACATCCTGATCGTCATCTTCATCTTTTTCATCATCTGTAACATCAGATATATACTTTCCTATCACATCAATTTTGTGATTGCCTGTGATGATAGTAAGTCTTGGACCTATTATTACTTTTTCTTTAATAATAATATTTGCTCGTGTTGTCCATAACAACGCATGAGGACCAATTGTAACATCATCTCCTATACTAATGTTACCAATTCCCTTAATATCACTTTTTTCTGCAATATGTACATTTTTACCACAGCTTCCAAAAGAAGATTTAATTACACTTTCTCGGAAAATCTTATAAAATACCTTACGCACAAATTCTTCTGAGCTGTATACGAGGCTTCCGATTTTATTGATTCCAATACCCCCCCCCCCATTTTATATAGATTTCTTCTGTAATAGCTTGTCATTTCTCAATCTCTCCACTTCCGTATAAACTCTTTCAAGTTTATCAATGTTTTGCTGTAGAGAATATAATTCTCTTATAACATCAACACTTTCTCGTCCAGCTTTTAATCTCTTTTCATCATCTGTAAGATACTCAATAATTGCACAAGCCATACTTTTACTATCACCTGGTTTATACAAATATCCGTTAATTCCTTGCCTTACAATTTTAGGAATACCTCCAACATCAGTACTCACAATTGGAAGACCACACCCCATAGCGTCCAATATTGCCATAGGCATTCCCTCATTATACGAAGGGAGAAGAAAAATGTCTGCATCTCTCAAATATTGCTTTTTTTGCTCATTTCGAATCCATCCTGGAAATTCCACATTATCTTTATATTTCGCACTGAGTTTCTGCTTGACTTTTTCGATTTCACCACTTCCACCAAGAATAAACCGAGCATCCGGTATTTTTCTGCATACTTGATCTACAATAGCTGGAATATCAAAGCATCCTTTTCTTTCACATATAAATCCTAAAAAAAGAATCAACTTATTATTCGGTTTTGTAAACTTCTCTTTGATCAAATCTTCTTGCAAAATACCATAATTCTCTACAACTCTAATTGTCTGTTCTGGCACAATTTCTGCAAGATTCTTCTTCCATTCTTCTGACAATGCGATGGTTCTAATGCATTTGTTGTAAATCTTTTCTATAGTTTTCTTCTTTTTCTGAGATTTTTTTCGATAGAACTCATCAAAATCCGCACCATGAACATGATTGACAACCGGAATTTTAGCAAGAGAGGCAATCTCAATTATTAAAGCCTTTCTATAAAAACTTCCACCAAAAGAAGTATGAACATGAACAAGATTTGGTTTCCAAAATAAAGCTGTATAAATAAATTTAGAATACGCGCTTAATGCTTTAAAAATTTTATGAATTATACTTCCATCGCAATATGTCTCTATAAATCGCACATCGTAATCTTCTGTCAATTGAGAGTTCCTGTATCCATTGACTACAGATGTAATTCCACCCTTTGCAGAAAAACTAGGCACTATCATACATACTTTCTTTTTCATTTTTCACCTTTATCTCTAAACAAGTACCATAAAAACTTGCTATTTGTTACAAAATATCTCTTAAATAATCTTCGTGGTTCTTTCATAAAACGATAAAACCATTCAAGGCCATGATTCTGCATCCACTGTGGAGCTCTTGGAATCACCCCAGAAATCACGTTTAACGCACCTCCAACAGCCACCCATAACGCTTGTGTTTTTCCTGACAGCTTATTACAAAACATTTCCTGTCTTGGTGCTCCTAATGCCACCCAAACAAAATCTGCTCCGGAACCATTAATTCGCTCAAGTAATTCATTCTCCTCTTCCAGAGAAAGTGGTCTAAAGACAGAAGGCTCTACACCAACAATTTTTAAGTTAGGATATGTATCTTTCATTGTCGAAACAAAACTATTTAAATTCTCTTGTGTAGTGCCATAAAAATAATGCTTCATTTCTGTATTCTCTGTTCTTTTTAAAACTTCTTCAAGAAAATCAGGTCCCGTTACCCTTCCCATTTCATATTTACCACGTTTTTTTCCAACTACAGATAAGGGCTTTCCATCTGGAAGAGTCATAAATGATGAATTTTGAATTTCCCTATAGGCGTCATTTTCATGAGCAGTCACAGTTGTATGTACATTAGCTGCACAAATATATCTTCCTCTTGCATCTTCAAAGTTTTCAAATAAATATTTTTGAGCTTTTTCAAAATTTACTACTGATATATCAACACCTATTATCCTTATTCGTTCAGGCTTATCCATCATTGATCACCTACTGTTTTCTCCATACCATTTTATTAACCACACCTGTATAACTCTGAATAAGCTTCACAACTTTTGAACTAACATTTTCTTCCACATAATCTGGCACAGGAATACCATAATCTCCATCCTGATTCATCTGAACCGCTGTATCAACTGCCTGTAAAAGGCTTTTTTCATCAATCCCTGCAAGTACAAAACAAGCTTTGTCCAATGCTTCAGGACGTTCTGTTGACGTTCTAATACAAACTGCTGGGAATGGATAACCTACACTAGTGAAGAAACTGCTTTCTTCTGGAAGTGTACCGCTATCACTTACGACACAGAAAGCATTCATCTGTAAGCAGTTATAATCATGAAATCCAAGAGGCTCATGCTGGATGACGCGCTTATCCAATTGGAAATTACTCTGCTCCAAGCGTTTACGGCTACGTGGATGGCAAGAGTAAAGAATCGGCATATCATACTTTTCTGCCATCTTATTGATAGCTGTAAACAATGACATAAAATTTTTTTCTGTATCAATATTCTCTTCACGGTGTGCAGACAACAGTATGTATTTACCCTTTTCCAAACTTAATCGCTGATGAATATCTGATGCCACAATCTTCTCCAGATTTTGGTGCAGAACTTCAGCCATCGGAGAACCTGTCACATAAGTGCGTTCCTTAGGAAGACCTGTGTCTGCCAGATAACGACGAGCATGTTCAGAATACGCCATGTTAACGTCAGAAATAATGTCAACAATGCGTCGATTAGTTTCTTCCGGCAGACACTCGTCCTTGCAACGGTTACCTGCTTCCATATGAAAAATTGGAATATGCAATCGTTTTGCACCGATAACAGACAGACAACTGTTGGTATCACCCAGCACCAGAAGCGCATCTGGCCGAATTTCTGCCATCAATTTGTAGCTTTCAGCGATGATGTTACCCATAGTTTCACCAAGATCTGCACCAACTGCATTCAAATATACTTCCGGATCATCCAATTGTAGATCATGGAAGAATACACCATTCAAGTTATAATCATAATTCTGACCAGTATGAGCCAAAATCACATCAAAGTATTTACGAGTTTTGTTAATAACAGCCGCTAAGCGAATAATCTCAGGGCGAGTACCAACAATGATCAATAATTTTAATTTTCCATCATTCTTAAATGATACATTACTATAATCAGCCATTCTTTTTCTCCTCTCTCACTGGCTCAAAAAATGTGTCCGGATGACTCGGATTAAAGATTTCATTACAGGTCATAACAGTCACCAAATTCTCTGTGTCAGACAAATTAATAATATTATGTGTCCACCCGGGAATCATGTGAACCGCTTCAATCTTATCACCAGATACTTCAAACTCCACGAACTCACCTGTATTGATGTTGCGCTCCTGAATAAGTCCATGTCCAGCTACAACAATAAACAGTTCCCATTTTGAATTATGCCAATGCTGCCCCTTCGTGATACCAGGTCGACTAATGTTGATACTTACCTGTCCACAATCCTCTGTATGCACCAGTTCGGTAAAAGATCCTCGGTTATCTACATTCATCTTCAATGTATATTTGAACTTGTCAGTTGGAAGATATGTTAAATACAAGGAATACAGTTTCTTCGCAAAAGAACCATCCGGCATCTTAGGCATCATAAGTGTAATAGGCTGCTGTTTAAACTTTTGCAATAAATCGACGATTTCGCCCAGCGTGACCTTATGTGTAAGAGGTACAAAGCAATAGCGGCCATCCTCTTTCAAAACAGTTTCAACACCATCAAACTCACAATGTTTCTCTTTATTTTCCAGCAAATCAAACATACCTTCAACAAGGTCATCAATATAGAGTAATTCAAGCTCCGTACTACGATCATTGACAGTGAACGACTCATCATTTGCGACCGCCCAGCAAAAGGTACTAACTGCACTATTATACTTCGGACGACTATGACCCATCAGGTTTGGAAAACGATAAACTGCAACCTTTGCTCCTGTTTCTTGTGCATAGTCAAAAAACAATTCCTCACCAGCTTTCTTGCTACGACCATACTCGCTATTGCCAAAGCGACCTGCTAGCGTGGCTTGAATGGATGAGGACAACATGATGGTTGCCTTGTTATTGTGTTTTTTCAAACAGTTCAACAGTTCAGAAGCAAATCCAAAATTCCCTTTCATGAAATCCTCAGGGTTTTCTGGGCGATTCACACCTGCCAAATTAAATACAAAATCTGACTTTTGGCAATATTCATCCAACTCTTCTGGCGTTGAGCCTAAATCATATTCATATATTTCTTCAATTGTTATTTCTGGTCGAGTTTTATTTTTCCCGTCCCGAATATTTTTCAAATTATTGCACAGGGCGGTTCCTACCATACCCTTAGCACCTGTTACAAGAACTTTCATATTCTTACCTCTTTACTTTACCTCAGTGCAATTTGGAATATCTGCATCATCTTGAACAACTGCGTTATTGCTAATTGTCACGTTACTGCCAATTCGAACCCGTTTTCCAACCTTGGCATATGTACGCACCACTGAATTAGTGTAAATCAAATCAAAATCATCTACGGTACAATCATGGTGGATTTCAACACCCGGATTCAACAGCACGCCGTTCCCTACTGAAGAACCGTTTTGAACAATTACATTATTTAGAAGGACACACCCCCATCCAATTTTTGCATATGGACTTATATATGTGCTAGAATGAACCAAATTCGGAAACTCATATCCAATTTTTGCCGCTATATTGTAAATACGCTCTCTGACACAATTATTCCCAATCGTGACAACCAGTTTTTTATACTTTCCAAAAAGTGTCTGTAAATCTGAAGTGTTTCCAATCACTTCTACTCCACATATTTCGGTGCCCGTTCCAACCCCATCATCTATAAAAGCACAGTCATAATTTAAAACCGCTGTTTCAGATACAACACGGCCAAATCCACCAGCACCTACCAACAATAATTTTTCTTTACACATTTGGAATGCCTTTCAGTTCGTTCTGAACATATTCGGTAGTCATAATCTTTTTCACAGTTCCTTCCACATCTAAACGTGTGGTATTATGGCTAGTATAGGACTCATCGGCCATAGTATGCACCTCTCCTTTTACTACAAACTTATCATAGTTCAAATCACGGTTATCCGCAGCTACACGGAAATATTGACCCATATCCTCACTGCGTAAACGCTCCTCACGAGTCATCAGAGTCTCAAATAGCTTCTCTCCATGACGAGTGCCAATGATATTCGTACCAGTGTCACCAAAGAGCTGCTGAACAGCCTTTGCCAGATCCCCGATAGTCGAAGCATCCGACTTCTGAATAAAAAGATCGCCAGGGTTGGCATGCTGGAAGGCGAACATCACCAAATCCACAGCCTCGTCCAGATTCATTAGAAAGCGAGTCATGTTGGGGTCGGTGATAGTAATAGGATTACCAGCCTTGATCTGGTCGATAAACAGAGGGATAACAGAACCGCGGCTACACATTACATTACCGTAACGAGTGCAGCAGATGGTGGTGCCACCACGCTCAGCAGCCACTCGAGCGTTGGCATAAATAACGTGTTCCATCATAGCTTTAGAAATACCCATAGCATTGATTGGGTAAGCCGCCTTATCTGTAGACAGGCAGACAACACGCTTGACACCTGCATCGATAGCAGCGTGAAGCACATTGTCGGTACCGATAACATTGGTCTGAACAGCTTGCATAGGAAAAAATTCGCAGGAAGGCACCTGCTTCAGAGCTGCAGCATGGAAGATATAATCAACACCAGGCATAGCGTCACGAATGGACTGAGGATTACGGACATCTCCAATGTAGAATTTTACCTTTTTAGCTGCTTCCGGATGTTTAGCCTGAAGCTCATGGCGCATATCATCCTGCTTCTTCTCGTCACGGGAAAAAATACGAATCTCCTTCAAATCAGAGTCCAAGAAATGCTTCAAAACTGTAGAACCAAAAGAACCGGTACCACCAGTAATCATAAGAGTTGCGTTATCAAATGTAGACATATTTTTTTCTCCTTTTTTAACATTTGTGTTAATCACGCTGAAAAATATCGCGTGTATAAACCATATTCTTCACATCATCTAAACACTTATCATAACGGTTTGCGATAATTGCCTGACTCTGTTTCTTAAACTCAGTAAGATCATTGACTACCAAGGAACCAAAGAACTTCTCGCCATCTTTCAGAGTAGGCTCGTAGATGATCACAGTTACACCTTTTGCCTTGATGCGCTTCATGACACCCTGAATGGAACTCTGGCGGAAGTTATCGCTGTTACTCTTCATAGTCAGACGGTAAACGCCGACAACAACTTCTTTTTCTTTGCTCTCATCCCAGCTGTCATTCGCTTCATAAGCACCAGCAATCTCCAGCACACGGTCGGCGATGAAGTCTTTACGAGTTCTATTGCTCTCAACAATAGCCTCAATCAGGTTTTCCGGCACATCTGCATAGTTTGCCAGCAGCTGCTTGGTATCTTTCGGCAGACAGTATCCGCCATAGCCGAAGGACGGGTTATTGTAATGAGTGCCGATACGCGGATCTAGGCAAACACCATTGATGATCTGCTGGGTATTCAGACCCTTCATCTCGGCGTAAGTATCCAGTTCGTTGAAGTAGCTGACGCGCAGAGCCAAGTAGGTATTAGCGAACAGTTTAACAGCCTCAGCCTCAGTGAAGCCCATGAACAGAGTATCGATATTCTCTTTAATAGCACCTTCCTGCAGGAGTTCAGCAAAAATGTGTGCAGCCTTTACCAATCGTGCATTATCCACATCGGTGCCGACGATGATACGAGAAGGATAAAGATTATCGTACAGAGCCTTGCTCTCACGCAGGAACTCTGGGCTGAAGATGATATTGTCACAGTGGAACTTCTCACGAACACTTGCTGTATAACCAACCGGGATGGTGCTCTTGATAACCATAATGGCTTCCGGGTTGTATTCAATAACCAGTTTAATGACAGCTTCCACCGCACTGGTGTCAAAAAAATTCTTCTTGCTATCGTAGTTTGTGGGAGCTGCGATTACCACAAAATCAGCATCACTGTATGCTTCCTTCGCATCCAGAGTTGCGGTCAAATCCAGCTCTTTCTCTGCCAGATACTTTTCAATATATTCATCCTGAATCGGAGATTTCTTATTATTGATAAGTTCTACTTTTTCAGGAATAATGTCTACAGCGGTCACCTTGTGATGCTGAGACAACAGCATAGCAATGGAAAGACCAACATATCCCGTTCCGGCAACAGCAATCTTTAAATCTTTAAACTCTCTCATTTCTCTGTCCCTCTGATTCTCTTATTTATAAAACTCAGCGTACCACTCAGCGAAGTTCCTCAGACCAGTCCGCAGGCTTGTGCTCGGTTTGTATCCGAAATCACGCTCTAATGCACTGGTGTCTGCATAGGTCACAGGCACATCACCCGGCTGCATCGGAACCAACTCTTTATGAGCCTCGAAGTCATAATCTTCCGGCAGAACCTTTGCACGAACCAGCTCCTCACTCAGAATCTGTACAAAGTCCAGCAGGTTTTCCGGATTCTGATTGCCGATGTTGTAAACTGCATACGGCGGAATCGGCAGACCGTCCTCGCCATTCTTCTTGTCCGGTGCCTTCTTCATCACACGAACAACGCCCTCGACAATGTCATCCACATAAGTAAAATCACGCTTGCAATTGCCATAGTTGAAGATTTTGATGGTTTCACCCTTCACCAGCTTGTTGGTGAATCCGAAATAAGCCATGTCCGGGCGACCTGCAGGACCATACACGGTGAAGAAGCGCAGACCCGTGGAAGGAATGTTATACAACTTCGAATAGGCATGAGCCATCAGTTCATTCGATTTCTTGGTTGCAGCATACAAAGATACTGGGTTATCAACCTTGTCATCCGTACTGTAAGGCACTTTCTTATTACTGCCATAGACCGAAGAACTAGACGCATAAACCAGATGTTCCACAGGGGTATGACCCTCATCATAAGAATGGCGGCAGGCTTCCAGAATGTTATAGAAGCCAATCAAGTTTGCCTCCACATACGCATCAGGGTTTGTAATAGAATAACGAACACCAGCCTGCGCACCGAGGTTCACAACGATTTCCGGTTTATACTGCTCAAAGATAGCTTCAATCACAGACTTGTCTGCTAGATTACCTTTTACAAAACTGAAATTATCAAACTGCTCCAGTTCATTCAGTCGAACTTCTTTCAAGCGAACATCATAATAATGGTTCATATTATCCAGGCCAACGACCTTAACCCCCTCCACCGTGGAGAGCAGTCGCTTCGCAAGGTTAGAGCCAATAAAGCCCGCCGCACCTGTAATGAGAACACTCTTATTTTTCAAGTCGATTTTTGTCTTATTTTCCATCATTTTTCTTTATCCTCCTTGTCGAATCACCTTGCATACTTCATAGCACAACAACAAGCCTGTATACAGAT
>UMKC01022148.1_pt1 | contig 15259 bp, 10 predicted proteins | sample 1966201 | NCBI WGS metagenome assembly UMKC01 (sample SAMEA4836166, study PRJEB28245) | human gut metagenome | biome: gut microbiome; material: fecal sample | place: Denmark | collected 2008 | reverse complement strand
CGTATCGGCACTTAGAATTATGCGGTATTGCCTCAATTTTTCTTTTTTCAAACAACGGCTTTACTTTGAGCGCAAACTATTGTAAAATACAAGGGAAAAGATAATATGGGTGCAGTTTGGGAAAACCCGGCAGCGGCGGCTGTGCCCGGAAAATACAGGTGGTGTTTGAATATGGCAGTTCAATATAAACGTATTCTTTTGAAAGTTTCCGGCGAAGCACTTTCCGGCGAAAAAGGCACCGGTTTTGATGAAGCTACCATTGCTTCTATCTGCGCGGGCATCAAGGCAGCGTATGACCTTGGCGCACAGATCGGCATTGTGGTTGGCGGCGGCAATTTCTGGCGCGGCCGTTCCTCCGGCAAAATGGATCGCATGGATGCAGACAAGATCGGTATGCTGGCAACCGTGATGAACGCCATTGCCGTCAAGGATGCTCTGCGCCAGCAGGGTGTGCCCGCTGTTGTTATGACCAGCTCCGCCATGCCGCAGGTGGCCGATACCTTCCGCAGCGATAAGGCAATCGCTGAGCTGGAAGCAGGCAAGATCGTCGTGTTCGGCGGCGGCACCGGCAACCCCATCTTCTCTACTGATACCGCATCCGCCCTGCGCGCCTTGGAAATCGGTGCAGACGCCATGTTCAAGGCAACTATGGTGGACGGCGTGTATGATAAGGATCCCCACAAGTACCCCGATGCCGTCAAGTACGATACCCTGACCTTTACCCGTGTGTTGGACGAGCGCCTGGCTGTTATGGACTCCACCGCCGCAACCCTCTGCCGTGACAACGGTCTGCCCATTGTGGTGTTTGACCTGAACGAGCCCGCCAACATTGCCCGTGCCCTGCAGGGCGAAAACGTGGGCACCATTGTGCGCGAGTAACCGCAAAGTATTTTAACCCCTAATTTATATATCGAAAAAGGAGAAAACCCTCATGAGCAGCACGACCAAAATTTACGAAGAAAAAATGAACAACTGCGTTGCCCATCTCGACCGCGAGCTGACCTCCATCCGTGCAGGCCGCGCAAACCCCGGTATCCTGGATAAAGTAATGGTGGATTATTATGGCAGCCCGACGCCGGTCCAGCAGGTTGCATCCGTGGCTGTTTCCGAAGCCCGCATCCTGACCATCACCCCTTGGGATGGTACTCTGATCAAGGCAATCTCCAAGGCAATCCAGACCAGCGATATCGGCATCAACCCCATTGATGACGGCCACACCATCCGCCTGGTGTTCCCGGCCCCCACTGAGGAACGTCGCAAGCAGCTGACCAAGGATGTGCAGAAGCAGGGCGAAGAAGCCAAGATCGCTGTGCGCAATGTCCGCCGCGATGCCATGGATAGGTTCAAAGCCCAGAAAAAGGCTGGCGAGCTGACCGAGGACGACCAGAAGAACCTGGAAGAAGAGGTCCAGAAGCTGACCGATAAGTTCGTTAAGGAAATTGACGCAACCTGCGCCCGTAAAAATCAGGAGATCATGGAGGTCTGATTGCGGCAGACGGGCGTAAGCCTGCCTCGGCGCAGTCCCTCTTTATGGTGTATCTGAAGACAAAGAAAAGGACGGATGTTTCGCAAATACAAGCAGGATTTAAGGCTTTTTAACGCAAAATCCCGCTGTGCTTGTAGAAATAGACTGAATTTTCGACTTTTCAGATACACCCCAGCTGTGTGCCGCGCCTGAACGCCATGCGCGGCACGCAGTTTATTCCGGCAGAAGTGCAAGAAACGCCGTTCCACCGCATACCATGGCAGGGAATAGGCTTAAGGCAACACCGCACAATTCCCGCCTAGCGGCTTAAGCACCGCTCCGGCAGCTGCGGCACGGCATCTGCGTTGCCAAAATGCTCGATAAGACATCCAGTATTATCTGCGCTTTTGGCTTAGCATCTGCCGCACCTCGCTCGCCGTATCGGCACTTAGAATTATGCGGTATTGCCTTAACACACCGCAGCTGCTGTTGAAAGGAAACCATCTTTTATGAAAACTCGCATCATTACCGCCGTAGTCGGGCTGGCTGTTCTTGCCGTGGTTCTGGCTTTCTTTGACACGATCCTGTTTGACCTGGTGCTGGCGGCTATCTGCCTGCTTGCCATTCATGAAGTGTTTACCGCAATGGGCTTTGGCAAAAAGCAGTGGTACCTGTATGCGGCAGCGGTGCCGTTTACCATGCTGCTCATGCTCAGCTCCAGCGGCGCGGCGCGCGCAGCGCTGCTGGCTGTGGGCTTTTTGACGGTGCTATTTTATAATGTGGTGCTCATCACCCATGATAAAACGCTGGATTTTGGCAAGCTGAGCGGCTTTATCTACTTCAGCGGTGTGATTCTGTTCTGCTTTTACTCTCTCATCCACCTCAAGCGCTGCCTGCCGATGGATATGTACGGCTATGATGCCATCTACTTTATCCTGCTGATCCTGTGCTTTGCCTGGGGCGGCGATACCTGCGCCTACTTTGCGGGCCGCGCGTTCGGCAAGCACAAGCTGGCTCCGGTGGTAAGCCCCAACAAAACGGTGGAAGGCGCCATCGGCGGTGTGATTGGCAGCGTGGTCATCGGGCTGCTGGCAACCATTATTTACAGCGCGCTTTCCGGCCGGTTCGCCAGCCTGACGGTGGCTGTCACCGCGCGGCACTATATCATCATTGCCGCCATGGGCGCCGTGGCGTCGGTGCTGGGCATTTTGGGCGATCTCTTCGCCTCTGCCGTCAAGCGTCAGGTGGGTATCAAAGATTACGGCACCATTTTCCCCGGCCACGGCGGTATTTTGGACCGGTTTGACAGCGTGATGTTTATCGCACCGCTGGTGTCCATCGTGGTGCGTTACTTCTTTTATGTGTTCCAGTAAAGCGTAAACAGGGGGGCCGCCGTATCAACAGGCCAGGTCCCAAAAACCAGAACAACAACCGGCACTGCACTTTTGGGGCAGTGCCTTTCCATAAGGGGATGTCAACATGCCAAAAACCATTACTCTGCTTGGCTCCACCGGTTCCATCGGTACCCAGAGCCTTGATGTTGCCCGGATGCACGGCTACCGCATCTTTGGCCTTGCAGCGAACTCCCGCGTGGAGATCCTGCAAAAGCAGATCGAAGAGTTCCACCCGGAATATGTGGCCGTGGTGGACCCTGCCGCCTGTGAGAAACTGGATGCTGCCCTTGCCGGTACCGCCAACGCACCCAAACTGCTGAAAGGCCCGGAGGGGCTGCGCACTCTGGCTGCCATGGATGGCCCCGATGTTGTATTGAACGCGGTAGTCGGTATTGCAGGTTTGCCGGCCTCTCTGGCTGCAATCGAAAGCGGACATGATCTGGCCCTCGCCAACAAGGAAAGCCTTGTGACCGGCGGCCACCTGGTAACGGACGCAGTAAAGAAATACGGCGTCAAGCTGCTGCCGGTGGACAGCGAGCATTCCGCCATCTTCCAGTGCCTGCAGGATCAGCATTCTGCCAAACGGCTGGAAAAGATTCTGCTCACCGCGTCAGGCGGACCATTCTTTGGTATGACGACCGAGCAGCTGCGCGGCAAAACCAAGTCTGATGCCCTCAAGCACCCCAACTGGAATATGGGCGCTAAGATCACGATCGATTCCGCCACCCTGATGAACAAAGGTCTGGAGCTGATTGAGGCTGTCTGGCTGTTTGGCTTGCCGGAGGATAAGATTCAGATTGTTGTCCAGCGCGAAAGCATTGTGCACTCTGCTGTGCAGTTTGCCGACCATTCTGTTATCGCTCAGCTGGGCGTGCCGGATATGCGCATTCCTATCCAGTATGCCCTGACCTGGCCGGACCGTCTGCCCAGCCCGGTGCCGGAGCTGGATTTTGCTGCCCTCAAGCATCTGAGCTTTGATGTGGCGGATGATGAAACGTTCCGCTGCTTGGCAGCCACCAAAAAGGCGATCCGCAAGGGCGGCCTTGGCCCCTGCGCCGCAAACGGTGCAAACGAGGAAGCTGTGCGCCTGTTCCTGCAGGATAAGATCGGCTTTTTGGATATTGGCCGCCTGGTGGAAGGCATGGTGGACAGCGACAGTTTTGGCGGGGATTATACCCTGCAGGATGTGTATGACTGCGACCGCATGGCGCGCGATTATGTAAAAGCCCATGTGTAACCCTTCTGTGCCGGGCATTTGGCGGCCCGGCTGTCAAAGTTCCCTGTAAGCGAGGTGCTTATGAATTTTCTGCTGACCGCGATTGTGGCAGTTTTGGTATTTGGCACGGTGGTGCTGGTGCATGAGGCCGGGCATTTTTTTGCCGCTCGGCACTGCGGCATCCATGTGGAGGAATTTTCCATCGGGTTCGGCCCGGCGCTGTGGAGCACCGTCAGGGGCGGCACCCGTTATTCCGTGCGTCTGCTGCCGCTGGGCGGTTACAATAACCTTGCCGGTGAAACCCCGGAAGAATCTGAGGACCCGGACGAGCAGGAGCGGGCAGAACCTGCGAAAAAGCAGGATGCTGCCGCTGCTTCTGTGCATACCTATGATCCGCATGCTCCCTTGTTCCCCCTGACGGTGGAAGGCAAAAGCTTTGTGGAAGCAAGCCCCTGGCAGCGCTTTTTTGTGATTGCCGCCGGTGCCCTGATGAATTTTGTGCTGGGCTTTATCCTGTTGCTGGTACTTGTGGCCAGCGGCAGCGCTGTGACCAGCAAGATCATTTATGACTTCCAGGGTGAAAACCCAAAAAGCCAGGCATCTGGCCTGCAGGTGAACGATGAGATCATGTCGGTCAACAGGCATTTCTGCTTTACGGCTGAAGATGTCATGTACGAACTGCAGCGTACCGAAAATGATACCGCAACCATCACGGTTCTGCGGGATGGCAAGCTGGTCACACTGCCCCAGGTGCAGTTTGATTCCACTACCAATGCGGACGGCACAACCTCCATGGTACTGGATTTCCGGGTGTATGGTATTGAAAAAACGCCGCGCAGCGTGGTGCATGGGGCGGCACGGTATTTCTGCTATTATGCGCGGGTCATCCTGCGCGGATTTCTGGACCTTTTCACCGGGCGTGTGGGCGTCAATGAGCTTTCCGGTCCGGTCGGTATAGTCAATGCGGTCAATGAAGCCGTCAAATATGGCTGGCGGGATGTGCTCAGCCTGGCCGCTGTCATCACGGTAAATCTTGGCGTGTTTAACCTGCTGCCCATCCCCGGGCTGGACGGCTGCAAGCTGCTGTTCCTTGCCGCAGAAGGCATTACCCGGCGGGAACTGCCGCTGCGCTTCCAGACAGCCATCAACGCGGCAGGCATGATCCTGCTTTTAATGCTGGTGGTGCTGACCACGATGCAGGATGTGGCAAAATATATTCTTTGATTTGAAACGAAAGCCGCAGCAACCCAGATAAAAGGGGAACAGTAGGCTTTGCGAAGTAACATACAGGAGGCGTTTTTCCATGCGTCAGCTAAAACGGACGGTCAAAATCGGCAACATTACCATTGGCGGCACCAACCCCATTGCAGTGCAGACCATGCTCAATGTGCCCGTTAAGGATATTGCGGGCAACGTGGAGCAGGCAAAACGCGTGGCAAAAGCGGGCTGCCAGATCGTGCGCGTCACGGTGCCCACCCCGGCAGATGCCGCGGTGGTATCGGCCATTAAGGAGGCGGTGGATACCCCCGTTGTGGCCGATATCCACTTTGACTATCGCGCCGCCCTTGCTGCCATCGATGCCGGTGCCGATAAGATTCGCATCAACCCCGGCAACATCGGTGATGATGACCGTGTAAAAGCGGTCGCGGATGCCTGCAACGCCAAAAACATCCCCATCCGCATTGGCGTGAACGGCGGCAGCCTGGAAAAGCATATCCTGGCCCGTTACGGTGCCCCTGTGCCGGAAGCAATGGTGGAAAGTGCCATGTACCATGTGCGCCTGCTGGAAAAGCATGACTTTAATAATATCGTCATCTCCATAAAATCCTCCAACGTGCCGCGCATGATGGCCGCTTACCGGCTGCTGGCCTCCCAGACAGATTACCCCCTGCATGTGGGTGTGACCGAAGCCGGCGGCAACCGCATGGGCTTGATCAAATCCGGCATGGGGATTGGCGGCCTGTTGCTGGAAGGCATCGGCGATACGCTGCGCGTCTCCCTGACCGGCGACCCGGAGGATGAAGTGTACGCCGGTTACGATATCCTGCGTGCGGTTGGCTACGCCGTGGCCGGGCCGGAGATCATCAGCTGCCCCACCTGCGGCCGCACCCAGTACCCCATGATCGAAATCGCCAACGAGGTGGAGCGCCGCCTGAAAGAAGAGGGCTTCAAAAAGCCGGTAAAAATCGCCATTATGGGCTGTATTGTCAATGGCCCCGGCGAAGCCAGCGATGCGGACATCGGCATTGCAGGCGGCAAGGACTGTGCTGTGCTGTTTGAGCATGGCGAGAAGATCCGCACCCTGAAAGGCGATATCGTCAGCCAGTTCGTTGAGGAAATCCATAAACTGTAATGGTACGGAACACCCCAAAAAACGCAGAACCGACCGCTAAAGCCAAGCTCCCGCCGTTTGTGCGGGGGCTGCTTTGCATTGGCACGGTGCTGCTGGTGTGCTTTGTGGTCAGTATTGTGCTGGAAGTCTGGTACTGCAAAAGTGCTCCCAACGCCGCAATCAAGCTGGCCGCCTGCCTGGTGCTGGATGCCTTTGCCTTTTTGCTGCCCGGCGTGGTGGCCACCATCACCGCGATGCATGTCATCCGCAAAGATAAAAACAAGTTCCGAAAACAAGCCCGAAAACCGATGCCAAAGCGATGAAAATGTTGCGTGAAAGCGGCACGGCACCGCATGGGAAAACTGCGCTGTTTACCCCATAGTGACCATAGGGGTGCACGTTGTGCGCCCGTCACCTTGCGGAGCCTGCTGTGGAGGAATCTGCGGCAAAGCCCACCATTGCGGGACGATGCAAGCATCGTCCCCTACAAATCATGTGCAACGTTCGCAGCACACGGCAAGGCAGAATTCCTCTGCGGTGGCGTTCACCCCTATCCTCTACAAGGGAAAATACGCTTTTCAACACGCTGAGAAAAAGTCTGATTTATATTTCCCGGTAAATAGAGCATTGCACTTCTATGTGATGCTGACAAAGCCTGCGAAAACAGGGGAGCTTAATGCCAGCTGCCGGGCTGCCTTTGAATCCAACATAATATTGTTATAATATTACTGTAATTTATCATATTAAGGCAATACCGCATAATTCTAAGTGCCGATACGGCGAGCGAGGTACGGCAGATGCTAAGCCAAAAGCGCAGATAATACTGGATGTCTTATCGAGCATTTTGGCAACGCAGATGCCGTGCCGCAGCCGCCGGAGCGGTGCTTGAGCCGTTAGGCGGGAATTGTGCGGTGATGCCTTAAAGTTTTTTGCCAGGCCTTTTTTCAAAAAAGGCCGTCCGTAACTCTCAAGAGGTGCTATGTTAAAACCACTTGTTACCCAGGTTTGGCCGCAGTTCACGGCCGATGAACAGTTTACCGCCAGCTTCAGCAATGTGTTTGTGGAGCGGGTGGAACTGTTCCGTTCCGCACGCAAAGTTATCATCTGCCTGCGCAGCACAGAGCCGCTGGACTCTGCCCTGTGCGGGCGCCTTTTGGCGTCATTGGAGCAGATTTTTGCCGGTTATGAGTTGACCATGCGCAATTACTTCAACTATAACGCCATCACGCCGGAAGCCGTCAAGGCTATGATTGAAGAGCTCAAACAGCAGGGGATGCCGGTCAACGGCTTTCTGGATAAAACCCAGCCGGTTGCTTTTGCTCAGGACGGTCTTGTGGTGCGGGTCAACGCGGGTCTGCCGATTCTGGAAAGCGTGGAGCTGCCCAGGCATCTGGCAGAACTCATCCAGGAGCGCACCGGTGCTTTGCCCATTGTGCGCATGGAGCTGGTCGGCAAACAGATGGATGCGGACGAACTCGACCGCCGCGTGGCAGAAAAGGTGCCCGCCGTGCAGTTCAAGGCCAAAGAAGAAGTGGCACCCTTTACCATTGAGGGGCTGGAGCTCACCTCCAAGCCGGCTAAGGTGTTCTATGGCAAGTCTTTCAAGCCTGCCGACCTGCGCCCGCTGAACGATCTGGGCGATGGCGGCAAGGTGACCGTGTGGGGCGACGTATTCTTTACCGAGGTAAAGGGCAACCGCCGCAAAATCTACTTTACCTCCATCACCGACTATAACGGTTCCATCAACCTCAAAGTCCTCGGCGATGAAAACGAGGATATGTCTAAGTGGGAGGGCCTCAAATCCGGCACAACCCTCATCGTGCGCGGCAACTATACCTACGATAAGTACGAGCACGACTATGTCCTGCTGCCCTATGATGTATTGCAGGTGGAGCGTATGCCCCGCCATGATGATGCCCCCGAGGGGCAAAAGCGCGTGGAACTGCATCTGCATACCAAGTCCAGCAGCATGGACGGCTTCTGCGATTCCGGCAAGATCGTGCGCCTGGCCCACCGCATGGGCCACCGCGCCATTGCCATTACCGACCACGGCGTGTGCCAGGGCTACCCGGAAGCCATGCTTGCCACTGACGAGATCCACCAGGACGACCCCAACTTCAAGCTGATCTATGGGTGTGAAGCCTACTTTGTGGACGATATGATCCCCGCTGTGTATGGCACCAAAACCATGCCCATCACCGGCTCCTTTGTGGTGTTTGATACCGAGACTACCGGCCTGGACTCCAACGTGGAAGCTTTGACCGAGATCGGCGCCGTGTACGTGGAAAACGGCAAGATCAACCCGGATAAGAGTTTCTGTACCTTCGTCAACCCCGGCAAGCCCATCCCGCAAAAAGTGGTGGAGCTGACCGGCATCAACGACAGCATGGTGGCCGATGCCCCCACACCGGCCGAGGCCATCCGCCAATTCAAGGAATTCTGCGGCGATAACATCCTGGTTGCCCACAACGCCAACAGCTTTGATATGCTGTTCATCCGTAAAGCAGGGGATAAGGCGGGGGTGGATTTTTCCAACACCTATATTGACACCCTGCCCATGGCGCAGGCGTTGTTCCCCGGCCTGCATAACTATAAACTGGATACCATCAACAAACATCTGGAAATCCAGCCCTTTAACCACCACCGCGCCGTGGATGATGCCATGGCGCTGGCCCGCATCTTTGAGGTTATGCTCTCCGATTTGAAGGAGAAGGACATGACCACCGTGGAGGCTATCAACACCGGCCTTGGCGGCAACAAAGAGGTGCTGAAAAAGAAGTATTACCACCTGATCATTCTGGTGCAGAACCAGACAGGACTCAAAAACCTGTACCGCATTGTCAGTGCGGCGCACACCAAGTATTTCTTCAAAAAGCCGCGCGTGCCCCGCAGCCTGCTGAATCAATACCGCGAGGGCCTGCTGCTTTCACCTGCGTGCGAAGCAGGCGAGCTGTACCGCGCCGTAGTGGCAGGCAAGGCCCATGATGAACTGCTGCGTATTGCCCGGTATTATGACTATCTGGAAGTGCAGCCTCTTGGCAACAACGAGTTCATGGTCCGCAATGGGCAGGTGGATTCCATCGAAGCCATCAAGAACTTCAACCGCACCATCATCCAGCTGGGCGAAGAACTGCATATCCCCGTGGTTGCCACCGGTGACGTTCACTTCCAGGAGCCGGAGGACCGCATTTACCGCGCGGTCCTGCAGGCAGGCAACGGCTTTAAGGATGCTGACAACCAGGCCCCGCTGTTCTACCGCACCACGCCGGATATGCTGGAGCAGTTCAGCTATCTCCCGCAGGAAAAAGCCTTTGAAATCTGCGTGACCAACCCCAACAAGATTGCCGCTACCATTGATAACAACTTGCGCGCCATCCCCAAGGGAACCTACCCGCCTTCCATTGAGGGCGCTGAGGATCAGCTGCGCTCCGGCACCTGGCAGCACGCCCGCCGTGATTACGGCAACCCCCTGCCGGATGTGCTGCAAAAGCGCCTGAAAAAAGAGCTGGATTCCATCTGCGGCCATGGTTACGCTGTTTTGTATGTCATTGCGGTCAAGCTGGTGGCGTTTTCCAACGCAGGCGGCTACCAGGTGGGCAGCCGTGGCTCTGTCGGGTCCAGTGCTGTGGCGCACTTTTCCGGCATTTCGGAGGTTAACTCCATGCCGCCGCACTACCTGTGCACCAAGTGCAAGCACAGCGAGTGGATTGATGATGGCGTGACGATGGACGGCTTTGACCTGCCGGATAAAAAATGCCCTGTCTGCGGCGAACCCATGATCATGGACGGCCACGATATCCCGTTTGAAACCTTCTTGGGCTTTTACGGCGATAAGGAGCCGGATATCGACCTGAACTTCTCCGGCATGTACCAGTCCAACGTTCACCGCTATACGGAGGAGCTGTTCGGCAAGGAGAATGTGTTCAAGGCGGGCACTGTATCCGGCCTGCAGGATAAAACGGCTTACGGTTATGTGAAAAAATATCTGGAAGAGCGTGGCAAAACCGTGAACCGTGCTGAGGAAAACCGCCTGTGCCTGGGCTGCACCGGTGTCAAGCGCACCACGGGCCAGCACCCCGGCGGCATGGTTGTTGTGCCTTCCACCTTTGATATTTATGATTTCTGTGCCATTCAGCACCCGGCGGACGATGTGAAGGGCGGCCTGCTGACCACCCACTTTGAATTTAAGTACCTGCATGATACGCTGCTCAAGCTGGACGAGCTGGGTCATGATGTTCCGACTTTCTATAAGTTCTTTGAAGAGTATTCCGGCATCCCCATTGACAGCGTGCCGATGAACGATCCCAAGGTCTACAGCCTGCTGACCTCCACCGAAGCACTGGGCGTTACCCCGGAGCAAATCGGCAGCCAGACCGGTACCTTCGGCATCCCGGAAATGGGCACCAACTTTGTGCGCGGCATGCTGCTGGATGCAAAGCCGAAAAACTTCTCGGAGCTGATCCAAATCTCCGGCCTGTCCCACGGCACGGATGTGTGGACCGGCAACGCGGACGAACTGATCCGCTCCGGTACCTGCACCATTGCCGAGGTGATCGGCTGCCGTGACAGCATCATGCTCTACCTGCTGCGCAAGGGGCTGGAACCCAAAATGTCATTTGACATTATGGAGGCCGTGCGTAAAGGCAAGGTGGCCAAGGGCGGCTTTAAGCCCGGCTGGGAAGAAGCCATGAAGGAGCATGATGTGCCGGATTGGTACATCGAATCCTGCCGCAAGATCAAGTATATGTTCCCCAAGGCTCACGCTGTTGCCTACCTGATGGCGGCCATCCGCCTGATGTGGTTCAAGGTGTACCACCCGACTATCTTCTATGCTGTGTACTTTACCGTTCGCGGCGCGGATATCGACTATGAAGCAGCTGTTGGCGGTGTGCGCGTGGCCAAGGAGCACCTGCGGGATAACGAAAAGATCCCCAAGGATGAGCGTACCGCTAAGGACGATGATGCCCTTGTCAGCCTGCAGCTGGTCAATGAAATGCTGCAGCGCGGCTGCCAGTTCCTGCCCATTGAGCTGGGCAAGAGCTATGCCAGCAAGTATGTGGTGGAGGACGGCAAAGTGCGCCTGCCCTTTACCGCCATCCGCGGCCTGGGCGAAGCTGCCGCTGTGGCGTTGGAACAGGCTACCATCCATGGGCAGGAATATATCTCGGTGGAAGAACTGCAGCAAGCCTCCGGCGTGGCGCAGTCGGTATTCGACAAATTGCACGAAGTCGGCGCTTTGGGAAATCTGCCGGAAACCAGCCAGGTTGACCTGTTCAGCTTAATGTAATGGCAATCCCCCGAAATCCCGCCTGCCGCAGCGCAGGCAGATCAGCATACGAATATACTATGATGTACCGGACCTGCAGTAGCGCTGCGGGGACGGTACTTTTTGTTTTGCGGGATTTGCTTTGATTCGTTGATTGAACTTACAGCCAGGCAGGGGAAAACACCCCCAAAAAATGCCCGCGCCCCATTCCAGCAAAATTTTCCGGGGCAGGTGTAGAAATTGCGTATTTGACGATGGAAAATTGATTTATCATGGAGAACATGATAGACTATAGGATACATGTAGAATCTACAAGGAACTATACGATGCCCAGCAGTAAAGATAAACAAATTTAAGGCAATACCGCATAATTCTAAGTACCGATACGGCGAGCGAGGTGCGGCAGCTGCTAAGCCAAAAGCGCAGATAATACTTTGTGTATTATCGAGCATTTTGGCAACGCAGATGCCGTGCCGCAGCTGCCGGAGCGGTGCTTAAGCCACAAGGCGGGAATTGTGCGGTGTTGCCTTAAAGAAGTCTATGATAAATCAAAGCGATTGGAGAGGCAACCGATCATGAAAAGCAGAAGAAAGCATGGCTTCCAGTTTATGACTATACTATATTTTTTGATCGTATTTTGTATGTGTGTGTCGCGTTTTAACGTGATTATGACAATTATGGGTGGTCAACTAACGCGGGTGGAAGAAATTAATCTACTGCCGTTCCATAGTATTAGAGAAAACTTGAAATATGGTCGCAGCCCTGTTTCATGGGATATGCTTTATAATATGGTAATGTTTGTACCTTTTGGAGTAATTTACTGCTATTATCAAAAGAATTTCCGCGTATATAAAGCAGTTGGAATGTCATGCTTGACAACATTCTTCATAGAAAGCGCGCAGCTCGTTTTAAAAACTGGTGTCGTAGATATAGATGACCTTATTGTAAACACATTGGGAAGTTTGACGGGAATTGTGGTGTATGTTATTCTGCAGCAGATATCCTTCAAAAATCAAAAGTTTGAGATTCACGAATTGATTGATATCAGTGCGACAATGCTTCCACCGATGTTTGTTGCCTTCATTGCAGAAATGTTCCTGGGAGATGGTTCGCTAAAATTGCTGCCAGTTCACTGTGTAGTGTTACTGTGCTATGGAATTTTTGTCTATGTATTTTTAATAAGGGATTTTACGCGCAAAGCAAAAGTTTATTATCTGGCATGTTATGTGGGAGCCTTTTATCTGAGTCGTGTGCTACTGTAGAAATAATGGCATAATATAATTTTAACCAAATCACAAAACCGTAAATAGAAAAAATGAACGCCTATAATGAGAGAATATTCGTATTGTCGTTACTGTCTTGCGTCTTTTCAAGAATATTTTTAAGTGGTGGAATAGGAGTACCCATCTTTTCGGCATTTTCGAGAATACTGCCTAGGGTGTATCTGAAAAGTCGAAACTATCGTCTATTTCTACAAGCACAGCCGGATTTTTGCCTTACATCCTGCTTGTGTTTGCAAAATATCCGTTATTTTCTTTGTTTTCAGATACACCTTAAATACTTCCGCCTTTATGCCACACCCCCTGCCTAACTTTATGAGAATTCCAAACCCGGTGAGAGTTCTCGACACCAGAAAATTTTCTGAGCAAAATTTCTGGGGACAGGCATCTTGTACTTTGCCGTGCGTTGCGGTATACTTAAGTGTCAGATTCTAATTTTTTGTGCTCTCCCAGGCGTTAGCTGGGACAAACCGCACCCGTCAGGAGCAATATCTTGGAAAAACTAACCTATACCCATAACGCGGATGCCGCCGCCGTCATCGCCCAGACTTATGATACCCCGCCCCTTGCCTATGTGCGCAGCTATGGCTGCCAGCAGAACGTGAACGATGGTGAGAAGATACGCGGCGTGCTGATGGACATCGGCTTCGGCGTCTGTGATTCCGTCGAGCAGGCAGATTTGATCCTGTTCAATACCTGCGCTGTGCGCGAACATGCGGAACAGCGCGTGTTCGGCAATGTCGGCGCGCTGAAAAAGCTGAAGGAAAAGAACCCCCGCCTGATCATCGGGGTATGCGGCTGCATGGCGCAGCAAAAGCATATTGTGGATAAGCTGCGCGCCAGCTACCCTTATGTGGATCTGGTGTTCGGCGTGGACGGCATTGACCGCCTGCCTGCTATGCTGGTGGAGCGCCTGCACCGCGGCAAGCGCTACCTTGAAACCCCGGTCGAGCGCAACGCAGTGGTGGAGGAGCTGCCCATCCGGCGTGATTCCGGCTTCCGCGCCTGGCTGCCCATCATGTACGGGTGCGATAATTTCTGCACCTACTGCATTGTGCCCTATGTGCGCGGGCGCGAGCGCAGCCGCACCCCGGCGGATGTTCTGGCAGAGTTCAAAACCCTGGTGGAACAGGGCTATAAAGAAATCACCCTGCTGGGCCAGAACGTAAACAGCTATGGCAAAGGTCTGGAAGAAAAGACGGATTTTGCCGATCTGCTCAACCTGCTGTGCACCGTTCCGGGCGATTACCAGATCCGCTTTATGACCAGCCACCCCAAGGATGCCAGCCGTAAGCTGATCGATACCATTGCCGCGCAGGATCACCTGTGCAAGCATATTCATCTGCCGGTGCAGTCCGGCAGTGACCGTATCCTGAAAGAAATGAACCGCCACTATACGGTTGCCCAGTATATGGATCTGGTCAATTATGCTAAGGAAAAAATCCCCGGTGTAACTTTCTCCAGTGATATCATTGTCGGCTTCCCCGGCGAGACGGAAGAGGATTTCCAGGCAACGCTTGATTTGATCCAGCAGGTCAAATACATGCAGCTGTTTACCTTTATCTATTCCAAGCGCACGGGTACCATCGCTGCCAAGCTGCCGGACCCGGCCACCCATGCCGAAAAGGCAGCCCGCATGGACCGCCTGCTGAAACTGCAGGATTCCATTGCTTTCCCGATGATCGCCGCTATGGCGGGGCAGACCGTGAAAGTGTTGGTGGAGGCTGCTGGCCGCACCCCCGGCACCCTGAACGGGCGGCTGGATAACAACCTGGTCGTCGAGTTCCCCGCCGAGGAAAGCCTGATCGGCCAGTACGCCAATGTGCGCCTGACCGGTTCCCGCGCCGCACTGCTGGTGGGGGAACTGGCAGAATAAAGCCAGTTCCAATAAAATATCGTAGCTAACATTTGCTGAATACAGCGTAATAATAAGGAGTAACCAAAATGGATTGCATTGATCTTTTCAAAAAAGCCGCTGCTGCCATGCAGACTGACCCCCGTTACCTGGAACTGGATGCAGCCCGCCGCGAAAACGATAACGACCAGGAGCTGCAGGGCCTGATCGGCGAGTTCAATCTCAAGCGCCTGGACCTGAACAACGAAAGCGCCAAGCCGGAACCGGATACCGCCCATGTGGCCGAACTGAACCAGCAGGTGAACGACCTGTACACCCAGATCATGTCCAGTGAGGGCATGGTGCGCTACAACACCGCCAAAAAAGAGTGCGAAGCCATGGTCAGCCATATTGATGCCATCATCAACACGGCCATGAACGGCGGCGACCCCATGACCGTTCAGGCCCCCAC
>UMKC01031574.1_pt1 | contig 16928 bp, 6 predicted proteins | sample 1966201 | NCBI WGS metagenome assembly UMKC01 (sample SAMEA4836166, study PRJEB28245) | human gut metagenome | biome: gut microbiome; material: fecal sample | place: Denmark | collected 2008 | reverse complement strand
ACCTCGCTCGCCGTATCGGCACTTAGAATTATGCGTATTGTCCTTAATCTAACTGCGGGTTGCAAAAACGGGCACCCCATGCCGTGCGGCATCTCTTCGTTGCTGTTATAGTTTCTATTATATCATATGCTTCGCGTGTGTCAACGGATATTTTGACGAATATTATGCAGGCATCTCTTCGTTGCTGTTCACGCTTTTTCTTTGCCGCTTTTCCTTTCCCATCTTTCTTCACTTCATCCAGGCATTCCCGCTCACGTACCTTCATTCTCACCTATTATCCCAAGGTCTATCTGGAATCAAAAAACGCCGAATATTTCCATTTCTCAGCTGCACCCCAACAAAAAAGCAGCTGCCAGCAATCTGCCAGCCGCTGCTTACCTTATTATAATAGCGCTCCCGGATGTTCCGCTCCGCTTCATCTCAATTACTCTTCGCTGTCATCCGGGATATCTTCCTCAAAAGCATCCATCCAGCTTTCGTTGTGCCACTTATCTTTTTCACCTTTTTCCTTGGCGGCAACCTTCTGCCGTTGTGCCTGGTCGTTCATTATGGTGCCGATCGGGTTCAGCGCGCGTTCTTCAATAATGTGGTAGAACAGCCCCATCGGGTTATTCACGTTGGGGTCCTTGGCGGCCTTTGCCCAGAACACATCAAAGTCCAGTTCATGCGCCATAGCTTCCATCAATGGGGTCAGGCTGCCATACTTTTCAATCACTTCATTCATGCAGGCCAGGTAATGCAGCCGCATTTCGTCTTTCAGCCCATTGCGCAGGCTGGAAGGCGATGGCACGCACCGCGCTGCCAGGTGGCGGTAAATTTCGTGGTAAGCGCCGCGCTGGCCGCTCGTCAACGTCTTTTCCAGGTATCCATCATCTACAAACTTTGCAAACTCTTTTCGCATATCCTGCCGTTTTACAATCGTTTCGGGAATCAGCTCTACCTTGGGCGGCTCAGGCTCCGGCAGCGTTTGCTGCACCGGCTCGTCCATCACATGGTACTCCGCTTCCAACAGCTCCTCTTTGGGTTCGGCTGCCGGCTTTGCCTTGCGGAAAATATAAATGCGATAGTTATCCATATCCTCGCGCAGCACCTTGTTCAGGTACCGCGCCGGGCTGCGCATCGTCTGCGACCGGGGAATGATCTCCTGTGCATAGCGGGGTGCCACACCGGCCAGCCAACTGGTCAGCCCGCCGCAATCCAGGATGATGGCATTCATCTTTCCAAACACCGTTTTGTTGCCGCCGTCCTGCTCGCCATCGCCTGCCTGGATGGTGCAGCAGGCATCTGCCAACACATCAATGATCACTTCCACCGCGTGCAGCTCTTCGGGCGTAATCTCCGCGCGCAGCTGATCCATGCGCGCTTTCACAACAATTTCCTCCCGCAGCTCGGTGCGGTGGCGTCCAAAGGAATAGGGGATCGTTGTTTCCGGTGCCGAAACATAATCAAAGGTGATCACGCTGGGGTCATCCAGCAGCGAATCCTCAATCGCCACGGTGGGGCGGCCCTTCTTTTTGCTCTTTTTGCGCACTGTGCTGTTGATGCTGTCCAGGTTGGCCTGTGCAGCGGCATCATCCACCGGGTCAATCGTTACCACCAGCGAAAGAACCTTCTGCCCTTTTTTTTCGTACACATCGTAATTAAAAATAATATCCGTCTTTTCGTTAATTTCCGCCTTTGCCTTTTCCAGTGCCAGGCGGCGGAAATCCGACCATCGGTTGGCCGTATACGAAAGCTGTTCATACAGCATGCTCAGGTTCCATACCAGCGGTTCCCCGGCCGCTTTCTTTTTCAGGTACAGGCTCTGGTAGCTCTTGCACAGCTCGTAAATGCGGATGGAATAGGTGGACCGCATCAGCATGGTGTAGGTCACATCCATGGTGGTATACAGGGTTTTCAGCTGCACCAGGTGCGGTTTCAGCACCGGATCCAGCGTGATGGTCATGCGCGCGCGGCCCTCATCAATGCGCACTTTATCGATCCAGCGGAATGTTTCCACCGTGGAAGTTCCGTTATTCTTGATCCACTGGATGGGCGCGTTGGCCAGCTCCTCAATATTTTTGCGCACCTGCTTGTACAGCGCCCCGCTGTGCGGGTCCATGCCGGTCATCTTGATAAAATCATAAATGCTCAGCTCATAAGAGGGCAGGTCCGTATCCTCTGGCTTAATCATCGAAAAAATATGCAGCATCAGGCGCTGCTGGCTCAGCGTCAGGTTGTTGCGCGTCATCTGTACAAGGTCATTGGATTTGCGAACGATGGTCTGGTCCCCGCGTTCTTCAAACGTAACGACAAACGGATCATCTTTTTTCTGTTTACTTGCCGCCATAAGCAGGGGCCTCCTATATCGGTTGCTGTATCCCGGGTGGTCACGCACATCATGCTAAACATTATAGCACATCCTGTTGTCCAGCGCAAGAATTGCAAATTTACACAGGGTTCCACCGCCATTACCCTGTGCAAAATGCAACACCCGCGTTGTGGTTTGCCATATATCCTGTGGGGGCTGCAGCCCAGGTGCAGGTTACACAGGGTTTTCTTGTGCTTTTCTGTCCTGCTATTTCAGGGTTCTGTAACCTGATGGAATGGCAACACCAATTTTTTCCCGTTCTCCCCCATCTCCCGGCTTACCTCTGGTTGTTATTATGGCTTAGATGTTTAGTTCTATATTAGTAATAGGTAGAGCCTGTGTAATTTAACAACGCAAACCTGTGTGTTCAACCAACTGCAGCCTGTGCATTCCACCACCATTTTCCTGTGCGGAAAGCAACCTGCGTAAAGTTGCAAATAAGCCAAAAACAGCCAAACCTGTGTAAATTGCAACACGGGGAACGGGCCTATCCTGTGTGGTTTTCCAACAGGTACGCGGGTCACGGCGGGGCAGGGGAGCAGGAATACCCTGTGTAAAATGCAACTGCTCCGGGGGTAACCTGTGCGTTTTTCCAACGGTAAGCGGCATAGGGTAACAAGGCAATCCTGTGCGTTTTTCCAACACGTTTCGGGAATGTTCGGCACAGAATGCGGGCAATACCCTGTGCAAAATTGCAACAGCTCACAGCTGCTTCAAATAGATCAGTTGCAAATTTACACAGGGTAGAACCCCTTTTATAATAAGGTAAGTGCCGCACAGAATGGCGCGTGAGGGGTTGCAGTTTACACAGGATAGATTGAAAGCTGGGAGCTGGAGGTGTATCTGAAAACAAAGAAAAAGCTCGTCTGTTTCAGCAAACGCAGCCGGATTTTTTGCTTGCGAAAGATCCGCTATTTTCGTTGCTCTCAGATGCACCTCAGGAGCTGGCGCAAATAGAAATCGGCAAAGGGGAACCGGGAATCAGGGGCGGGGCAGGGGGGACAAAAAAGCGAATGGCATATCTGCAGCAAACCCGCACCCCGTTGTAAAGGGAGAACGGCGTCCCGTTGGCGGGCGTGCAATCCACCAAACACACACCCGCCGCCGCAAACACCGCAAACCGTTTGCAGGGGCGCGGTGTACCCATCGCGCCGCAAAAAAAACGGGAACCGTGCGCCGCAAACCTGCCATCCCTCCCACAAGGCGCCCACCCAGCCGCCAGGCCCCGCCGCAAACAGGCGCATGCGAAACAAATAATTGCGCAAAAACAGGAAAATGCAACAAAAAAGGCGAATTTTGCCGCAAAGTTGCGCTCTGCGTGCGCAGAGGATCATAAACGCGCGGTCAAAGTATATAAAAGGGACCGCTGCCAAAAAGAAAATCAGGAGTAAATTATACAAAGGCTTTGAACACATTATATAATTGGAGAAAAACGCAATCAGTAAAAGTGCTGAAAAACAGGAATTTGCGTGGATTGTATTGTCTTTCTGGTGTAAAGGTGCTATATTAAAAAAATAAAAAGTAAATGCGCAATGAGAAGACTCGATGCGGTTTTTTTTGAAAACAACATGGCAACGGTTGCGCAAGTAAAAGAAGCTGGCTTCTTTTACTGTTTCACAGGGGATCCCCTGTGGAACAATGTGCTTCCATCAAGCCAGCGCGAAAGACGGGTGAGCAGATTGAATAGAACAGGGAAAAACACAACAGGTTGGGCGCGCCGGCTGACAGCGCTGCTTGTCACCGCTTGCCTGGTTATGGCAATGGCCCTGCCTGTATACGCCGAGGTGGATCCTCTGCCCGACGCACCTGACGAAGTAGAGCTGCTGGAGGATGAGCAGGGAACGGCCTCCGGGGAGGATACCGTTCCGCCGGAGCAGAACGCCGCCACCCCGGTGCCGGATGCCGCCACCCCGGAACCGGAACAAAGCGCCGAGCCGGAGCAGCCCGCCCCGACCGAAACGCCGGAGCCAACGGCAGAACCCACCCCGACCCCGGAACCGGCAGCCACCGCAACGGCCACCCCCACGCCGACCGTGACCCCCACCGCCACCCCGGAACCGACCGAACAGCCGCAGAAGATGTACGCCGCAACAAGCGTGGATAACGTGCAGGCAGTTAGTGAGACGGGAGTGCCGGATACTTACACGCTCTATTTTGCAGTGCCTCGTAAGTGGAGTGGTTTTACAAGCGTTAAAATTTATGCAGTAGATACAAACAACGATAAAGAGCCGCCGTATACGCTTGATATGCAGGAAGCTGACATAACGAAGGACGGAAGAAAAATTTATTCTGCGGACCTGAATAAGAACAAACACTATCGATGGGGAGGATTGAATGGACTAGAATTTCACGGATATAAAGGGGATACGCTTGAAGATAGTGTGGTAATTGCTGATGTAAATACACGTACGTGGTGGAAGACGTTCGATCCAACTCGTGACGATTATATCGGCGGCAACTACTATGATCCTGAAGCAGAGGGCGAGAAGTGGTCTACCTATACGGTTACGGTTCGCCATGATGATTTCGCTGGCAAAGAGATGTCCTTTGAAAATAAAACCGGTGAAAAACTAACGAACGTCCAAGCCTGGTTTTATGAACCGAATGATAAAGGAGAGCTTATCCAGGTCGGTAAACCAATAGCCTCAAATAGTGCTGGGGCGGATTCTGGTATTGCTCCTAATTCCACAGCAACCTTTACCATTCCTAACGAGCTTTGCTCTTATGTTAAGTTTACATGGGGTGAGGACAATCCCCAACAATCCAGCAAATACTATAACTTCTATGGTGAAGATGTTAGTGGTGATGATAAAAAATCCTTTACATACAACAGTGATACAAGGAACTGCTTTATCTATACTGGCGTAGACAACGAAAGATGGGGTATAGAAAACTCTGTCCTTATCTATTACGATGCTACTTTCTCAAAGCTGCCAACAACAGGAACGGGTGATACTAGCGGCGACTATTCAATCCCCAAAGACAAGCAAAGTACGGTTTACTACCGCTTAAAAGGAGAAAATGGCAACGAAAGCATAAACGGCACAATGAGCCGGATTGGGAGCACAGATTACTATGCAGCAGATGTGCCGGATGGCTATACCCAAATCGTATTCTCTTCGTATCCGTTGAGTGACGATGAGGACCTTGCAACCTGCGGCAACAGTACAAAATGGGAAGACATCCCTTCAGGCTATAAGGATACGGAACAGTGCTTCTATGCGGATACGAATGACGATGCAGTATATGGCAAGGGCCAACGTGGCGGCTACTGGGCTCCAAAAGACACCACCCCGCGTGATGCCGAAAAGGGGAAGAGTACTGGCACTAAAGTAGTAGATGTAGTAGATATTGCATCCGTTCCTTTTACGGAAGAAGCAAACACAAAATATGTTACCAGTACGCTGTATGACTATTATACAGATTACGAACTGAACGGCATGAACCGCGATAAATACGGTGAATATAAGGGTGCAAGTCACCGCAACTGGGTAACCTTCCGTGAATTTGATCAGGCGCTGAGCGATTATTATCAGGATGCAGATGCCCAATACCCGCTTTATACCGGACATTTCCAGCCTGCAGAAGGAACTAACTTTAGCGATATTGCTAGTACATTAAATTTGTTTGGGTACAACAACGTTAAGCGTTTCATGGCAATCAATAACTCTCAGTATAATGAAGATCAAAGCAATGGAAAGGAACATTATGACTATGCCTATCAGGGCTTGGTTGCGAATACAACTAACGCAGATGGAGCACCGTTGTTAAACAAAACAAAATCAGCAACAGTAGAACCGCACTTTAACAAAGACTTCCTCTTAGGAGAGAATAGTAAAAATGCAAAGCTTGGTGAAGTGTATGAGAATGTAAAGTTCCCATTTACTAAAAAGGAGAACCTTTTTAACGACGATACCGGCGTTGATTATTGGTACTTTGACAGCAAGGATACAACCTTGTATCTAAAACAAGATTCGGGACAAAATTCGGATTCAAAATATTTTCTCCAAAAAAGTACCGATAACAGAGACCGTTCATTGAATGTGGATGCGTTATCGAATCCGTCCTCGAAAATCCGATATGGTTACTTCCCGTTCAATGAAACAGCAACCTCTGGTGTGGCTTCTACCTACAATTACGGCTTTGGCACCAAGCTGCAGATGGATTTTACCCTGACGGATGACGGTATGGTAGAAACCAATAAGACGGGTGAAGATGGAAAAAAGGAAAAAACCAACATCAAGTTCTTCTTCTCCGGTGACGATGACGTTTGGGTATTCATTGATGGCCAGCTGGCGCTTGACGTTGGCGGCGCCCATGGTAAGGTTTCCGGCCTGCTGGAATTTGGCGAGACAAGCGATGGAAAGAATAGTGTAACAGCCTATGTCAGTAAGGTCAAAAAAGGCGGAACGTCAAATAGTGACCAAAATGGAAGTTCTGTCAAGACCGTAACATATAATGGCGAACCCATCTCTTTCTCCGCGAAAAACACAAATCTTGAACCACTCGACAAAGGCAAAAAGCACACCCTTACCATGTACTACATGGAACGCGGTATGTGGGAGTCCAACATGGCGGTGGCGTTCAACTTCCCGGATAATAACGAGCTGCAGGTTCAAAAAGAAGTCGATCTGACCAACGTTACTGATGATGACTTCAAAAACTGCTTTACAGGCCAGAAAATCTTCAACTTCACCATCCAGAACCAGGCAACCCATTATGGAACAACACCGGCCGCTGACCCGGATACGGGCGGTATTAAGCCCCAAAAGGTGGATTTGACTGCGGAAAGTGGTAACACGTTTAAACCCGCAACCAATTCAACCGAAGGTGAGTACATTTTCAAGTTGGATACAAACCCCCATCCAGATTCCGGGCAAGATACCGAACAGGTCCTTCACTGGTACGCACGCTATACGGATACGGAACCCGTCAGTGCAGCGCGTAAGCAACGTTATGGCATCCTGACGCTGAATGCCCCCATCAATATCAAAGACAACATGCGCTTCCTTACGTTCCAGGTTTACGTTGATCCAAAGGATGGTGGAGGTGAACTTTCCCTCAACAACCTGTATCTGGAACTGCTGGATGAAAATGACGTCCAAAAAGGTAGCCTTGACACAACAGGCATTAACGGCGCAACGTATGGTGCGGTCGAACTGAAGACAGGCAAATGGGTCACCGTAAAGCTGGACCTGCACAAGATGAAAGAGCGGGACGGTTTTAGCGGCAACGTCAAAACCATCCGCGTGGGCGATAACTATAGCCGCAACATCTATTTCAGGAACTTTACCTTCATTCCCAAAGCGGTGCCAAGTACGATGACCGGCTTTACAACCGATCAGGAGAAAATCCCGGATTACAGCTCCGCCACAAGCGGTCATTTGGAAAACGCCAAATACGCACAGTACACCTCCACCGAGGACAGCGACACCCAGTTGGTGGACGAGGACGGACGCTTTGTTCTGGAAGCTGGAGAAACCGTTACCTTCAGCGACCAGTTCCGCCGCGGCAGCTACATTTCGCTCAGAGAGAAACTGAACAAAAGCCTGTACGACACCACATGGACGGTGTACGAGAACGGGAAGGCGGTTGAGTCGACGAATCCGGAGGACACATTAAATGTAAAGACCGTAACATTCGGGAAAGACAGGTCGTTAAAAGAGCAGTATGATCCCGCCAAAGGCCCCGATGATGGCCGAACGGAAGTTTATGACAATACAGATGGGGTAAAGAATGATGGCTACACGGCGAATAGCAAGAAGCCTGACAAAAACACCATCGTCTTCCGCTCCTATAAGGACCCGGACGAAACAAGCTCCACGCTGACAAAGCTAAAGGTAAAATACGTCAACACCGTCAAAACCGGCGGGCTGAAAATCCAAAAGAAGGCCGCAGAGGGCGAAACCTTGACCGGAACCTACACCTTCAAAGTTACCTTTAATGATGTTGGCGGTGAGGGTCTGGAAGAAAAGCCCATCGAAAGAACCGTTACGATTAAGGGCGAAAGCACCGGAACCATCACCGGCATCCCCGTTGGTACCCGCTATATCATCGAGGAAGTCGGAAGCAACGATGGTGCCAAACTGCAAAGCGTAACCGTTCCGGATAGTTGCAAATCCGCCCATGTGATCAAAAACAACACCATGGTGGAAGGCGTGATTGAGAAGAGCAAAGATCCGAACAATCCGGAACTTACCGCAATCTTTACCAACACCCAGCGCACACTGATCAACATTGAGTTCGATAAGCTCTGGAAAGATGCAAATGGTAAGGACCTTACTACAGAGAACCGGCCGGGTACAATCTACATCCAGCTCCAGCGCCGTCTGGCAACCAGCCAAAACGATGCAGACTGGAAACCGGTAAACTACCCGAGAGCAGACAGCCCAAACTATGTTACCATTAACCGCGGTACTTACGGCTGGCTGTATACCTTTAGCGGTTTGTATCAGTACCAAATCAATACGGATAAAAGCCAGACCGATTATGTGTACCGCATTGTGGAAGGTACGGTGGACGCCGGTACATTTACCGCGGTAGCACCAGGCGAAACCATTACGATTAAAGGCAATACGTATGTTGTAACGGCTGAAGCAACAGCAAACAGCGAAACGAACAGCGAAACCGGCGCAACTACAACGCCAGCCACAGCCCCCGATGGAACCATCACCGGCGGCAGCGGCAAGATTGTGCTGACCAACAAGCTGCAGAACCCGAAGTTTGCACTGGATATCATCAAGAAGGACGCGGAAAAAGACAAAAATGGCGAAGATGTGCCCTTGGGTGGTGTTGAGTTCAAACTGGAAAAGCTGAAAGCCGAAACAACAGCCGGAGGAGAACCGCAGGTAGATACTACCTATAAATTCAGTAGCAACGAAAACAAAAATTATTTGACCGGTACAACCGGGGCGGACGGCAAAATCACCAATGTGTTCGCAAATCTGGAACCCGGTACATACCGCCTGACGGAAACCAAGGCACATCCGGGGTACAACCTGTTGGCACAGCCAATTAAGATCAAATTTACCCAAGAAGGCAAGTGTTATATTGATGAGCAGTTAATTCCGGACAAAGAGCTTACGAAGTCCGGCAACACCTGCACCATGACCCTTACCGTTCTGAACCGTAAAACGCCTGAGCTGCCCCACACGGGTGCAGACGCGCCAAGCCTGTGGCTGCTGATCGGCATGCCGCTGGCGGTGGCAGGGCTGTTGATATTCACATTCCGCTACAACAGGAAAGGGGGCCGGCGACATTAACCATCCCCCGGAAACCCAGCAACCCCCAGGATGCAGGGCCTGCCCGCCCGTGCGCGCCCGTTTACGGCAGGGCGCAGCCTTAAGCCAAGTGGGCAAGCGGCCCAGTTTTTCCTCCTTTTTTCTTCACGGCACAGTGCGGGCGGCGCGGCAGCGTTTCCCCGCTGCAGCGCCCCGCACTGCACGCCGTGCTGATGCAGAACCCTTAAGCCGGGCGGCCCCGCCGCCCATCCGATGATGATTTTTTTAAGAGAAGAGGTACTGAAATGAAAAAAGCAAAACGTTTTCTCACAGGCCTGTTGAGCGCCGTCCTGGCCCTCAGCCTGTGCGCCATGCCAGCAATGGCAGAGGATGTAACAGGTGCAGATACATCTGGAACTACACCTGTGACAGCGATTGACACTGGCAGAAAGGGTACACTTACTATTTACAAGTACTTGATGGAAGATACTAGTGACGGGAAGACAAATTCTCCGACAGCAAACGAAGGACAAACGGTTCCCGCTGAAGCTGAAGCTGTAGACGGGGTAGGCTTTACGATTTATCAGGTCATGAATGCGGATGATCTGGTTGACTATTATAAGAGTGGCAGTAAATCGGGTACGGTTACTGTCGATACCTACTTGACTACCGATGCTACTACAGGTAAACAGAAAGTTGTTAAGAATGATAATGATGTGCCGCCATATCGGGCAGAAGTGAAAACGGCGACTGTTGATGGTAAAAAAGGTGTAGCAAAATTCGAAGATCTTGATGTTGGTCTTTATGTTGTGATGGAGACAACGAAACCGGTATCTGTTACGGCTGCTGTTGCACCATTTCTCATTTCTATTCCTATGACCCGTATTGCAGATGACAATGGTAAAACTGCAAATACGGAGTGGCAGTATGACGTTGTTGTTTACCCGAAGAACAGCACCAAAAAAGGTAGTGTGACCATCGTAAAGAAAGGTGCTGTTGGTGACAGTAGTGATAGCAATGCCGCAGCTTTGGAAAATGTTGGTTTCAAACTTCAGTGGTATAATGATACAACAGGAGCATGGGAAGATAAGACGACAATTACCACTGGACAAGATGGCAAATTTACAGTAAATGATTTGAACAAAGGTAAATACCGCTTTATTGAGACTTCGAATGCCGACTCTAAGTATATCCTCGATCTTAATGAAACCTATGAATTTGAAATTGACCAAGACGGTTATCTGAAACTTCCGGAAAGTACAGACACAACTACGAATACAAAAGATTACGTTATCAATAAAGAGACCGCAACAATTACGATTTACAACTATAAACCCGATCTGGACAAGCAAGTTAAGAAACGTACTAATGACAGTTGGGTCGAAGGTACAGATTATAATGTTGGGGATACTGTATCTTATAAGATTAGTGTAACGGTTCCTTCTAATATCACGAAGCTTGCACAGTTTGATGTTGAAGATACCCCCGAGCACTTGATTGATGATGCTGATAGTATTGTGGTTAAGTGTGGTGAGGAAACTCTGACAAAAGATACGCACTATACTGTTGTACCGGGTACCAAAGATGAAGCAACGGGTAGTAAGGGCTTTACTATCAAGTTCAAGACAGCAGAAATGGCTGCGTATGCAGGAAAAACGCTGACCATTACTTATAATGCAAAACTGAGCGATAAGGCTGTAACGACTATTGATGGAAACACGAACACTGCAAAACTGATTTATACTAACAAAATTAACGAAAATGGCCAGCCGGATGAAGATTCGAAAGAAGAAATCCATGACGAGACGATTGTTTACACTTTCGAAATCGACATTGTAAAAATCAGTGATCAGCTGGGTAAAGATGGAGAACCTGAAAAATTGCAGGGAGTGAAGTTTAAGCTATATAAAGTGGCCACTGATGGTGGCGTAACGGGTAGTGAGATTGGACTGAAAGGCGAGGACGCTAATCTTAAACTCGAACTTATAAAAGATGAACTGGTGACAGATAAAAATGGTAAGGTGTCGGTATCTGGGCTTTCCAATGGTACCTACTACCTGGTTGAAACTGAAACCAAAGAGGGATACAACCTGTTGAGCGAACCCGTTAAGGTTGAACTGAATGTTCAGTATGAAGAAACATGGACTGAATCCAAAAAGTATGAGAACGGTATTCTAACGAAGCATGACGTTACGGTGAACCGTAAAAATGAGTTTGGCAACGTCACTAATAAAACGCTTGGTGCCGTTACTAATACCATCATCAACCGCAAGGGCTTCAAGCTGCCCACCACCGGTGGTTTCGGTACTCTGCTGTTCAGCGGCATTGGTGTGCTGCTGGTTGTGGCCGGTGTTGGCGTGCTGCTGAGCCTGAAAAAGAAGAACCGCGCCTGATGCGCCCGCCGCAAGGCAAAACAATGTTACAATTCACCAATAGGGTATAGAGGGATAATCCATCATACACAGGGGGAGGGCCGGATTTGGCCCTCCCCCTATGGTGGGTTATTGGGGAATAAATTTTTTTGGGGTGTACATGGCCGTTGTTCGGCTGATTTTTAGGCCCTGCGTGAGGAACCACCCCACGGGCGTTAGGTTTGTGGCTAGGAACCACCCCTCAGTCACCTTCGGTGACAGCTCCCCTCTAGGGGAGCCACCGCAAACATAAGGTTAGATATTGGCGCCCCTTGAGGGGTGACTCCCCGCGGGGCGGGGAGATGTCGCGGAGCGACAGAGGGGACGGGGCGCTGTTTGCGCTGGACGCGGAGCGGCCTGAGGGGTGGTTCCCCGTGCAGAACCTAAAAATAAATATGGCAAGGCCCGTCAACGGGCCGATGGCGAGCATCGGCCCCTACAAATGATTTGCAACGTTTGCGGCGCGGGGTGGATGGGCGGCAATTATTAGGCCCGTCAAACGGGGCGTCGGGGACGCCGCCCCCTACATGCAGGGCGAGGTTTATTACAATTTTGTGGTGTGCAACGCCGTAAGGCCCTACAGATTATTTTATTGTTATTCACTACCCTAAAAACCACCCCCAACCCAATATCTCCTGAGCGGCGCAATGCGCCGCGGTCCACCACAATGATTCATTATTCTTTATTATTTATTCTTTTGCCTACTTCCAATTCCTAATTTCTAATTTCTAATTGCATCAGCTCCCAACTTCAACCCTCTCACGGAAAGGTTCGCGGTGACGCTATGGATACCACAACAAAACTAAAAGTCGGCTTTGCGGCCTTGATGATCCTGTCCGGCATTGGGGTGGCATCGTACCCGGTTATCAGCAACGCGGTGGCGCAGCGCCACGCCAGCGAAGCGATCCAAAATTACGATGATACCGTAAAAAGCATGGATACCGAAAAACTGGACGCCGCCAAGGAGGCCGCCCGCCGCTATAACCAGCAGCTGGACAGCGCCGTGGAGCGCGATGCCGCAGGCGAAGCGGAGGATACCGGCACCAGCTATGTGGACCTTGTGGATGTGGGCGAAAGCCTGGGGTATATCACCATCCCGAAAATTGACGTCAACCTGCCCATTTACGAAGGCACCAGCGATGATGTGCTGCAAAGGGGCGTTGGCCATCTGGAAGGCTCCAGCTACCCCCTTGGCGGCGAAAGCACCCACAGCGTGCTGACCGGCCACCGCGGCCTGCCCGAAGCCGTGCTGTTCACCGACCTGGACAAGCTGGAAGAGGGCGACTGTTTCTACCTGCATATTCTGGATGAAACGCTGGCGTACCAGGTGGATCAAATCAAAGTGGTGGAACCGGAGCACACCGAGGATCTGGAAATCACCGCGGGGCAGGATTACTGCACCCTTGTTACCTGCACGCCGTATGCCATCAACACCCACCGCATGCTTGTGCGCGGCACCCGCATCCCTTATAATGGAGAGGAAGAAACCAACACCCCGCAGGCCGTGCAGTATCAGGCGCTGCGCACCGGAACGGTGGTCAAGCGCGTGGTGGATGCCTGGCCGTGGATCGCGGTAACGGGCAGCATTGTGATCGGCGGCGAAGCGCTGCTGCTGCTTTTGCTGCTGCACCGCTGCAAAAAGCGCGAGGAGGATGACTAAATGGGACGGCTGATTGCTAAAATTCTGGCCTGGCTGGCCATTTTGCTGGGGCTGGCGCTGTTGATACAGCCCACCGCTGCCCAGTGGTGGACCAGCACCCGCAACGCCAAAACCGCTGCGCAGTTTGCGGCCCGCGCCGAAGCCCAGCCCACCGCCCCCGCGGCGGAGGAAACCACAGCCGAACCCCCGGAGCCGGAACGCGCCTACCCTGAACTGTACGCCGCGATGCAGGACTATAACGCGGAAATTTACGCCGGGGGCCAAAGCGGCCTGACCGACCCGTTCGCCTATGAGGAAGCCCCGCTGGACCTTGCTGCCTATGGCTATGACGATGATGTGCTGGCTGTGCTGTGGATCCCGCGCCTGAACCTGGAGCTGCCCGTTTACCTGGGCGCCAGCCGCGAAAACCTGGCCAAAGGCGCGGCGCTGCTGGGCCAGACCTCGATGCCGCTGGGCGGCGAAAACACCAACACCGTGATTGCCGCCCACCGCGGCTATTATGGCGCGGAAATGCTGCGCAACGTGCAGCAGATCCAGGTGGGGGACAAGATCCAGCTGACCACCCCGTGGGAAACGCTGATTTACCGTGTGAGCGAGCTGAAAATTATTGACCCCAGCGATATCAACGCCGTGCTGATCCAGCCGGGGCGGGACCTGCTGACCCTTTCCACCTGCCACCCCTACACCCGCAACAGCCAGCGCTACCTGGTAATTGCGGAGCACGACACCGCCGCTGCGGACACCACCAAAGAGGAGGATTTGCAGGAAAGCGCCGCTACCTGGGACGAAACGCCGCGCCAGGTGACCGTGGAGGATGCCGGCGGCAGCTCCATTGCCGAAGTGGCCCCCCAGGCCCTGACCCCATTGCCGGGGGAGGGCAGCGCGGAATCCGAGGGGAGCGCGATCTCCAATACCATGATCTGGCTGGAAAACAACGCACTGTGGGCCGGGCTGGTGGTTATTGCCGCCGCCGTTGGCATTATGGTGATATGGAAAAAACACCGGGAGGATTAACCATGCAGTACACACAGCAGGCCGCCGCCGTTACGGCCGAAGTAAACAAGGCCGTGCAGGGCAAACAGCAAACGGTAAACACCATCTGGATGGCCATGCTGGCGGGCGGCCATGTGCTGATTGAGGATATTCCCGGCGTGGGCAAAACCACGCTGGCGCTGGCCTTTGCCCGCGCGCTGGACCTGAAAGAAAGCCGCGTGCAGTTTACGCCGGATGTTCTGCCGTCCGATTTGGTGGGATTTTCCGTTTACCAGAAAGAGACCGGCAAGTTTGTGTACCACGCCGGTGCGGTGATGTGCAACCTGTTTTTGGGCGATGAGATCAACCGTACCTCCTCCCGCACGCAGTCGGCTTTGTTGGAAGTGATGGAAGAAGGCACGGTGACGGTGGACGGCGTTACCCGCCCGGTGCCCGCACCCTTTACCGTAATTGCAACCGAGAACCCTATCGGCGCCGCCGGCACGCAGATGCTGCCGCAGTCTCAGCTGGACCGTTTCATGGTCTGCGCCGTAATGGGCTACCCCGATGAGGAAGCGGAGCTGGCAATTTTGGCCGGGCAAAGCAAAGGCCGCCTGCTGGACCGTGTGCGCCCCGTTGCCGGTCAGGCGGATCTGCTTGCCATGCAGCAGGAGGTCAGCACGGTATTTGTGCATGAGCTGATGTACCGCTACATTGTGGCGCTGGCCCAGGCCAGCCGCAAGGACCCGCGCCTGGCCGTGGGGTTAAGCCCCCGTGCCACCCTGGCGCTGACCAGCATGACGCGCGCGGCGGCGTACCTGGCGGGGCGGGATTTTGTTGCCCCGCAGGATGTGACCGCCGTGTTTGATGCGGTTGCCCGCCACCGCCTGGTGCTGAACGACCAGGCCCGTGCAGGCGGCGAAACGGTGGACAGCGTAATGCAGGACCTGCTGCGCACCGTGCCGCGCCCCCGCCCCGAAAAGGCTGACCGCCATGGCAGGTAAGCTGGGCCGGGCGCTGGTGCTTTTGGTGCTGCTGGCTGCGGCGCTCATCACCCAGACACCGCTGGCGGTGTTCCTGTTAGCGTTTGCGCTGGTGCTTCTGGTGCTGCTGCGGCTGGATGCCGCCTATCTGCGCAGGCAGGTAACGGCAGAGTTGCTGGTGCCGGACAAACCCGTGATACAGGGCGAAGATTTTACCCTGACGGTTCGGCTGCGCAACCGCAGCCGGTTGCCCATCCCTGCGCTTGTGGTGCTGCTGAACGCCGCCGATGAATGGGGCGGGGGGCAGATCACCCTGCGCTGCGCCGCCATGCTGGGCGGCAAGGAGAGCGCCGAACAGCGCATTACCCTAAACGCAGGCAAAAGCGGCGTGTGGAGCATTGCGGTGCGGGGCATCACTCTGCGGGATCACCTGGGGGTGTTCACCGCGGCATGCCCGGCTGCCGTGCAAAGCCAGAGCATCTGTGTGCTGCCCGCTGCCGCGGCTGGCAAAGCCAAAGCGGAAACCGCCCCCGATGAGGACGGCGACGAAGCCGACACCCGCGCCGCCCTGGGCGGCAGCTATGAGCTGCGGGAGTACCGGGACGGGGATACCCTCAAGCAGGTACACTGGAAGCTGAGCGCCAAGCTGGACCGCCTGATGGTGCGCGAACCGCTGACCGCCCTGCGCGCTGCCCTGACCCCCGGTGGGGATCTGGACGGAGCGGAGGAATGGGGGGATTTTCCCCAACAGGCGGCGAAGCACCGCAAAAACCCGCCCAAGCGCAAAAAAGAACGTACTGCCCTGAGCCGGCGCGGCGCTGCCGACCCCGGCAGTGGGCTGAAGTTTGTGGACCGTGTGCTGGTGAGCACCCAGCGCCCCGCAGCGCACCCCGCGTTGTGGCTGGCGGCAGATGCCGCGCTGCTGCTGGCGCTCACCTTTGGTTTGCTGCTGGTGCTTTCCACCGGGTTCGGCATTGCGGTGCCGTTGTGGGTGTGGCCCGCGGCAGCCGCTTTCTGCGCCGGGTGGGCGCTGTTCCTGCGTGCGCCGCAAACCCTGCGCCGCTGGGGGCTGCTGGCGGGGGTGATTGTGTATCTTGTGGTGTTGTTCATCTGCCAGCGGAACTTTTTGGCCGGGGCGCAGCAGTGCGCCGGGAACATTGCCCAAAGCCTGAACGCCCGCCTTGGCAGCGCGCTGCCGGTGGCCCAGGGCGGCAGTGCGGCGCAGCTGGGGCTGTTTTTGCTGCTGGCCGCCCTGCCCGTTACCGGGGCGCTGGCCGCTGCGGCCCTGCGCCGTGCGGATGCCCTGCTGCTGGATCTAATGCTGCTGCCCGT
>UMKC01053234.1_pt1 | contig 17402 bp, 16 predicted proteins | sample 1966201 | NCBI WGS metagenome assembly UMKC01 (sample SAMEA4836166, study PRJEB28245) | human gut metagenome | biome: gut microbiome; material: fecal sample | place: Denmark | collected 2008 | reverse complement strand
GAGAAGGATTCGAACCTTCGAAGGCAGTGCCAGCAGATTTACAGTCTGTCCCCTTTGGCCACTCGGGAATCTGCCCATTGCTTTAACAATATATACTTATACCATATAAATGCTTAAAGTGCAAACATTTTTGTAATTTTTATAAGATTTTTTGCAATATTTTTTATTTTCATCTATTTATTTAGATAACAAATTTTTATTTTTTAGAAAATTAACACCTATTACAGCTGCGTAATATAATTGTGGTATTATTTAGTTAATATGATTAAGGTGACAACGCACCTAAAGTTTGATTACATATGAATTAATTTAATTATAACACTCAAAACTTAACGGAGAGATTCTATGAAAAACGGCACAATGTTTAACACTTTACATAAGTTTGAGGACAAAGATTTCTTTAAGAAACATTCAAAAGTTTACATTTACACTCCAAAGAGGATTTTGGAATACACTATTCTTTCCCAAATAACTGATGCAATAATGTTTTATTATATATCAAAAAACTTCCTACCGGCAATTTCCCGGTAGGAAGTTTTTTATGTTTGCATTAAAATATTTTAAACTTACTTATGATATATTACTGAACTATTAGCTTTTACGGTTACTGTTACAATATTGTTTTCCTGAACCACTTTTACTCTGCCACAGTTATAGAACTCTCTTGATGTTTCAATTAATCGTTCAAAGCTTTCACCATCTTCCACACCCAATGTCCAAGTTGGAATTGAAACTGTTTTGTCTGTATCTGATGTATTAATTGCCATAAAAGCTGCATTGTCCATATCAAAACGTCCATAGCACAGCAAATCTCTCTGCTCAACTAATGGCTTGTAAGAACCTGTTTTAAAAACTTTGTGCTGTCTGTGAATTGCAATTGCCTCACGGTAAAATTCCAAAATTTCAAAGTTTTCGTGTCCCCAAGGATAAGTTCGTCTATTGTCCGGGTCCGTCCAACCACAAACTCCTGCTTCATCACCATAGTAAAGTGTGGGTGCTCCCGGCAATGTCATCTGCATTACAACACCCTGTTTAAAAATAGCTTCATCAATATCCTGACTTGCTGCCGCTGTTCCTGCTGTCCCCACACGACCAACCATACGGTTAGTTCTTGTAAGAAATCTTGAATGGTCGTGATTTGACAACTCATTCATTGCCACCAACAATGACTGATTCTGCATTCTTGACATCTGATACTGCATTGTAAGCTTAAAAGTTCCCGCATCGCCACGCATTCCCGGATTAGAATTGTCGGAATGCTTATCAACACCTGTTAAAAACCATGTTACCGGATCCATAAAGCCATCATAGTTCATAATAGTATCCCACTGGTCGCCCTGAAGCCATGAATTAGCATCTCCATAATGCTCTGCCAAAATAATAGCTTCCGGATTGGCTTCCTTAACTGCCTTACGAAATTTCTTCCAAAACTCATGGTTAAACTCCTGACTGTGACCTAAATCTGCCGCCACATCAAGTCTCCAACCATCTACATTGTAAGGTGGACTAACCCACTTCTTACCAACTTCAATAATATAATCGCAAAGCTCTTTACTACCTTCATAATTTAGTTTTGGCAAAGTATCAAAGCCCCACCAGCCTTCAAAAGAGTTATTGTCAGGCCATCTGTCTTCAAGAAACTTAAAATATAAATTGTACGGACTATCCTTTGAAATATAAGCACCGGATTTATAATTTTTATTCTTTGTATAAAACTTCTCTTTGTCCATCCACTTATTAAAAGAGCCACAATGATTAAAAACACCATCAATAATTATTTTAATTCCATGGGCGTGAGCCTTTTCAACCAATTCAACAAACAACTTATTACTTGCTTCAAGATTTGCAAGGTCAGTTGTTCTAACCTTATAGCGCTGAGCGTGCTCATTATTATTGTCACCGTCCTCTAATAACTTACCGTTATCATTAACAATCTTTCCAAAATGAGGATCAATATAATCATAATCCTGTGTATCATATTTATGGTTAGATGGAGAAACAAAAATAGGGTTAAAATAAATAACTTCAACACCTAATTTTTCAAGATATTCAAGCTTATCAATAACCCCCTGCAAATCTCCGCCATAAAACTGTCTTGTTCCATCAACAGCAGGAGGCTCCATCCAATTTTCAACCTTTGAAACTCCACGACCAATATAGGCATATTCATTAGTCATTACATCATTAGACTTATCGCCATTATTAAATCTGTCCACCATAATCTGATACATTACAGCGCCCTTAGCCCAATCAGGTGTTTTAAATCCCGGTGTAAACTCAAACTCCCATTCTTCAGAAAAATGTTCACTTGCACCGAAAACATTATAGTATAACCGGTATTGACCAACCGTTCTAAAATGGTACTTTATCATTTTAGTTCCAAGAGCCAGATTAATTGCATAATAATCGAATCTGCCCTTTGTATCCATGTGTGACATCCTCATCTCATAACCATCTATTGCCATAAAAGCCTGATTTACTGCCCCTATTGTAGTTCTGAGAATAAATGTATATGTATCTGATTTTTCATTATATTTGCAAAACTGACTAGAGCCATCGTGAAAAAGTGCTTCCTTTTGCTGTTCCATTTTTATAATCCCTTCTTCTAAAATTTCCGGTTTTCATACAACAGATTTCCCATTGTACAAAATAGTTGCAACAAAATAATAATAAAGTTCTGTTGCAACTATTTAACATTAAAATTTTATACTGTTTCCTCGTTTGTTAAAGAGTCGGTCTGATTATTATCAGCGTCAAATAGACTTTCAAATTCTTCACGGCCAATCTTTTCTTTTTCCATTAACAATGCTGCACTTGCATGCAACTGTTCCATATGGTCTTCAATAATCTTCTTAGCCTTTTTATAACATGTATCAACAATTTCCCTAACTTCCTCGTCAATAACTGAAGCTGTATTCTCGCCATACCCCTTTGAATGAGCCAAATCCCTACCGATAAATACATCATCAGATTCATCATCATAATTAATAAGACCAAGCTTATCTGAAAATCCATATTTTGTAACCATTGACTTAGCTGTAGCTGTTGCCTGCTTAATATCCTGTGACGCACCTGTTGTAATGTCGTCAAGAATAAGTTCTTCGGCTATACGTCCACCAAGGTCAACCATAATCTCCTGTAACATTTTGCCTTTTGTAAGGAACATTTCATCCTTACCAGGCAAAGGCATAGTATAACCTGCTGCACCTGCTCCTGTTGGAATAACTGAAACAGTGTGAACCGGTCCAACATCAGGAAGAACATGGAATAAAATCGCATGACCTGATTCGTGATATGCTGTAATACGCTTTTCTTTTTCCGAAATAATTCTGCTCTTCTTCTCTTTACCGATGCCAACCTTAATCATTGCCTGATTAATTTCGGCCTGTGTAAGAAAATGCTTTCCTGCTTTTGCTGCAAGAATAGAAGCCTCATTAAGTAAGTTTTCAAGGTCTGCACCTGTGAAACCTGACGTAATTCTTGCAATCTGTTCAAGATCAACATCATCACCGATAGGCTTATTCTTAGCATGCACTTCAAGAATCTCTTTTCTGCCCTTAACATCAGGTCTTCCAACAAGAACCTTTCTATCAAAACGTCCCGGTCTTAAAATAGCCGGATCCAAAATATCTACACGGTTAGTTGCTGCCATAACGATAATACCCTCGTTAACACCAAAACCATCCATTTCTACAAGCATCTGGTTAAGAGTCTGCTCACGTTCATCGTGACCACCTCCCATACCTGTTCCTCTTCGTCTTGCAACTGCATCAATTTCGTCAATGAAAATAATACATGGTGCGTTCTTCTTTGCTTCCGCAAAAAGGTCTCTAACTCTTGATGCACCTACACCAACAAACATTTCAACGAAATCTGAACCTGAAATAGTAAAAAACGGAACTCCTGCTTCGCCTGCTGTAGCCTTGGCAAGAAGAGTTTTACCTGTTCCCGGAGGTCCCTCTAAAAGTATTCCCTTTGGGATTCTTGCCCCAAGCATAATATACTTATTAGGATTCTTTAAGAAATCAACAATTTCCTCAAGTTCTTCTTTTTCTTCCTTAAGACCTGCAACCTTGCTAAAGTCCATATTCTTAACTTCTACAACCATTTTGGCTCTGCTTTTTCCAAAATTAGCCATCTTGGAATTTCCGCCTGCCGCATTGGCATTCATCATCATAATAACAACTACTATAACCACACCCATAAGAAGCATAGGCAAAATATTTGTAAGGAAAACACTGTCTCTTCTTACATCTGCAATGCCTGGCTGTATATTCTGATTAGTCTTGTCATTAATATCTTTAATATCACTAATTACCTGATTAACATCTGTAATGTATACATACTTAGTTGAGCCATCCTTAAGTTTTACAGTAACCTTTCCTGTAGGCACTTCCTTATTCTGGCTAATATTAAGCTGTGTAACTTTTCCATTCTGCAAATCGTTTAACAAATCATTATATTTATAGTTATTTGATTTAAGTCCTGAACCTGCATAATAAAGCATAACTATAATAATAATTGCCATCCCTATAAAATAAATTCTTGTAAAATTACTTCTTTTATTGTTCAATTCATTCCTCCTATCTGGAATTTTTCAAGTCTGTGTAACTTATCTTTAATGTTCAATTGTATCCGATCCTATTTTTAAACCGATAATTTTATTAAGTTTTACTGCTCAATAACTCCAATATATGGTAAATCTCTGTAACTCTGGTCGTAATCCAAACCATAGCCCACTACGAATTTGTCTTCAATTTCAAATCCAACATAGTCAACTGTAACATCGTCAACCTCTCTTCTGTCCGGCTTGTCAAGAAGTGTTGTAATCTTAAGGCTTGCCGGTTTTCTTTCCTTAAGCATTGGAATAAGACGGCTTAAAGTATTTCCTGAGTCAATAATATCCTCAACAACAATAACATCAAGTCCTTCAATGTCATCATCCAAATCTTTCTTAATCTTTATTGTTCCTGAACTAACTGTTCCGCTTCCATAGCTTGAAACACTCATAAAATCAAGTGTTACAGGAATAGTAATTCTCTTTGCCAATTCACATGTATAAAAAACACTGCCTTTAAGAATACAAATCAAACGTACTTCTTTTCCTGCATAATCCTTACTAATCTGTTCTGCAATTTCACATACTCTTTTATTAATTTCTTCTTCGCTAATCATAACACTAATCTTTGTATTCATAATAAACTCCTTATCATATGTTATTTTAGGTTTTTAATTCCTAATCTTCTTCAATATAATCTGCTCTTAAAATATTCTTTGTAGTTTCAGTAACCTTGTAATAAGCACTTATTCTGTATCCGATTACCCAAACCACATGACTTCCATCAGCCAGCAAAAGAATCTCATCCCTTTGCGCCTTTGGAATTTTCTCATTAATAAAATAATCCTTCAGCTTCTTTCTGCCTCCGTCTTCATCAACTGTTATAAAATCACCTGGTCTGCGAGTTCTAACAGTCAATTGTTTTATTTTATCATAATCAAACCATTTCGTATACAATAATTCCTGAATATTTTCAGAAGAAAAACTATTATTTTCAATGGTTATTGTTACATTTTCAGTATTATGAATCTTACCATTCTTTAACAAACACTGTTCCATTGTTTTTTCCTGATTCGATTCATCACTTTTCTTTTTTATTGATATTCCGTGATAAAGTCTTGTTGCCACAAGATTGTATGGCAAATCAACTGTTTTGGACACATTCATATCTTTCAACCCCACAACCAAAAGCACGTGTTTCCTTGTAATATCCTTTAGCTTTCCTGCTCCATTCTCAATCATCTTTCTTACAACCTGATTCAAAACTGCCGGGTGAAGGTTAAATGCCTTTTCATCCAAAACTTCATCCTTAACATATCTGTTATATTCCTCAGCTGCCTGCCTATTTAAATAATCCCAAATTTCATTTAAATTTTCTGCAGCGTTTACAATATTATACTCAGCTTTTTTATTTATATTATTTTTTATATAAGGCAAAAGCTCCAAACGTATCTTATTACGGCTGTATTCTGTTTCTTTGTTGGTTGCATCACTGCAATATGAAATATTTTTAGATTTCAAATAATGCTCAATCTCCTGTCTTGTACAACACAAGAGAGGACGTACAATCATATCTCTTCTAACCGGGATTCCCGTAAGTCCCTTTATGCCTGTTCCCCTAAAAAGATTAAACAGCACGGTTTCGCTGTTATCATTTAAGTTGTGGGCAACGGCAATTTTGATATTGTTGTAACTGTTTTTTCTTTCTTTTGGGTCATTTTTCTTAATGCCATCTTCTTTTGCTGAGTTTTCCTTATTCTCTTTTAAGCTTAGTTTTCGGCTTTCATCTGGTTTTTTAGTCTGATTCTTAGCTTGTTTTTTTTCTTTAATTTTTACTTCTATGGCTCGTTCAAAAAAAGCCTTATATCTTGCCTGACGGCCTGCCTCTTCCTCCGTCATACCTGTCTGCTTAACCATAAGTGGAACATCTGCATCAATCTGCTTAAAATCCACATTCAGCTTTCTACACACATCTTTTACGTAATCAGCATCGTGCTGAGCCTGTTTTCCTCTAATGTGATGATTAATATGCACCACATAAAGAGTCAGATTCATTTCACTGCTAATGTCTTTTAGAAGATAGAGCATACAAATGGAATCAGCGCCTCCGGAAACTCCCAGTATGACGCTGTCTCCATATTGTAATATTTTATTTTTATTTATAAAATTCAATACCTTATTTTTCATATTTTTGTTACACCTTTAACGACCATACGTGTTTTTTGTTATTTTATCATATTTGTACTAATTTTCCCATATCCCGGTGCACAAAACTGTCATATCATCTTTTGGAATTCCTTTTGACATTTGCAAAGCTCTGTTCATAATCTCCAGTGCCATTTCCCTTGGACTGGCAGTTTTAATATCCATAATTATCCTTCCCATTGCCTCCTCTCTGTCGGTACACTCAAGGGAATCTACTATTCCGTCGGAAATCATTATAATAAAATCCCCGGCATAAAGTTTTTTCGTAATGGTTTCCATATCAACCTGTTCAAAAATTCCCATTGGCAGGGATGTTGACTTAATGCATTCCACCCAGCCACCTCTTTTTATATATGTGCATGCAGCTCCCATTTTCAGGAACTGGCACGTGCCGGAATATCTGTCAAACAATGCCATATCGACTGCCGCCGGCTCCTGCCACTGATTTCCCGTAAGCAAAACTGAGTTAATTAGCTTTAATGCTGTCTGCTCCGTAAAACCACTTTCCAAAAGTTGCTCCAGCAAATCAATTACAACTTCGCTGTAGCCCTCCGCCCTTGGGCCTGAGCCCATTCCATCGCATATGCTCATAAAAGTTGCACCGCTGTCCAGCTCCATATAAGTATAATTGTCACCTGACATTTCCTGATTCTGCTTCACCTTCTTTACACTTCCACTTGCCGTAGAGAAATTAACTTGTTCCAAAAACAAATATTCATTAAAATAATTCATTAGCTGACTATTTTCCTTTACGGAAAATCTCATTGGCTGGCCTATTACATTAGAAATTATTTTACACATTGCATCTGTTGTAACTTTTGCCCTTTTCTTTTTTCTTGCCACAATGTGAATTTCCAATTTTCCCTTACTGTTCTCCGAAATGGAAACTCTTCTTGCAATAATTTTTTCGTCCCTTAACCTCCTTTTCAAATAATTTTCCATACCAAACAGATTTCTTTTTTCCTGTGAAACAGGCTTGGTATAGTATTCAATAATGTCTGCCATTTCATTAAGCTGAATTGCCATTGCCTCCCTTGTTTCCAGCATTTTATTGTACCAAAGGTAGTTAAGCTTCGCCCTTTCCAAATATTGAATCTGCCCATTTGCACAGCCCTTGCACATATTTTCATTGATATCAAATTCCACCGCTGCATCCATAAGTCCCTGGTCGTCCTCCTCAATGCCTGACATATTTTGGATTTTTATTGCCAAATCCTTAAAAGCTTTAGATGTTTGCATCATTTTTTCATTCCTTATAATTTGCTGATGCCTAAGTCTTGAATAGTAATTTTTTCTGCCCTGTATATGCCACATAAAGTTTTTGATTAGTACTGAAAAAATTACTGTGGTAGACCATGTTAGCAGAACAATGGGAATCAGGGCATACAGCTCTTCTTTTATCATTCCATTCATAAACCAGTCCATGGCTTCCATTATTCCTCCAATTAGTGTTGTTATAAAGGCTACCGTAAACGGATTGTATTTTTCGCTAACTCTTTTATATTGCACAAGAAAAAGTCCTGTGGCACCAAGCATCCAGCCGTATTTTACTGCACACAATACCCCCTCGTTTTGTAAAATCACATAAATCATTACCGGCCATCCTAACACCGCAAGCCCTTTTACGTTACACATTGCGCCATACCAACTTTGGACTAACGGATAGTATCCAAGCATTGGAATCATACAGACTCCAACCGCAATCATTAGTAGCACTATCGGTTTTGCTACTTTTTGTTTCATAATCCCTCCTTGCAAAAATTTAGTTTCCCGACTAGTATAAACACCCTTTCCTAATTTTTTTGTCAAAACAATGTATGAAAAGCCTTAGAAATTTCGACAAAAAAGCACCTATACTATTTCTAGTATGGTGCCATTAATTTTAGAGGAATTTAACTTTTAAGTTTAATCTCTTGTCCTGTTTTAATTTTTTTCTTCTAACATTTTTTAATTTTCAGATTAGATTTTCGAATTTAATTTTTAATTTGAATTGGATTTTTTAGTCTTCCGGCTTAAAGATTACTTCATCAGGATATAACAATCCTAGCTTTCTTGCCATTTCTTCCAAATATTCGTCTGTATGTACGTACTGTTCCTTATCCTTAAGGTTCTCAGATATTTGCAATTCCTGCTGATACTGTTGTGCAAGCTTACTTTCCTGCTCTTTAAGCTTCTTTAAGTTACTATTTTTTTGTACCATCTGTATTCCCATAACAATACAAAAGGCAAAAACAACAAAAGATATTCCAACTATCATTCGTCTGTTTCTTATTCTTCGCTGACGAATCTCATTTAACCTTCCTGCCGCTCTTTTGTTTTCTTCCATTACTTCACCCTATTTCTATCTATTTTTTTGCTTAAACTTTCAGTCTTTGTCCTGTTTTCTTCTGACTTTTGCTCTTTTTATATGTTAATTCTTTCTGACGTTTATCCGTCTTTTTATTTTTTGTATTTTTATTTGTATGACTGTTTTTTCTGCTTTTATGTTTTGTCAGAATACTCTTACTTTTTATAGTAATCACTTTTTTTAGTTTTTTCAACGGTTTTAACAATGTCTTCATAATTTTTGTCAAAATCACTGCACATTTTTCAACAACTCTCTTTCCCACAAGCCACTCAAACAATGCCATTGTTCCAAGAACGGCTATCACTCCATAATATCTTGGTCTTCCGTAGTTGTACTTAAAAAATATTTGAAATATAAAAAGTGCCGCCACTGTCCAAAAGATAACATCTTCTACAATAACCCTAATTATGGAGGCTCTAAAAACTCTCCTAAATATTCTTATGGCATCATAGCAAACCATAAGAACAAGTCCGCCATATGCACACATCGCAAGAACAAGAAGTTCCTCATTTATTGCAGGACTCATTAACTAAACATCCTCTTCAAAACCGACTTACCTTTTTCACCATAGTTCTTTATCTGAGAATAAATAACGCTATTCACACTACCATCAATATCAGCCTCTCCTTTTTCGATGCTAAGTCTGGTAATTTTCAAGTCCGCTCCTTTAATAACCAACATTCCCATAGATGATTCCAGCACTATCTGTGTGGTATCAAATTCGACAACGTCCTCTATTCCTGTTAAGTTTGTTCTCTTTCTGTTGTCCAAAACCAGCTTATGTGGTTTAGTTATTTGATTTTGCTTTGAACCTAAATTCTGTTTTGAACCTAAACTTTGTTCCATACAATCCTACCTTATCCTTTTATAGGACAGTATATTCTTAAAGTTGCTGAATTATGTAAAAATATTCTATATCAGCTTAAATCTTTGTACATTTCTGTGGCATTTTCTTTCTTAACTGTTTCATTAAGGTTTAGAACCTGAACCTTAACTGTTCTCTGACCAAACTGAATCTGTATAATGTCGTTAACTTTTACATCATAAGATGCCTTTACAACCCTGTCGTTTACAAGAACCCTGCCTGCATCACATGCTTCGTTGGCAACAGTTCTTCTTTTTATAATTCTTGAAACCTTTAAAAATTTGTCAATTCTCATTTTTTCCTCCATTACTTTGTGTGCTTTGTTTTGTTATACACGACGAAGCTCCGCTTCACGTATAACACTTCGAATCCGCTCCGCTTCTTCTCAGTGATTATACGGTTGGTTACTACTACTTTTGTTTTGTTATACACGGCGAAGCTTCGCTTCCCGTACAACACTTCGAATCCGCTTTGCTTCTTCTCAGTGATTATACGGTTGGTTACTACTACTTTTGTTTTGTTATACACGACGAAGCTCCGCTTCACGTATAACACTTCGAATCCGCTCCGCTTCTTCTCAGTGATTATACGGTCGCCAAATATACGCATACAGCTTTTCTTATGCAAGCATAAAAAGCTGTATGCGTATATTTGGCTCGTCGTGTATAACAAAAAGGACCGTTACTTTGTAACAGTCCTTATATCTTCTAATGAACTTTTATTTATTAATTAAGTGCATTCTTTAAAGCTGCACCAGCTTTGAACTTAGGTACGTTAGCTGCTGCGATAGTGATTTTTTCCTTTGTTGCAGGATTGATTCCCTGACGTTCAGGTCTCTTTGAAACTTCGAATGTTCCGAATCCTACTAACTGAATCTTTTCACCTTTCTTCATTTCTTCTACTACTACATCTGTAAAAGCCTTAACAGCCTTTGCAGCATCTGTCTTTGAAAGTCCAGCTTCTTCAGCAATAGCTGCGATAAATTCTGTCTTGTTCATTTTAATTCCTCCTTGAAAATATATCCGATACTGATTCCGTATCATACTATACAGTTTATACTCCATTTAATAGGCTTTGTCAAGATAATTACTCCATTTAAAGAGCTTTCTGCAGGGAATTTTTTGGTTAAAAAGTATCTTTTTTCAACTTTTTAGCTTTTTCTTTGAGCTATTTTCACAAATCTATTGCCTACTACTATGACTCCATCTGTCTTCCTAGGAAAGCTGCGGCTACTCCTGCCAGTTTTTGATCTGTTACGCTTACCTTATTATTTTCATCTTTAGCCAAAACAATAACGCTTCCAATAACATCACCTTCACATATGATTGGATAAATAATCTGACCACATTGTTCAGGCTCTTCTCCCTTTATTATCTCAAAAAGTTTCTGTTGTTCATCTCCGTTTTTCACGTCTCTGTTCGACATTAACTCTTCTAACTGGGAACTTACAGCCATTCCTATTTTGTCTTTTTTTACTCCCCCTGCAACAGCAATAATCTGATCTCTGTCACTTATGAGAACTCTCTGTCCTGAAACCTGTGCCATAACATCTGCATATTGTTTTGCAAACATTTCAATCTCTCCAATAGGTGAATATTTCTTAAGTATAATTTCCCCATCGTGATTAGTAAAAATCTCCATTGGATCTCCTTCTCGGATTCTTAAAGTTCTTCTAATCTCTTTAGGTACAACCACGCGACCTAAGTCATCTATTCTGCGCACAATACCTGTTGCTTTCATACTAATTTCCTCCATTGCAAATTTTAGCTTTGGAGTTAGTATGTGGAAATTTAAAGAAAATATTCTTGTCACTAAATCTCCACTGCAACTTTGCTGCCTTTAACCTTGTTTTTGGAAACGATTATTTTTCTATCGATTCTTGTTTTTAATTCTTGAACATGAGAGATAATTCCTACTAATCTGTCTCCTTCTGTTAAAGTATTAAGGGCTTCGATTGCACTGTTTAGTGAATCTTCATCTAATGTTCCAAAGCCTTCATCAACAAAAAGTGTGTCTATTTTTATTCCACCTGCTGCGCAATGAATTTCATCGGATAATCCTAATGCTAAAGACAATGACGCTTTAAAAGATTCACCACCTGATAATGTTCTAACATCACGTTCTGTACCATTATAGTGATCTATAACATTAAGCTCTAAACCTGTCTTACTTCTTTGATCATCAGATTCGGTGCTTCTTTTTAGTTCATACTGGCCGTTAGTCATTTTCATAAATCTTAAATTAGCTCTGTTAATTATTCTTTCAAAATAACTAATCTGAACATAAGTTTCTAATGCTATTTTGCTCTTTCCGTTTATATTACCATTGGCTGTTTGAGCTAGGGCATTAACCCACTTATATTTTTCTTCAGTAGTAACTAATTTATTCAAGTTCGTCTTAATATTTTCAAGTGCTCCTGTGTTAATTTCTATTCTTATGGATACATCATTTCTCTGATTGTTTACAGCTTTCTTTTCTTCCTGCAACTTGTTGCTTTCAGAAATAAGCTGTTCCAAATCATAGTTTTTTGAATCCTTTAACTGCTCTTCAATAGTCTTTATTGTTGCATTAGCATCATCAATAGACTTCTTACATTTATCATAACTATTCAAAGCTTGTGTAGCTTTATTCTCTAATTCAGATAAGTTAATCTTTAGCTGATTTAAATTGCTTTCCGCATCTTTCCTACTTTGAAATTCAAGTTTCTCCCTAAACTGTTCCAATAATATTGCATTTTCGCGATTTTTAATTTTCAAATTAGAAATATCACTATTTAAAATATCTTTTTTATTATTGTTGTTGTTTATTTGTTCTTCTGTTTCCGGAATCTGCTTTTCAATCTGTTCCTTAACCTGAACATTATTTTTAGCAATTTCATAATATCCATTGTTTTTAGAAATAGCCTCCTCTACTTTAACCAATTTTTCATCTGACCAGGCTTTTATATCTGAAACAGTATTAATTGCTCTTTCTTCTAAAACTTCTTTAAATATCTCTTTTAGATTTCTGAAATTCTCTACTATACTCTCGTATAATGTATCAACAATACCCTTCTGCATTCCTGCTTTGTTACTGTAATTCGTTGCAATAGCTTTAAGTTCATTAACTTTATTCTTTGCATCTTCAACCATCTTTTCTGTTATCTGCTTATCCATTAGCTTAAACGGATTAGGGTGAACAGTTGAGCCACAAACTATACACGGTTCTCCATCTCTAAGGTTACCTGCAAGGATTCCTGCTTGCTGATTTAAGAATGTCTTCTCTACAGATGCACATTCATTGCTCTTAGTTTCCCAACTATCATTGGCTTTTATGGCTCTCTGTTGAAGTAGCTCTAGCTCATGATTCTTTCCTTCATAATCATTACACTGATTTACAATGTTTGATAAGTTCTTTTTTACATTATCATAACCTGTTTTTGCATTTTCGATTTTTACCAATACGGCATCTGCATCTTTTAACTTCTGAAGATTCTCTTTGTTAGTAGCCAACACCTTATTTAAATTCTCAATATCTTTACATAAAGACTCAAATTCACTTTCTTTAGTCTTAATTAACTTAAGTTCATTGACATACTCTTTTTCAGTGTCAAAAAGCTTGTCATACCTTGGCATAAGCTGTTCCTGTTCTTTAATTTTGTACTCTAATTCCTTACGAACAGGCTCTTCTTCTTTGCATAATTCTACTCTCTTCTCCAGTACTTCCAAGTTAGGCTTATTCGACTCAATAAATTGTTCCGCGTTCAACTTCTGTTTCTTTGCAGAATTGTCCCTATTAACCTCAACTAACTTTTTATCAACATCTGAAAGAGCTTTTTCGGTTTTTATTATCCTTTCGTTAATAACTTTTAACAAATCCTGATCATTGTTAATAAGTTCCTCGATGAAATCAATTGTATTCTCAATACCATTCTCTGTCTTGTTATTCTTTATAGCTTCAAGCTGTTGCCTTGCTACAAAACTATCGCTACATCTAATCCCATCTATGTACTGACTTATACTCTTATTCTGATCATCTACCAATCTTCTAAGTCTTTTTGCCTCATCTCCCAGCTTAAGCTGAAGTTTCTCATATGGATATGTATTAAAAATTTTGCTAAAAATCTTTCTTCTCTCATCAGTATCTGCCAATAACAACTTAAGAAAATCATTCTGTGCTATCATGGCTATCTGAGTAAACTGTTCATAATCTAATCCTATTAACTCATTAATGGCAACAGTAACATTACTACTTCCGGTAACAGGAGTATCTTTGTCTGGATAAATTAACGTAGCATTAGCACTCTGAGTTGTGGTTCCCTCTCCATGAATCTTAGGTCGCTCGTATTCAGGATTACGCTCAATAACATACTTCTTGTTCCTATACTCAAATTCCATCTTTACAAAAGTTGGAACATCAGGCTTTGCATACTTGCTTCTAAGCATAGACGAAGACCTGGTCTTTCCACTGGACTTTCCATATAAAACATATGTAATTGCGTCAAAAATAGTAGTCTTTCCTGCTCCGGTATCTCCCGTAATCAAATAAAGACCTTTATTTCCTAATTTTTCAAAATCTATAGTTTCACATTCTGCATAAGGTCCGAATGCCGATATTATTAACTTAATTGGTCTCATTATGCATCCTCCCATATCTTCTCAATAAGGTCCATTGCCAACTTCTCCTGTTCCGGTGACATGTCCTGATTGTTTCTGATTACATAAAACTCCTTAAACAACTCTAGTGGTGATTTTAACTCAATATTCTCTATCTCTGTTACAGCATTATTATTTCTGGTTCTTGTATTATCATAATCAAGTCGCATAATATTAGGATAAATAGTTCTAAGCTTGCCTATTGCCTCCGGGACATCTTCTTCATCAGTTAATGTTATATGATAATAATCCTGAGTATTCATATCCTTATAGAAATCTCTTGCCGAAATCTGGTCGTAAGTTCCCTTAATCTCCTTCATATCTCTCATAGGTTTAAAAGGAATCTTAGTTATTTCAATGTTGCCCTTCTCCTTAAGATCAAAAATAAGTGCTGATTTCTTATGATTAACCTCAGAAAAAGAATACTTAAGAGGGGTTCCTGCATATCGTACAGTTTCCCTGCCAATCGTCTGTGGACCGTGCAAATGTCCTAATCCAACATAATCAAAGTTCTCAAAATAATCCGCTGACACCTGATCAACGCCTCCTATTGACACTTCTTCTGACTCACAAATACTTCCACCTTTAACAAACTGATGTGCCAAAAGAACATTCCTCTCATCCTTATTAATTGAAATACTATTAATAACAATCTCCATAGCCCTATCATAGCTTGAAACATCCTCTTCCTGGAAAAAAGGGCGTACTACGGCTGGCTTAATAAAAGGAAGCATATAAATATTAATTGGTCCACATTCATCCTCCAAAGTAACCTTTTCAACATTACCATTAAAAGGATGACTCATATACACTCCACTGGTACTCATAATCTCAGCACCAAAGCCTATTCTCTCAGGACTGTCATGGTTTCCGCTAATTGCCACAACTTTAACATTCATCTCTGCAAGCCTGCTAATAAACTGATCTAACAGTAACACCGCTTCCGCTGACGGAACTGCCTTATCATAAATATCTCCTGCTATAAGAACACATTGAACTTCCTGTTCCTTAACAATATCAAGTATCTGATTCAATATATACCTTTGATCTTCAATCATAGAAAACTCATTAACTCTCTTTCCTATATGAAGGTCTGCTAAATGTAAAAATCTCAAAACTTAATCCCTCCCTTTCATTTATTCGAACGTTTGTTTGTATAAATATTAGCATATCACTTTTCACAAAGCAAGTATAATTTTCAAAAAATCCTGCAAAACATCCATAACTTATTTTTTGTTTTTTATTGCACTATTTTCTTTTTTTTATTAGTAATTTATGCCTAAAATACTTATTTAATTTATTTATGGGAAATAATACATAACCTATTAAAATTTCAGATTATTTTTATTATAATATAAATTACTAAATATCATAAATAATCAAATGCAAATTCAATAGAAAGGACGGCAAAAGCCTTATAAAAATATGAATATTAGATTTTTTAACGGAACAATTTTAACACTTGAAAATGGAACTGAACTTTCAAGTGGTGAGGTTTGGGTTTTTGACCATTTAATCGGATACGTTGGAAAGCCTCAGGACAATAATATTAAATGGGACAGGGAAATTAACCTTAACGGGAATCTAATTATGCCCGGTTTTAAAGATGCCCACACACATTCAGCAATGACTTTTTTACGTTCTTTTGCTGATGATCTGCCACTTGACAGATGGCTTAACGAGAAGGTTTTTCCAATGGAAGCCAAGCTAAATGACGATCTTATATATGCTTTTTCAAAAATCGCCATAATGGAATACCTTACTTCAGGAATCACCTCAAACTTTGATATGTACATTAGCCCTAATCCGGTTATTCAGGCATCTATTGATTGTGGATTTAGAACTGTAATGACAGGTGGGCTAAATAATTTTACCCAGACTGTTGAAGAAATTGATGAATGCTACAAGAAATACAATGGTTACAATCCACTTATAAGCTACGAACTTGGCTTTCACGCTGAATACACGTGCTCCCGGGAACTTTTAGAAGGTATGGCAAGCATTGTCAAGAAACATCAGGCACCTGTTTTTTGTCATAATTCAGAAACAAAAAAAGAAGTCAAAGAATGTTTGGACCGTTATGGGACAACTCCGACAGTTTTTCTTGACAGACTTGGAATGTTTAACTACGGTGGTGGTGGCTATCACTGCGTCCATATGACTAAGGATGATATTTCTGTTTTTGAAAAACACGGTTTGTCCGTTGTAACTAATCCCGGTTCTAATGCCAAGTTAGCAAGCGGCGTGGCTCCTATTTCAAAATTTATGAAAAAAGGAATTAACATTGCAATTGGCACCGACGGACCTGCCAGCAATAATTGCCTTGATATGTTTAGGGAAATGTTCCTTACAACTTCCCTTGCCAAGCTTAAAGAAAAAGACGCATCAGCAGTTGATGCCAATGAAGTGCTTAAAATGGCTACACTTGGCGGTGCCAGAGCTATGGGACTTAGAAATTGTGACACTTTATCCCGTGGAAAACTTGCCGATTTAATAGTCATTGACTTAAACCAGCCTAATATGCAGCCAATTAACAATATTACAAAAAACCTTGTTTACAGCGGTTCAAAGCAAAACGTTGTTCTCACAATGGTTAATGGAAATATTCTATACGAAAAAGGTGAATTTAATATAGGTGAAGAACCTGAGAAAATATATGAAACTGCAAATAAAATGTTAGCGAAAATAAAATAAAAATTACTATATTTTGATTTTAATACATAAAAAAGATGCTGTGCAAACTACACAACATCTTTTTTATTTTAAAATTTGGATATCAAAATACCCAACTTT
>UMKC01030254.1_pt1 | contig 18755 bp, 16 predicted proteins | sample 1966201 | NCBI WGS metagenome assembly UMKC01 (sample SAMEA4836166, study PRJEB28245) | human gut metagenome | biome: gut microbiome; material: fecal sample | place: Denmark | collected 2008 | reverse complement strand
TACCCGCGCCACAAAGCCGCGGACGACTGTACCAGTTCGAGGAACCCGGCGCATAAAGGCCAGACCCCGCAGCCAGACCAGCAGACCCGCCATTGTACAAGGACGCAAAACGCCACGGGCAGCGAACCCCGGCGGAGGCGGTACCGTAGAAAGCCGATTTAAAATAAGTCGTTGAAGATCCGCCGATCAGCTTCGGAAACAACACACCCAACTTTGACTTGATAAATGCTTTCACATAGTTCCATCCGGACGGCATACCGGAATATACAATACCTGTATCTTCATAGTCCGCTGTGATTGATCCCGACAGTTTCTGACTGTCGCGGCACTGATACACAGTATAATCAAATCCTCCTGCTTCATTTGCAGTCGTGTCATACAGTGGATCCAGCCCGATCGTATATGATCCATCCAAAACTTCTACACCAGCAACACGAAGCGGTGTCTTTCCTGCTGTCAGGCTGAATGTGCATCCGTCTTTATGTCCCGGCAATGCTTCTGTTGCGCCCGAATGCCACGGCATAGTTGAAATACACGTTGTTGCTGTCGTTGTGATCGTTCCGCTGATGTCAAGATTGATCGCTGTGTATTCTGTTCCATTTACTGTTACTTTTTCGATTGAAGATACTTTCACCAGATCCGCAAGGTTACGCATCCATGCATTCCATCTGTCTTTATTCGACTGTGCGCCCATATCGCCAACCGATACCGTGGATCCGACAATGAATCCTGCTGCCTGACTTGCAGACAGAAGAACCCTTTTCACATTTTCTTCCGGCAACGCTACCATGTACTGATAGTTGTAACTTGTGCATCCTTCAGCGATGTTTGAGTTTTCCAGATCAAAATGTCTTAACTGCCACATACGAAGAATCCATCTTGTATCGCAGTCATTCCACAGTCCTTCATAAATTGTTTTCTGTCGTGCCTTCTGGATCCCCGCCGTTGCTGATGCGAAGTTATATGCCTTGATCCCTGCGCCGGATGTCAATGCGCCTTTGCTGTCCAGACCACCGGGGAATGTTGCGTGCCATGTGATCGGTCGCTTTTTATTTTTCGGATCCACATCCCCCGCATCTGGATAATAGCCGGATCCCCTTGTTGTTCTGAATGAAATATAATCATATGCACCGTCATTCCATTCTTTAATCCATAATGCAAGCGCAAATGTATATACTGGCGCATCTTCGCCAGTGATGTCAAAACCATCTTCACCTTCAAAATATGTGATATTCATGGTTCCGTCTTCCAGTGACAGCGCGTTTGCTCTGATATACCATGTCATCGGATCTTCATCCGCCCAGTCTTCGATCGCTTCAGTATTTTCTGTACACAGCTGTGCTGCCGCTTTATCTGCCAGATCATCCATCGGTGTCATTTTTGTTATTCCTGATACTGACGGATCATAGCTTCGCAGTGTGTACGTCTTTCCATTCCATGCCTGTGCTGCTGCTGTTGCAAACCTTGAAAGCAATTTATACTTGTCTGTTTCGCCTGCTGCCAGCGCGCGCGGATACCATGACCAGAAAACCCGTGTTGTATTTGTCCCGTCAAGTAATTGTCTGCACGCAGCATCAAGTGCTTCTGCCGAATTCTGTCCGCCATTCAGCGCGATCGCTTCCAGTGCCGCCGCCATTCTCTCATGCTGTGCATAAGATGGAAATGATAAATCAATTCCTTCCATTCTTCTTTTCCTCCTGTTTACTCATTGATCGGTGTTAGTGCCAGATGCGGGATTCCCCGTTCTGTATAAATTGCGTATGCATATTTGATATTCGCATCTTTATCCAGCATATATGATGCTTCATTGATCTGCCCCGCAATTTTTACAGCTTCATTTGCCTTGTCCAGAACTTCTTTCGCCTGCTTCTGTCTTTCCTGTTCTGCCGTGACGCGATCACTTTCTGCTGACACTCTGCTTTTTTCCGCGTTCACGCGACCTGCTTCCGCTTTCGCTCTAGCTTCTTCTGCGTTCACACGCTTCGTTTCCGCCTGCACTCTGGCTTCTTCTGCCTTCACGCGACCTGCTTCCGCCTTCGCTCTAGCTTCTTCTGCGTTCACACGCTTCGTTTCCTGATCAGCATACTGTTTCATTGTCTTATCGAAGATAGAAAGTTCATCGCCCGAAACGATCGCATCTTCATCTTTTACTTTTGCTTCAATCTCTATTTCAAAAGTGACCGATGTTGCCACCTGCATCAGATCTGAAGATTTTACTTCCACTTCACACAATGCTGTTCCCGCTGCTGCCAGTGCCTGACTGTCCAGTTCTACCATCACAACATTGTCCGTGAATTCACACGGTGTATATACCCTGTGTCTATCTGGTTTTCTGATGAACGCTGTGACGCTGGATCCCGCCGGGATCGTGTATGGTTCCCCATGATCCAGCAATACGGTTTCGACATACCTCGTCGCCCGATCACCCTGTTTCGCAGACACCATATACTGTTTTGTCCCGCCTGACATTTCGATTTCGATTCGCTGAATTACTTTTCCAAGTGCCACCGTCTTCCCTCCTTTCTATAATCCGAGTTTGTTCAGGATCTGCTGCATTGTCACTTCGGATCCATCTGATTTTATGAATTTCACCCCATGCCTGAATATCGCATCAAACGTAAAATCCACTGCATTTTCCACGGTTGCTTTTGATCCGAAAGCTACGCCGCGTCCGCCATGTAAAAAATGCATTGCATATACCGCTGTTGATACGAAGTCAATGACAGTCACTGTGTTAAATGTATCTTTCAGCACATAACGAACATCATATGAAAATTCTGTATTCAGATCTCCGCCGCAAACAGTTGTTGCTTCTCCGATCGGAAGTTCTTTTACTGCTGACGTATATGCACCCTGACTTGAAAGTTTATACTGCATCTGAAGTGTCGCTTTATTCTTTCCGTTACAGGTTGAATATGTGCTATCTGTCGTCGCCAAAAAATATACACCTTCATTTTCCAGCGTCCCATCCTGCCCGCACCTCATAGAATCTACCTGAATCGTCGGCGGATTATATTCCACGACTGTCACTTTTGCAGTTTTTTCTGCCGTCCGTCCCCTTGTATCACGGATCTTCACTGTCACATCCATGATCCCGTAGTCTTCCAGTGTGTATGACTGTGGCAATGCAGACGGCGTTCCATAATATGTCCTGTCATTCAGTTCCATATTGACTGATACAATATCCGCACCGTATGACTTTGTGATGTTCGCTGCGGTAATAGCTATATTGCTGTTATGTTCCACGAACATTCCCCACGCCGCAGGGACACGCCCTTTTGTATCCGCAATGGATATGGAATTGATCACCGGGACACAATCATCCGGTACTGTTGCCCTCACCGCAGTATCTCTTGATTGATATACCTGCGATCCAAACAGCACCTGAACCGAAAGTGTGCAGGATCCCGCTGTACTGTTTTTTATCTCTTCATTCCAGCTTTTTGGTATGGTATAGCTTGTATTGATTTTTGTCGCTCCGGACGTTTTTTTGTCCAGCGTATACGACTTTGATCCAATCGCCCACTTGAATCTATACGTTGCATCAGATGACAGTTTCACGGAAAACAGCGAATCTTCATTTGCATTTTCTATATTGATAGGAACTGCCGTCTTTCCATCAATTTCAAATTCCGAAGCCCCCGGATCAAATCCGTATGGTGCAAATGATCCCAGATCATAAAATGAAAAGGTCATTTCTGTTCCTTCTTGTGTCGGATTCTGACCGTATACAATTTTGAAGAATGGTTTTCTGATCGTCAGCTTTGTTCCAATGTTCAGTGTTGCTTTTTTTACCCATGTTCCTTGTGCTACGATGGTATTTAATGTAAAGTAGGAATTCACTGTCCATCTGTATTGTTTTCCATCAATGATCATAACTGATGGCATATCTTCTTTTTTTACGCCCAGCAACCAATCATCTTCATTTTGCGTGAATGTTACTGATGTGATTGTTGTTACATCTCCGCTGACATTCCCGGTGAAGACAGCCTTCGCATATATACTTGTGACTGGTACTTCTCTTCTTGTCGTACTCATACTTTTACTACCTCAAATATTCCATCATCGTCGATCAGCTGTCTGTATTCCTGTTTCTGTTTTTGCCTTTTGACGCTCTGTGTTGCCGTTTCTTCCACCTGCTCCGCTTCTCTCCATTTCACACCCATCCCGTACTGTGTGGATATGAAATCAAAGTATCCGCCGTCGTCTGCTGCTCCGACTGACCATCTTCGCACCGCTTCGACATTTTCAATGTGTAGCTTGTTGTACTGCACATATGCCACCGGAACGCCTTCCTGTCTGAATTCCAGTCTTTTATCGGATAGTAATGTCGAAAACGGCAGTACCCCGCCATCTTGCTTTTTTCCGATCTCCATTCCATCATCCGTGTAATGGAAATATGTTTCATTCTCTCTTCTGAATTCTTCCAGTTCGTCGCCCTGCGATGTCACAGTTTCTTCGACCGACTTGATAGACATATCAAATGAATTTGCAGTCTGATTCAGTGCTGTTGAATATTCATTTGTCATTCTTTCAATGGTCTTTTCATTCAGCTGCGAAGCATAGTCTTTCGCTTCCTGTTCTGCTGCATAGGTCAGATCCCTTTGTTCTGTTCTAACCTGTTGAACCGATGTCATGATCCCGCTTTCTGAAGATTTAATTGCAGCTTGTGCCTGTTCGATTGTCCAGTATCCTTCATTTAGCGTTTTCTTCGTCCTTGCCTGTGCCTGATCCACTGCATCGGACTTCATTTTTTCTTCTGTTTCTTCCTGAAGCTGTGCAAAACTCTTTGTCACATTAGAAAGTTCACAGGTGTTTTTATCCGGATGCTGCGGATATTCCGTCATCTTCACGATCCGCTGCTTTTCTTTTGTGGCTTCCGTTTTTGAAATCAGATGCACCGTATCACCGATGTCATATTCCAGAATGCTGTATGCCTTTTTCTGCGATGCCAGATCCGCAACGTCAGCAGTATATGCTGTATACGGCTTCGATGCTGTGTCCAGCTTCGCAGTCGCATCTTCAATTAGATTTTCCGTGATGGTGTATCGTTCATCTTTCCAATAGCGCGGAATCACTTTATCTGAATACTGATGATTGTCAATATATGGAACCCCCAGCATAATTTCCGGTGTGATCCCATCTTTTCCCACCGGATAAATTCTTGTGTAGAAATCATATGTATCTGATTTCAGTGTCAACTTCCGCAGGTTTAGTCCTTCTATGAAATATGCTCCGCGATCCATCCCGATCGCTTCATATAGATCTATTCTCTTCTGAATGCTGTCGATCTTGCATTCGCATCTGTATGTGTCCATAACCTCCTGAAGTACATCCCAAGCATTGCACGTTTCATCAATGCTGACTGTTCTTCGCTTTGTTACTGTGCAAATTCCGACCGTCCAACCCGTTCCATCAAAAGCGAATTCCAAGCAGGCACGCGCCGTCTGTGTTACACTCTCAAATCCATACAGAAATTCCTGTGATTCCAGTTCTTCTATATTCAGCTGTGCTACATAACTGTTTTTATTTTCTCCTGTGTTTATTTCCTTCAGAACATATTCATCATCTTTTGTCCTGATATAATATTCAGCCCGCAGATTTTCAATTTCTGATCCTGTTTTCGGATAACTGAATGAAATCTGCTTATCTCCGGATGATAATGTTTTTTCAATTTTCAGATCATCCGGATCATCTATTCCTGCAATTCTCCTGTGCTGATCATCATATATCTGAAGCATATATCATCCCCCTTTATAACCACATCGGGGAATACCTAACTGTCACCCTTGCGCCATTCGTTGAAAACGCAAGGTCATTTCTTCCCGTTTGCAGTTTAGGGAACGCCCACAGATCCACGGATCCGAAAGCGTTATCCCCTTCCTTTGTTATTTTTCCGGTCTTCCCGTTAATCACAATCGTTTCGCCATTCATCAGGCTTTCAATAGTGTACGGTTCCCCGTTTAGTGTTATCTTATAGTTTGTCAGATCCGCTTTTGCTGTCACTTCAATAATGCAAGGTGTGTCCCGACTTCCTTCTGCGTACAGCTTTCCTTCCAGTTTCTGATCAAATAACGCTTCCGCTTCGTCGTCAAAAAAGAATCCATCAAATTCTAATGTCAGAATTCTTTTTTCCTTTTCAAGCGTTTTTTCGTAATCATCGCCAGTCAGAAACCCTTTATATTTTCCTTTGAATCCTCTGATTTCTTCCATAATGCAGGACGACCTGAAATTCCGCATAAAAGATGACATTGTTCTTTCCAGTGTCGCCCTGTTCTTTCCCCTGAAGTATATGGTCATTGTCATAGAACCCAGCGGAATATCTGTGTCGTACTCTGTCGGAAGAAGTGCTTTTGACATCATTTCATAGTTTGCCGTCATCTTCGGGGGCTTTGTTTCTGCCGTCAGCAATGTCGCCCCGTATCTTCTGACGTCAATCCCGTTTATGATCATGCTTTACCTCCTCCGTTTTATTTCATCTGTGAATTTTTCTTCCACTTTTGAATATACTTTCGTTGCCACGACTTCGCCGTCCATTGTTACATAGACATATACCGTTGTTCCTGTCATAATTGCATCCAGCTTTTTATCCAGCATGTCGCCCAGTCTGTCATAGAACTGCTTCAATGGAAGGATGGCTTCTGCTCCCGCTTCTCCTCCTGCCAGCAATGTGTCGCCTGCTGCCCCGAATGCGGTCGGTTTCGTCATGATACCGCCGTTCTTATACCAGCTAATGCTGAAATGTGGAACTGATGGCGGATTCAAACTGAATGATCCGCTGATATACGGATGCGGCAGTTTCAAATGCGGTAATGACCAGCTGAAGTTGAATTTTGATCGGATCGCACTGATCGCATTTCCTACCGCAGTTTTTGCAGCATTGATCGGTGTTGTGATCGCTGTCTTGATTGCGTTCCATGTTGAAGACGTTGCTGATTTCACGCTATTCCATACAGAACTTATCGTTGACTTAATCCCATTGATTGCGGATGTCACTGCTGACTTTGCGGCATTGATCGGTGTTGTCACCGCTGTCTTCACTGCATTCCATGCCGTCGATGTTCCTGTTTTGATCGCATTCCAGATTGTTGTCACCGTTGTCTTTACTGCGTTGAATACAGTCTGTACCGTCGTTTTGATCGCATTTACGACAGTCTGCACCGCCGTTTTGATCGCATTCCACACTGTTGTAATGACTGTTTTTATTCCATTCATTACAGGCGTGATCACGCTGTCTTTCATGAAATTCCATGCCGTCTGTACCGCGGACTTTATTGCATTTATCACGGTCGTGAATGTTGTTTTGATGGTGTTCCATACCGTCGTGATCGTTGTGCTGATCGCATTCATCACTGGTGTGATCACATTATCCTTCATGAAATTCCATGCCGTCTGTACCGCAGACTTTATTGCATTTACCACTGTCGTGAATGTCGTCTGAATCGCATTCCATACCGTCGTGATCGTTGTGCTGATCGCATTCATCACTGGCGTGATGATATTATCTTTCACAAAATTGATTGCTGTCTGTACCGCGCTTTTGATTGTTTCCCATACGCTTATGATCGTATCTCGACAATTTTCCCAGATAAACCGGAACGGTACGGTTATCAATTCAAATGCGGCTTTGATAACTTCCACTATGAACATGATCGCAACCTGAACCACATTCTTTATTGTTTCCCACACATTAGACACGACATCTTTCACAGCATTAAAGATTGTGCTGATCGTATCGTGTACGGTCGTGCAGAACGCCGTCACGTTTGTAACAATTCCATTCCACACCGTTGTGCAGAATGTTGAAATCCCATTCCAGATTCCTTCAAAAAACGAAGATATTCCGTTCCAGATTCCTTCAAAAAAGGTTTTCACTCCATTCCAGACAGTTTCCCAGTTAGTCCCAAACCATCCAAGAAAAACATCCGCTACGCCTTTGACTGCTCCGATTATTGTTGAAAAATATTCTTTCAGACCATCCCAGACGCTTGAAAAAATTCCTTTTACAGCTTCCCACGCACCAGACCAGTCGCCACTGAATACAGCAGAAAATACATCCCATATTCCAAGAATGACATTGAAAGCTGTTTGTAATGCGATTGCAATCGTATTGAAAGCAGCTTCCAACACTGGTGCAAGTAAATTACAGAATCCGTCCCAGATTGTTTTTATTGCTGACGTCACATCGCTAAATGTAATTCCCAACGCCGACAGTCTTTCACTGATTCCTGCCGCAAATGTCGTGAAGGCATCTTTGATCTTCTGCCAGATCGCCGTGATCGTATTTCTGAAATCTTCATTCGTATTCCATAAGTGAATAATAACTGCCGTAATTGCTGCAATCGCTCCCACTACAATCGCCGCTGGCGATGTAATCAATCCCAGTGCTTTCGTGAATACTCCTGAAAATCCGCCTGCTTTTACAAGTCCGGCTGACAGCGTTCCAAGTGCGCGTGATACATTTGCGCTGAACGTGATCACTTTTCCCAATCCCATCAGCATCGGTGCAAGTGCTGCCACAAACATTCCGATGCGAAGAATTGTTTCTTTTTGTCCTTCGTCCATTGCGTTCAGCTTGTCCACAAAGTTCTGAATATGTGTCACAATATCACGGATTTTTGGCATCAGAATTTCCCCGAAGCTGATAGCAAGTTCCTGAAGCTGTGACATCAAGATCGTGATCTGCCCCTGAAGATTGTCGTTCATTGTATTTGCCATCTTTTCAGATGATCCGTCACAGTTGTCGATCGCTCCTGCCAGCTTTTCAAAATCTTTATCTGATCCGTTTATAATCGCCAGCATTCCGGACATTGCATTCTTTCCGAACAATGCCGCTGCTGCCTGTGCCTGTTCCGCTTCTGACAGTCCGCCCAGTTTCTGCCGCAACTGTTCCATCAACTCACGCAATGAAAGCATCTTGCCGGAACTATCTGTCAATGATATTCCGTACTTATCCATTGCAGCCGCAACAGTATCTGTCGGCTTTGCAAGGTTCGTGATGGCTCCTCGCAAAGATGTTCCTGCCTGACTGGACTTGATACCTGCATTCGCCATCAATCCGATCGCAAGCGCAGCATCTTCTGCTGTGTATCCTAACGATCCAAGAACCGGGGCTGCGTATTTAAACGTTTCGCCCATCATCGACACATTGGTATTTGCATTCGATGATGCTGCCGCCAAAATATCAGAAAAATGACTGGAATCTTTTGCCGAAAGTCCGAAGGCGGTCAGGGCGTCCGTTACGATGTCAGATGTCGATGCAAGATCTTCACCCGATGCTGCCGCAAGATTCATGATGCCCTCTAAGCCGTCCATCATGTCCTGCGTCTTCCATCCAGCCATTGCCATATACTGCATACCCTGTGCAGCTTCTGACGCGCTGAACTTTGTTTTCGCACCCATTTCACGGGCTTTTCCTCGCAGTTTATCAAGATCCGTTCCTGTTGCTCCGGAAATTGCTGATACTTTCGACATTTCACCATCAAAATCTGCTGTCGTCTTAACAGCCGCAACTCCAAGCCCTGCGATACTGGTCGATAATGGAAGAAGTTTCTGCCCTACACTCGTTAATGTGCCGCCAACCTTTTCTGCTTTCGCTGCATATTCATCAAACGGCGCACGCGCAAGTTCTGCGTTCACATTTTTCAGTTCCGCTTCCATTTCAGTCAGCGCAGCTTTCGACTGATTCACTGCTGCTTCCTGCTTCGTGATCGCTGTTTCTGTTTTTGCGATCTGGCTTTCACTTGTGGACAGCTGTGAAGACAGCTTTTCATATTCTGCCTTCAACTTCTGTGTTTCTTCGCTGTCTTCCCCTGTCGCTTTCGCACTATCTTCATATGCTTTTTTTGCTGCTTCAACCTTTGTCTTCAGCTGATCGTGCGCTGTTTTTTGCAATTCCAACTTCTGTTTTAAGTTGTCATACTGCTGTCCATTCTGCTGCACGATCCCCTTTTGAACATCTATCTTCGATGTCAGTTCGGTCACTCTTGCACGCAGGGCGTCCTGCGCGGATCCGCTTAACTTTGCTTGTGCCGCAGCCAGTGAATGCTGTGCCGTCAGGTTTTTCATTTCTGCTGCTGCCTGACGCATTGCCTGCTGATACTGCGACGTTTCTGCCCTAATCTCAATTAAGGTTTTAGCCATGTTTCGCGTTCCTTTCTTTACTTCTCATCGACCGTCCTAATCTCGAATGCCGCATGATCCAAAAGGCTCATGATGTCCGCTTCCATGCACTGCTGATATGAGTTTTTCATAAGATTGATACAGATCTTCACTATCCGATCCACATTTTCCCTGCATATCTTCCACAGGTTTTCGCCCGGATCTTCATCGTTGTATCCATTTTCTTCGTCATATTCGTCGAAAGCAGATTTTTCTTTCTGTATCTTTTCAGGATGTTCTGGATTAAGATCCAGAAATTTCTTCGTGATCACATCCTGCATCATGAAATGGATTTCTTTCACAGCTGACAATACATCTTCCGGATCTGCTTCTTCCACCTCCCGCTGCCTTGCTCCGAATACTACCATTAAGATCTTCGTATTCGCTTCAAAAGCATCCCTGATCGAATCACTGTCATTCCGTTCCATGATTTCCGTATATCTGCGATACATTTCCACTGAAATCGTCGTGCAGACATATTCTTTGTGTCCACACGGCAGAATCAGTTCCGGCATCACTTGCCATTTGTAAAATTTTTCGCGAAGTCTTCCGTTCTTTTATCAACCTTTTCACCCACTGACACATCCATCAGTGCAAATTCCATCACGATCGAATCTGGTGTCATTCCGGTTTCAGCATCCAGCATGTCATCTGTTGTGAACTGGTTTCCGTACATTTCAACAATAACGTCCATCATATCCATGAACTGCTGTCTTGTGTACAACGCCCGTTTCGCTTCTGTGTCCATAATGCTGTCGCGCACTTCCAGATAGCGCAAATATGCCATCGTGGACATCTTCTGCGGCATCGTATATTCTTTGTTGCCGATGATAATTGATCTTTTCTTTGTTTTAGCTGCTGCCATTTCTTTTCCCTCCTGTTTTATGCTGCATCCGGTTTTTCCTGAACTTTTGAAAACCAGTCTTTGATCGCTGCCGCCGCTTCTGTATGTTCCGTAAGAAGATTGCTTTCATCAACGCTGCATTCATATCTTCCATCCATCTGACGGGCATAAAAATCGCCCTTCAATGTTGCTGTCTGCGTTGTTTTTGTTTCCCCTTCTGTTTCGTAATTGTCTTCAAATCCCTGACCGAATCTTCCACAGTACAGCCATTTGAATTCATACTTACCGTTCAGCTTCTTTGCACGCCATCCAAGCGCAAGTTCCGGTGCTTTGTCATCCTTTGTCTTGATCAGGAAGCCTTTTTCATACAGATGTCCGAACACCTGCGACTTATCCTGCGGTGCCAAACTGTTCACTTCCAATTCCACGCTTGTCCCTTTGTATGACATATTTACGTCTTCAACTGAATCATCACTGTAAATTTTTTCAGTTTCAAATTCATCGCTGATCTTTCCTGTGATCGCGCGTGCCAGCTTTGACGGTGTTTCTGCCGCGTATTCTGTTTCTGTATTCGTTGTAACTTTTGCGATATGAATATCTCTGAACGATACAGTCCTGCTTCGCACGATCTTTTCTTTTTCTGCTGCCATGTTTATTCCTCCGTTTCCTCTGCTTCTTTCAAAATTAAAAATCGCATCGCATTGATAAAGATCCCCGTATCTGTTTCAATCTGATCATTTCCTTCCTGAAATAGAAATCCGTTTTCCTTCATCAATTTTTTTATTCTTTTCACAAGTGCCTGCTGATCGCTCCGTGACCAGATATTCACTTGTATGCTTGCTGCTTCAATTTCACATTCATCATCTGAATGTGCATCTTCTGTGTCTTGTAGCTTCCACAGTGTCACATGAAGCCGTTTCAGGCTTTCGTCATACCATCCTTGCTGTACGATTGTTCCTTCATCTGAAATCGGCTTCAATGCTGCCGCCGCCAATCCAATAACATCCACTGTTTTATCCTCCCAGTTTTTCGTTCAATGCTTTCTGGTACTCTTGATCAGCTATCATGTGATATTCGCTTTCGCACTCCGATTTCGTATTATTCAGGAAGTCCCGTGGCGGCATTTTCGATGTCCCCCACTCCACAAACTTCATGTAAAACCAGTTTTGCGCGTCGCCATTCAATTCCCATCCGACTTCGCCTTTTTTGGTCGTTACCTTTTTAGGAATGTTATCCCGCGCATGTCCCGGCGGTCTGTATCCATTCCGTCCTGACTTTGAATTGTCAGCAGATCTTGCCATGTGTGCCTTCATCTTCGGTTCTGTAATATCGGCGGATCTCTGAAATATTTTTTTATTGATCGCTCCGATTTCAGCACTTGACGACAGGGCTTCCACGCCGCGCTGTACTTCTTCAAATCCTTCAAATCGGAACGATATTTCCATCTCTGTTTCCTCCTGTCAGTCGCGTCTGTTGGCTTTCAGTTGCACATACTGCCTGTCATTCTGTTTGAAATCCGTTGCATAAATGTCATATCTGTCGCCTTCAAATTCGATCAAGAAATCTTTTGCATGTGCTTTAATCTCTTTTATACGTCTGCAATATCTCACTTCAAATACGATTGCATTTTCCAGTCTGACATCAAGTGCTTCATATAATTCCTGCCCGTAAAGGTTTCTGATCTCACACCATGCTTCATAAAACAGTGTCGGTTCTTTTTCCTGCTGCCGTCCGTTTTCCAGACTTTTGTTTCGCTTATAAAATTTGATCCTTGCTGTTGCCATGCTATCCCCTTAACGTTTCTTTCAGCATCATTGACTGAATCGCGTACCTGATGCGTTCCGTTGAATCAGATGTGATTTTCCCGTTGTTGTACATTCGATCCCTGTGATCGTATAATTCCTTCACATATGAACAGATTAGTATTTTCTGCCTATTTGTTGGCTTTTCCGGATCGAATGACGGAATCAGTTCCTTCATTTCGTCGATGACAGCATCATGCATTAGTTCGATCATGCTGTCATCGTCTGTATAATCGACGCGCAGATACTGCTTCAATTCCTTTAGGCTCATATCATCACGCCCCTTTTGTGTTAGCCAGCCACAGCAACGCTGATTTCGCCTTTAACAACCGCAGTTTCATCAACGGGCTGAACGTCAAATCTGTCACGAACCTTGATTCCCGTCAGATCCTTCGCCCACAGATCTCCCGCTTCAGTAGAAAGTTCGATCGTCATTTTCTCGCGGTCGAACAGGGTAACAGCTTCCTTCAGATCTCCCATGTATACCGGATATTTGTAACCAGTCACATCGTTTTTGTCAGATCCCGATCCGCCTTTTAATACATTTGTGCTTTTCAGCGTCTTATTGCTCACAACCTTTACCGGATACTTGCCAAAAAGAAGTGTCTTTGTTGCATCTGTCGGATCCGGCTGCATGATGTACTTGCCGTCCTTATCCTTCAGTTTGTCCATGTAGTTAAAGCCATTCTGATTCGTCAATACAATAGAACTTACTGCAATCGCCGGATCCAGCTTCACGTTGAATACGTCTTTGAAATCATCAAAAGTCGCAACCGCAACTTCTTTTCCTTTTGTGATCGTGTTAATCACATTCAAAATTGCAGCATTTCTTGTCGCTCTCGACTTCTTTGCGATCCATTTATTCAGGTATGCAAGGATATTCACAGCAGTATCCTGAAGCAGTTCGCGTGTTGTCTTCAGAATTCCCCCCTTTTTCTTGATTGCATACTTGATCTGTTTCAGGTTCGGTGTTTCTTCCTCTTCAAATTCTCCGCCTTCATCCACATCGCCCCAAGGTGTACTGTCTGCATCAACCTCGATCACACGGGATCCACTCATTGTTGCTACTTTTTCAACATTGACGTACTGTTCCAGATCGTTTTCTGTACGGCGCAGTTCAATGATGTCTGTGCTTACATCCTCCGGAACCGTAAACCCTCCATCCTCGTCTTCGCCTTCCTTCATCATGTTTTTAAAGCTGTCCATGATCTCCTGATCTTCTTCCGGCATAGCACGTTTACGAAGACCACATACGATCCTGTTTACAAATGCTTTGCACACCTGCGCTTTGCTGTACTTTTTAGACTTCTGACCATCTTCAATTTCCTTCACTTTCCCATTGTGTAAAGAATCTTTGATTCCATCGTCATCGTCTTCTTCCATTTCCATCAGCATGTCGAATTCTTCCTGCATTCCACGAAGTTCCGCCATCTGATCCTTCATTTCCTGTGTTTTTCCCTGTCCCTGAAGACCTCTGATCGCATTTTTCTTGTCATTGATCTTCTTCAGCAATGCCCTTGCTTCTTTGCTCATTCTGTTTTCCTCCTTAGATTCCGAAAAGTTCCATTTCTTCGATGATCGCTTCTTCTTCGGCTGTAATCTTCGCCGTCACATCATCTGCGCTTTGTGTTTTAATGCCTTCCGGTGCTTTTTTGAAATTCTCCATCATCCAGCCAACACAGGCGGCGACCGCCGGACGTTCTTCGATCTGCACATCGAAGATTTCCTTTGCTTCCTCTGCCGTCATCCATGTTTCAGCATTGATCAGATCTGTGACCTGTTCTTCTGTCACACCTTCTTTCACCCGTCCCATATATATGTCCGTGATGCTTTTCTGACATTTATCCAGTTCACTGATCAGCCGCTGAAAATCATCCGCATTTCCATACGCCCATGACAACGGTTTGTGAATCATGATCTGCGCACCCGATGACATTACAATCGAATCACAAGCCATCAGGATCACGGATGCGATCGACGCAGCCATTCCGTCCACGATGCCTGTTTTATGTCCGGTATGCCGTGATAAAATGCTGTGAATCGCTATCCCGGCAAATACATCACCGCCGCCGCTGTTGATGTACACCGTCAGTTCTGCCCCCGGTTCAATCTGATTCATAAAGTCTGATATGTCCTGCGGGCATGTATCTTCATCGCACCATGCTTCCCATGTTGAAGAAACAATGTCGCCGTATATATACAGATCCGCTGCATTATTCGATACATTTCTGAATTCCATAAACCCAGTATTTTCAATCTTCTTTGTTTTTGGATTTCTCCGTGAAAAATTGAATTTATTCTTCATCGTTTTCCCCTCCTTCCTGCGATTCTTTTTCATCAGGTTCTGTTCCGGTCGTGTCTGCCCGATCTCCTTCTTCCGGATCCTTCTGCGTTTTCTGATCCGTTTCCAGCTGTATAGGAAGCACGCTTTGCTGCTGTGCATTTCCTGCTTTTTCGTACTGCATTCCAACTTCTGTGATCGGAATATAATTTCCGTTCACGATCAGCTGATCGCCGCCTTCTGCATCCATCAGATCCAGTTTTCGTCGGCATTCATTCACTTTTTGAATTCCGTTCTGGACACCTGTTGCGAAAATCTCCATCTGTGTCTTGCTGTCAGTTCTTAGTAAAACTTTTTCGTTCAGTTTGTAATATTTTCCTTCGCTGAAAGCTTCTTCATCTGTCAATAACTTATAATTGACTTCTTCTTCGTACTGCTTTAACACAAAAAGCATCGTATCTGTCAGGAATGACAACTGCTGCATTTCGCTGTTGCTGTACGAAGATTTTGTATAATCATTGATCTGATTCGGCTTGATTCCGAATGCAGCTGCAATCTGAAGTGCTGAATATTTCTTTAATTCGATGAACTGGCTGTCCGAAAGTTTAATATCCAGCGGCGTCAGTTTCATCCCAAGTGGAACCGGAATGATTTTTCCGGCATTTTTTGCACCTGATCCGAATTCTTCAAATGCCTGCACCAGTTTTTCTTTCAAATCTTTGTTCAGATCTCCTGTGTATTCCAGCGTTGCTTTCCCAGTCAGTCCGCTTTCATATAAACTGTTCAGATAGTCCTGTGATGCCGCTGCGCCCTCCACAGTTGTCTTCAATATTGCCTGCACAGGAAGCCCCGTAATACCATCCAAGCTGTGTGATGTCTTGAAATGCAGGACTTCATCTGTCCCGAACACATATTGCTGCCCGCTGTATTTATCGTTGTAGACGTACCAGATCTTTCCCCTTCCTCCGAAGTATCCTTCATCATCCACTACGATCTGCACGCAGTTCGACGGCATGATCCACAAGTCCATGACTTTGTATTCTCCGCCGTATTTTTTTCTTTTGAACTTCGACCTGACATATACATACGCATTTCCGAAGTGGTTTCGGTTCATCTCCACAGCATTCCAGAAAGCTGTGGGCGTCATAAATGGATTCGGTCTGTTTTTCAGCAGTTTCGCAACATCCGACAGTTCTGGTTCAATGATCCCTTTGTCTGTTTTTTGATAATATTTCCACGGTATTTTTGCCAGCGTTTCAGACATCATTTTCAAGCATGTGAAGTACGTTACTTCCGCCATCACATCCTTGTTTTTTCTTTTCACACCAAGCCATTCAAGAAATGATTCTTCCTTCATCGCTGGCGATGTTTCCACGGTGAAGTTCATTTTTTTCGCAATCCATCCTTTGAACTTCTGCCATACATTCAACCTGCATCACCCCCTCGCCTGTTTTTTCTTGCTTGCTTCATATAGTTTCAGCCATTCTTCGACCGATTCTGCTGTATTCTGTTTCACTTCACCTTTCATTGCAGCTGTCCATGCGTCAATAATCGCATCTATCACGTCGATTCGTTCTGTCTGATACTCTTTGTCGATCTTGATTTCTCCGAAACTGTTGGAAGTTGTCTTTGCATTCGCGATCGACCATTTGATCATCGCGTTTCCATCGTGTTCCACATTTCCGGATTCAATTTCAAGTTTGAAATCAACCGTTGCATCATTCAGTGCCTTTGCTGACTGTGTTACAGCCACGCTGTCGAATCCCAATGCTTCCAGATCAGTCAGGAAAGCTGACGCATTATGCGGATCGTAAAGAATAAATTGCACATCCAGTTCATAATCGGTGATGATTTTTTCCAAGTAGGTTAAAATATACCGATAGTCAGTTTTTACCCCGCCCATCGTTTCTGTTACCGTCACAAGTCCGTCGCGGATCCATAAGTCATATTCCGTCCGGTCTGTTTTGATATGTTCTTCAACCCTTCTTTTCGGTATGAAACTGTGTGCATGAACAAAATATTTTCTGACATCATCTTTCAAGAACGGAAAAACGATCGCCAGTGATGTCAAATCTCCACCAGCAGAAAGATCCAGTCCCACATAGCACTTCTGTCCCCGAAAATCTTCTAGTGTCTTCTTTGTTGCGCCATTTTGCCACAATTCCATGTCTTTCAAATAGACATCATTCGTCCATTGAATCCACATGTTCAGCTGCTTCACAATGAAATCGCGCAAACTGGATCCGCCCATTTCTTTCGCTGTTTCAGCAATCGGAACCATGTTTTCAAGTGCTTCCGGATCATATTGCAGGATCGGATTCGCCTTGATCCAGTTCTTCGGCGTCCACATGTCGTCTGTTTCATCCATTTGTGCGATGTATATGAACTGCGAATCATTGTGTGCAATGTCTTTCAGTACCTTCACGCAATATTCATACAATGCATAGCATGGTGACTTCAGATCGAATCCTGCTGTCGTGATCACGCTGATCAGCGCAGATTTCATCTTCTTGATTCCGCCTTCCAGAAGTTTGTACATCTGGTCGTTTTTGTGTGCATGATATTCATCAACAATTCCAAGATACGGGCGGAATCCGTCGATTGACTTCGTATCTCCTGAAAGTGCCTTTATTTTGCTATGTGTCAGTAAACAATCTATTGTGCTGTTGTGTTCGTGTATGTTGAAGCATTCATCCAGATCAGGATCTGACCGGATAAACTTCACAATTTCATTGAATACAATCAGCGACTGATCTTTTTTCGTTGCTGTGCAGTATATCTGACCGTATTTGTACTTTTCAAAATTTCCGTAATATGCAGCCAGAATTCCATTCAGAAAAGATTTACCGTTCTGTCTTCCAAGTTGCACATATGATGTTCGGAACCTTCTGTGTCCGCCTGTTTTTGTCCGCCATCCGTTCAGATTTCCAAGAATAAAACACTGGAATGCGTAACATTCGACCTGTTCTTCCTCTTCACCTTCTGCGATGGTTAATGTTTCAGCGAATTCAATGATTCTTTCCGCCTGCTCCACATCAAAATAATATTTATATGGCGCAGCCTTTGACTTTTCGATGTCATCCAGATGACGCTTGCAGGCAAGTTTTACCAGATCCCCGGCAATTATTTTTCCCGCAAGGACATCCGCAGCGTACTGTGTTGTTCTGTCCTGCATCGCATCATCACGCAAACTTGTCTTTAAATTTGTTTGTCTTCGGTGCTTCCGGTGCTTTTGGAATAATCAGACGGCATCTTGACGATACTGTCAGTCCAAAATCTGCTGCACCCTGTCGGCACTGTTTGAAATACCTGTCCTGAATGATCGCCAGACGTTCCACCTGACTGTTCACAACCTCATGTTCTGCCATGATCGGATTGCCTTCTGCATCTTTTTCCCCTGTGTCGTATGCCACAGTTACCATCAGTGGCTGCTTTGCAATCGTTTCTGTCACTTCTCTGTATTTCTCCTGCGCGATCACTAACCGCGCCAGTGCTTCCACGTCCAAGTTTGAAATCAGGTCGATCGCCCGCAGTTCTTTCACTGTTTTTCTGAATGCCTTTTTCTGCGTAGCTGTCAGGTATGACGGCGGCGTCACTCTGTCCGACGGTGCTTTCACTTCCGTCCGTTCTCTTTCTGCGATCTCTGCCTTTGTCAGATGTTTCTTTC
>UMKC01042136.1_pt1 | contig 18970 bp, 14 predicted proteins | sample 1966201 | NCBI WGS metagenome assembly UMKC01 (sample SAMEA4836166, study PRJEB28245) | human gut metagenome | biome: gut microbiome; material: fecal sample | place: Denmark | collected 2008 | reverse complement strand
GTACCATATACAAAATTTCTTACTCCTATGGTACAACCTTGCCACATAACATACGAGAACTCGATTCTATGGGGTAGTAACCTATTAGTTTGAATGAGATGAATCTTAGAATCTACCCCATAGCATACTTGAGCTTGATTTTATGGGGCAATTTCCATTAACTTCAATAATGATAAAACTTGAAATTTGCCCCATAATATGCACAACATTAATTCTATGAGGTAATTCCTGTTAGATTCAATAAGAATGAAACTTGAAATCTGCCCCATAAAATGCGAAACATTAATTCCATGAGGTAGTTTCTATTAGTTTCAGTAAGGATTAGACTTGAAATTTGCCCCATAACACACTTAACATTAATTCCATGGGGTAGTTTCTGTTAGTTTCAATAAGGATTAAGTTTGAAATCTACCACATAACATACGTAAATTTGATTCTATGTGGTATTTATCTATTTGAATTTTGTAATTTCAATTTTTTCGATATATAATAAAAACAACTCACATATGATTTTGATATATTTCGGAATATTTTATATAAGCAAACAATAGGCAGGATTTCGCAATTTTGCGAGCATAGTGTAAAGCGTAAAAACTACTGTCTGAGCGTAGCGAGTTTAGTTTTTCGCTTTACAATAGACGGCGGAGCAAAATAAGAAATACAACGTGTTTGCGCTATAAAATATTCCAAAATACACCCAAAAATTATATCTAGTTGTTACTTTATACAAAGGAGATTAAATGATTGAAAAGAATTGATTTTGATAATGGCAATGTTGCCAGCAATATTCTTAATGCTGCCATTCCTATGTTGGTGGCTCAGATTTTAAGTCTTTTATATAATATTGTTGATAGAATTTATATTGCCCGTATTCCTGATGTTGGTACCGCAGCTCTTGGTGCGGTGGGACTTTGTTTTCCTATTATAACTATTGTAACTGCCTGCAGTAATTTGTTTGGAAGTGGCGGTGCTCCTCTTTTTTCCATTAGTCGTGGTATGGGTGACTCTAAGAAGGCTAACCGTATTATGAATACTTCTTTTTCTATGGTTTGCGCGGGAGCTGTTGTTTTGACTATTTTGGGGATTGTTTTTGCAAAGCCTATTCTTGTTTTGTTTGGGGCATCTGACAATGCATTGAGTTATGCTTATCCATATATGACTATTTTTATGCTGGGCACTCTTCCTTCCATGATTTCTACAGGAATGAATCCTTTTATTAATGCACAGGGCTATGCCACAACAGGCATGCTTTCTGTTGCAATTGGTGCCATTGCCAATTTTATTTTAGACCCTATTTTTATTTTTGTTTTGGGACTTGGTATTAGTGGAGCTGCTATTGCTACCGTTATTTCGCAAATTATGTCTGCTTCTTTTGTTATTTTCTTTCTAAGATGTAAATCTGAGTTAAAAATAAGACTTTTGCACTTAAATGAAATAGCAGGTTGTGTTGAGTACGCTAAGAATATTGTTAGTCTTGGAACTGCCGGTTTTATTATGCAGGTTACTAATAGTCTTGTTTCTATCTGCTGCAATAATGTTCTTTCTGTTACAGGTGGGGATGTTTATATTTCGGTTATGACTATTGTTTCAAGCGTTAGACAGATGGTTGAAACTCCTATTTATGCAATTAACGAAGGGTCATCTCCTATCTTAAGTTATAATTATGGAGCTAATCGCCCCGGTCGTGTAAGAAAGGCTGGAGTTGTAATGGGCTGTCTGATTCTTGGATATACTGCGATTATGTGGACTTTGATTATTGTTGCACCACATTTTCTCATTCAGATTTTCAGTTCTGACAGCGCTCTTATAGCTGATGCTGTTCCTGCGCTGAAACTTTATTTTGCAGCTTTTATTTTTATGGATTTGCAGTATATTGGTCAGACATTTTTCAAATCACTTAACAAGAAGAAACATGCTATTTTCTTCTCTTTGCTTAGAAAAGTTGTTATTGTTGTTCCTTTAACTTACATATTCCCATATTTGTTTAATATGGGCTCTAATGGAGTTTTTCTTGCAGAACCTATTTCTAATGTAATCGGTGGAAGTATGTGCTTTATTACAATGCTATGCACAATATTACCGGAATTAAAAAGAATGGAAAATAAATAAAAATACCCCTTATACCGGCTAAGGTTTTGATTTGTATAATCTCTGCCTTTCCGTTATATGGGGTATTTTTTCTATTATTTTTTAAAGAATTTCTTTATTTTATCTTCTGCTGTTTCATGTTTGTCTTCACCAAATTCATTTAAAGTGTTACCTGAAACTGCATCAAATTTTTTGATTAATTCCTTCTGTTCTGATGTAAGTTTTGTAGGTACTTTTACAACAAGTGTTGAGTACTGGTCTCCTCTCATTGAGTTGTTACGTACGTGGCATACACCTTTGCCTTTTAATCTGATTCTTGTTCCTGTCTGTGTTCCCGGTTTTATGTTAAATTTAACATCTCCATCAATTGTTTTTACTCTGATGTCGCCACCTAAAGCAGCCTGAGCAAATGAAATTGATGTAGTTGTATATATATCCATTCCGTGACGTTCAAATTCATTACTTGGTCTTACTCTAATATCAACTAATAAGTCACCTCTTGGACCTCCATTACGTCCCGGCTCACCCTGTCCTGTAATTCTAATACTCTGTCTGTCATCAATACCTGCAGGAATATCAACAGAAACTTTCTTCTTCTTTGAAATATATCCTACGCCATAGCAGTCAGGACATTTCTCTTTAATTACTTTACCTGTACCATTACAATCAGGACAAGTTGTTACTGACTGCATTGTTCCGAAAAGTGTCTGCTGCTGGCTAACGTACTGTCCACGTCCACCACATTTTGAACATTTTTCAGGAGATGTTCCAGGTTTTGCACCTGTACCATTACATTTACTACATGTTTCCTTAAAGTTGATTGTAACTTCTTTCTTGCAGCCGAAAACTGCTTCATTAAAGTTGATTGTTATACCAACTCTAACATCTGCACCACGCATTGGACCATTGTTGGCTCTTGAGCTTCTTCTGCTTCCGCCACCAAATATGTCACCAAATATATCTCCAAATCCACCAAATATATCGCTAAAATCTGCTCCGTTAAAGTCAAATCCACCTGCTCCGCCTGAGCCGTCAAAAGCTGCGTGACCGAACTGGTCATACTGCTTTCTCTTACTGTCATCACTTAAAACTGCGTATGCCTCTGATGCTTCCTTAAACTTTGAAGCTGCTTCTTCATCTCCCGGGTTTGCATCCGGATGATATTTTTTGGCTAATTTTCTATATGCTTTTTTAATTGTGGCACTGTCTGCGTTTTTGTCTACACCCAGTACCTCATAGTAATCTCTTTTATCTGCCATAGCCTGCCTCCTAAACAACTAAGACTTACTTGCGTGTGAAAACCCGTCCGGGATAACTCGGGCGGGATTTTCACATGCATGTTGCATCATTTATTATACTTCTGTAAATTCACCATCTACAACATCATCATTTGCATTTCCGGCACCCTGAGCACCCATGTCTGGACCTGCACCCTGAGCTCCTGCTCCCTGTGTCTGTTCATACATCTTAGCAAATAATTTCTGTGCACTGTTCATTAATTTTTCTTTTCCAGCCTTAAGTTCTTCAATCTGAGCATCTGTAACTTCTTCGCCAATTCCTGCGATTGTAGCCTTTAATGCATCAAGGTCTGCCTGAACTTCCTGCTTGTCGTTAGGATCAAGCTTGTCGCCTGCTTCATTCATAGCCTGTTCTGTCTGTGATACCATAGCATCAGCTTCGTTCTTAGCATCGATTCCTTCTTTACGTTTCTTATCCTGTGCTTCGTATTCAGCTGCTTCTTTTACTGCCTTATCGATATCTTCATCTGACATATTTGAACCTGCTGTAATTGTAATGTGCTGTTCTTTTCCTGTTCCTAAATCCTTAGCTGAAACATTAACGATACCGTTTGCATCAATATCAAATGTTACTTCAATCTGTGGAACACCTCTTCTTGCTGGAGGGATACCATCTAATCTAAACTGTCCAAGGCTCTTGTTGTCTCTAGCAAACTGTCTTTCACCCTGTACTACGTTAATATCTACTGCTGTCTGGTTATCTGCAGCTGTTGAGAAGATCTGACTCTTCTTTGTAGGAATAGTTGTATTTCTTTCAATAAGTCTTGTAGCAATACCACCCATTGTTTCAATTGATAATGAAAGTGGAGTTACATCAAGAAGAAGGATTTCGCCGGCACCTGCATCACCTGCTAATTTACCACCCTGGATAGAAGCACCAAGTGCTACACATTCATCAGGATTCATCTTCTTTGATGGTTCATGACCTGTTAACTGTTTTACTTTATCCTGTACAGCAGGGATACGTGTTGAACCACCTACTAATAATACCTTGCTTAATTCTGCTGCTGTAATTCCTGCATCCTTTAATGCATTCTGTACAGGAACTGCTGTTCTTTCAACAAGGTCTCTTGTTAATTCATCGAATTTAGCCTTTGTAAGTGTCATATTAAGATGCTGTGGTCCCTGTTCATTTGCTGTAATGAAAGGAATGCTGATTTCGACCTGAGTTGCTGATGAAAGTTTCTTCTTAGCATCTTCTGCTTCAGCTTTAACTCTTTCCATAGCCATCTTATCGTTTGAAAGGTCGATACCTGTCTTGCCCTTAAAGTCTGCTACCATATAGTCCATAATCTTCTTATCAAAGTCATCACCACCAAGTCTGTTATCACCTGATGTTGCAAGTACTTCGATAACGCCATCACCGATTTCGATAACAGATACATCAAATGTACCACCACCTAAATCGTATACCATAATCTTCTGTTCGTTTTCATTATCAAGACCATAAGCTAAAGCTGCTGCTGTTGGCTCGTTGATAATTCTCTTTACATCAAGACCTGCAATCTTACCTGCATCTTTTGTTGCCTGTCTCTGTGCATCGTTAAAGTAAGCTGGTACAGTAATAACTGCTTCTGTTACTTTTTCACCAAGATAAGCTTCTGCATCAGCTTTTAATTTCTGAAGAATCATAGCTGAAATAGCCTGTGGTGTATAACCCTTACCATCAATTGTTACTTTATAATCTGTACCCATATGTCTTTTAATTGATGAAACTGTACCTTCAGCATTTGTTACAGCCTGACGTTTAGCGTTATCACCAACTAATCTCTGACCATCTTTCTTAAATGCTACTACTGATGGAGTTGTTCTGAATCCTTCAGCGTTTGCTATTACTGTAGGTTCTCCACCTTCCATTACTGCTACACATGAATTTGTTGTTCCTAAATCAATACCAATAATCTTTCCCATGATTGTTTCCTCCTATATAATCTAAAAACTTGTTAATATCTTTATTTGAAATGGTATGTTGTTAATTAGTTAGCAACCTTTACCATACTGTGACGGACAACTGAATCTCTGTATTTGTATCCTTTCTGTAATTCCTGGGATACCATATTTTCTCCAAGTTCCTCGTTGTCCTCATGCATTACTGCATTGTGAAGTTCAGGATCAAATTCCTTTCCTTCAGCTTCGATAACTGTAACTCCCATATCTTCAAGAGCTGCTGTCATCTGTTTATAGATAAGATTCATTCCCTGACCTACAGGTGAATCCAAATCCTCTTCACTAAGAGCTGCAACGCCTCTTTCAAAGTTATCAACAACCGGTAAAATTTTTTCTATGATTGCCTTAGCTCCTACTTCATACATTGCTGTTTTTTCCTTTTCGCTTCTGTTTCTGTAATTCTGAAACTCTGCAAAAAGTCTTTGATATTTATCATTTAATTCTTCAATCTGCTGATCCTTTTTGTCTTTCTTATCTTTCTTTTTGAAAAACTTCTTTTTAGTATCTTCAGATTCTTCAGAAGTTTCTGTATCTTCAGCTTCCTGTTCATTAGCTTCTTCTACAGTTTCTTCTGTCTTAATATTTTCAGCCTTTGTGTTTTCAGCTTCATTATCTTTAACTTCATTACTAGTTTCTTCGGTAATGTTTTCATCCAAAGTTTCTTTTTCTTTTTCCATTGGACTTTCCTTTCTTTCTTATTCTATTGTCTAACTAAGCTTTGCTATGAATGTTCATCCTTAAATGTATCACTTAGTTGTTCTTTCACATTTCTTAAAGCATCTACTACTTTCTCGTAGTCCATTCTCTTCGGTCCGATGATTCCTATTGTTCCCTTGAAACCATCTTCCAATTCGTATGTTGCAGTTACAACACTGCAATCTTTCATGGACTGTACAGGACTTTCACTTCCAATGTAGACCTGAATACCTGTTTCCTCATCTCCTTCATTAATTAATTCGGTAAGCTGAGACTTTTCTTCTAATGTAGTAAGTAACTGGCTTGCTCTTTCTTTATCACTTAATTCAGGATATTTGAAAATGTTGGTTGCACCTGAAGTATAAATCTTCATCTGCTCCTCTGTTGCAATTGCTTCCGTTATTGCTTTCAAAACCTCGCTTACAACTGATTCAAACTCTCCTGCCTGTGATGCCAGTGTAGTCATAACTCCTAAATTAATTTCTTCAATTGATAATCCTGCAAGGACTGTATTAAGAGCTACATTTAATCTGACTACTATTTCCTGGTTAACATCCTTGCTGACTTTGACAATTTTGTTAACCACATGGTTCTTATCTGAAACTACCGTACAAAGAAGACTCTTTTCTTCCAAAACTGAAAGCTGTACGAACTTAATTCTGTTAGTCTGTGCTTTCGGTGTGGAAACCATTGTGGCGTAATTAGTATTAGTTGCTAACATCTTCGCCATATTCTGTAATAAGGTTTCAACCTTATCAACTTTCTGAATAAGTAAATCTTCCTTTTCAGTAACTTTCTTCTCTCTCTCATCAAGCTCTGCCATCCTGTCTTTAAGAATATTGTCTACATAAAATCTGTAACCTTTATCAGTTGGAATTCTTCCTGCCGATGTATGTGGCTGAACTATGTAACCTAACTCTTCAAGGTCTGACATTTCATTTCTAATTGTTGCTGAGCTTAAATTTAAATCTGTATATTTGGAAATGGTTCTGGAACCCACTGGTTCGCCTGTCTCAAGATAGTTCCTAATAACAGCGTCTAATATTTTTTCTTTTCTCTCATTAAGTTCCATGGCATCTCCTTTCTTTTTCTGTTAGCACTCGTTTAATTTGAGTGCTAATATTTTATCTGTGTTAAAGTTACCACTCCTCAACCGCTTTGTCAACATTTTTCTAAAAAAAGTTTTGTAAATAATTTGTGAACTTTCTTTGTACGCGATTGCATTGTCCAAAGGTCTTTTCTCACCTTTGCTTGCACAATGATGGGAAAATGACCTTGGGACACGCCCGGATATGAACATAAAGGTGAAGCGTAAGCTTCGCGATATGCAAATATCAGGGAGGATTGCGGGAGTGCGTAACACGTAACAATCCGTGCAATCAATTGGTGCGGATTTCTAATCTGTATAAGAAAAAGAACTGTTACTCCGGCACTTGAACTCTGCCAACTTAACAGTTCTTTTCATTGTGGTTATTATATTTTTATTATAGCTTTCATCGTCATTGCTATTCCAACATTTATTAACTAATTCTTTGCTTTTTCTACTGCTATAAATCCAAATGTTTCAGGTCCAACATGAGTTCCTATTGTAGGTCCTATCTGATAACATTCCTTAAACTTAATTCCTTTTTCTTCAACTTTCTTTACAAAGTTATCAAGATTCTCCGTTCCGTCTGAATAAATTCCATAAATTGGAAATCTTTCATCTAAGTCCATTCCTTCTATATAACTAACAAGTCCTGCAATGGCTTTCTTTCTGCCGATAAACTTGCCTTTTACAATTAACGTTCCTTCCGGAATTGAAATAACCGGCTTAAGCTTTGCAAAATTACCAAAACCTGCTTGCATCTTTGTAAGTCGTCCACCTTTGTATAAATTTTCAAGATTGTCAATTGCAAGGTTAATTGATATTCTTGATTTTAATTCTTCCAATGCCTCTACAATTTCATCTACAGTTTTTCCATCATCTCTTAACTGCATTCCGTAATCTACCATTATCTTTATAGCATATACTGCTGTTTTTGAATCTATAAGATGGATTCCGTCATATTCAGCCATATCTTTTGCAATATTGGCACTCTGATACGTTCCACTTATTCCACCTGAAAGCATAACACCTATTATCTGGTCTCCATTAGCCTTAGCCTCTTCGAAAACATCAAGAAATGCCTGTGGTGATGGCTGAGCTGTCTTGGGAAAAATATCTTCCTCCCTCATTCTCTTATAGAATTCACTTCTGCTTATTTCAATTCCATCTTTATATGTATCATTATCAAAAGTAATCGACAAAGGAACAAATGCAATTCCTTTTTCTTTTGCTTCATTTACATCATAGTCTGAACCTGAATCTACCATAAATTTAATCATTATATTTTACCTCTTCACCTTTAAGTGTTTTTATTGTACTTGCTTGTATCGTATACGTCAATAGGCTATTGAATTCTTTTCAAATCCGTAGCATAATAGTATTTCAGCACAAAATAAAAATCAATATATTTTGTACTAATTATAAAGGAGAGTTAACAATATGAATGAATCTGTTTTATCATTTAAAGATAAATATTTTGGCGATAAAAATTTTTACAAAATGACCCTTACAATTGCCATCCCCATTATTATCCAGAATCTTCTTACTAATCTGGTTAGTATGGCTGACAATATTATGGTAGGACAGCTTGGAACTAATCAGATGTCAGGTGTTGCAATTATAAATCAGTTGTTTTTTGTTTTTAATCTTTTAGTATTTGGAGGAATGTCCGGAGCAGGACTTTTTTCAGCCCAGTATTTTGGACAAAAGAATCACAATGGTGTTCGTGATGTTTTTAGAATGAAGATTCTTATTGGCATTACAATTATTGCTATTTCTCTTTCTGTTATGATTTTTCTTCATGAACCGCTAATTAATATGTTTCTTCATGAAGGAAGCAGTTCAGGAAATATTCAGGAAACATTCAATTATGCAAAAAACTATCTTTACATAATGGTTATTGGAATTGCACCTTTTGTTATTTCTAACTGCTACAGCACTACTCTTAAAGAATCCGGACAGACTGTTGTCCCTATGAAAGCCGGAGTTTTGGCTGTAGTATTTGATATAGTTCTCAATTACATATTTATTTTTGGAAAATTAGGATTTCCTGCCATGGGCGTTGTTGGTGCAGCCATCGCCACTGTTATTTCACGTTTTGTTGAATGTGGCTATCTTGTAATTTATACTCATAGACATTCAAATGATTATCCTTTTATTAAACATTGCTACAGAACTCTTAAGGTTCCGGGGTCTCTTGTTAAGAAAATAATTGTAACCGGTGCCCCTCTCATGCTTAACGAATTTTTATGGGCAGGTGGTCTTACATTGCAAACACAGGCTTTGTCCACTAAAGGTCTTGCCACTGTAGGAGGCCTAAATATTTGCAATACAATTGGAAATATTTCTAATTGTATTTTTGTTACAATGGGAACAACTATTGCTATTGTTGTAGGACAACTACTAGGTGCCGGAAAACTGAAAGAGGCCAAAGTGACTGCTACACGAATGGCTGCTTTTTCACTTTTAATATCATTTGGCATGATTATAATTCTTGGCCTACTTGGGCTTGTATTTCCACATTTCTATAATACAACTGACGAAATACGCGAACTTGCCACAAAATTTATATGGGCTGTAGCTGCTGCAACACCATTTATATCGCTGTCAAATTCTGAATATTTCATTTTGAGAAGTGGTGGAAAAACTATAATTACATTTCTATTCGACAGTTGTTTTGTCTGCCTTGTAAATGTACCTGTTGCAATATGTCTTACAAAATTTACTGCCATACACATTGTTGGAATATTCTTCCTTGTAAATATGCTTGAAGGTGTTAAGGCATTAATAGGATTTATAATGGTGAAAAAAGATATTTGGCTTAACACAATTGTTGACTAAAAATAATTAAGAAAAAAGAACAACCGATTCATTTTTTGAAATCAGTTGTTCTTTTTTATATTATTGAAATGTAAAACATCAAACTGTTAATTACTTGAATTGTCACCTGCCTGGTGCTACCACAATTTAGTATCTTTTTTAAAACAAAAATTCTGACATTACATAATTGCTTAAATCTATACCAAACTCTGTAAGCTTAACGTAACCATTGTCATTTATAAGAAATCTTTTATCTTCCATTCTTTTCTGAACTTTTCCGTAGACTTCCATATAAGTCTTCCCAAAATACTGTTCAAACTTTTCCATGCTTACACCTTCCATCATTCGAAGCCCTAAAAACATAAATTCTTCCATTCTGTCCCGTTCAGTAAGCTGCTGTAGATTTTTTACTATACTGTTTAGAATATTAACCTGATTTTCAACTTCACTGGAATTTCCCACATTATTTATTGAATTCTCTTTGATATTGTTAGTTAATACTTCAATATATTTATTTATATCTGAAATATTATTATAACGATTCTCTTTATACAAAGATGCCGCACCAATACCAAAACCTAAATATTCTTTTCGCTGCCAATAACCTATGTTGTGCTTACATTCTTTCCCCGGTTTGCTATAATTAGATATTTCGTATTTTCTATATCCATTAGAACGCAAAATATTATTTGTAAGATAATACATCTTTCTTTCACTTTCTTCATCGGGAAGAATATTTATACCTTTTATCTGAGCTTTTTTTACTCTGTCATACATTAATGTATTTTCTTCAACTATAAGACTATAAGCTGAAATATGCTCCGGCTCTAAGCGGACAACTTTGTTAAGGGTCTCCTCGTAACTTTTTAAAGTCTGTCCCGGCAAAGCGCTCATTAAGTCCACATTAATATTGTCAAAGCCACATTTTCTTGCCAAATTATAGCTTTCAAGAAATCCTGCGTAATTATGGATTCTTCCAATGGACTTTAGTTCTTCGTCATTGGCACTTTGGAGGCCAAAACTTATACGGTTAATTCCACTTTTCTTATATTCCCAAAGCTTGCTTTCCGTAATAGTTCCCGGATTGCACTCTATTGTAATCTCAGGATTTTCAGACATATTACAATTATCTCTTAAAACTGACATGATTTTTGAAATCTGATTTTCTTCTAAAAGTGAAGGTGTGCCTCCACCAATAAAAACAGTGTCCACAACATATTCTGACATTTTATTCTTATTTAGCTTTATTTCATTAATTAATGCCTCAACATATTTCTCTTTAGTTTCCAAATCTGCCGGTGCTGACAGAAAATCGCAGTAATCACATTTTTTTACGCAAAAAGGTATGTGAATATAAATTTCAAGTCCATTCATTATTTCTACTCCAAAACTTATTCATCATCAAGTTTTAATACTGCCATAAATGCTGACTGTGGAATTTCCACATTACCAACCTGGCGCATACGTTTCTTTCCTTCCTTCTGTTTTTCAAGAAGTTTTCTCTTTCGTGAAATGTCACCGCCGTAACATTTTGCCAAAACGTCCTTACGCATAGCCTTAACTGTCTCTCTTGCAATAACCTTACTGCCAACTGCCGCCTGAATTGGAACTTCAAATAACTGTCTTGGAATTTCAGTTTTTAATTTTTCACACATCTTACGACCGCGTTCGTAAGCTGACGCTTCAGGAACGATAAATGACAATGCATCCACTTCCTCTTTGTTAATCAAAATATCAAGCTTAACAAGCTTAGCCTGTTCGTAGCCCTTTAATTCATAATCAAAAGATGCATAACCTCTTGAACGTGATTTTAAGGCATCAAAGAAATCGTAAATTATTTCATTTAATGGAATATCATATTTAAGTAATGCTCTTGAACCTTCAACATATTCCATACTGATATATCGTCCTCGTCTCTGCTGACAAAGCTCCATAATTGCACCGATAAACTCTGTTGTTACCATAATTTCCGCACTTACAATAGGTTCTTCCATATGTTCAATCTCACTTGGATCCGGAAGGTTTGTTGGGTTTGTAAGGTCAATTACTTCGCCATTTTCTTTATATATTTTGTAAATAACACTTGGCGCTGTTGTTACAAGGTCAAGGTTGTACTCTCTCTCAAGTCTTTCCTGAATAATTTCCAAATGTAGAAGTCCTAAGAATCCACATCTGAAACCAAAACCTAAAGCAATAGATGTTTCAGGCTCAAACTTTAATGCTGCATCGTTAAGCTGTAACTTCTCCAACGCATCTCTTAAGTCAGGATATTTTGCTCCATCTGCAGGATAAAGTCCACAGTAAACCATAGGATTAACTTCCTTATATCCGGGAAGTGGTGCGTCTGCCGGATTATCTGCATCAGTTACTGTGTCACCTACTTTTGTGTCAGACACATTTTTTATACTTGCAGTAATATATCCAACCATACCTGCAGGAAGTTCATCACATGGAATAAACTGACCTGCACCAAAATAACCAACTTCAACAACATTGGCTGTTGCCCCTGTTGCCATCATTTTAATATTCATACCCGGCTTAACTGTTCCTTCTTTAATTCTACAGAAAATAATAACGCCCTTGTATGCATCATATAAACTATCAAAAATTAAAGCCTGAAGTGGTGCATTAGCATCTCCTTCCGGTGCCGGAATTTTTTCAACGATTGCCTCTAAAACATCTTCACAATTAAGACCAGTCTTGGCTGAAATAAGTGGTGCGTCATGGGCTTCAAGACCAATAACGTCCTCTATTTCTGCCTTAACTCTGTCAGGATCTGCTGAAGGCAAATCAATCTTATTAATAACAGGGAATACTTCCAGGTCATGGTCAAGTGCCAAATATACATTGGCCAAAGTCTGTGCCTCAACTCCCTGTGCCGCATCAACTACAAGCACTGCCCCATCACAGGCTGCAAGGCTTCTTGAAACTTCATAGTTAAAGTCAACGTGTCCAGGTGTATCAATAAGGTTAAAAATATACTCTTCTCCATCTTTAGCCTTGTAAATAGTTCTAACGGCCTGAGACTTAATAGTAATACCTCTTTCTCTTTCAAGTTCCATGTTATCAAGAACCTGAGCCTGCATCTCTCTATTAGTCAAAAGACCTGTCATTTCTATAATTCGGTCAGCCAATGTAGATTTACCGTGATCTATATGGGCTATAATACAAAAATTTCTAATTTTACTCTGATCAATATGTGACAATTTATTCGCTCCAATCTGTTTATATTTTGTCTGTATTATTCTATTTGCTTATATTTTTTAATATTTCTAACAATTAGTTTTCTAAAATTCATTCACATTTTAACATAAATAAATCATAGGTTCAAACATTTTAACTTTATCACTTTATTATTTTCATTTTATTTGATAAACTTAATACTATGTGCCATAATTTTATGTCACTTAAGTGACGGAATGGAGAAAATATGAACTATGCAGAAATAAAAACATTTGATGTGGCAAATGGTCCCGGTATCAGAGTTTCTCTTTTTGTAAGTGGCTGTAATCACAGATGTCCAGGATGTTTCAATGAACAGGCTTGGGATTTCAACTTTGGTCAGCCCTTTACACAGGAAACCATTGACTACATTATAGATACTTTGTCTTTTGGTGCTTATCAGGGAGTTACATTCCTAGGTGGTGAGCCAATGGAGCCTGTTAACCAGAAGGGGCTGCTTCCACTTGCCCGAAAGATAAAAGAAACATATCCCGAAAAAGATATCTGGTGTTTCACAGGATACGACTTTGAAAAAGATATAATTGGACACATGTACAACGAGTGTCCTGAAACTAAAGAACTTCTTTCCTATATAGATGTTCTTGTAGATGGTCCATTCATCGAAGCACAGAAGAACCTAAACCTGGTATTTCGTGGTTCCGAGAACCAGCGCTTAATTAGAATACCTGAAACATTAAAAACTGGGAATATTGTTTTATGGGAAAAAGAAATGTAATCTAAATGGTATCTTTTACCCATTGCAGGCAGAAATTTCTGCAAGCAATGGAGCAAGATACCATTTGGATTACATTACATTTACAATAAAAGGAGATTTGTTATGGCTGTTAATGTTAACGTAAAAAAATTAAAGGAGAATGCTACTATTCCTACTTATGGAACTGAGTATGCCGCAGGTGCTGATTTGTATGCCTGCATTGAAGAAGCTGTTACTATTGAAGCCGGTGAAACTAAGTTTATTGGTACTGGTATTGCAATGGAGATTCCTGAAGGTTACGCCGGTTTGATTTATGCTAGAAGTGGTCTTTCATGTAAGAGAGGTCTTGCTCCTGCTAATAAGGTTGGTGTTGTTGATGCTGATTACCGTGGAGAACTTACTGTTGCTCTTCATAATCACTCAAATAAGGCTGAGACTATTGAACCTAATGAAAGAATTGCACAGGTTGTTATTACACCATTTCTTTCAGCTAATTTTAATCAGGTTGATGAACTTTCTGATACAGTTCGTGGTGTTGGAGGATTTGGTTCTACAGGCAAATAACATTATTTTAAAAAGGCGCATTTCAATTCCATGCGCCTTTTTGCTTTATGCTTTAAATTTTTCATCTCAACCTTACGATATATTTTTCATACCCATAACGTTTTACTGTTGTAGTATAAGATTAAAATGTATCATTTTTGTAACAGCCGTGTTTACGTCATAATTTTTTATCTTAGTAATTTATTATCAATAATTCTTTATGGATTTTTATTATACTTTTTAATAAAAATCATTGTCAAATCCGTCTATTCCAACTTCTATGCTTTTTTTGCCAAGTTCTACTCTCCAAACAAGTCCACTTATTATTTCACACTGCCATATGTAATTCTCATCTTTGTCAACTATGTCAATTCCTTTAGTTTTTTTATCTTTGTCAGCTAATTCATTATAATAAATACCCTGTTCATATGGTTCTACATAAATTCCATTATAGTAGTCTGATAGCTGCTCTATTATTTCTTTTTGAAAAGTATCCAAATTAATAAGAGTTAACTTATTTTTCTCTGCGTTCTGCTTAGCGTAGCTAAGTATACTTTCCACATTGTCTCCTGTGATTTTTATTTCATATATTTTGTTGGTCGTATTGTCCAAATACACGGTTGCCATAATCTTTGGATTCTTGCTTAATGTTGCTGTTGCCTCTAAATATGGGAAAGAAGCACTTTCACCAACAATACTGTAACACTTTTGAATAACAATATTTTTAGGTACCAGTTTTATTGTTTTTTTATTGTTTATTAACTCTTTACAGCCAAAAAGCTCAAGCCAATAATTTATTTGCTTTTTTACATTTTTTCTAATTGTTTTCAATTCGTTCTCTGACGGATCAAACAATACTTCAACTTTCTTTTTTGCATATTCTTTATCAGTAATAATAGAGTTAAGGTCCTCTAACTTCTGGTCTATTGTTTTAGTCTTTGCCGTTGATGCCATTTCAAGGTTTACACTGCCTGTATCCTTATCACTATATTTAACCTGATTTAAGTAGCTTGTATCACTGTAATAATATAATAATTGAGGCAGAAAAACCGCCAAAGCCACAATTAGCAATACTGCCACAGGTAATATTCTTTTCTTCATTTAGTTCTGTCCTTCCTGAAAAACAATACTTATTATCGTACCTTTTCCTGGTTTACTTCTAACACTCCACTTAGCATTATGTATGCTTACAATCTTTTTGCAAAGGGACATTCCTATGCCTGCACCGCCCTCTTTTCTTGCTCTTGACTTATCAATCATATAAAATGCTTCAGTGATTTTTTTAATTTCACTTTTCTCCATTCCACAGCCATTGTCCTGAATGAAAACTGTGTATCCTTTTTCGGTTTTTATAGCCTTAAGGGCAATTATTCCCTGACCTGAAATGGCTTTTCTGCCATTATCGATAATATTCATAAACAGGGACTTAAGCAAATCCTCATTTCCAACAATCACAGCCGGTTCAACAGACATTTTAAACCTGATATTGTGTTCCCTAAGCATTTGTTCTACAGTTTTTTCAATGTCATTAAACATTTTCTCTGTACTAATTCTGTTAAATTCGATTTTCTGCTTATCAAGAGAAATCAAATCCATTAAAGTAAATGACAACTTCTCCAGTCTTTTTCCCTGCAAAAATATATAATTGGAATATTCTGAAATCTCTTCTTTTTCAAGGTCCATTGAACGCATCATATCAGAATAGCCTATAATTGAAGTCAAAGGAGTTTTCAATTCGTGAGCGAAAGCTGCCGTAAAATCTTCCTGTCGTCTTGCTGTATCTTCCAACTCTTCAATATTCTTCTCCAGCCTGTCTGCCATAATATTAAAGCTATTAACCAAGTCTCCAACTTCACCGTCAGTTTTTATCTTTGCTCTTGTGTCGTACTGACCTTTTGCCATTTGACTTACGGTATCAGACAACTTTTCAATTGGTCTTGTTATTTTTTTAGAAAAAACATATGCAAGAATGCAGGTAACAACAAGGGCAATTCCCAATATTACCCTATAATTTTTCATCATTTCATTTATGTCATTGTAAACTTCATTAATGCTGCTAACAATGCTTATGTAATATGTTCCGCTTTCAATTGTCATTTTTGACATTGTTTCCAAATAATAACTACCATTATTTTTAAAAATCAAGTATCCAAAATTATTGTCTTTTAAATCTTTGATTTTTATATTTTTTCCTATTTTGCTGTCAGTATATATTTCTTTTTCTTTCTGATTTACAATTGTAATTCCAATCTGGCTTTCGCCCATACTTCTTTTGACTGAATCAATTATTTTTTCTATGTCATTTTTTTGAATATATTCAGTATCCGATGACAACATTGAGGCTGAAGCTTCAAATGAATATACAAACATTTGATTCTCGTTTTGCTTTCTTGACAATTCTCTACTTAAAGAATTATCAAATGATAACTTTATGAATATTCCTCCAAATATAGAAAAAATAACCGTAACAATTATAATCAGCGAGAAAAACATTTTCCAAAAAAGTTTCATTTAACACCTTTTCCTGTTTGATTATTGTTGATTATATGGATTGCTTTGTGTTCCTATAATCACACTAACTTGTATCCAACTTTGTACACGGACTGTATCTTGTCTCCCCAGTCCAGTTTTCTTCTAAGTCTTTGAATATGTAAATCTATAGTTCTGCTGTCTCCAACATAGTCGTTGCCCCACACATTTTCATATATTACATCTCTGTAAAGGGCAATATTTTTGTTTCGTATAAGCAGAACCAAAAGTTCAAACTCTTTATGTGTAAGGTCCAAAGTCTTGCCTGCCTTCGTTACACTTCTTGACTGAAAATTAATTACCACATCATCTTCAACCAACTCGTCGTTTGTCTTCTTGTATCGTCTGAGAACACTTTCAACCCTTGCAAGCATTTCAACTACTTCAAAAGGCTTTGCAATATAGTCGTCTGCTCCTGCTCTAAGGCCCTTAACCTTATTATCTGTAGTTCCCATTGCAGTAATAAAAATAGACGGAATGTCCATTGACTTTGCATACTCCAAAAGTTCATAACCGTCTATTTCCGGTAGCATTATGTCGAAAAGACATAAATCAAAATGCTTACTGTCTAAAAGATTTGCCGCATCCTTTCCGTTATATGCGCATGTGCATAAATAACCTGCCTTTACAAGATTTATTTTTATTAAATTTGCAATCATTTCATCATCTTCTGCAACTAAAATTTCTATCATTAATTTTCTCCCAGTATACATATTAGTCCACATTGTATTTTACATTAAATTGTATCTTATTTGTAAACTATTCGCCAAGTACTTTTTTTATTAAAACAGCCAAAGGCTCTGCTGCATTTTTTGCCTCCTGATATGTATTGGTCTGTGCCCCAACCTCAATTAACATACACTGCTTACCAAGGGACAAATTATATTCATAAGCATTTACATAATTTCTTCTTGTAAAACCCGGATAATAGCATTCTGCGTTTACTTTCATTTGGAGTCCAAGGGCAAGATTTTCGAACCTGTATGGATTTTTCAAATAATCAATATCGCCACTTAGCTTAAATCTGGACATGCCATTAAAAAACATAATCTGGGCAGTTTTCTTTCCATTGATTTCCGTAACCAACCTTGTTCCGTCATTTACTCCGTCTCTGTGAATATCCAAAATCAAACTAATTGACGGATATTTCTTTAACTGCTTCTTTACCCCAGCCTTAGACTGGGTGTATGCCTCGTGTCTGTCCAACTTACCATTTACTATATCATATTTTGTTTTGTCGTGTATTACATTATAACCAAACTGCTCTCTTAAAATCTGTGCCAGCCTGTTTCCAACACCAATAATTGTTGTGTCCTCATCCTTTGTTGTGTTGGAAAAATCCTCCATTGAATGAGTATGATATATTAGTATTTGAGGTTTCTTATTGTTTCCCGTTATTTTAAATTCTTTATTTAAAGCCTGTTTAATTGGCATATCACTTTCTTTTATGGTTGTTGCATTTGTTACCGTATAGAATCTGTTAATTACTTCTTTAAAACTGCCAATATTTTTTTCCGTATAAAGTTTTCCCGATTTTTTAGGCATTGGAACTATAGCCTTATTTCTCTTCTTTTTATTGTTGTTCTTTTCATTATTTTTAACAGTTGTTTCCACAGGTTTAGCAGTAGTTTCCACTTCTTTTTTTGCAATCTGATTTTCGGCTTTCATATTTTCATACAAAATATTTATAACCTGGCTATATGCCGGATCACTTGTGTCATAAGTGTATTCGCTTTTTGCTATATAATCTGTTACAACCGTTGTAAGAATCCTCTTTTTTGCATCCTCTGCAATATCTTTGTGATTCTCCAAGTATATCATATATTGTGTCATTATATTTGAGTTTTCCAAAATCTCCTGAGCAAGCATATTTCCTGTTTCCATTAATTCTTTACTTGCGGCAACTTTTATTTTCTTATTAGTTATCATATTTACACAGGAAAAAGTTATATAAACACACAATGCAACAATAATCGCCTTTACAATTACACTAAACATATAATCAGGCGATTTAAATTTATACAG
>UMKC01046001.1_pt1 | contig 19979 bp, 16 predicted proteins | sample 1966201 | NCBI WGS metagenome assembly UMKC01 (sample SAMEA4836166, study PRJEB28245) | human gut metagenome | biome: gut microbiome; material: fecal sample | place: Denmark | collected 2008 | reverse complement strand
TTTCAAAGAGCTTTCTTTGAAAGGCGCTTTCTCTGTTATTCGGTGATCTCCTCGCAGACCGTCGGCGATGTGGACCTTGCTTCGGCCTCCGGCGCTGTTCTTAGTCCGCTCAAACCGCGGCGGCAGAGCACGCAGCCCGCCGCGCATACGGCGGCCATGACGGCAAGGAACTGCCACTTCTCCGCAAAACCGCCCAAAAACCCCAGCGGGTCGTTCATTGCGTTGAACGCGGCGTGCGCGGCGATCGTGGGCAGGATGCTCCCCGTGCGATAGCGAATATAGCCGAAAAGCAGGCCCATGAGAAACGCGTAGCCGATCTGCACCGGCGTTCCGTGGATGAATCCAAAGAGTACCGCTTGCAGTACAATTGCGATCCACACCGGCATGGCCCGTTCCAGCCGCGACTGGATGACGCCGCGGAACACGAGCTCCTCCGCAACCGGCGCGCCAGCCACCACGGCAAGCGCCGGGATCAGCCCCGTCTCTGTGCTCAGGCGCATGGCTTTTCCATATTCCTCCATCCAGCTTTCCGGCAGCAGGGCAAGCACCAGACTGACCAGCACATAGAGGCCGACCGCGCCGAAGGCGCAGAAGCCCACCGTCCAGCCCGAGCAGTGACGAAGGCCCGCCGCCTCGGATAGCGGCTTTTTCCGCAGCAGGAACCACAGCAGCAGTACCGCGGCGATGATCAGACACGATAGCAGCGTGAGCGCCGACAGGCTGTCAAGAAGCCGCTCCGCCACCGCCTGCGCCCCCTGTGCAAGGTCCGCTCCCCTATTGATTGCCGCATCGGCAGCGATACCGATCCCATAGACAAAGGGCAGCAAAACCTGCACCGCCACAAAAAAGAGCAGATACAAAGCGGATCTCCCCAGCGCAGCCAAAACGCCCTTTGCGGAATAGGAATGCTCGGTTTTCATATCTTCCCCCTCCTTGTCCGGTCCTAAAATTGCCGCAGCCTCCATTTTGTGTGCGGGCCACTTCAAGCAAGCCCGGCGCAGTGAATGCCAGCGCGTTTTATTCGTCTTTTAGTTGAAAATATTCATTTATCTCTATACTGTTTGTTTAATTATACTGTATTATCAGATGTTTGTAAACAGCATTTTGTGAAAAGCAATCTTTCGGCAACGGCCTGTATTTGTCCGGTCCATCATACAGTTTATGATACAGTGAACTTCTGCGTTCTTCTCACTTTTCGTCAGTTTTACTAAAAATATTTTAGCTTTTTCTGCTGGACAAGTGCGAAAGAACGTAGTATCCTATAAAAAATAAACGAGGAAGATGGATGATTCATCCGATAAACTGGTCAAACACAACAAAATAAGGAGGAAAACGCATGGCATACCGGGAAAGCTACGCAGGAAAGATCAACCGCAAGCTGAACAAGAAGCTCCACGTCGTCGAGGTGGCCTCGGGACGGCAGAAGGCCGACCTCGTGCTCAAGAACGCGACGTATGTGAACGTCTTCTGCAATGAGCTCAGCCATGGCGACATCGCCGCGGCCGAAGGGCTGATCGCAGGCATGGGCGAGCATTACGAGGGCGCGGTCGAGATCGACATGGGCGGCAAGCTCGTGCTGCCCGGCTTTGTCGACGCGCACATCCACTTAGAGAGCGCGCTCGTTTCCCCCAAGGAATTTGCCAACGCCGTCATTCCGCACGGCACCACGACCGTCATCACCGACCCGCACGAGATCGCCAATGTCATGGGCACCGACGGCATCGAGTATATGCTGCAGGCGACGGAAGATCTGCCCGTTGACGTGCGCTTCATGCTCCCCTCCTGCGTGCCCGCAACGCCGCTCGACGAATCCGGTGCGCTGCTCGATTACCGCGCGATCGACTCGTTCTACGAGCACAACCGCGTCGAGGGTCTGGCCGAAATGATGAACTATGTCGGCGTCGCGAACGCCGACGAGCAGGTGCTCGAAAAGATCGTCGCCGCGCAGGCGCACCACAAAAAAATCGACGGCCACGCCCCCGGCCTTTCGGGCAACGACCTGAACGCCTACATCGCCGCCGGCGTCTATTCCGACCACGAGTGCAGCACCGTGGAGGATGCCATCGCCAAGCTCGAGCGCGGACAGTACATCATGATCCGCGAGGGCACGGCCGCGCGCAACCTCGACGCGCTGCTCCCGCTGCTCACACCGCAGTATTACACCTACTGCATGTTCTGCACGGACGACAAGCACCCGAACGATCTTCTCGAAAAGGGCCACATCGACTACATCGTGCGTCGTGCCATCAAGTCGGGCGTCGACCCGATCATCGCCGTCAAATGCGCGAGCCACCACGCCGCGCGCTACTTCCTGCTCAACAACCGCGGCGCAATCGCACCAGGCTTTCTTGCGGACTTTGTCGTGATCGACAATTTCGACGACTTCAACATCCTTGAGGTCTACAAGAAGGGCAAGCTGATGTTCGACGGCAAGACCGTCACGCCGTTTGAAGCGCCCGAGATCGATCCGCACCTCGTCAAGCGCTCGCACGAGACGTTCCACGTTGCGCACCTTGAGGCCACGGACTTTATCGAGTCCCGCCCACGCGCGGTGCTCGGCATGGTGCCCGGCGAGATCGTCACGACCGATGCGGGCTACGCCGAAAAGATCAGCGTTGAGGACGACATCTTGAAAATTGCCGTCATCGAGCGCCACAAGAACACGCACCACATCGGCATCGGCTACATCAAGGGCTACGGCCTCAAGTCCGGCGCGGTGGCGACATCCATCTCGCACGACAGCCACAACATCATCGTCGTCGGCGCGAATGAGGAGGACATGGCTGCGGCGGTCAACCGCGTCGTCGAGCTCGGCGGCGGCATCGTCGTGATGGACGACGGCAAGGTGCTCGGCGAGCTCCAGCTCCAGATTGCAGGCATCATGAGCGAAGCGCCGCTTATCGAGGTCAACGAGGCACTCGAAAACGCCAAGGAGCAGGCCTTCAAGCTCGGCGTCTCGCGCGGGGTCGACCCGTTTATGACGCTTTCGTTCATGGCGCTGACCGTCATTCCAACGCTGCGCCTCACGACGCGCGGCGTGTTCGACGTCATCAATCAGCGCTACGTGTGATCTTACATTGTGAAAGGCTCCGGCGCAGTGCGCCGGAGCCTTTTTCGAAAAGTTTTGCTTGCAAATGCTCCCTGCATCGCATATAATAACTGTTGCACCTGCCGGTGTGATGGAATTGGTAGACGTAGCGGACTCAAAAGCCAGTAAGTCTGGCAGTATGAACTCTGGTAAAATCCTTGATTTTTCAAGGCTTCTCAGTTACAATAAAATATGGCTTTTATAGTGAGTTCTCTCCTTGTTCTCTCCTATGAGAATTTTGGGAGTTTCTCGATAAAATGTGCCGGTGTGATGGAATGGTAGACGTAGCGGATTCAAAATCCGCCGGTGGCGACACCGTGTGGGTTCGAGTCCCACCACCGGCACCATCCTCCGAAACGCTTGATCCCTCAGCATTTGAGGCATCAGGCGTTTCTTCTTTTCTCCCATGAAAAGCATCCATTTCACCCTGTTTTTTTGCAGTTCTCTCCGCAGTTCTCTCCATAATCCTCTTTCAAATGCTTGTGCTGATGCTTGGTTCAATGATAACAACATTGCTCATCTTCGATGCCGAAGTATTTTTCGACGATGTGTCCAGATGTGCGTAGATATTTGCGGTTGTGTTATAGCTGCTGTGTCCAAGCCACTCCTGTATATCCTTCATTGGTACGCCATTTTTCAGCAGCAGCGAAGCGCAGGTATGTCTCAAATCGTGAAAGCGAATATTGCGCAAGTGATTTTTCCTCAAGACGAGCTTGAAATGCTGTGTTACATAGTTCGGCTGATAGGGTACTCCCATATCGTTTACAAAGATATACTCGCTTTCTGTATAGCAATTTCCACACAGCTTTCGACAGCATTCCTGCCGTACTTTCATACGCAGCAAAAGGTCGCGGTATTGCGGAACCAATGGCATTGAGCGGCAGCTTGACTGATTTTTTGTACGATCCTTTTCGACTGTGATGGTCGTACCATCGCACATACACTGAACAACTGTATGGTCAATCGTAATCAGATTGTTTTCAAAGTCGATTGCCCTCCACCGGAGCCCCATGATCTCACTCCTTCGCAAGCCATAAAAAGCTGCCATTAGAACAGGGAACTCGCAAGGATCACCTTTCACTGCTTGAAAGAGCGTTTCTAGTTCCGACACAGAATAAAATGCTCCAACATATCTTTGACTCTTTGGCCGCTCCACATTGTCCATCGGATTCGAGGCAATTAAATCGTGTTTACGAGCATACTTCATTGCCTTATGGATATTCGCATGAAAACGCTGAACCGTGGTTCCTTTTAGGTGCAGTTCATTGAAACAATAGCTGTAAAAATTCTCCACATCCAGCGCAGTCAGCTCTCTGAGCAGTATTCTTTGTCCACGAAAATATGGGACGATTCGCTTTTCAATATTGTTTACATATCCCGCATATGTATCTACCTCCACAGAGTTCTTGATGATACCCAGCCACTTGATCATGTAGTCAGAAAAAGAAATATCTTCTCTGCTGATCACGGGAGATACTGCACAAGGTGATGCAGCATCTTTATAGGTGCATCTGGTTTCGGCTAACATTTCTTCCGCCAACTTTGCACTTTTCTTCCCAGTTGCCGGTATCCCTGTTGAAATCCATTTGGACTTGCGATTGCCATCTTCGGATTTCAAATTCAGCACCATGTAATAGTAACCTTTTTTTGTTTGCAGATGACCCGCTACCATGTTGTTCCTCCTTTTTGTAGCGGTACAACCTATCTGTCAATGGCAGATTAATTATACCATAAGCTGCCGTTCTCTCCAATGTGCCTATAAACTTTATTTTGAAATCCTTGCGCCGAAATTTCTCCGTCAACCAAGCAGATACTCAATCACGCAAATCTTCGGAATCTTAAATGACTTACCAATTTTCAGATGGTGAATTTCACCGTTCCCCAACAATTTGTAAGCTGTTTTCATGCTGATTCCGCCCAACATGATGCACATCTGCTTAACGGATACCACATCAGGATATTCTGCAAATAGCTTTCCTTGATATGTAAGAGTCATGACACAACTCCTCTCTCAAATAATATTGATTAACAGCCAAACGGCAAAGGAGATGCCCCCGTTCGTCGGGGGCATCTCCTTTTTACCAGCCTAATCATACCATAGCGCCATATGACACTTCAAGTACATCGGCTTAGACATTTTTAGGACATTTTCAAAAAATCAGACGCGAAACTGATCGGAATAGGCATACATCTCCGCAAGATTTTCGATGGCAGTACGCTTGATCCGGTCGATGGTGCGGTAGGTCAAGCCAAAGCTGGCAGCAACTTCCTTCGTGGGAATTCCGTCCACAAACACCAGACGAATCACCTCAGCCTGCCGCTTATCCAATAGACCAATAAAGTATGTCAGGCGTCTCTGCTCACATTCCAAAGCAAACAGTTCCTTTGCAATTTCGTGTGCTGACTCTGCATTCATGCGTTCCGCCTGTTCTTCGTAATTGAGTGCAATGTAGAGGGTCTTATTGGAAATATGTCCCGCACTATGGTCAAGACCATCGCCATGTCCGAAGTTCATGGCTTCGATCTGTTCTGACCTGCTTACTTTGGCCGGGTGCTCCAGATTATACCGAAGTACCGCAATCTTGCGTTCACGCTCGTTATAGCTCTCCAACAGCTTCAAAACGTACTTACTCATAGCACTTTCCTTTCTGTTATAGATTTTTGATTGCCATGAGCGCTGCAGGCGGAGAACGGCAGCGAATCTGTCGGTTGCCTGATATGGCAAAGCAAAAGGCACTTTCACGGATATCATAACCCGCGAAAGTGCCTTGAGAAAATATGGAGTTATCCCAACTACGGAAGCGTAGCGATCCATGGTTAAAATCAAGATCGTATAGAAGCCGACGCACACCCTCTCTGTGCGGCATCCCGCACTGAACGGCCGTCAAGAATATCTCTGCTAGCTTGTCCTTCGGAAAATATGCGTTTAATATCCTGCCAACATGCTGTAAAAACTCACATAGAAGTGCCGCAGCATACATCTTGCGGTAGAACTTCATCCGCCGTTTATGGAGAAGATACTGCAATCCGTATGCTACGAAGGCATCATACAAAGTCTCCTCCCGTTAATGAAGTATAGAACACCTTTGTATGCCGAATTAACACATTCATACTTGTCATACTGCATTATAAGATTATGTCGAGGTGAGTTATAATGCAGGAAGCGAAGATTAACTTAGGCAAGGTCGTTCGCGTAGCCCGCAAGCGCAAGAGGATCACACAGGACTATCTCGCAGAAAAGGTCGGGGTTCAGCCACGAACGATTCTGGAAATAGAGAATGGCAGGGGAAACCCCCGTTTTGAAAACCTGTTTGTGATGGTTCGCCTGCTGGACATCGCCCCTAATGATATTTTTAATTATGATTGCGGTCTGGCGCAGGATACCGAACAGCTTTTTCAAGAGTTGTCCAGTTTTAGTGAAGAGGAACAGCGCATGGCTGCAGCCGCCGCCAGAGCGGTGCTGCAGCAGATCCGCTATGAGAAGGAACACTGCAAAGAAGAGGTTTCAAACAAAACGAACGGCTGAGAGAAGGTAAACGCCTCTCCCAGCCGTTTTGCATGATGGCTCATAGCAGCGTCTAGCTTTACTTGATCATTTCGGGCTGCTTCACTTACACATCAAAATGCGATATATAAAACTCTTATAGCATATTTAATATAACACAGTCAGCAAAAAACCGCAAAGACGGGTTATGGTTATGTCATGAATGTCTTTGCGTTTTTCTGTTTCTTTCTACATCTCCTAACATAAGTTCAGGATTTTGCTTTATAAGCAACTCCCTTTCCACAAATTTTATGTACACTTAAACGGTGATACCAGTAGCGATTTACCATTGCAATATTTCTTGCTACATTTGATGCACTCATCATCGAAATCGAAAGGGGACATTGGCTCAACTGCCAATGTCCCCTTGTTTTTTATTTACGCGGCCTTTTGCTGAAACCGCTGGCTGCGAATACTGTTGGCCCTGACCTGAAGTTCCTGCGAAAGAAGCTTCAGGACGGAAAACTCATCATCCAGCCCGTCCAGTTCCCGCTGCAGCACGCCCTCATAGTGACGTTTCTTTTCCTCCAACGCCTGCACCTTGAGCACCCAGCGGTCCATGACCGCGGGACTCTGGCTGCTGCTCTTAATGAGATAGTCGCACTTTTCCTGATAGGTCGCGATCTCCTTTTTCACGGCCAGATAGAATTCCTCCGTCATCTTATCCCGCTGCTTGGCGTCATCAATAATGTAAAAGCTGTTGACCACCAGCGGCGTCTGCTTTTTATTCAGTCCGCTGAGCAGGGTGATGAAGTCCTCGAAAATATCCACGCGCTCCATAAAAGTGCGGGGGACAAAGTACATATGGCCGGTGACACTCAGTTTGGTTGCCTCCATTCCCCGCAGGAAATTGACGCAGATGGTCTCGATCTGCTTGCGGTTTGCGCATCGCTGGTAGAGCTCAAAAAGCTCCTCCGCTTTTCGGTAGCAGCCCTGCACATCCACCGCATCGTCCAGCACGAGATTATCACAGCGGAACATCCCGTCGTTCTTACCGCAGCTGATATTCGCCAGCTTTTCATACCGGTTGGTTTCACGATTCAAGGTTTCTTTGACCAGTTCCCGCGAAAAAACACCGGCGGTGCACTTATTATCGCGGCAATAGGCAAGATAGATGTTCGTCTCACCGTCTACCGTGACCGGAACCCTCTCCCGTATATCGCCCGTGGCAGAGCGGAACGCATCGCCGAGAGAAAGCCGGGTGCTGCCGGTGTAGGGAATGCCCATGCTCTCGCACAGCGAGGACAGTTCATCCTTATCCACCAGCAGGTTTGCAAGAGAAAAGTATAAGAACTTTCCAAGCATATGCTCCTGATCGCCCTGCGCCGCACCGAGAAACTGATTCATGTTGATGATCTTTTCTTCCATATTGTTGTCCTTCCTTTGTTACATGGTTGCCGCCTGACTGAGAAGGTAGTCGTCCACTCCCTTATAGGCGGGATTCCATGTGTATTTTGAATAGCGAATACCTGAGATCTTTCGCACTTCCTTCCGCATGGTGAGAATGGCGCTGCGCACATTTGGATTGGTCATCTGATCCATGTCCATCGCCTCTATGACTTCGCGGACGCCAAGACCTCGGATGGTATCATTCAAACCATTCAGCGCGTTGACGCCGCCGATGCAGATAAAGAGCGCATCTTGCGCAAGGAAACTGGCTACATCGCCCTTCAGCGGACCTTCCGTTAGAAATGCACGCTTGCTTTGGGTGTTCCCTGTCACATGCACCCACGAATAGCTGCGGGTACCGGATGGCAGATTTCGGCTGGAAAGCCAGCGGTATTTGCGATTGGCCTGCTGCGCATCATCCAGACGGATCTTCAGCCCTTGAATCAGCCCATCCTTGTTCCGAACCGGAATCAGGAAACCGTTGGGGCCGGAGAGTGTCCAGTCGCTATAATAAGTGCGAAAGCCCGGAATACCGTGCAGGTCATGGCCGTGACTGCGCAGGAGGTCGGTCAAAAGCCGACGCCCGCGCTCTGTTTCCGGCATACTGCGATACTCGTTTCTTCGGATGCGCTCTTCGCTCAAGCCCCGTTCTAAGAGATTCTCGCCGTGTTTTGGGAGAAGCGTCAGATGCGCCAGCATATCCGAATACACGGCATGGCGCTGCTCCAATGAGCAGGGCTGCCGTTCCTGTGTTTGGGGAGATGGCGATTGAGGCAAGGGATAGACCTTGCTCTCATGCGCCAGCTCCAGATAAGCCTCTTTGTTACAGATCCCTTTGATCCGTGCATACAGGCTCACGCTGTTTCCGTGGGTGCCGCAGAGATTGCAGCGGTATTGGTCGGTATCCGTATTAAGGCTTAAATGATATTTCCCCGGCCCGTGGTCACCGCAGAAGGGGCAGCTTGCCTCGACTTCCTTTCGCCGCAGCGTCCGGGAGTCGAGGACAAGCCCACACCGTCTGGCCGTGTCCACAATGGGGATCTTATCGTAAATTTTTGCGGCCAAACGGTTTCACCTCCATCATGCGGCTCTCTGCTCCGCAAAGACAATGGGTCTTACGGGTTTTACCTGCAGCGCCGCGCCGCTGACACATTTTGCCATGATGATCTGTCCTGTTGGCCTTACATTGGCAAGGTCATCTACCGACTCCATGTTATCGACAAACACGGGGTAATTTCGTCCCGTCAGCCGCTTCATCAGCTCAGAGACCTCCATGCCGGCCCGGATCTTCTCCGAAAGAGAGAGCCGGTCGTACCGGCGGCCTCCATACTGGAATTTGAAGGTATCTTTGACTTCCCCTGTGGATTTCACCACATCGTAGAGTGAGATCTCCACACGGTTCATTTTAAGCTGCGAGAAGGTCAGCTCCGCCCGCTTGCTGATGTACGCGATCACATTGGCCATTTTGCGCTTGATCTCCGCAATGCTGGCATTGGCCTGCGCGATCTCCCGGTCAAAATCAGGAAGCTGCGCCGCCGTCATAGTCTGAAGCGCCGCTATTTTCGCTTCGCTCTGCCGCAGTTCCTCCCGGCATGTACCGAGGTGGTCGTATTCCGACTGCGAAAGATTGCCGTACTCCAGATCAGCAGTCAGCGTCTGGATCTCTGCGCGCAGGCGCTCCGTTTCTGCGGAAGCCTGCTCCGCAAGCGAGGCACAGCGCTGCTCCATTTCCGCAGCTTCCGCAGCCCATTTGCCAAGGTCATCTTCTTTGAACTGTGCGAAGGTATCCGCAGCCTTTTTGTCCATCTCCTGAAGCTCTATCAGCTGAGCGCGCTGTTCACTGCCGGCAGCATAAAGTTCGGAGAGCACTTTTTTCAGCGCCGCCTGCACTTCGGGCAAGCTCTGCTCTGTCACGCTCCGGTGACAGGCAGGACACTCCATACCGGCATGAAACGCCTTATATGCAGCGCTTTCCCGCTGATACCGCACGCCCAGGTCTTTGACTCTGGCAGACGCTTCCGCCAACGCTTCCGTGAATTTGGACTGGTACTGCTCCCCTTCTCTGCGGGCGATCTTTTCCCGCAAGGTCTGAAGCTGTTCCCGCAATTTGGAAGTATCGGTGCGTTCATCCCTGGCAGCTTCCTCATATCGTCCGCTCAGTTCTACAAGCCGCTCCTGCATGTCACTTACATCCATGCTGGAAAACTGCCTTTGCTCCAGTTCCGCGATTTCCTTGCGAAGGGTGTCTGCCTGCAAGGTCAGCTCCTGCTCGGCCTGCTCATGGGATTCCCCCTGCGACGCCGCCAAGTCCTTCTGGCCTCTCAGATAGGTAAGCTCTGACCTCTGCTCCCACCAACGCGGGCACCTACACCGCCAGCATCACCGTGGGCGAGGACAATACCGCCAGCGTGACCTATACCATTGGCAAAGCTACCCCCAAGGCGGAGGACTTCACCTTCAGCGCCCCGACAAGCCTGACCTATGACGGCAATGTCAAGAGCGCGACGGTTTCTCCCGCAAAGGCCGGTACGGGCGATGTCATCGTAAAATACTACGATAAAGATGGTCAGGAAGCCACGCCTAAGAACGCGGGCGAATACACCGTCAAGATCGATGTAACCGAGAGCACGAACTATGCTGCGGCCAACGGCCTGACGGCGGATAGCTGGAAGTTTAGCATCACCAAGGCGGCCGCGCCCACGATGCAGCCCATAGAGCTGACCGTTATCAACGGGCTGGCATAGACTTACTTGGTCAATCTTCCCGCGCTGCCGACGCTGGGCGATAATTGTAAGTACGGCTCCATCAAATATGAGGCCTGCAACTTCAATCTGATTGGAGAGGGCGGCTACGCAAATTCGACGGCAATGATCACATCAAACGATGAGTTCCAGTTGACTGTCCCGGCTGTCGAATCTCAGACCGAAGGTTCCGTCGGAACCGTAGGCGTCAAGATCACCACGGACAACTATCAGGACATGCTCCTGACCGTTGAAGTCATCGCGAAGAACAAGATCGTTCCCGTGCTGGACGGCGAGATCACCGCAACGCCAATCACCTTTGGCCAGATCCTGCGCGTCAGCACCATTACTGGCACGATGAAAGACGACGGCAAGACGGTCGAAGGCACCTTCGAGTGGACGAATCCTAGTACCAAGCCCGACAAAGCCGGCGACTATCAGGCTGAGTGGACATTCACCCCGGCGGAGGGCTATGAGGAATACGCGACCGCGACCGGAACTGTGACCATCAAGGTGAACAAGGCTACCCCCACCTTCAACGCTCCCACAGCGCGGGAAAACCTGACCTATACCGGACATGAGCAGGCGCTCATTACTGCGGGCAGCGTGACCAGCGGTGGTACCATGCAGTACAGCCTGACCGAGAACGGCACATACAGCCAGGACATCCCTGTCGGCACCGATGCCGGAGCATATACCGTGTGGTATCGGGTGATTGGCGATGCAAACCACAACGATACCACACCCGCCAGCGTGGCAGTCCGCATTGGGCAGAAGCCGCTGACGATCACCGGGGTAACGGCTGCGTCCAAGCCCTATGATGGCACGACAAACGCGGGCATCTCCAGCGTGACCTTCGACAACGTGACCTTGAACCGAGGCACAGACTACACCGTCGCCGCCAGCTTTGACGATGCCGGTGTGGGCAGCAGCAAGAGCATCACTGCCACAGTGAGCCTGATGGGGCAGGCCGCGAAGAATTACGCCCTGGAGCAGAGCAGCTTCCCCACCACTGGCAGCATCACCAAGGCCGCTGCGCCTGACTTCACCAAGGAAACCGCGCTGACCATTGTAAACGGCCACGAAAAGACCTACACTGTGACGCTCCCCGCCCTGCCCACGCTGGAAACGCACAAAGAGTACGGTACGCTCACCTATGAGATCGGTGAAATCAAACTCAATGACGGCTACTACACCGGCGGCGCGAAGGTGGAAAACGGCGAGCTGACCCTGCCCATTCAGAAAAATGACGTGGAAACCACCGGCTCTGTGGGCACAGTGACCGTGGTAATCAAGAGCACAAACTATGCGGACATCACGCTGACCGTCAATGTCAATGCCACCAACAAGCTTGTCCCCACCGTGACGGCACCTACGGCAAACGCCCTGACCTACAACGGTTCAGAACAGGCTCTGGTTACAGCGGGCAAGACCACTGGCGGCACGATGCTCTACCGGCTTGACGATTCTGAGTGGAGCGAGCAGATCCCCACAGCGAAAAATGCCGGGGAATACACTGTTTGGTATAAGGTTCAGGGAGACGCGGAGTACGCAGATGTGGCAGAGCAAAGCTTGACTGTGACCGCAGTGAAAAAGGCAGTTACCGTTACGGCGCTTGACAAGAGTGCCTACACCGGCAGCACCGCGCCCGACCTGAGCAGCCCGGAAGCAGATAAGAATTACAAGGTGGAAGGTCTGGTTGGTGCAGACACCCTGAGCGGCACGGTAACATTGACTTACGCGCAGACACCGGATATGAGCAAACCCGGCAAAACTGCAATCAACATTACTGGTACGCTGTCAAATGACAATTATGAGATCACTTATGTTCCTGGAACACTGACCGTTTCCGATCGGCCTTCCAGCGGCGGCGGTGGTTCCTCCTCTGACCGGGATACCTCCAGCAGCGGCACGGTCAAGACCGAAACCACCAAGAATAACGATGGCTCCGTCACCAAGACGGAAACGAAGAGGGACGGCACCGTGATCGAGACCACTACCGGCAAGGACGGCAGCGTCTCCAAGACCACCACCAACCCCAACGGCAGCTCCATGACCGAATCCAAGGACGCCGCCGGTTCCACCGGCACCGTCAAGACCGACAAAAACGGTCAGACCACGGCGGAAACCGCTCTCAGCGGCAAGGCCGTTGAGGACGCCAAGAAGAACGGCGAGCCGGTGAAGGCCCCCGTGGAGGTCAAGGCCACCCGCAATTCCGACACCGCCCCCACCGTCAAGGTGGAGCTGCCCAAGAATTCCGGCGACACCAAGGTCGAGATCCCCGTTTCCAACGTGAAACCCGGCACGGTGGCGGTCATCGTCCATCCTGACGGCACCGAGGAGATCGTCAAGAACTCCCTGCCCACCGAGGACGGCATCCAGCTCACCATCAACGGCGGCGCGACCGTGAAGATCGTGGATAACTCCAAGGGCTTCATCGACACGCAAGACCACTGGGCCGAGGACGCCATCGACTTTGTCAGCGCTCGCGGACTGGTGAACGGCATGAGCGCCACGATCTACGCGCCTGACGCTTCCACCACCCGCGCCCAGCTTTGGACGATTTTGGCACGGCAGGACGGCGCGGACTTGACCGGCGGTAACACTTGGTACGAAAAGGCCCAGAATTGGGCCAAGGACAAGGGCGTTTCCGACGGCGCGAACCCCAACGGCACCATCAACCGCGCCCAGATGGTCACCATGCTGTGGCGCGCCATGGGTCAGCCTGCTCCCACGGCTGCGGCCACGTTTACCGACGTCTCCGCCGACAGCTACTACGCGCAGGCCGTGGCTTGGGCCATCGAGAATGGCATCACCACCGGTGTGGGCGGTGGCCGCTTCGACCCCAACTCCACCTGCACCCGCGCGCAGATCGCGACCTTCCTGTATCGGCTGTATCTCAGCAGATAAGAAACCGGACGGTAGAGAGCCGTCAGCAAAGCGTATATAAAATGGAAACCGCAGGGCGGCTCCTTCCCGGAGCTGCCCTGCGGTTTTTTTGTCGGCTCGTTTCTTTCATAAAAGTTGCAGAAATCGACATTTTCGGGCAATAACCGGCGGATATATGTAGAGCATTGTAGAACGATTCTATGACACAAATCGCTATAAATCGTGTATGATTGACTCAGGGAGGATAAGGATGATTATTCTGAATACCTCATCAGTTGCTCGCCCATACATCTACGGTAAGACCGATGCCGGCAGAGGTCCAACAAGCAACTCATATTAAGGGGCCTGATATAAAAGACCAATTATTGGTCGCGCGGCCCTCCCGGATGGTCAGGCCATTCACATCACCATACGGCGCAGCGCCGAAGGACGTGCAGGAGCTTCTTGGTCATTCGGATGTGACGACCACAATGAATATTTACGCACACGCCAGTAAGGAAGCCAAGCGAGACGCCGCGAAACTGCTGGACAAGGTGCGATAAGACTTTCCCTTGTTCTTTCCTGACAAGGGAAAAAACAAGGGAAATAGTTTTGATACTAATATCATGGGATCTACAAACATTGCAGATGTGGATGGTTCCTCGTTGCAGGGATTGGAAATACATGCCATGGGTGGAAACAAAGAAGATTTATCCCAAATCTTTTGATAGAACGGCAGAGAAATATCTGGGCCGATGATGGCTGGGCGCTTATGGGAGATGTACAGAGACGATGACAAATAGAGGCACAAGGCGGGAACATCTTCAATGATGTTCCCGCCTCTACTATTATGAGTATTGCGATAGAAAACCATCGCCTTTTTTGTTCCGCTCAACCGTCCAGGACTGTTTCCTGCCGGTAGCACTCCGCAATATAATCGCGGGGCTGATAATAGAAGGCAGCATTATAGTCCGAAAGCAGACCGTCGATCCAGGAGGTAAAGACCTGCAAGATGGTTTCTACGATGTTGTCCTCATCGGACACATCCTCGATGAGCCTTGCATAGACCTTTCCCATCGTCCACACATCGGGGACTGTATATCTTGCCTCGGCAAGATTGTCAAAATTCCCGCCTTGCAGTGAAAATTCCGTGATCACATCGTCCGCGACCTTTTCGATCGGCTCACAGTGCAGAATGTCTGCATTGCGGTAGAGCGTCTGAATGCCGGCCTCGCCCAGTTCCGCAGCCACCTTACCGCGCCGCATGTGAAGGGAGCGGCCAAGCTGTTCGATCAGAGAACAGGTGAAAAAGAGCGCGTCATTGTTTCTCTTGCACATTGGCGACATAGCTCCTTTCAAATTTCAGTGCAGCGAGAGCACGTGCAGTGTGGAAGCTGATCTGATGGGTGGGATACTTGAATTTTGCCAACTCCCAGAAAGCAGCTCTGGAGATCTCACCATCCAAAAAGCTCTGCACATAATTGAAGATGGTATCGTCCGCCATCGGGCCTTCCACCACATCATAGTCATGGGGAACTCCATTCCGGCATGCCGCAATAAAATCCAACCATTCATCGCTCATTTCCGGAAAGCGCTTGATCTTGAGCTCGGTCTGGTCATCGAAGGAATAGACATTGACAACCCCGGCTTTTCCAAAGCGCGTTGCCCAGCGCAGCGCCTGCTGTTCATAGGAGGTGCAGTAAAAGCCCCAGTAAAAATCCTTATGGAATTTTTGAATGCGGATCTCGGGTTGTTCCACAACCATTCTGCTTCCATGGTAAAGAGTCTGCATAACCGTCCTCCTTCATCTTTATATTTCATAATATTATAGCCTGTTTCCTTTCTGCGCGCAACCAATATTGAATGACCCTACCCAATTCGAACAAGTCGATGAGACTTGAGGATTGGGTGGGGTCATTTTATGTCCTGAAAGTCTTGGTATGACAGGGATTTCAGTGAGTGGCGCGCTGAAGCAAATATGAGACACGAAAATACAAACCGTCTCAAAACGTAGTAGAAAACGAGCAAATTAAGCGATTCGAACACGGATGTCTCATTTAACAGTTGCACAGCAGCTCTCTTCCATTTGGCATGGCGTCAGATTTTTCAATGTGCGATGAGGTCGTTTGGTATTGTAAAACTCAATATAGGAAGCTACACTGGCTTGAAATGCTCTATCGGAAGGATGATCTCTTCGGTAGAGTTCTTCTTTTTTCAGCGATGCGAAAAATGATTCTGCAACTGCGTTATCATGCGGTTTACCCGGTTGTGAAAATGATTGCTCTACATTGTGCTTATGTAAGAGCTGCTGGAATCGATGGGAGGTATACTGCGCGCCTCGGTCACTATGAAAAATAAGACCAGACGGTGGCTGCCGTTCCTCATACGCCATTTTGAATGCTGCGGTGATAAGTTGAGTACTGTTCCTTTTTGAAATTTTATGTGCGATCACTTTGCGCGAGAAAAGGTCAATAATTACACAAATATAAAAGTAGTGATCCCTAAGTTTAAAACAGGTGACATCGCTGACCCACCGCTGATTTGGCTGATCAGCAGTAAATTGTTGCTGCAATATATTCTTCTTTCCTTCCGTCTCACGAAGCTTTAAATATTCCTTTTTTGCTGTCGACCGAACACTGCTCAAGCCCATCTCACGCATGAGTTGTGAAATATATTCCGCACTGACCTGGTGTCCACGCTGAATGAGAATCGTTCGAATTTTCTCTGCACCCAACACCTGCCTATATTCGTCAAACACATCACGGATGATCTGGCAGTATTCTTGACGGCGTTTATCAAACCAGGCGTTGCCGCGCTTGCTGCGCAGTATGTGGTTATAAAATGTACCTCGGTCAACATCCAATGCTTCACAGATCGTATGGACTTCATATTTTCCATAGAACGGCTCTAAAGCATGCAGCCGCTCTTTCAATGGGGCAGATACCAAACAATCGGCAGACTTCAGAATTGTGATGATATTCTGCAATTTTTCAACTTTGCGTTGGAGTGATGCGTATTCTTGATAGGAAAACTTCAACGGCTTTCCAATGCTGTCCGAAGGAAACGATTTGAGCCAACGGTACAGGGTGCTACGAGAGATAGCAAGTTCATTGGAAAGAGCGGTGATTCTTTCGCCTTGCTGATAGCGTGCGACAATGGATAGCTTTTCTTCGTTTGAATACTTCATAGGATTCCCTCCTTCGAGGTAGAGGATAACATACAAAAGAGAGAACGAAAATTTACATAGTGTTGTTGCTAATAGTGCCGAATGGAATAAGCCATGCTTTCCAATTCGTAGATTCGACAAATGATTGCATTGAGCACGCTGATTTGATATAATTTAGGTCACAGCAGAGGGGGTGTCTACAGAATGCAAGTTCCAGAATTTACTGTAGTGGATTTCAATGCCGGCTTTGGCGGACGCTCGCTTGCGTTTCGCGATTGTGGTTTTTCTGTTGTAGCTGCCGCAGAAAGTGATCCCGTGAAACAGGAGATACTTCGCGGAATCGTTCCGGATATCCCTATTTTCACAGAGCCGATATCACTTGAAAATCTTTCATCGCTTCCGGGCACAGATATTCTGATGGCCGATATACCTGCGGAGAGCCTTGCAAGGCAGCGCGTGGATCAGAAAAAGGGCGATGTGGATTCTTATCTGCATTTGTTCTCCGAATTCATTTTGTGCAATCAGCCAAAAGCGTTTTTAATACAAATTCCGGCTGTGTTGGTTCAGGGTAAATCCGTCTCATTCCTCAGCACTGCCGCACGGCGCAGATATGTTATAACATACCGAGTATGCAGGGAGAGCGAGTATTCCGGTTTTCCAGTGAATGGAAGGCAAGCCTATTTTGTTGGAATTCGCAATGATATTGGCCCGGAGCGATTCTGTTTTCCGAAGCCAATATATGAGTCTCCATATCGTATACCATTTCGGGAAGCACCGGAAGATGTGGAACCATGGTATCGCAATGTTCCAAGACGATTTGGGACGCATTCTCTTGAACGCCTGTTTCCCTTCTATAACAGAAATTTTAAGGGAGAAGTGGTCGGCGGCGAACAGGTATCCGTTCGTCCTTATGAGTGTTATCTTGTGGACGAGATCGGAATGCGGCGAATAACGCACAATGAATACGCATATTTAAAAGGCTATCCAAATTACCCTTTTAACAATTGCAAAAACCGGTTTAAAGCATATCGAATGCTTCAGTCGGCGCCAGATATCTACATTGTGCGGGCGATCGCCGCGAGTCTCCGAAATTATTTGGAGCATAATACAGAAACGCCGCACTTTGAAGACTGGCCTGCATACAGAGTACCTCTGGAAGAAGATGTTTCTGACAAAAGAGGCGATGCCTTGACAGAACAGAGAATTTCGACAGACAGAATTATAAAGCCACGAAATAAAATAAGACGCCTTCAGATCGAAAAACTGAAGGGATTAAAAAAGCTGGATATTCTGTTTGAGAAAAATCTGACGGCCATCATGGGTGTTAATGGAGTTGGAAAATCCACCGTTTTGCATGCACTGGCCTGTATGTTCTCCCCGGATGAAAAAGGCGAGGATCATAAATGGAAATTCTTTTTTACCCCGACACCGGATGCTTCCTGGCAAGGCAGTCAGATGGTATTGACCTATTTTGACGAAAACACACAGACGGAGAATCAGCGCAAGTATCGAAAAAGCACGGATCGGTGGTCCCCCAGATATACCAGTCGGCCCAAGCGGGATGTTTTTTATCTCGGGATTGATTCCGGACTGCCTGAAATCGAAAAAGAGCGTCAGACTTCCTATATCGACTATCACACAAGTGTCTCAGAGGATCGGCTGGCGGAACGGATCGTACACACTGCGGCACAAATATTATGCAAGGACTACCAATCCTTAACAGATCATGCAGTGAAAAACAAGCATTTCTTTGGAGTCCGCACCTTATCGGATATCAACTACTCAGCCTTGAGCATGGGTGCCGGAGAGCAAAGGCTGATCAAGATTTTGACGGTGGTATACCATGCGGCTCCATATTCCCTGATCCTGATTGACGAAATAGACCTGCTGCTTCACAGCAACGCACAGAAACAACTGATAAAACAGCTGTCCGATTTGGCACAGAGGAAGAATCTGCAAATTATTTTTACAACCCACTCGCTTGAAATTGGGAAGCTGACAGAATTTGTTGATATACGGTATCTGTACCACACAAGAGAAAAAACGCTGGTATACGACCGGATAACACCGGATATCATTTTTGATATGAACCGGGAAAGTACGCAGCCGCTCACTGTCTATGTTGAGGACGACCTCGCGGAAGCCATTGTCTCACAGCTTTCCGACGGATTACGAATATCCAGATATGTCAATATTCGAAACATCGGTTCGGCTCAAAACGCATTTACATTAGCAGCGGGGATGATGATTGAGGGGAATTCTCTTGAGCATCGGCTGATCGTTTTAGATGGCGATGTTTATCGGACAGATGAGGACAAGAAAAGGCAGCTGCGCAGGCTGCTGTCCGGAACAGAGACGAACCATGACGATAAGATTGATGCCGCGCTTTCGCTGATTACACAGTTTTCTCTGCCTGAGGGGAACTGCCCGGAAAAATTCATTTATGATCTGCTTTTGGATGTGGATGGAGCGGATGAAGCGACTGATTGCGCGAAGCAGGTTACAGGAGTTGTGGATAGTCACGATTGGTTGAATCAAATTGTGGAGCGGATGAATCAGGATCGAAAAATTGTTCTGCTTAAAATCATTGAGCAGGCCGCAGAGAGCGACAAGTGGTCCACATACGTTGAACGGGTGCGCAGATGGCTAATAGAGCAGGCAAAGGTGTTAAATCTCTATTCACCATAAAATTACTCTATAATGTAAATGATTACGCATCCTTTTTGGTGCATGTTTGCTGTGCAAGCTTATCCTGCGGAGGAATTGAAAAGCAAGGAAAATCTGGCTATGGCTTCCTTTGCAAACATTCCTTTCCTTGCGGGCAACGAAAAATCCAGTATCTTTTCTGCCAACACATGACAAGAGCAGAGGACCTGCGCCGCAGGTTCTCTGCTCTTTTCTTTGAACGGGCAAAAGAAAATCCGGATATTAAAATTGCGGTCGTTTGGCCGGGGCAGTACCGGAGTGAGGCTTTCCTCTGCGATCCCACTGTTGCACTTGAGAAGATCCGATAAGCAGCATTGTATTCCTCGGAAAATCTACAATGCTGTGCGAGCCTGTCTGTCATCGCCTTTCAGGCCGCAATCAAAGTAAGAAAAAGCACGCCTGCCAAGCAGACGTGCTTTTCATTTTGTGTCAGGGGTTTTGGCTTTTCAGCGTCTTCCGCCGAAGCCGCCTCCGCGG
>UMKC01011152.1_pt1 | contig 19996 bp, 17 predicted proteins | sample 1966201 | NCBI WGS metagenome assembly UMKC01 (sample SAMEA4836166, study PRJEB28245) | human gut metagenome | biome: gut microbiome; material: fecal sample | place: Denmark | collected 2008 | reverse complement strand
TCATCGAGAATCAGCAGACTGTTCGAGGTTGCATTCCGAAGAATATTTGCCACCTCCGTCATCTCAACCATAAACGTACTCTGGCCGCTTGCCAGGTCATCGGATGCGCCGACACGGGTAAAGATCCGGTCCACAATACCGATGTTTGCCTTCGAAGCCGGAACAAACGAACCGATCTGTGCCATCAGCACAATGAGGGCCGTCTGGCGCATATACGTCGATTTACCGGCCATGTTCGGTCCGGTGATGACGGAAACGCGGTGGTCACCGTTGTCAAGCAGGGTATCGTTTGCGATAAACATATCGTTTGGAATCATCTTCTCGACCACTGGGTGACGGCCGTCCTTGATATCAATCTTTCCGCGGCTGTTCAGCTTCGGACGCACATAGTGGTTGTGCTCGGCAACGTAGGAAAGCGATGCATACACATCGAGCCGTGCCAGAGCCTGCGCCGTGCGCTGAATCCGCTCCGCCTCACCGGCAACCGTATCGCGCACCGTACAGAAAAGATCGTATTCCAGCGCATACAGTTTATCCTCCGCACCGAGAATCGTATCCTCGAGTTCCTTCAGACGCGGGGTAATGTAGCGCTCCGCATTCGTCAACGTCTGTTTTCTCGTATAGTAATCCGGGACAAGATCTTTAAACGAGTTCGTGACCTCCAGATAATAGCCGAATACCTTGTTGTATTTGACCTTCATATTTTTGATGCCGGTTTTCTCGCGCTCGCTTGCCTCCAGCTCACTCAGCCACTGTTTTCCCTCGGTCTTGGCGTGACGGTAATTATCGACCATCTCGTTATAGCCGTCCTTGATCATACCGCCGTCGCGCATCAGATACGGCGGATCATCGACGATTGCCGCATCGACAAGCTGATAGAGGTCTTCCAGCGGGTCGAGATCCTCCTGAATCTGCGCCAAAGCGCCGCCGGCAAACGAGTTTAAGAGCTGCTTGATGTAAGGCAACATCTGCAGCGACGATTTAAAGGCGATCAGGTCACGCGGATTTGCGGACTGGTAGCTGATTCTTCCGACGAGACGCTCGAGGTCATAAACCGGACGGAGGTATTCACGGATTTCCTCGCGGATCATCGCCTGCCCCGTTAGAGCCTCTACAGCATCGAGTCTTGCATTGATTTCATCCTCGTCGATCAATGGCTGCTCCACGTAGCTTCGCAGAAGACGCGCGCCCATCGCCGTGCGGGTTTTGTCGAGAACCCAGAGGAGGGAGCCGCGTTTCTGCTTCTCCCGCAGCGTTTCCACCAATTCCAGATTCCGGCGGCTGGAGCTGTCGATCAGCATATATTTGTCTGTCACATACGGTGTAATCGAATTCATGTGAGACAGATCCGATTTCTGTGTCTCGTGCAGATACTGGAACAGCGCACCGGCTGCAATTGTTCCGCAGTTGTAATCGGCGATGCCAAGGCCTTCCATCGTAGCAGCATGGAACTGTTCCTGCAGCGTACGGCGGCAGATATCATCGTCGAAATACCAGTCTTCCAATGCATTCACGCAGATATGAAGGCGGGTCCGGAGATCCTCCACATCGATCCCGCAGAGCAGGAACGACTGATTGCAGATGATTTCCGCCGGCATAAACTTCGTGATCTCATCCACAAGGCGGCGCGGCTTGTCCATTTCCGTGACGAGGCACTGGCCGGTCGAGATATCTGCCGTAGAGATACCGAAGCATCCCTCCATGCAGACGATCGACATGATGTAGTTGTTCTTCGTCTCATCAAGTCCCTGCGGGATCAGCGTCGTACCCGGTGTGACAACGCGGATGACTTCGCGCTTTACCATGCCCTTTGCCTGTTTCGGGTCCTCCATCTGCTCCGCAGATCGCAACCTTATGGCCGTTCTCTACAAGACGGTTGATATACCCTTCTGCAGCGTGATACGGGATACCGCACATCGGAGCGCGATCCTCCATGCCGCAGTCCTTTCCGGTCAGCGTAAGCTCAAGTTCTTTGGATACCAGGGTGGCATCCTCGAAGAACATTTCGTAGAAATCACCTAAGCGGTAAAACAAAATGGTATTAGCCGGGTCAGTCAAGCCCGTCTTCGTCTGGCAATAATGTACCATCATCGGGGAAAGCTTCTCACACTGATCCAGCGCATCCTGTGCTGTCACAGGCCGCGTGGACATCAGTGCCGGCGCTTTTACCGCTGTGTTTTTTGTTTCTGTATCATTCATTTGTATTTCATACCTTTTCTCAAGAATAAATATAAGAAGTATAACAAACGTCATACCTGCACAATTTTAGCATGAAACCAGAAATTGTGCAAGATTCACAAGCGTATAAAATGCCCCCTTCCTGTCAGTGGTTTTTTCTCAAAACCAGCCGTCCAGGAAGCGAGCATTCCCTTTAATCTTTCTTTTTTTGTCTCCATTTCGAGAAAGACGAACCAATCAGCATGATCAGAATAAAAACAACGGCAACCGTTTCATAAATCTGCACGCCGGTGTTGACAGGATTGTCGTCAATTGAGCGGTAATCGCGCTCCAGACGCCACAGCATCGCCATCCGGTCCATGAAATCAATCTGCCGCGTGCCGTCCGTCTCGGTCTTAAAGACGGCACAGTAAAGATTCGTGTACCACTGGTCAAGAAGACTGACCCCTGATCGCCCGATCTTTCCGCTGCCGATCTCCTCGTCATTTTCATCATACAGAATCCTTCCGCTTCTCGAACTCTGGTAATCGAGCGGCGTTTCATCTACATCAAGGAAAATCAGTCTTGTATCTTTTCCATAGGAGGTATCCACATACTGCTCCTGCGCATAGCCAAGACACGTACCGGATGCGTCGTAATAGCCGTACGTCGTGCCGGAGCCTTCTCTGTCATTGATGGGCTCATCCTCCACATAGTCAATCGAAAACCACTCCTCCTCGTTGATATAGACCGTATTCTTCTGAAGATAGCCCGCCACTTTTCCGTCTGCCACAATCTTCGTCTTTCGTTTACTTCCATACAGGTCAAAGTAGATTTCTATGGTTTCTGCCGATGTAAGCGCCTCTTTTGCCTCATCCGCAGTTGCAAACTCAGATTCCGGCACTTTTTCTTTTCCGCAGCCGCCAAGCACCAGAGCGGCGGCAAGAAAAAGACCAGCGGCTGTATATATTCTCTTTTTCAACTGCCTTTTTCCTCCGCCTTACTTGTTATCTTTGTAATACTCATTTGCCTCATCGTACATCATATCGAGCAAGGCGTATTTATCCTGGAAATCCATCACCTGCGTACCGTTATCCTCCAGGTTCACATAGAGATTGCACTGTGAACCGGACCAGTCCATCTCTTTTTTCGCAGAACCGATCACCGTTCCGCCCTCTGTATAAATGGTATGTCCATCCTCTGATGCGTAATATGGTTTTTCGTTCAGATCTGCATCGAGAAAAATAATGTAATACGCTTCCGGCATCTGATCCGGTGTCGTCACGCGCTCCTGTGCATAGCCAAGCAGGTTGTTGTCCGGATCATAGAATGCATATGTAGTAGCGGATTTTGTCATCTTATTGATTTCTTCGTCCGTCACAATTTTCATATGGAACCATTCTTCGCCGGAAATAGAGATCGTCCAGGTCTGATCAAAGAGACCGCTGTTTTTCATATACGCGGCAGCCTTTTCATCCGCATAAATGTTTCCCGAAGCGTCAACGTTATCCAGATCACAGCGCATGCGGACGGACGAAGCCGATGCAAGGGCTTCTTTTGCCACATCCGCGTTTTCATACCCTAACTTTTCTTCTGCCGCCGAGCATCCGCACAGAAGCAGAAGTCCTGCTGTAAAACCCAAAAACAATTTTGTCGTTTTTCTCATAGATTCCCCTCTCTTTCTTTTGTCAGGACCTGTTGGAAAAACCGCCGTCCTTGTCGCGTGCCAGTTCTCTTGCCGCCATCACAGCGAGTGCTGTCAGCTGCGGCAGATATTTTGCATCGTAGACAATTAGAAATGCATTGTCGAACATGATGTTTCCGACGGTAAGATCCATATTGTCGACGATGGCGCCGATCATAGTTCCGTTCAGTTTTACCGAGTAATTGTGGCCGATGGAGCCGGCATATTCCCGGAGTTCCAGTTTTCCCTCCGGCAGTTCCATCGAGAACTGATCCCGTACGAGTGCAAACTGCTTTTTCAACACACCATACGGCTCGCCGTACAGATAAAAGCGGTACGTCGGCAGTGCGTGGAGCAGTTCCTTCGTCATACGGAAGATTTCGGTGTGCATCGCATCGTAGATATAAAACGTTTTCAGCGGCACGGTGCTGTCGATCTCGTAAACCAGGTTTCCGTCTGTATCCTCCAGATCGAAATGCTGGCCCGTCAGACGGTAATCCTCCGTGAAAGTGTAAATCTGGGACGCCGAAATCTTCTGAAACGGCTGTACCGTTCCGGTTTTGACGAAATGCTCCAGATTCGCTTTTAATTCGCTCTGGAACATCATCAGATCGGAATGGTAGCTTAGATGGTCTGCGAGGTTCTCTGCAACATCTTCATGAATCGGATACACGGGTGTGGTGAGTTTCTTTTTGATAAAGCCTTCGATGAAGGAATATCCCAAATAGCCGACATGGCCGTCTTTGGTCAGCCAGAAGTAGAGATATTCTCCCTTGGCGTCCGGTCCGAAAACGAGTGCTTTCTGCCGCATCGTGTAGAATTTTGCAAGCCACGCGGAACCGAACGGCGTATCGACGTTCTTGTATGCCTCGTAAAACTCTTCGATTTTCCGCGGCTTCTCCATGGAGATCATGGCAATCATATCCGTCATGGAATTGTAGCTCTCCGGGGTTGCCATGGACCAGATGGCAATGCCGAAAATCAGGACAACCGTGGCGATGGTGAGTGTGATCGTCTCTCCGTAGCCGACCGCCATCAGATAGATGCCCAGCAGCGTGACAGCGCCGCCTGCGATGCGGAATTTCCATTTTCTCTTTTTCAACTGAATACCGCCTCCTCTCTTTTCGTTACTTTTATTGTACTTGCTCCCCTTTTTTGTGTCAATTGAAACTCGCTCCTCCGCTCTATTTTATTCTGCCTAGCGGGACAAAGAAAGCGTGTCGGCGCATCTTTTTTTGTCAGAATGCATCCAGCACGCTTTGTTTCAAAAATTTAATGAACGAAAAGAAATTATGAAATTGGAATCACGCGTCCCGTCTCCGCCATAGTTCGGTGGGAAATGGAAATTACGGTACGGTTTTTGGAAACCCTTTGCAATGCATTTAATACCATTTTTTCCGTCTCTGCATCAAGGTTTGCGGTAATCTCATCGAGGAGTAGAATTTCAGGCTCCGCTGCGGCTGCACGTGCAATCGAGAGAAGCTGCCACTGACCCTGTGAGAAGAGATCCTGTGTACAGATCGTATCATATTGGTACGGAAGCGCCTCGATGGTCTTTGCAAGTCCGGTCAGTTCTGCTGCTTTTTTTACATCCGCATTCGAAATCTTCGAATCATACAGTGTAATCTGGTCTTTTACCGACCCCGGCACCATGTGGAACGACTGCTCCACATAGCCGAAAACCTTTCGTTTCTTCGCATCCGGCAGATCAACAGATGGAACGCCCCAAATCAGAACCATTCCTTTCTGTGGCTCATATAAACCGAGCAGCAATTTGAAAATAGTACTCTTTCCGGCACCCGTTCGTCCTAAAAGTGTTACCTGCTCGCCTTTTTTGATCTGCAGACTTACATCGTTTAAGATGACCTGACTTTCGTCATATCCAAACGTCACATTTTTTAGCTCAGCCGCTATGCCGTAATCTGTATTTTCAGTCAGCGCAGCCGGCTCTTTCTTCTCTTCCAGGCTGTAAAATTCATTGATTCTTTCCATACCGGCAAACGCAGACTGAATTGTCTGGATTTCCATACCAAGGCTTTCGACCGGAGCAAAGATCTGGGAAATATAGTTTATAACAGCAACGGCGGTTCCGGCGGACATGCCGAACAGCTTTAAAACAGTCGAATTGCCGGAGGCCGAAAGCAGCATGACAACAGCAACAACAATGGCATTTAAAATCAGGATGACCGGAGAATAGACGGCATCGTAAAAATTAGTCTTCTCCATTGCGCTGTAGCTGTCATCAATATAGTGCGCATACTGCTGCTCCATATACGTCTCTTTCTGCAGACAGTGGATGGTACGGATGTTGTGCAGCGTCTCCGGAACGTGACCCGAAGCACGGCTGACTGCACGGCGGTTGGCAATCTGGGAGGCCAGCATGTTTTTCTGGACGTAACGGGTAAAGAGGAACAGAACAGGGAGTAAAATAATCAGAACAATCGTAAGTCCACGATTAGTCACCCAGATGACGGCAAGAATGCTTAAGATTTTGCACGCATCGGCAAACATACTGATGATCCCGGAGGTAAACAGGTTTTCCACTGTGTCGACGTCACCGACAAATCTTGATACGAGAGCGCCCGGCTCCTGGCGGTTCAGCTCGTTGGCGGATAGGAGTCCGAACTTTTCCATCAGACTGCTTCGGAGTGCATGTGTAATTTTCTGGCCGAATACCGTCAGAAGACTCTCTCGTGCCGACTCCAGAAGACCCGTCAGGGCAAGAAGTCCGAAATACAGCAGAATTCCTTCCATCCAGAGGGTATGCTTATTTGTCAAAAGGTCAATCAGCTGTGCAAGCACAAGAGGCGGGAGCAGTGCGAAAATAACCGCACCGCAGACGACTCCCAAAAGTGCGGCTGATAAAACGCCGTGTTTTCGAACGGTTTCTTTGATTACCCGCAATACAGATTCTTTCTTTTGCATCAAAAGCTGCCTCCCTTCGTCTGATTGCTGCAGAGCTCTGCGTAGGACGGAACCGTTGCAAGGAGTTCCTCATGTGTGCCGACCTTTGTATGGCACTCATCCATCCAGATGACCTGATCCATCTGGTCGAACAGATAGAGGCGATGGGAAATGAGGATTATAATAGAGTCTTTTGCCAGCTCCTTTAAATTTACAAAAATTTGTGCTTCCGTCTCTTTGTCGAGTGCCGAAAACGGATCGTCGAGAACCAGAACCGGCCGTTTGTGGTACAGGGTTCGCGCAAGGGCAAGGCGCTGCGCCTGACCACCGGAGAGGCGGACACCGCCCGTTCCGACCAGGGTATGGATTCCGTTTTCCATTGCTTTCACTTCATCTTCCAGGCAGACGACTCGGATCATCTCCTCTGCGCCCTCTTTTCCCCCGAGACGGATATTCTCTTCCACGCTTCCATGGAACAGCTCCGGGTCATGGCCAAGATAACCGACCATGCGGTTCCGGTCTGTTTTTTCCATTTTTCCAAGTTCTCTTCCTCCGAAGGTGATGCTTCCCTCATACGGCGACTCGCAGAGAAAAGTCTTTCCAAGCGTTGACTTTCCGCATGCGACAGGTCCCGTTACACCGATGATCTGGCCAGGAGCCGCCTGAAACGACAGGTCATGGATGATCTCTTTTCCGTTTGGATAGGCAAAATGCAGGTGATCGACGTTAAGCTCTGCAGGCGCTGCGGCTGGAAGTTCCGGTTCTGTTTTGGAATTCTGCAGCAAAGGTTTGATTCGTTTCCAGGAAACCTGCGCTTTATGTACCGCATTAAAAAGCTTCGCAGCGCTCGATGATTTGGTGGCAAGCTTTGTGTAGCAGGACAAAAACGTGGTAAATACGGCGATGTTCCACGGTGTCCATCCATCCTGCAGGACGTTTCTGCCTCCAAAATACAGGATAAACAGAATGCTCGTCATCGAGATCATACGGTAAATCGGCGGCATAGCTGTGTTCCAGATATTGGCGCGCACAGCGGCAGATTCGTAAGCCGAAAGATTCTCCTCATAAACGGCCTTTCTGTCCTCCTCACAGCCAAAGACACGATACGTGATGGCATTTGTCGCACGGTCCAGGGTTGCAGCACTTAATGAACCCGACTGTACCTTATAGGCAGCGCCCGTTTTCTGTACCATGACCTTCATCTTTTCGGCAATCACGTAGGAAATGGGTGGGAAAATCATGCAAAGAAGAGCCAGTTTCCAGTCGTACCAGAGCAGCATACACGCATAGGCGAGAAGAGCAACACCGGTATCAAAGATTTCCGTTGTAAATTTCCGCATTCCTTCTACGCAATCGTCTACATCGAGAATGGCCTTCGTCAGTACATTTCCGGTACCTTCCGCTTCCAGCTCCAAACGTCTTTTGCGAACCAGCGTTCCGTAAAGAATCTGCTTCATATGCCGGTTGACGTTGTTGGCAAATCTTCTGACATAGAACCGTTTGAAATAGCGGGAAACCTGCACAATGCCAATACTCACGACATAGGCCGTGACCAGCATCAGCATCTGGTGGAAGGTTCCTGTGCCGCCGAGGAGATCAACCAGCTTTCCTGTCATTTTTCCCTCAAACCAGGGGCCTGCAAGAAGTCCCAGGTTATAGATGAGACCGGAAACCGCAACAAAGAAGAGAGTTTTCCATTCTTCCTGAAAGTAAGAGAGTACCCGGTTCGGGCGAAAGGATTCATCCTTCATCGCTGCTGCCTCCTTCTGCTGTTGCTTTTATTGTTTTATCTGCTTTTTCCCTTAAAATTTTTGAAAGTTCCGCAAAATGATTCTGCCGTTCTTTTTTCGATTTCCAGTACAGCTTGTCCAGTGTTTCGCAGAAGCTTTCTGCCTCTTTTTCCGGAAGCTCTGTAAGCAGCCATTCGTAAAAGAATGTTTCAATTTCCGCTTTGGAATTTTTCAAGGATTCTGCTTTTTCCGTAGCATACAGAAGCTGGCTTCTGCCGTCCCACGGATTCGGTTTTCGGATCAGATATCCCTTTGTCTCAAGGCTTGCAGCGCGCCTTGCAGCGGCTCCTTTATCAATCTTTAACTGTTCGCGTACTTCCGTCTGGGTGATGCCCGGATGATGGCGCACCAGATGGATAAAGTCAAATTCTGCCGTACCGATGCCTTCTTCTTTCATTGCCTGCACCGTAAATTTCCCGGCTTCCCGCGCTATTTTTGTTATTTTCCGTTCTGTTGGATCCATTTTTCTGTTCCTCCTGTCCATTCTCGATCTGTTTCAAATAGATGCATATACAACTAGTTAGATGATAGTACAACTAATTAAAATTGTCAATCGCTAGATCTTCTGGTTGACGAAGTATCGTCCGGACTTTATAATAGAAGTATTCGGCTGTTAAAAACAGTCAGTCTATCAATAAGGAGATGTATCTTATATGGAAAAAAAACATACGCGCGGCAGCTTTACCGGATCGATCGGCTTCGTGCTTGCTGCCGCAGGAAGCGCGGTTGGACTGGGAAATATCTGGCGTTTCCCTTATCTCGCCGCAAAAGACGGAGGCGGAACCTTTATTTTAGTTTATATCGTACTGGCTCTGACCTTTGGATTTACCCTGCTGACAACGGATATTGCCATCGGAAGAAAAACCGGACAAAGTCCGCTTGTCGCTTACGGTAAAATTCACCCGGGCTGGAACGGTCTTGGCCTTCTCGCCAGTATCGTGCCGGTTGTCATCCTGCCTTACTACTGCTCCATTGGCGGCTGGGTATTAAAATACCTGTCTGTGTTTATCACCGGACAGGGCGCTGCCGCTGCCGAAGATGGTTACTTTACCGGCTATATTACCGGTACATGGCAGCCGATTGTGTGGTTGGGAATCTATCTTTTTCTTACCGCATTCGTTGTATACCGTGGTGTCAATAATGGAATTGAAAACTACAGCAAAATTCTGATGCCGATCCTTCTGATTTTAATCATCGGAATTTCCATTTTTTCGCTGACACTGACCCATACCGATGCAGACGGTGTAGTCCGTACGGGACTGCAGGGTATGAAAATTTATCTCGTTCCGAATTTTAAAGGAATGACGCTGCAGAAATTTTTCACCGTCTTTGTCGATGCACTCGGACAGCTTTTCTTTTCGATCAGCGTTGCGATGGGTATCATGGTTGCCTACGGTTCCTACGTAAAAAAAGAAACAAACCTGATGAAATCGATCAATCAGATTGAGATTTTTGACACCATCGTTGCGCTGCTTGCCGGTTTGATGATCGTTCCTGCTGTATTTACCTTTATGGGAACAGAGGGTATGTCCGCCGGCCCTGGTCTGATGTTTGTCTCCCTGCCGAAGGTCTTTCAGTCCATGGGAGCAGCAGGCGGCGTAATCGGAACCATTTTCTTTCTTATGGTCTCCTTTGCAGCCATTACATCTTCCGTATCGGTCATGGAATCCATTGTTTCCTGTATGATCGACAAATTTCACATCAGCAGAAAGAAGAGCACTGTGATTGTAACGGTTTATGCGTGTCTCGTCGGTATCATCGTATGCCTCGGCTACAATGCGCTTTATTTTGAACTGAAGCTTCCAAATGGCGCAACGGCTCAGATCCTGGATGTCATGGATTTTATCAGCAATAACCTTCTGATGCCGCTTGTCGCACTTCTCTCCTGTATTCTGATCGGATGGGTTGTAAAGCCGCAGGTCATCATCGATGAGGTGACGCTGGGAGGATATAAGTTCGGTCGAAAGAGGCTGTATATCGTCATGGTGAAGTTTATTGCACCCGTGCTCCTTGCCGCACTGCTGCTGCAGTCGTTCGGTATTTTAAACGTCTGATCACTACGATACCAGATTGCTATGTGCTTTGCACTCACGCAATCTTCAAAAACATTCGTAATCCGCTCATTTTCCTTCGAAAAATGGCTCCTTACTTATGTTTTTGGCGAGTCAAGAGATCAAAAAAGCATGTTTTCCGGTGGCTTTTCCAGAAAACATGCTTTTTTGTACCTGTCTGCACATATTTCTAACAGGTGAAACCCTTACATCCGGCGAATTAACGTTCCATTTACACCAAGTATCTCTCCATCAAATTCCCGGGCGAAAAGTACTTCCCCGTCTCCTTTTACTTTTATTTCCTCATCCGATGCATTGAGCAGAACTTCGATTTTATTTCCCTCTTCGTCTAGTTTAATATACTCTACACACCGATCATTTTCATAGCCATTCGGAAAATGGAAATGCAGGCTTCTGCACACTTTTTCATTTCTTCGAAGCATGATCAGTTTCCGCATCGTTGCAATTTTTTTCTGATTTTCTTCGCTTTCAATTTCACTCCAAGGCATACATCTTCTGCAGTCCGGATCATGAGCGCCTTCCATTGCGATCTCCGTTCCATAATAAATACAGGGGCTTCCCGGAAGCGTAAAAAGGATTGCAAGCTGCTGGTAGAACTTGTCCAGATCGTGAAAACGGTTCATCAGCCTCTCGGTATCGTGGGAATCCAGGAGATTAAAAAGTACATCGTTATTCTGCTGCATATACATGGTATAGCAACGGTTTACCATATATTCAAATTGTTCTTTTTTCATTGTTTTATCAAGAAAGAAATCATGGATTCCGCTCAGCAGCGGGTAGTTCATGACAGAATCATATTCATCTCCCTGCAGCCACTGGCTTGCATCATGCCAGATTTCCCCCAGAAGATAAATATCCGGTTTTATCGTTTTTAAATGCTCCCTTATCCGCTTTAAGAACCTGTGCGACACTTCGTTTCCTACATCGAAACGAATTCCGTCGATATCAAACTCCCGTACCCAGTCCTCACAGATTTTACAGAAATACTGTATCACCTCTTCGTTGTTTGTATTCAGCTTTGGCATCCCGTCTGTAAATGCAAAGGAATAGAACCGTCGGTCTCTGGTGTCTCCCCTTTTTTGAACCTGTTCCCAGTCCTCTACCATAAACCAGTCCGCATAACGAGACTCTTTTCCATGCTCCAGGATATCTATCCACGGCTCAAATTTTCTTCCACTATGATTAAACACTGCATCTACCATAATGCGGATTCCTTTTTCATGTGCTTCTTTGCAAAGCGCTTTCATTGTATCCGCATCGCCAAAAAACGGATCTATTTTTGTATAATCGGTCGTGTCATATTTGTGGTTGGACTCTGCTTTCATGATCGGATTCAGATAAATACCGGTAATCCCAAGTTCCTGCAGATACGATAATCTCTGACGGATCCCTTCCAGATTTCCTCCAAATTTTTCTTCGTTTGTTACGGTTCCGTGATTTCTCCAGGGTGTGATATCATCTCCGTTTTTTTCCGGTGTCCCGTTGCAGAACCGATCCGGGAAAATCTGATACCAGATCGTTTCGTTTACCCATGCCGGTGTGCGATTGATATCTGCCGGGTTCATCCAGGGTACAATAAAGCACTGCTGCATACGGCCATCCATCCGGAGCTGTTCTTCTGTCAGGAAACCATCCTCAAAATAATACCAGACTTCCTTTTCCGTCCACAGCTCAAAGTAATATTTGCATCTTTTGTATTCCGGAAGAAGCGTTGTTGTCCACCAGATTTGATAAGGCAGACGTTTTTTATATATCATTTCCTCTCTTTTTCCGATCCACTTTTCTTTTCCACCCAAAATTCCGGCTTCGTAAGGATCTCCGTAATGGATAAAAACCTGTTTTACATCATATCCTGTCTTAATATTGACGATCAGTCTGTCCTCATCCAGGGCATAACTCATCTGTTCTGAAGTTTTATGGTATACACCACTAAATTCCATCTCATTTTCCTCCCGCATAGCTCTAAAGCTGTTTTTTGCATCCTTGTAAGAAACACGATCACTTTTTTGTTTCGTATTGTTTCGTAACTTTACTATAAGCCTTTTTTATTTCTTCGTCAATCAATTTCCATTTTTCCCTGCACTTTCGTAAAATTCAGATAATTTTCAGGATGATTTTTGTGCAGGATGCTTTCTTTTTTCGAAACTTAACAAAACATTTCTTTTTCAAGGTATTGATTGCTTTTTATCTTATGATTTTATATAATGATACCGGGATCAAAAGGTCTTTTGACACCTATGATAGCTGGGAGTTTACATTTTTTGTTTTGTGAAAGGATTGCCGATTATGACTACCATTCAGGATATTGCTGATAAAATGGGAGTTTCCAAGAGCACGGTATCCAAAGCGCTCAATGACGCGCCTGATATCAGCGAAGCTTTACGGAAACAGGTTTTGGAAACTGCCGTAGCTCTGGGTTATACGAAGCTGCGGCGTTATAAGAAACCAACGAAAAAAGTCTGTATTATAATAGAAAAAGAGAATATACGGTATCAGGAACCGCATCATTTTGCTTATGATATCCTGGTGGGTTTTCGTCAGATGGCAGAACCTGCCGGATTTGATGTTGAAATTGTACCCGTTGATATTAAGGCACAAAGAAACCGGCATTATGATGTTTTTATGCTGGAGCATGATTATATAGGAGCTTTTGTGGTCGGCTTTTCCCTGAGCGATCCCTGGATTCAGGACTTTAAGGTCAGCCGCACACCGGCTGTTCTTTTCGACAACTATATGGTAGGGAATCCTTCCACCGCTTATGTAGGTATTGATAATGAGGAGGGAATGGAACTTGCCATCTCTTATCTTGCAGGACTTGGACACCGGAAGATCGCCTATCTGAGCAGTTCCCTCGGTGCCCGGGTTCTCCAGGCACGCCATGCTGCCTTTCTCCGTTCCATGCACCAGCATGGACTGAAGACTTCTCCTGCTGCGATCGGCTGTTCTTATTATCTGTCAGAATGTATGGAAAAGCACCTTCCCCGTTTCCTGGAAAACGGAATTACTGCTATTATTTGCAACCAGGATACCCTTGCAAGTGCAACGCTCACGCAATGTCAGCAGCTGGGATTCCAGGTTCCTGATGATATCAGCATTATCGGATTTGATGACCTGCCGATTGCCGCTTGTACGTCACCTCCCCTTACAACCATCAGACAAGATCGGCTGGAGCTCGGAAAAAGTGGATTTTTTGCATTGTCAAGTCTTCTCAATCACATCCCAATCAGTACATATTTGCTGCATGCACAGCTGATTCAGCGGGAATCGACAGGGAAGGTTCCTTCATAAATTCATCTCATCAACAATATTTGCCGGTTTTGCAGTCATTTCTACCCATGCCGGTATAAAACCGCTTTTGACAGCGTTTCTTACAGATCTGACATTAGACCAGGCGGTACAGTAAAAAGGTACTTTTCCCCTGTTTATGATCTCTTTTGTAAGTCTGCTTGTCAGTGCAGAGGCAATCCCCTGTCGTCTGTATTCCGGCAAGACATCCACACCAATCTGCCACATATCGTCGCAATCGGCAGAACAGGCGGCAAGTCCCACCAGCGTGCTTCCATCATATGCGCCGACGCCAAGTACATCCAGATTTTTCCGATCTTCGCAAAGCGCATTGCCCCATTCCGGTCGATACAAATCCGCAAAAGCTTCCTGTGTTAATACCCGTGTCACATAGGCACAGGAAAGAGTCGGTATCCGGCTGATGTCCGGCAGATAGTATTCTGCCATGAAACATATTTTGTGACCTTTTTCAGCTAAACGTTCATTCAGCCAATGCATGTTTGGTGTCTCAAAACAGTGGTAAAATTCGAATTTGTCTACATACGCAGATACCAGATCCATCGTCTCCGGTATGGAAGCCGCCATGATATTATTTCCATAGGAAACCAGATTGCAGGTAATAGGCTCTTTCAAATATTTGCGGGCCTTCTTTCCTAAATTTATGGGAACAACAACATTTTTGTCCGCCTTGAGATCTTCCACACGGCACCCCATATCTTCCGCAGACTGCCTCATGGCAATCTCCATCATTTCACGATTCGTCATATGCTTTTCTCCATTCTATCAGTTCAGTAACTTGGGGATGCGCAGACATGTCCATTTTGGAAACAGTGTCTATCATTCTCTGCATCCAGCCACTCAATCCTTCCGATTCTTTTCGCTTCGCAGATCATCTGCCAGGTATCTGCAGAATATGAAGCAGCACTCCCGCTGCCCGCTCCATTGCTGCCGGATCAATGGAGGAATAATTCATGACATACGTATTTTCCTGCTTTGCCGCCTCCGCTGTGTCTGCGTAATAGCCGGAGAGCGGCTTTAATTTCACACCACGGGATTTCGCCTGCGTGACAATCGACTCTTCTTTCAAATCCGTGCGAAGATGCATCAGAAAATGAACGCCGGCTTCTTCCTCCTCGATGGTCACGTAATCACCGAGCGGCTTCTTTTCGAGTGCCTGTAAAATCAGATCTCGTTTGTTCTGATAATAGTTTCGCAGCCGGTTGATATGTTTTTCGAAACTGCCATTCTCAATAAACTCTGCCAGTGTGTACTGCTCAAAGTTGGAGACGGTGCAGGAATAAAACGACAGCTCGCGGTAAAATTTCTCTGCCAGTGTCTGCGGAAGCACCATGTAGCTGATCCGTACCGTGGAGGCAAGTGTTTTCGTAAAGGTATTCATATAGATAACTTTGTCCGAAACGTCGATACTCTGCAGTGTCGGAAACGGCTTTCCGCCGAGACGCAGCTCACTGTCATAATCGTCCTCAATGATATAGTGATGATCTGATTTTGCCGCCCAGCCGAGCAGTTCATAACGGCGGCTGACCGGCATGACTGTCCCGGTTGGAAAGTGATGGGACGGGGATGTATGAATAATATCAACCGATCTTTTTTCCAGCTCCTGCACCGAAACACCGTCCTGATCGAGCGGCACTGGCTCGTACCGTACCTTCATACTCTCATAAATCCGCGCAATTTTGTGATATCCGGGATCCTCTACTCCATAAACAAGATCGTTTCCGAGAAGCTGAATCAGAAGGTTATGCAGATACTCCGTTCCTGCGCCGACAATAATCTGCTCCGGCAGCACCTGCATTCCACGAAACTCGCGCAGATATTTTACAATCGCACTGCGCAGCTTTAAAATCCCGGCGCACGGAGAATTGATCATGAGCTGGATCCGGTTGTCATTCAGGACAGCACGCACCGTCCGCGTCCAGATTGTAAACGGAAAAATCTCGCTGTCCGTCTGGTTACTGGAAAAATCCGCAAAATAGGAAGTCTCCCCGTTTGCCACCTGCAGGATCTCTTTTGGCACCGCATCCCGCATGGAATCCTCAATTTCCAGATCAGCTGCATAAAATCCGCGCTTTGGCATGGAATACAGATAGCCTTCCGCAACAAGCTGCGCATAGGCATTCTCGACGGTAATGACGCTGATACCCAGATTTTTCGCGAACGTCCGTTTCGACGGCAGCTTCTCTCCCGGACGGATGTTTCCCAGTAATATGTCGTTTTTGATACATTTATATAAATATTCATACAGGGAATCTGACCCTATATTGGAAAAATTATACGTCAGCATTCGACCATTCTCCTCTTATCTGACCTTACTGAATATATTTGTTTTGGCGATTTTTTTATAGTCACTTTACCAGTATACTGTGAGGCATAACAAAAGTAAAGCCAAAACAGAAACAAAATTTATCACCTGATATTTATCAGGCAGGGAGGAGATTATTATGACAGCAACAAATGAGAGATACAAACTGAACAAAGAACTGGCACAGATGTTAAAAGGTGGTGTGATCATGGATGTTACCACACCGGAACAGGCCCACATCGCAGAGGAAGCTGGTGCCTGTGCCGTTATGGCACTGGAGCGGATTCCTGCAGACATCCGTGCAGCCGGCGGCGTTTCCCGTATGAGTGATCCGAAAATGATCCGCGGCATCCAGGAGGCCGTTTCCATCCCGGTTATGGCAAAATGCCGCATTGGCCACTTTGTAGAGGCGCAGGTGCTCGAAGCCATCGAAATCGACTACATCGACGAGAGTGAGGTTCTCTCCCCCGCGGATGATGTCTACCATATCAATAAACGCAATTTTAAAGTACCCTTTGTCTGCGGTGCAAAAGATCTCGGTGAGGCACTCCGCCGGATCAATGAGGGCGCATCCATGATCCGTACCAAAGGTGAACCGGGAACCGGCGATATCGTACAGGCTGTCCGCCATATGCGGAAAATGAACAGTGAAATCCAGAAACTGACCTCAATGCGTGAGGATGAGCTGTTTGAGGCAGCCAAGGTCCTGCAGGTTCCGTACGATCTTGTTCAGTATATTCATGACAACGGCCGTCTCCCGGTTGTTAACTTTGCAGCCGGCGGTGTGGCAACTCCAGCCGATGCAGCGCTGATGATGCAGCTTGGAGCAGAAGGTGTCTTTGTTGGTTCTGGTATCTTCAAATCCGGCAACCCGGCAAAACGTGCCGCTTCTATCGTAAAAGCTGTTACCAACTACACCGATGCCAGACTGATCGCAGAACTCTCCGCGGATCTCGGTGAGGCTATGGTCGGCATCAATGAGCAGGAAATCGCCTTACTGATGGCAGAAAGAGGAAAATAATGAAAATTGGAGTGCTTGCACTGCAGGGTGCGTTTGCAGAACATGAAAAAGTATTAGAGCAGCTTGGCGCGAAATGCATCGAACTGCGGCAGGCCCGCGATCTTGGCGAATCTTACGATGCACTTGTACTGCCGGGAGGCGAAAGTACCGTTCAGGGAAAGCTTTTAAAAGAGCTTGGCATGTTCGATATCATGAAAAGCCAGATTGAAAACGGCATGCCGGTTCTCGCGACCTGTGCCGGTGCGATTCTTCTGGCCGAAAAGATCGACGGACAGATCAAGGGACAGCCGGAACAGTATTTCGGCACGATTCCGATGTGCATCAGGCGGAATGCCTACGGCCGCCAGTTAGGCAGCTTCCACACAGAAACACCGGTTGCGGGCATTGGAACAGTGCCGATGACGTTTATCCGTGCGCCGTATATCGCATCTGTGGGGGACGGCGTGGAAGTGCTCGCGGTTGTGGAAGAGCGGATCGTCGGTGTAAAATACAAAAACCAGATGGCCTTCTCCTTCCATCCGGAGCTCGACCCGGATGTGCGGATTCATAAGGCGTTTTTGGAGATGATATAAGACGGATAAAACAATAGCAGACTCAAAAAGCAATGCAAAAATCTGATCGTAAAAAGCTCCAGCTTCAAAGAGAAACTGGAGCTTTCTCATTGTGTTTCGCTGCTGTTTCGCCGCACAGGAGTGTGACGCAGCGCTTTTTCTGTTTGAGAAACTATTTGATTCGTTTCAGTTCATACTGTCTCGTACCAAGACCAATTTTCTCTGCCTGGTCGAGGGTTGCCTCCCATTCAATATTCGGGTTGGAATCCTTGAAATGGTCGTGGTGACAGTGCCATCCCGGCTCTGCAAGGTGCTCGCCAAGCTGACTGTTTTCGATCGGCGTTGCCTTCAGGCAGGCATCGGCACACGCCTGGTCAAGGGCAACCGGGTCGAAGCTTGCAAACATTCCGATATCCGGCAGGATCGGAGCATCGTTCTCCCCATGGCAGTCACAGTTCGGGCTGATATCCTGTACCAGCGAGATATGGAAGCACGGACGTCCATGGCAGACAGCCTGCGCATACTCCGCCATTTTCCGGTCAAGAAGCTCGTTTGCACTGCTGTTTGGATTATAAACCGCATCAAAACTGCAGGCACCGATGCATCGGCCACAACCTTTACATTTATCATAGTCAATGACCGCTTTTTTATCTACATAGGAAATCGCGTCACTTCCGCATTCTTTTGCACAGCGGTGGCAGCCACGACAGACATCCGTATTGATCGCCGGTTTTCCACTGGCATGCTGCTGCATCTTTCCGGCGCGGCTTCCGCATCCCATACCGATATTTTTCAGTGCACCGCCAAAGCCCGTTGCTTCATGGCCTTTGAAGTGGCTCAGACTGATAAAAATATCTGCGTCCATGATTGCATGGCCAATCAATGCTGTTTTGCAATATTCTCCGTTGACAACCGGAACTTCGATTTCATCGGTTCCTCGCACTCCATCTCCAATGATAATCTGGCATCCTGTGGTAATGGTATTGAATCCATTCAGATTCGCACAGTCAAGATGCTCCAGGGCATTTTTTCTGCTGCCCGGATATAACGTATTGCAGTCTGTCAGGAACGGAAGACCTCCCTGCTCTTTACAGAGATCGGCAACCACTTTCGCATAATTCGGACGAAGAAACGCCATGTTTCCCAGTTCGCCAAAATGCATTTTGATTGCGACGAATTTGCCTTCCATATCAATGTCTTTGACGCCAGCAGCAATACAGAGCTTTTTCAGCTTGTCAAGCTGACTCGTTCCAACCGGACATCGAAAGTCGGTAAAATAAACCGTTGACTTTTCCATTTTGTCATTCCTCCTGATTTGTCATTTTTTGACAGCATATCACTTCAAGCTAGGTTGAAGTCAAGTATAATTTGTGGTCTTCTGTTTGTCTCATGGGCTTGTCTTTTTTCTGGATTTTTCGTATACTGAACATAGTTTTTAAGCAACTGAAAATACAGAAGTGCTTTGGAGGTCATGTTTATGATAAAGGCAGTATTATTCGATATGGATGGTATCCTGTTTGACACCGAGATTGTAATGAAAGAGGGCTGGCAAAAAGCTGCCCGGGAGCTGAATTTTACGCTCACGGAGGAACATCTTTCGCAGATGCGCGGCAGTGCGCTTCCGCGGAGCAGAAAGCTGTTTGAGGAGTGGTTTCACGGACAGGTGACATACGATGAAGGACGCGCAATCCGCACGGCGTATCTAAACGATTATATTCGACGCAACGGTGTCCCGGAAAAGCCAGGGCTTCATGAGTTTCTTTCCTGGCTCAAAGAGCATTCGATCAAAGTTGCCGTTGCTACTTCTACAACGCGGCGCGTTGCGGAAGACTATTGGAAACAGTCTGGCATTGACCAGTATATCAATGCTTCAGTCTGCGGGGATGAGGTAATCAACAGCAAGCCGGATCCGGAAATTTTCTTAAAAGCAGCGTCTCTTCTGAAAGTTCCGATTGCTGCATGCATAGTAGCCGAAGACAGCATCAATGGTCTGAAGGCCGCGCGTGCAGCTGGTGCCATCTCCTGCATGATCCCGGATCTGACACCGTATACAAAAGAGCTTTTTCCATTTTGTGATTATGTGAGTCCTTCTCTTTTGGCCTGTAAAGAAATTCTGCTGCAGACTCCAGAAGCGGACAAACTGAAAAGCTGGAAGTAAAAAATCATACATAAAGTGAACCTCACATGACTAAAGTCACGTGCTTCAGAC
>UMKC01053223.1_pt1 | contig 20830 bp, 16 predicted proteins | sample 1966201 | NCBI WGS metagenome assembly UMKC01 (sample SAMEA4836166, study PRJEB28245) | human gut metagenome | biome: gut microbiome; material: fecal sample | place: Denmark | collected 2008 | reverse complement strand
TTTTTTGAAATTTTGCTTGGCTCTGAACAGTTACACACATTCTATATTTTCGTGCGTTCTTTTGTACATCGCATCCAACAGTCTATGCTATTAAACTGAAACGTGAAGCGATGTATTTTTTATGCCCTTTTTTAGGGAGAAAAGGAGGACGACATGAAAAGAAAAATGTTTTACAAGAAAGATTATGTAAAAGAACTGTTAAAGATTATCCGCACAGAAACAGATACCACCAAATTGCCAAAGTTGCTTTCCGATTACCATGAGAAAGATATTGCTGAAGCGATCACCTTACTGAGCGAAACCGAAAGAAGGCAACTCTATCCTGTCCTCGGCGCACAGAAAGTGGCTGAAATCTTTTCCTATCTGGACGATTCTGAGAAATATATTGAAGAACTGCCGATTGAAAAGGCTGCCAAAGTGGTTTCTTACATGGATGCCGATGATGCACTGGACATTCTGGATGATCTGACCGAACACAAAAAACAGGAACTTGTCAACCATCTGGATGAAGATACCCGAAAGGACGTCCGCAGACTGCTTTCCTATGATGATGACGAAATCGGCAGCTGCATGACCAACAACTTCATCTGCATTTCCGACAAATTATCCATCCGTGAAGCCATGAGCACTCTCATTCGCCAAGCTGGTGAACATGACAATATTTCCACCATTTACGTTGTGGATAAGGATGAGAAATTTGTAGGTGCCATTGATCTGAAGGATTTGATCATTGCCCGCGAAAATGATGCCCTGTCCGACATTATTAGCCGTTCCTATCCTTATGTCTGCGAACACGAGAAAATCAACGACTGCATTGACAAGATTGCCGATTACGAAGAAGACTCTCTTCCTGTTCTGACCAAAGAGGGCCACATCATCGGCATCCTGACCGCAACAGACATTGTGGAACTCGTTGACGATGCCATGGGCGATGATTATGCAAAGCTCGGTGGTCTGACATCTGAAGAAGACTTAAATGAACCGACCATCATCAGCATGAAGAAAAGACTGCCCTGGCTGATCATCCTGTTATTTCTGGGCATGGGTGTATCCTCGGTTGTGGGTATCTTCGAATCCGTTGTTGCCGTTCTGCCGATTGTTATTTGTTTTCAATCACTGGTTCTTGATATGGCAGGCAATGTCGGCACACAGTCCCTGGCTGTTACTATCCGTGTTCTGATGGATGAAAACCTGAACACAAGAAAGAAACTCTACCTTCTCAGCAAAGAAATGAGAATCGGTTTCTTCAATGGCATCAGCCTTGGCCTGATGGCTCTGGTATTTCTCGGTGTCTACATCCACTTTTTCAAGAAATACGCATGGCTTTCCGCTTTCCTGATCTCAGGCTGTGTCGGCCTCTCACTGATTGTGGCCATGGTAGTTTCCAGCATGATTGGCACCATTGTGCCAATGTTTTTCCACAAAATCCACGTGGACCCGGCGGTTGCATCCGGCCCGCTGATTACAACTGTCAATGATCTGGTAGCTGTCGTTACATACTATGGACTGGCAATGGTATTCCTGATTGATGTTTTCCATATTTGACAAAAGTCTCCTTATGGTTTATATTAGTTCATAAATAGATATTTCAAATTTGAACTAATTATTCCATAAGGAGGCTTTTTTGTGAAATTAGGTATTGAATTTTCAAGGAAACTGTCTCTGGCCTATGAAAGCATGTGCAAACCGCTCTGCCATGAACTGAAACTGCCCCAGACAGCTTTTGATATTCTTATGTTTCTGGCCAATAACCCTGAATTCAAAACAGCCAGAGATATTGTCGAAGTCCGAAAGCTTAAAGCGAATCTTGTCTCTGTCAACATTGATAAGCTTGTGAATGAAGGTTATCTAATCCGAAAGAATGTAGAAGGTGACCGACGTAAAGTCCAGCTTCTCTGTACCGATAAGGCACAGCCTATCATCAGCAGAGGCCAGCAGCTGCAGGAACACTTTGTTGAACAGCTTTTTGCAGACATCGACGATGCCACACGTCAAACCATATTCCAGGGCATGCAGCAAATGGAACTCAATCTGAATCTTATTCTGGAGGACAACTAGTTATGCATTTACTTTTTACGATTATTGTTTCTTTTTTTGCCGGCATGGGAGCCGGTCTCGGAACAGGTTTTGCCGGTATGAGTGCTGCCGCCGTCATCAGTCCGATTCTCATCACCTTTCTCGGTATTGACCCCTATATGGCCGTAGGCATTGCATTATCATCCGATGTACTGGCCAGCGCCGTTTCTGCTTATACTTACGGCAAGAACAAGAATCTGGATATCAAAAACGGCCTGATCATGATGGTTACTGTCCTGATCTTCACTGTTGTGGGCAGCTATATATCCAGCCTGGTTCCATCCGCAACCATGGGCAATTTCTCCGTCTTTATGACTTTCCTGTTGGGTATCAAATTCATTGTGAGACCGGTTATGACTACCAAGGAAGCGATGCAGGGCGTATCCGCTAAGAAACGTGCCATGCAGTCTGTTATCTGCGGTATCATTATCGGATTTATATGCGGCTTTATCGGTGCCGGCGGCGGTATGATGATGCTTCTGATCCTGACTTCTGTTCTGGGATACGAACTCAAAACAGCCGTTGGCACAAGCGTCTTCATTATGACTTTCACCGCATTTACCGGTGCTGTCTCCCATTTCGCCATCGGCGGTCTTCCGGATCCTGCTGTCTGGATCCTGTGCATCATCTTCACTCTGATCTGGGCCAGAATTGCTGCGGTATTGGCCAACAAAGCCACACCAAAGACATTGAACCGTGCAACCGGTATAATCCTTGTTGTTCTCGGTATCGTTGTTATGGCGTTCTCATTATTATCTTAAATAACATAAAGTCTTTTCTTCCATAGAAAGAGGCTGATGCATCATCAATGATCTTGTTAGGATACATCAGCCTTTTCCCTTACTCTTATACGACATGCATTGCAATCTGCCTGGTGAATCGCTCCTGTTTACAGATAAAATCTCTCAATAATATATTTTTCTTTTCTCCTTTCAGGCAATCCATGATATACTATCTATCAGGCTTAATTAGTTTTAGCTAACCGCATAAAGGAGACGTTCTTATGCCTTTAAATCTTACAGAATTCAATCGTTTTTATATTATCAGCAAAATATGTGGCCAGGAAAAACATCGGCATTATCTTGAGGCTCTGGGATTTGTTCCCGGCAGCGAAGTGACCATTTTATCCGAGCTTCACGGCTATTATATTGTTATGGTCAAGGGAAGCAAAATCGGCCTGGACAAAACACTGGCCAAAAAAATCATTGTCTATGCCAATTAAGGCCGACAAAATGTTTTTGTGCCATCGGAAAATGCAAGAACATTTTTAAAGAGGGAATTATGGAAAAAAATAAAGTTATTTCGAAATTGTGCTGTCTGGAGACAACATTCTATATCGTCTTTCTGACGATTTTGATTCTTCGTTATAAAAAAGGACTGGGAAACCGCACCTTTGCTCTGCTGATTTTTCTTTCTTTTCTTGGCTGTGCCGTATCACTGGCATTGAGAGATTATCTGAAAAGTTTGCTCCGAAATGCCGGTTTTGACGTAGCCGGGGTTCACGACAAAAAATCATTGGAAAAAGAATTGCTGAAACTTCAAAATGCCGATGATACACTGAATATCGGCGTCATGATGTTCGATCTGAACAATCTGAAAAAAATCAATGACACCTACGGACATGAAGAAGGAGATTTGTTTATTCAGACATTTGCTTCCTACCTTACTCGAATTCTCACAGAAAACAGTTTTCTGGCAAGGTTCGGCGGCGATGAATTTGTGATTATCCAAAGAGAAACTGCCTGGTCGGAACTGGAACAAATGAATATGCGGCTTCAGTCCCTGCTTGATGCCTACAATCAAACAGCCATCCATCCCATCAGCTATGCTGTGGGCTATGATATCAGCTGTAAAAATCATTATTATCTGATTATGGATCTGCTGAAAATGGCAGACCAGAAAATGTATCAGGATAAACATTATAAGAAATCACTAACGGCCCATCCGGACCGTCTTTACAGCCAAAACCGTCTGGTGGAAAGCATTTCAACAGATTCTCTGAAAGAAAAAATTTCTACAATCCTAACCAACAGCTGCCGGAATAAACAATACGCTTTCCTGATGACGGATGTTGATAACTTCCACCTGATCAACGATTACTGGGGATATGAGACAGGCACTGCTATCCTGAACTTTCTTTTTAAAAAAATGGAGCTTTTCCCTCAGACAGTCTTCGTCAACCGTTATCATTCCGACGTTTTTGCCTGTATCATTGATATTACCGGCCAGAATCAGCAAAGTTTCAGGGAAAAAGTCATCCGCTATAACAAGCAGACGTCTTCTGAAATACTAGAGGCCTATCCTGTCAATTATCTTTTTCTGAATACAGGTATTTATTATCTGAAAGGCACCGAAATTTCATCAGAAGAATTAATCTCACATACCAATATTGTCCGCCGAAAAGCCAAAACCGAACTTTCAGGCGTATGTGAATACTCTGAAGATATTGCACGGGACGAACAAAAACGTGCTGAAACCATTCATACCTTCCGCAATGCACTGGAGCAAAAAGAATTTCAACTCTATTTCCAGCCAAAGATCAACGGAAAATCCCAACAAATTTCCAGTGCGGAAGTGCTTGTCCGATGGCAAAAAAATGACGGTTCTCTCTGGTTTCCCGACAGTTTTCTGCCAATCCTTGAGGAGACCGGTGAAGTGGAAGCGTTGGACTATTACGTTTATGAAGCTGCCTTTTTGTGGCTGTCCAAACGCATGAAGAAACAGCAAAAGATTATTCCGTTGTCCCTCAACGTCTCACCTATCCATTTTCGGAAGATCAATACTTTTATTCATAAAGTATCCGACCTGATCGATAAGTATAAGATTCCCTCACAGTATCTGATCTTTGAGATTACGGAAACAACTTACATCCATAATATCGATGCTGTCAATCAGATGATCCGCTTTTTCCAGAAAAAAAATATCCGGATCTCCATGGATGATTTCGGTTCCGGATATTCTTCGCTAAATACTTTAAAAGATATTTTATTTGATGAAGTCAAAATCGATAAACGTTTTCTGGATGATGACCTGTCTGAAAAAGGCAAAATCGTCCTTCAGGAAATCTTCCACCTACTGAAGCGCACCAACAAACTCATTGTCTGCGAGGGCGTTGAAACAAAAGAAATGGTTGATTTCCTTGTACAGGAAGACTGCGACGAACTTCAGGGATACTATTATTATAAACCGCTGGAAATGCAAAAATTTGAAGCACTCATTGCGTAAATGAGTGCTTCATTTGTTTTACGGCGTTAACATTTTCTTTCGCTGATTATCTGTTTTTAACCGAGAATTTTCACCGAATCGTTTTTCTTGTTCTCTCAAAACAATTCCTTTACAGTCGGATAAATCCTTCTGAAATACTGATAGCGTTCTTCGTATTTCCTGGTCAGCTCAGGTTCCGGTGTCACTGTGTCCACCACCTTGACAATCTTTGCTGCTGCAGTCTCCACATCCGGATATTCTCCGCATCCCACAGCCGCCAGCATAGCCCCTCCGAGTGCCGGACCTTCTTCATTCTCAAGAACATCCACCTTCAGATTCATTACATTGGCAATGATCTGACGCCACAGAGGGCTCTTCGCACCGCCGCCGCAGATCTTTGTTCTCTCTGGGCTGATACCGAGACTTCTGGCTACCTCCAGAGAATCTCTCAGACCAAAAGCAACACCTTCCAGGACTGCCTGGGTCATTTCCTCTCTTGTTGTATCCATAGACATGCCGATGAACATGGCTCTTGCGTCCGGATTATTGTGGGGCGAACGCTCACCCATCAGATACGGAAGAAAATAGACATGATTTTCACCCAGCTTCGTAATTCCCGTCTGCTCCGCGCTATAATCTTTGGTTTTCAGAATTTCTTCATTCCACCATTTATTGCAGGATGCCGCACTGAGCATACAGCCCATCAGGTGGTAATGACCATCCGCATGGGCAAAGGAATGCAGCGCATTGTATTCATCCACACCGAAATGCTCACTGGAAATGAAAATTGTTCCGGAAGTCCCCAGCGAAATATTGCATTTGCCTTCTCCCACTGTACCTGTTCCCACTGCCGCTGCTGCATTATCGCCGGCACCGGCAATAATTTTTACATTTTCAGAAAAGCCCAGTTTCTCTGCGATTTCCTTTTTCAGTGTACCCACCACTTCATAGCTCTCATAAAGCTTTGGCAGCATTTCTCCTGTAATACCGCAGATCTCAAGCATTTCCTTTGACCAGCAGCGATGCTTCACATCCATCAGAAGCATACCGGATGCATCGGACACATCTGTACAGAAAGTACCAGATAACCGATAAGCCAGATAATCCTTCGGCAGCATGATTTTCACAATCTTCGCAAAATTCTCCGGCTCATGCTTTCGCATCCACAGAATCTTCGGTGCCGTAAAACCGGCAAAGGCAATATTCGCTGTATAAGCAGACAGCTTATCCTTGCCAATCACCGTATTCAGATAATCCGTCTCCTCACCGGTTCTGCCGTCATTCCACAGAATCGCAGGACGAATTACCGCATCATCGGCATCCAACGCAACCAGACCATGCATCTGTCCTCCGAAACTGATGCCAGCCACCTGAGACCTGTCACACTCCGCCGTCAGTTCCTTCAGCCCATCCATCGCCTGGTTAAACCAGTCCTCCGGATGCTGCTCCGACCATCCCGGCTGCGGAAAAAACAGCGGATACTCTCTGGACACAACTTTTTTAATATCGCCAGAAGCATCCATCATTAGCAGCTTTACCGCGGAAGTTCCCAGATCGACTCCTATATATAACATATAATCACCTTCATTAGCCCCAAGGGTTTTCTGTTGGATAGCGCACGCCTGCCGGCTGGTTATAGCCAATCTCCTCTACCGGCACACCGATATACTTAAATACCTCAAACAGTGCCTTGCCATAATGACCGAATGCTACTGCGCCATGATGCGGGAATCCTTTCTCAATCAGAACATGACGATAGAATCTGCCCATTTCAGGAATGGCAAAGACGCCGATGGAACCAAAGGAACGTGTTGCCACAGGAAGGACTTCGCCCTGAGCCACATAAGCACGAAGCTTATTGTCTGCTGTGCTCTGCAAACGGTAAAATGTGATGTCACCCGGTTTGATATCTCCTTCAAGGGTACCCTGTGTCACTTCCTCAGGCAGTGTTCTTGCCATAATCTTCTGGTACTTCATCTCGCAGAAGGACAGCTTGCTGGAAGCTGTATTGCCGCAGTGGAAGCCCATGAATGTATCTTTCTGAGTATAGTTATATTTACCCTTTATATCGCTGTTATACATATCAGACGGTACAGAATTGTTGATATCCAACAGTGTAACTGCATCCTGGCTGACAACCGTTCCGATAAACTCGCTGAGTGTACCGTAAATATCCACTTCACAGGATACCGGAATACCCTGAGCCGTCAAACGGCTGTTGACATAACATGGCACAAAGCCGAACTGTGTCTGGAATGCAGGCCAGCATTTGCCTGTCAAAGTTACATACTTGCGATAGCCGCGGTGCTCTTCAATCCAATCTTTTAATGTCAGTTCATACTGCGCCAGCTTGGCCAAAATTTCAGGTTTCTTGTTGCCTGCGCCAAGCTCTGCTTCCATTTCTTTCACAATGACAGGGATTCTCTCATCACCGGCATGCTTATTGAAAGCTTCAAACAGATCAAGTTCTGAGTTTTCTTCAATTTCAACACCCAGATTATAAAGCTGTTTGATCGGGGCATTACATGCAAGGAAATTCATCGGTCTTGGTCCAAAGCTGATAATCTTCAGATTCTGAAGTCCGATAACTGCTCTTGCAATCGGCATAAATTCATGAATCATATCGGCACATTCTTCCGCATCACCCACAGGATACTCAGGAATATAAGCCTTGATATTGCGCAGCTGCAGATTGTAGCTGGCATTTAACATACCGCAGTAAGCATCACCTCTGCCATCCAACAGGTTGTCTCCGCTCTCTTCTGCAGCGGCAATAAACATCTTCGGTCCGTCAAAATGCTTTGCAAGCAGTGTCTCTGAAATCTCAGGACCAAAGTTGCCGAGATAAACACAAAGGGCGTTGCATCCCGCTTTTTTGATATCTTCCAGTGCCTGCACCATATGGATCTCGCTCTCTACAATACAGACCGGACATTCATAAATTCCTTCTGTCCCATACTTTTCTGTATAAGCCTTCATCAGATTCTGTCTTCTGCTGACAGAAAGGCTTTCAGGGAAACAATCACGGCTGACAGCCACAACACCTAACTTCACTTCCGGCATATTGCTCATAATAAAAATCCTCCCTTTATTCGCCGAATACAGCCTTGTAATCTGCCTGGAATTTAGCAATACCCTGATCTGTCAGCGGATGATGTGTCATCTGCTCGATTACCTTGTAAGGAACTGTTGCGATATGCGCACCTGCCAGTGCACAATCTGTTACGTGCATTGGATGTCTGATAGATGCAGCGATGATCTCTGTTTCGAGGCCATAGTTGTCAAAAATTGTTACGATATCTTCGATCAGGCTGATACCTGCTGTGCTGATATCATCCAGTCTGCCGAGGAATGGAGATACATATGTAGCACCTGCTCTTGCAGCCAGTAAAGCCTGGTTTGCTGTGAAGATCAGTGTAACGTTTGTCTTGATGCCTTCTGCAGACAGAACCTTAACAGCCTTTAAACCTTCAACTGTCATAGGAATCTTAACAACCATGTTTGGATGGATAGCTGCGATTTCACGGCCCTCTTTGATCATGCCTTCTGCATCAACAGTTGTAGCCTTTACTTCGCCGCTGATTGGTCCGTCAACGATCGTTGTGATCTCTTTGATGACTTCCTTGAAATCTCTGCCTTCTTTGGCAATCAGGGATGGGTTCGTTGTAACGCCGCAGATAACGCCCATGTCATTTGCTTTTCTGATATCTTCTACATTCGCTGTGTCAATGAAAAATTTCATAATTTTACCTCCTGGGGCCTTTCGCCCTTAATTATATGATAATTTGTAACTGTTCAGAGCCAAGCATAATTTCAAAAAACAGGTATAAAATGCTTGCATTTTTAAGTTACGATAATTGCTACCTCGTTTAACGGAAATCTATTTACCCGGCTGACCATAGTACGCATTGGCACCATGTTTTCTGAAATAATGCTTATCCTGAAGTTCCTGCGGTGCAGGCTGAACCTTCGGATTGATCATCTCACATCGGGCTGCCATCTTGGCAACTTCTTCCAGAACAACGGCATTGTGTACAGCCTCATGGGCATCCTTGCCCCATGTGAACGGTCCGTGATTCTTGCAGAGAACGGCAGGTGTTGCAATATAATCCAGACCTGGACGGTCAAATTCATCCGCGATCAGGACACCTGTATTCTTCTCATAAGCTTCATTGATTTCTTTCTCTGTAAGATTTCTCACACAAGGTACCTCGCCGTACAGATAATCGGCATGGGTTGTCCCGTAGCATGGAATACCACGGCCGGCCTGTGCCCAGCTTGTGGCCCATGGTGAATGAGTATGTACGATACCGCCGATCTTCGGAAAACGGTTATATAAGACAACATGTGTCTCTGTATCAGAAGACGGATTGTAATCGCCCTCTACTTTATTGCCATTCAGATCTACAACAACCATATCTTCCGGTCTCAGTTTGTCATAATCCACACCGCTCGGCTTGATGACAAAAAGTCCCTTCTCACGGTCAATCCCGCTGACATTGCCCCATGTAAAAGTCACAAGCTGATACTTCGGAAGCAGCATATTGGCTTCGTAGACTTCTTTCTTTAATTCTTCAAGCATTCGACTAACACCCTCTTTTCTGCCATAAAGGCTTTTTAAACTTCCCGCATCAACATTCTCTTGTGAATCCCGATGCCAAATGACACGTTTATTTTATCACTTCTGATGCTGTCTTTTCAACTGCTATTGCACCTTTGTAATTCTCAATAAACTTCTCAAAACCTTCGATATCCTTTGCATCCGGTTCTTCACTTGTACCTGCATTTTCGGCAAATACTTTGCCCTCCAGATAATTCTGAAGTGTTTCGTCTTCACCCTTCCATGTCAGATAAGATGCCAGCAGTGCCATACCCCATGGACCGCCCTCGCCGGCTGTCTCCATAACGGATACCGGTGTATCAATGGCAGCTGCCAGAAGCTTTTGTCCCACACCTTTTGTGGTAAAATAACCACCGTGACCGTAAATCTTATCAATGGCCACATGCTCTTTCTTGATCAGAATATCCATACCTACTTTCAGGGCACCCAGGGCACTGCTCAAATGCAGACGCATAAAGTTAGCAAGACTGAATCGGCTGGTTGGTTTTCTCACAAAGAGTGGACGGCCCTCTGTGATATCGGTAATATTTTCCCCTGAATAGTAACCGTAAGACATCATATCACCACAGTCTGCATCACCCTCCATGGCCACTTTGAATAATTTCTCAAAGAGGTCATTCTGACTGATATCCATGCCGAACAGCTCCGCAAATTCTCTGAAAAGGCCTACCCAGGCATTGATCTCGGATGTACAGTTATTGGCATGCACCATAGCTACCGGACTGCCCACAGGTGTTGTCACCATATCGATCTCCGGATAAACGGCCTTTAACTGGTCTTCCAGAACCACCATGGCAAAAACAGATGTACCGGCAGAAACATTACCTGTACGAACACCAATGCTGTTGGTAGCTGCCATACCTGTACCTGCATCACCCTCCGGCGGACACAGTGGGATACCTGCCTGCAATTTGCCGCTTTCATCCAGAAGCTTGGCTCCCTCTTCTGTCAGCACACCGGCAGATTCTCCGGCCACAAGGATTTTCGGAAGAATACCTGTTAATGTCCATGGATAATGTTTATCTTCAATAAGCTTGCCAAACTTCTCAACCATTGTCTCATCATACTGATGGGTCTTGTCATTGATTGGAAACATACCGGAAGCGTCGCCGATGCCAAGGACTTTCCGCCCTGTCAGCTGCCAGTGGATGTAGCCCGCCAGCGTTGTCAGATAACTGATCTGATCGACATGTTCCTCACCATTTAAAATTGCCTGATATAAATGGGAAATGCTCCATCTCTGAGGAATATTGTAATTAAATAATTCTGTCAGTGCTTCAGCCGCCTGACCTGTCGTGCTGTTTCGCCATGTACGGAACGGTACAAGCAGCTCGCCCTTCTCATCAAAGGCCATATAGCCATGCATCATGGCACTGAAACCGATGCTGCCGATCCTGGTCAGCTCTGCACCGTATTTTTCTTTCACATCTGCTACCAGGCTCTTGTAGCAGTCTCTTAAACCCTTCCAGATATCATCCAGGGAATATGTCCAGAAACCGTCGATCAGCTGATTCTCCCAGCTGTAACTGCCAGAAGCGATTGGTTTGAATGATTCATCGATGAGCACTGCCTTGATTCTGGTTGAACCGAATTCAATACCCAGTGCTGTTTTGCCGCTCTCAATAATTGCTTTTAAATCTGCCATTCTATCCTCCTGATTCATGGATTCGCTGTCGAATCCTGCTTTGAAATGGACACTCTATCCAATTCAAACATTGTCTATCTCTATAACCACAGGCAGGCAGCTGCCTGCGGTTTATACCACACTATCGCAGCTGCCTGTCTTTTAATCAATTTAACGATAGTAAATGGAATTCCATTTCAGCTCATTGTTAAACTGTCTGATTGTTGTGTCTTTGTCGATATAAACAGCTTCAATGCCCATGCTGTTTGCCCAGTCACCCATCTGCTCAGCCGTCAGGTCATAGGAGAAAGCTGTATGATGTGCACCGCCTGCCAGGATCCATGCTTCAGCACCTGTCTGAAGATTTGGTTCCGGTGTCCAGAATGCAGTTGCAACCGGAAGCTTCGGCATTGGTTTTTCTGTCTTCTTGCAGTTTACGTCATTGATGATCAGACGGAAACGATTGCCCAGATCGATAAGGGATGTGGCAATAGCCTTGCCCTCTTTAGCTGTAAATACAAGTCTTGCAGGATCTTCTCTGTCACCCATGGATAACGGCTGCTCTTTGATAGAAATAGGGCCATCTGCAATTGTCGGGCAAACTTCCAACATATGGGACTGAAGGATACCTTCTTTGCCCGGTACAAGATTGTATGTATAATCTTCCATAAAGGATGTACCTTTGGCACCCTTCATGCCCTCTGTCATGATCTTCATCAGACGCACCATGGCTGCTGTCTTCCAGTCGCCTTCCGCACCGAAACCATAGCCTTTTGCCATCAGTCTCTGGATAGCCAGACCCGGAAGCTGCTGCAGGGCACCTAAGTCACCAAAGTGCGTAACAATAGCCTGATAATTCTTTTCCTCAAGGAAACGTTCAAAACCGATTTCAATACCGGCCTGAACAGCCACATGCTGGCGGAATTCCTTCTCATCTCTGCCTTCAAGTAAAATATTATATGTGCTGTAGTATTCTTCTACCAGTGCATCAATATCTGCCTTTGAAACAGCTTTCACTGCTTCTGCGATTTCATTTACCGGATAAGCATCCACTTCCCAACCGAATTTGATCTGCGCTTCAACCTTATCGCCCTCTGTAACCGCAACATTTCTCATGTTGTCAGCGATACGCATCACACGGATATGACTGCTCTCAAGAACACCTACGGCTGTACGCATCCAGGAACCGATTCTGTCCTGTGTGGCTTTGTCTTCCCAGTAGCCCATGATCACCTTACGTTCCATATGGAGACGGGAAAAAATATGGCCGTATTCTCTGTCACCGTGAGCTGCCTGATTCTCATTCATAAAATCCATATCAATGGTATCGTATGGGATTTCACGATTATACTGTGTATGCAAATGAAGCAAAGGTTTTCTCAGTTCCTGAAGGCCGAGGATCCAGGATTTTGCCGGTGAAAAAGTATGCATCCATGTGATAATGCCGGCACAATTATCATCCATATTGGCCTCATTCATTGTTTTACGGATTAATTCATTGGTGATCAGGGTTGGTTTCCATACAACCTCATATGGAAGATTGCCTGATGCATTGAGTTTTTCTACGATTTCTTTGGAATGTGCTGCCACATGGGACAGGCACTCATCACCGTACAGATCCTGTGAACCTGTACAAAACCAGAACTGATAATTTTTCACCTTTAACATGTTTTTAATTCCTTTCTGTGTATGTTCAAGTTGAGTATATACGAAACTTGGCGCGGAATTCAGGTCTGCCGTGCAGACATATTTCTTACCTGAATTCCTGCGCATGCTTAGGTCAATGTTAAGCGTTTTTCTTCTTCATGCGGGCAAAAATTGCCTGTAATACGATGAAGAAGCAAAGCAGTGCGGAAAGTACGATACGTACCCACCAGCTGGACAATGTACCCTGTGTGGTGATCAAGCTTGTGATGGTACCTTTGATCAGAACACCGAAGATGGTTCCGAATGGTGTACCCACACCACCGCTTAACAGTGTACCGCCGATAACGGATGCAGAAATAGCATCCATTTCAAGACCTTTGGCCTGTTCTACGAAACCTGCACAGCTGTTTAAGCAGAATAAGAAACCGCCGCAGCCTGCAAGCAGACCTTCAAGCACATAAGCTTTAAATTTGATTCTCTTAACATTCAGACCCATCATTAACGCGCTCTGTGCATTACCGCCCACAGCGTAAACTTCACGGCCGAATTTGGTATATTTCATAACAACTGCGATAATCGCTACAATAATCAGAGCAATAATAACTGTCGGATAAATGTAAGCCGGATGGAACTTCCCGCTCTTACTGTAAGAACCGATAAACGGCAGATAAATCTTTGCATTGGCCCATGCAAGGAATGTTTCATTCTTGATAGAAATCATCTCTGTGCTGACCATGGAAGTCATACCACGGCCAAAGAACAGACCTGCCAGGCTGACAATGAATGGCTGGATCTCCAGATAAGAAATCAGGAAGCCCTGTACAATACCGAAAGCCAGACCAATGAGCAGTGCTACCGCAATCGCTGCATAAGCACTCATGCCGTGATTCTCCATCTGATTGGCCATAACCATACAAACTAACGCTGTAATGGAACCAACAGAGATATCAATACCGCCTGTGATCATAACGATGGTCTGACCAACTGCAATAACCAGCAGACCGGCATTGGAAATGAACAGGTTCAGAAACATCTGTGGTTTTGCAAAACCCTTATCTGCGAAAATAACCATACCTGCGATATACATGATCGCAAAAAGTGCAATTGTGATAATCAAAAGGAAGGTATTGCCGTTAATCTTTCTGTTTGAATCTGTGGTTGTTTTTAACTTAGCCATGATTATTTACCTCCCTCTACTGCTGCTGCAGCTTTTTTTGCACGCTGTTTTGCAATGAAACTCTGGAATACAGGACTCTGCAGTGTAACAATAATAACGACAACGATGGCCTTGTAAACCGGCAGCTGATCGGCTTTAACATTCATCGCATAAAGCGTTGTTGTCAGAGCCTGGATCGTATAAGCACCGATAACGGAGCCCATCAGACTGAACTTACCGCCGCCCAGTACATTGCCGCCAAGAGCAACTGCAAGGATGGCATCCATTTCAAGGTTCAGGCCAATGTTGTTGACATCGGCTGAATAAATACGGCTGGATGCGATAACACCTGCGATACCTGCCAACACACCACAGATCACGTATGTCAGGAATTTGATCAGTGTTGAATTCAGACCAACCAGTCTGGAAGCCGTACCATTGATACCAACACTTTCAATATACAGACCAAGGGCTGTTTTCTTCAGGATCAGGTTCACAATGATAACAACGATAATCGCCAGGAAAATCGGTGTCGGTACAGGAATCTTGCCGATATAACCACCAAATACCTTATAAGAATCCACACGGACATATGTAATCTGACCTGCTGTGATCAGCTGTCCGATACCACGTCCTGCTGTATACAGAATCAGTGTGGCAACCATCGGCTGAATATTCATCTTGGCTACAAGGAAACCATTAAAGGCACCGCAGAGTGCAGAAGCCAGAATAGCTGCAATAATTGCCAGACCCATCGGAGCAGCCAGCTCAGTAACAGATACTTCACCACCGGAAAGGATCTGACAGCAGACAGCTGCTGCAACAGCCATAACTGCACCAACACTGATATCCTGACCGCCGGAAGCAGCCGTAACCAGTGTCATACCGACAGCCAGAATAACCAGCTCGGATGCACGGTTGACAACGTCCACAATGTAACCATATAAAACACCATTATTAATGGAAATCTTGAAGAATCCCGGTGTCGTAATCAAATTCACTAATAAAACAGCAACCAGACATACGATTGGCAAAAACAAGCGCATGGATGTTATTTTCTTAATCGAATCCTTATTCATTGCTGTCACCTCCTGCTATTGCTTTCATAACGCCTTCCTGTGTCAGCTGGTCGCCGGAAATCTCGCCGACCTTCTTGCCGTCTCGGAGAACACCCATACGTGAACATGTACGAAGCATTTCCTCAACTTCGGAAGAAATAAATGTAACGGCCATGCCCTGGTCGGCCAGGTCAAGCACCAGTTTCTGGATCTCAGTCTTTGTACCGATATCGATACCTCGTGTCGGCTCATCCAGAATCAGATAATCCGGATTGGTCAGAAGCCATCTGCCGATAATCACCTTCTGCTGGTTACCACCGGAAAGACTCTTGATCGGTGTCTCTCTGCTGGCTGTCTTAATCTGCAGCATATCGATATATTTGTCTGCGGCTTCCTCCATCTCTTTTCTGCTCATCGGATGGAACATGCCTCTCTTCGCCTGAAGTGCGATAATGATGTTCTCACGTACAGACAGATCAGCAAGGATACCATCTTTCTTTCTGTCCTCAGGCAGATAAGCCATACCCTGTTTCATGGCATCCAGCGGAGAATTGATCTTCACTTCCTTGCCGTTGACCTTGATCTTACCTGTATCCGGCTTGTCCGCACCGTAAATGGCACGCACCAGTTCAGAACGTCCGGAACCCAGAAGTCCTGTCAGGCCCACAACCTCACCTTTGTTGACAGCAAAATCAAACGGTTTGATACTGCCTTTTCTTCCAACCTGTTCAGCTTCGATAACCGGTTCAAACTTCTCAAGTACTTTATGATCTCCCTTGATATCTGCCAGATCATCAAAGTTCTTGCCCATCATCTTGGCAACCAGTTCTACTCTAGGCAGTTCCTTTACAGGATACTCTCCAACCAGTGTACCATTTCGAAGAACAGTAATCCGGTCACAGACCGCATATACCTGCTCAAGGAAATGCGTAACAAAGATAATACCAACGCCTTCTTTTTGAAGACGTCTCATCAATACGAAAAGTTTCTCAACTTCTTCATCATCCAGAGAAGATGTCGGTTCATCCAGAATCAGAACCTGGCACTTCATATCTACCGCTCTGGCAATGGCAATCATCTGCTGCTTCGCCAGAGAACATTCCTCTAATTTATCAGTTGCTCTTGCATCAATATCCAGACTCTTCAAGAGCTCTGTTGCTTTCTTATTCATTGTATGCCAGTCAATAAGACCAAACTTTCTCGGCTCACGTCCGATAAAAAGGTTCTCCGCCACTGACAGATTCGGACAAAGATTAACTTCCTGATACACGGTACTGATACCGTGGCTCTGGGCATCCTGCGGGGATTTATTGATAATCGGTGCATCAGAACCCGCTATTCTGATCTCACCGCCGTCTAAACTATGTACTCCGGTAAGCACCTTGATCAGTGTGGACTTGCCGGCTCCGTTCTCTCCCATTAACGCATGGATTTCACCTTTGCGAAGCGTAAAATCTACATGCTGCAATGCTTTGACACCCGGAAATGTTTTCGAGATATCTCTCATACTTAAAACAACATCATTGGACATATAGCATTCACCTGCTTTCAAATTCTCTCTCTAAAATCTCTCCCATTTCGGGTAAGTTGACATGTAACGTATAAGCACAAAATTGGCGTGGCACCATTCCAGGCTTCTGCCTCTTTCTACCACGCCAATCATTATGTTCCCGGAAAATTAATTCCTATAAATTTTAGTATGCACGAGCGTCTACAACATCCTGTGTTACTTCTGTAACTTCATAATCTGTACTGTCGATTGAAACGGATGCTACATCAGAACCATGAGCGTAGATACCTTCTTCTACATATGCCTGTTTTTCTGGTGTTTCTCCAGCCTGAAGCTGTTTGATAATCTGTTCTACACGTGGGCCGTGAAGAGGATTACACTCTGTGTTAACAATGATATCACCTGATAATGTATCTGTAATACCCTGTTTTGTTGTATCGAAGGACATTACAAGAATGTCACCGTCAGGACCAACTGTCTTACCAGCTGCTTTGATAGCTTCGATTGCACCAAATGCTTCATTATCGTTCTCGCAGTATACAACGTTGATGTTGTCATACTGTTTCAGCATAGATTCCATAACTTCCTGGCCTTTAGCCTGTGTGAATTCACCTGTCTGCTGAGCTAACAGATTCCAGCCATTAGCTTCTACTGCTTCGTTGAGGGCTTCTGTACGTCCGATCTGAGCGGATGCGCCGATTGTACCCTGGATATCTACGATGTTAACTTCACTCATGTTCTTAGCTGCTGCGTACTGTTTTAACCATTCGCAAGCTTTCTGACCTTCCAGTTTGAAGTTTGAACCAACCCAAGCTGTGTAAAGGCTGTCATCAGAAACGTTTACCATACGGTCAACGATGATAACCGGGATTTCTGCATCTTTAGCTTCCTGAAGAACTGTATCCCAACCGGATTCTGTTACAGGTGCAAGAACAATGTAATCAACTTCCTGCTGGATGAAGTTACGGATTGCTGCGATCTGATTCTCCTGTTTCTGCTGAGCATCATCGAAAATTAAGTTGTAACCGTTTTCTGTGCTGAATGTAGATTTCATAGATTCTGAGTTAGCTGTACGCCAGTCAGATTCTGCACCAACCTGTGAAAAACCAACTGTGATCACGTCACCTGTGTTACCTGCTGCTTCTGTTTCACCAGATGCTGCTTCGCTTGCAGCTTCTGTTTCGCTGCCTGCAGGTGCTGCTGTTTCTTTAGCACCTGATGAGCCACAGCCTGCTAATACTGCAGCAACCATAGCTACTGACAATAATACCCCTAAAAATCTCTTCTTCATAAACTCTTCTCCTCCTAGTTATGAAATAATAAGTATCTTATATGAAAAGCATACCTTATTCTCATAATTTTGGAAACAGAGGATTCTTTTTTTTGGGTTAATATTTTTTGAACTTTTTGTGAATGTTTTGACCTATTCAAAAAAAGTGTACTTTTTTATGATAAAAGTATATTTTTTTATGAAACATTTCTGGTTGGTATCACAACCCTTGCTGTGGTGCCCACATCCGGTTGACTTTTGAAAAATAAACCATAATTTTCACCATAATAAATATGGATCCGCTCATTGACGTTGCCCACACCAAAGGCCGCTATATTGGCTGACTGGGTACTTCCGTCCACGGAAGCCTTCCTGAGATTATACAGTTTTTCTTCATCCATGCCTACACCGTCATCCGTCACACAGAAGACAATATTATCCCCTTCCAGGCGACCGGTCACAGAAATCGTTCCTTTCCCCCGCTTGCCGCGGATCCCGTGAACCAGGGCATTCTCAACTAACGGCTGAAGAAGCAGCTTCGGGATCGTAAAATTATATAACGCCTTGTCTATATCAATATTGTAAGTCAGTGTATCCTGGTAACGGAACTGCTGGATCTTCAGATAACTTTCAATATGCCGCTGTTCCTCCTGGATTGTAATAAAACTCTGCCCATTGCTCAAAGATGTCCGGAAGAAATCAGACAGATAAGTCAGAAGTCGGATTACCTGATCGTTCTGCTTCGCCTCCGCCAGCCATACAGCTGTATCCAACGTATTGTACAGAAAATGCGGGTTGATCTGCGCCTGCAGAAGCTTCGTCTCGCTCAGCCGCAGTGTCTCATGGTTGCGCTTCATATCTTCCACCAGCTGACCGATCTCCTTGGTCATATCGTTGAAATTATCCATAAGCAGCGCAATTTCATCCCCTGACTCCACATCCTTCGTCTGTGCCGTAAAATCACCGCCGGCTACTTTGCAGGTTAACATGCAAAGATTGCGTATCGGACCGGTAATATTTCGAGCCGCCCTGACAGAAAGTCCTACCGTCAGAATAACAACAAGAAGCGACGCCAGAATCGTAAAACAGAAAATTGTCCGATTATTCTCATCCAGCTGTGCTTTGATCTGATCGAAATTCAGCGTTTCTGCATAAATATAGTCACGGATACATGACTGCACCAGAGATGTCAGTGCATAAACATCATTATCCAGTGTGGCCATATTCTGATCATAGGAATTCTCCCGGCCAATATTGTTCTCCAGCTCATGAATACAATTTGACAGTGTATTCAATGTATTCTTCAGGCGAACCATCTGACTTCTGTTCAGTTCAACCGTTGCAGAATGCGCCAGATCATTGCAGACGCTTTTCAGTTCATCGATATAGGCATAGGGATCCACCGTCAAAATACCATTAACCGTCACGGTCCCCACATCCAGCTCATCAATCTTCTTGTTGTTGATGACCGCCAGGTAAGTGGTGTAGTCGATCCGTTCCTTGAAATCCCGGACATATTCATTGGCCTTTGCCACATTATTGGTGATGTCCGCATACGCACCAGTCGTATAGGAAATTGTCCAAAGCAGATAACAGACAAGACAGATCATCGGTACAATAGCCGCCGCAGCGATCATCATAATCTTGCGGTTCAGGGAAAGCTTCTTATATCCAAACATCCTTTACCCCTTTCTTGCTGCCCTGTATTCTTTCGGCGTGCAGCCCTGGGTCTTCTTGAAAATATAGCTGAAATAATGCGGGTCTTTGTAGCCCACTTTATAGCTAATCTCCGATGTTTTCATAGATGAACAGGCCAGATACTGTTTCGCCTTCTCCATGCGGACTTCCGTCAGATACTCAATGAATGTTTTGCCCATTTCCTTACTGAAAACGGAACTGAAATAGCTTGGACTCATGCAGACTTCCGCCGCAACGGAATTCAACGAAATGTCTTCCGACATATAATCCTGTTCAATCCGCTCCTTCGCTGTCTGGATAATGTCCGAATACCGTCTTCCGCCGACTGTATTGCGCAGTTCAATGGCATGATCCAACAGCGTCCCGATGTAATCTTTAATGTCATCTACTGACTCTGCTGTTGTCACGGCCAGTTTCAGGATTTCCTCATTCTCCCGGATACCTTCCCACTGACCATACACTTCACCTTCAACTCCGGCATCTTTCCTCAGCTTCTTGCAGAAAGTCAGAACCGTTGCATAAATGTCCATGATAATATATTGCCTGATCATCAGCGATCGGAAATGATCCTCTGATATTTCCGTAAATAATGCCCCGACAAAACTCTCCACTTCCTCCAGAGAACCATTGCTTAGGAAACGGGTAATAATTTGATCAAACTGGTTGATCTCACCAAAAATATTGGCATCAAATTCATTGTCCTGCTGTTCAAAGTTCAGTTGTTCAACCGATATGATCTGATTCGGTTCCTGCACAAAACGGCCGGCAAATGCCTTATCCGCCTCCTGGAATGAATATCGCAGTTCACGGATTCGCGCCACCTCACTGCCGATACCGCCAAACCAGGTCAATGTGTCAAAAGGTGCGATCACTGCTTTCAGCCCCTCAATAAAGGCTTTTGTCTGAGTCTCCATGTCTTCTTCCACAGATGTCAGAAGAAATGCCCAGCCTTCAACTCCTCTCTGG
>UMKC01034905.1_pt1 | contig 21693 bp, 14 predicted proteins | sample 1966201 | NCBI WGS metagenome assembly UMKC01 (sample SAMEA4836166, study PRJEB28245) | human gut metagenome | biome: gut microbiome; material: fecal sample | place: Denmark | collected 2008 | reverse complement strand
TTATCAAAAGTATACTCCGCATCGATCAGCTTCATATCAAGCCCATGCTCACGGATCTTCTTCTTGCAGATCTTAAAAGCCTCTTTCTCCTTCTGGCGGTTCTCAGCCTCATGATCCTCGTCCTCCTTCGTTGCAACACGGAGAACCTCCTTCAGCGGATGGACCACCTCGTCCTCCTTCACGCTGCGCGGCTCCAGGACAACACGGCCATACTCCACACCACGGGCAGTCTCCACGATCACATGATCGCCGACCTTCACCTTATAATTCTTAGGATTAAAATAATAAATCTTACCAACGTTACGAAATCTGACTCCAACTACCTTTTCCATTCTATTTCTCCCTAATTGTCAGGAACAGGAGCTCCAGGGCAAGTTCGAGATTAACATTGGCACGGAGACGCACTTTCGTCTTCTCCAGTGCCTCAAGGATTTTTTCGATATTCTCATAAGAACGCTCGCTGGCCTGCTCTCTGATAAAATTAATCTCCTGTTTAAAAACCAGGTTGTCAATTTCCCTTGTTGCCTTAAACATCAGAACATCGCGGAACCAGAACTGGAAAATATCCAGATAATCATTGATATTATTCTTATCAGCAGTCAAAGTCTTGATCGCCTCTGTCAGCTCATAAACCTCCATGGAATTGGCATATTTCAAAATCTTCAGGGCATTGGCAGTCATATCCGCAAACTCCTGAGAAGTCGCAGCCTCCTTCGCCTTGCCGATACTACCCTGCGCATAAGACGCATCGATCTCAGCCTGATAATCCGGCACCTGAAGATGCTCCATCAGATATTCCTTCACAAGACTGTCATCCACCACCTTCAGATCCAGACGCACACATCTGGAACGGATCGTAGGAAGAAGACTGTCGATATTACTTGTCAGCAGCATGATCACCGCATATTCCGGCGGTTCCTCGATAGTTTTCAAAATGGCATTCTGCGCCTGCACCGTCATCATCTCCGCATCCGGAATGATATAGATCTTATACGGACTGCAGTACGGCTTGATATCCACATCACGCACAACCTGATCACGCACCTCGTCAATGCTGATGCTTCCAGGTTTCTCATGAGTTACTGTAATGATATCCGGATGATTCTTGCCGATCACCTTCTTACAGGAATCACAAGTCATACACGGTTCAGACTCTCCCGATTCACACTGCAGCGCTGCCGCAAAAGTCCCCGCAAGAAGCTTCTTGCCGGATCCCGGTTCCCCTGTAAAAATATAAGAGTGGGATACCTTCCCTGTCTCTATCGCATTCTTCAAATGCCTGATTATATCGTCATGGCCGATGATGTCATGAAATCCTGCCATAAGAATCACCTCTTTCTGCCTTTTGTGCCCTCCGTTATACCCGGCGGACATCTTTCAACTAATTATAACATAATCTTCTGTATAAAAAAAACTATTTTTCCTTATTGTACAGATTTTATATAATTTACGATCTCCTTCACACATTCATCCAGATTATGATTCTCAAAACGCTTCCATATACCTGCTTTAAGAATATTTTCCTCGGAAAAATCATTCTGGTCTGCAAGAAAACGCCTGCACATCTCCTCGTACTTCGGCACCTCCTGGGTCTTCTCCCTGGCAAGCGCACGCTCCAGACGCTCTCCGTCTTCCACCTCTATATAAATAGGCCACATCACTTCATTGCCGTAATACTCCCGGAGCCTCACAAAAGACTCCAGTGTACCGATCCCCAGATAGCTGTCATTACCCACAGACACCTGCCCGTCATCCGCAGTAAAATATGTCCACGGCCCGTAAACCGTCTGATAAGTACGCGCCTCGATCAGCTTCCCGTTTCTTCGGAACTCCTTCAGTTTATTCTCATCTGCAAAAAAATATTCTCTTCCGTTCTCCTCTCCATCCCGGATCGGACGGGTAGTATAGATCACAAGCCGCTTAAGCCCCAGCTCCTGATTCCCCTCCAGCTGTCTGTAAATACTGTCCTTACCGGAAGAGCTTTTTCCCATAATGTAAAAAATCTTTCCCATATGTCTCCTCTGCTGTATATGCGTTACTATACACGCTCTGATCCGTAATACACAGATCCGTCTGCTGCCACGCACCTCACATCTCATTTCTCACAACACACACCGTCTCACTGCTCTGGTCGCTCAGGCCCTGGACCTCAAAGCCCTGTTCCAGGTATCTTCTCACATTTTTTACGAAATGTCCAGAAATCTGTTCCCCCGGAACGATCAGCGGGATTCCCGGCGGATAAAGATACGCAAACTCCCCGGACGTACGTCCGATACACTCATCCAGCGGACACCGCTCACTCTCCGCATCCATAGCCTGGGAGATCCGCATGATCTGCTTCATTTTTCCATTTTTCAAAGGCTCCTTCTCCACAGCCTCTTCTCTGTATTTTAACGATTCACGGCGGTCAATTTCTTCAATAGCATCACAAAGCCGCTCAAAACCCTCCGCCGTATCACCCACAGCCGCCAGCGCCAGCACATAATTCTCCGCCTCCATCTCCATTTCCAGATGAAACTCCCTCCGGAGGATCTGATGCAGCTCCCGGCCGTTCAGCGAACTGTTCACAGTAGAAAGCAATATCTTGGATCTGTCAAAATCAAAAACTCTCTGGCACTCACAGGCCTGCGGCGTTACCAGCCGGATATACTTACACTCGGAAAGACGCCTGCGTGCTTTTTCCAGATTCTCCGTAAACACACGGAACATCTCATCCCCCTCACGCTCCAGCTTATCCATGCACGCATCAATGCTGCTCATAAGAATATAAGAAGGACTGCTGCTCTGATAGATTCCCAGAAAACGCTTCAGTTTTTCCCGGCTTACACGATCACTGCACAGGTGGATCACCCCCGTCTGGGTCAGACAGGGCAGCGTCTTATGCACACTGTTGATCACCACATCCGCACCAAGCTGCGCCGCAGACACCGGAAAATAATCCGAAAACCGAAAATGCGCCCCGTGAGCCTCATCCACGATCAGCGGCACACCATAGTGATGCGCGATCTCCGCGATCCTCGCCACATCCGACACGATCCCGTCATAAGTCGGCGAAGTGATCAGCACCGCCTGGATCTCCGGATTTTCCGCCAGATACATTTCCACACGGCCGGGTGAAATCCCTCCGTTTATCCCCAATTTCGGATCCTCATGTGGATAAATATACGTGGCACTCAGCTCCCGCAGATAAATTGCATGGTAAACCGCCTTATGGCAGTTCCTTGCCACCAGGATCTGTCCCCCCTTATCCACAGCCGCAGACACCGCCGCCAGGATCGCCCCGGAGCTTCCATTAATACTGTAAAAACTCTCCGGCACACCATAAAGCCGTGCGACATCCTCCTGCGCCCTTTTCAAAATATCCTCAGCATGATGCAGGTTATCAAACCCGTCAATCTCCGTAATATCACTCTCCACCGGAAAATCCCCCTCCACAGCCAGCGGATTCCTCTTATGCCCCGGCATATGAAACGGATAAAAATCACTCTTACCGTACGCTTCCAGTTTCTTGTATAATCTGTCTTCCATAGTTCGTCCTTTTCATCCTAAAAACAAGGAGGGGCTATCACCAGACGATATTCCCCTCCATTTTTATCACATCTCAGCAAAATCGATCCTCAGCTCCTCATAGATTCCCACCTTGATCGAATCCTGAAATGTATACTGCTCCGTATCCTCATTTTCAAAATCATACACCATTACCAGCTTCTTCACAGGATCCACGATCCAGTACTCTCTCACACCGGCAGTCCTGTATTTAAACAGCTTGGTATAATAATCCATACGCCTGCTCGCCGGAGAAACGATCTCGATGATCCAGTCCGGAGCCCCCTTGCATCCCCTGTCATCCAGCTTATCCGGATCACAGATAACAGAAACATCCGGTTCCACATAAGTATTCGTCTTCTCATCCAGATACACAGCAAACGGTGCAGCAAACACCTCACATTTCCCCTTATTAGCCTCTATATAGTTACCTATCTTTCTGGACAAGATACTTGAGATCCTCTGATGCATCGTATTCGGCGGCGCCATATAATAAATATGTCCATCGATCAGTTCCGCTCTTTCCCCCTCCGGCAAAGCATAAATATCCTCTATCGTATAAATTCTTTCCCTCAACAGCGGCATATCTCCACTCCTCTCAAAAGCACCCGACAGATCATACACCATCATTCCGATCTGCACTCATACACCTGCAGCAGCTCCATCCGAAGCCTTCCCCGTAGGCTCACACCTTAAACCGATACCCCACACCCCAGATCGTCTCAATATACTGAGGCTTGGCCGTATTAAACTCGATCTTTTCACGGATCTTCTTGATATGCACCGTAACCGTAGCGATATCACCCACAGACTCCATATCCCAGATCTCCCGGAAAAGCTCCTCCTTTGTAAAAACCCTGTTCGGATTCTCAGCCAGAAAAGTCAAAAGATCAAACTCCTTGGTAGTAAACGTCGTCTCCTCACCATTGACCCACACACGCCTGGCCGTCTTATCGATCTTAATACCACGGATCTCGATCACATCATTCTTATGCACATTGGAACCAACCAGCCGGTTATAACGCTCCATATGCGCCTTCACACGCGCAACCAGCTCACTTGGGCTGAACGGCTTGGTCATATAATCATCCGCGCCAAGACCCAGTCCGCGGATCTTATCGATATCATCCTTCTTGGCCGAAACCATAATGATCGGCGTATTCTTCTCCTCACGGACCTGCCGGCAGATATCAAAGCCATCCACCTCCGGAAGCATCAGATCCAGGATGATCAGATCAAACTCCTCCTTCATGGCACGTACAAGCCCCGTATCACCACGGTTCTCGATCTCCACCTCAAAACCCGAAAGCTCCAGATAATCCTTCTCCAGATCCGCGATCGCTTCCTCATCCTCTATAATTAAAATCCTACTCATTCAGCGGTACCTCCTGATATTTTCTGAGAACAAAATACATGATCGTTCCGATTCCCAGCCGGCTTGTGGCCCAGACCTTTCCACCATGATCCTCCATGATCTTCTTTACGATGGAAAGTCCGATACCGCTTCCTCCCTTGGAAGAATTTCTGGAAACATCGGTACGGTAAAAACGGTCAAAAATATACGGCAGATCCTTGGCGGCAATCCCCTTGCCGTTATCCTCGATCTCCACCTGGATAAAATCACCCACATCCTTCACACGAAGCTGGATGATCCCCCTTGGCTTCTCCATATACTTAATGGCATTACTCACGATATTATGGATCACACGGCGGATCTGCTCACCATCCGCAATAACCTGCACACCCTTCTCCACATAATTGGCATACACAAGCTCGATCCCCCGGGTCTCCATCTCAAGCCCAAGCTCCTCCGCACAATCCGAAAAATAATCCTCCACATTCAGCTTGCTGAACGTATACGGAATACGGTTGGTATCGATCTTGGAATAAAAGGTCAGCTCATTGATCAGATGATCCATCTCATTGGTCTTATTATAAATGGTACGCACATACCGGTCCATCTTCTCCGGCGTATCCGCCACACCATCCATGATTCCCTCCACATAACCCTTCACCGCAGTGATCGGCGTCTTCAGATCATGGGAAATATTGCTGATCAGCTCCTTATTCTCCTTATCCATCAGGATCTTCTCTTCCGTGGACTCCTTCAGACGCTTACGCATCTCCTCAAAATCCTGGCAAAGCTGGGAAAATTCATCATTCCCCTCAACCTCCAGCACAAAATCCAGATTCCCCTCCTTGATGTTCTTGGTAGCCTTCTTAAGCTTCACCAGCGGAACCGCAATGCTCCGATAGATCCACAGCCCTACGGACAATGCGGTAAAAACAAGGATGATCGTTGCGGTCAGGATCATATCCTTAGCCATCAGCTTCACCTGGCTGCTGGAAGACTGCGGCAGCGAAATATCATAGACCATCTGGCTGGAATCCGAAGCCTGGCTGCTGCTCTCCTGCACATGCTTCGCCTGCGTCTGGCTGAACCCGTACAGACTTGCGGAAAAAAGAAGCAGCGGCAGCAGGATGATCGCAACGAAGCCCACAATAATACGTGTTTTTAACTTCATCTGTATCTCCGTCCTTTATAAATTCACACATTCACATACACGTATTATAACATAAACTATATTCCCTATCTCTAAATTTTCTATAAAAAACCCCATCTTCCAGCATCAGTATTATTCCATTTTGTTCTAAACTATGCTATCATATTTTTGTTGTCCACCCGATACCCGGCAACGGGAGGAGGTGAGTTCTTTTGGAAATTATTATCTCTTTTCTTGTTTCCTGCATGGCAAACATAACTGCCTATTACGTTTGCAAATGGCTAGACGGCAACAAGTAGGACAACGCTAACCTAGTGGTTTCTTGTCCACTATAAAAAATTAGAAGAAGCCCCCGGTATTGGCACTACCGGGGGCTTCACTCTTTGTTCTTTTGGAACTATTACTATCTCTTTTGCCTAATGGCATTATATCATATGCATTTCTTAAAATCAATATTCCTGCCAAAAGGATATATAAATATTTTTTTTGACTCTCTTACAGATACTTCTTCAGAGTCTCAACCTTGTCCAGATGCTCCCATGGAAGATCAACATCTGTACGGCCGAAATGACCATAAGCAGCAGTCTGCTTGTAGATCGGACGGCGAAGGTCAAGCATCTTGATGATACCAGCCGGACGAAGATCAAAATTCTCACGAACGATCTCAACAAGCTTGGGCTCAGAAAGCTTACCTGTTCCGAAGGTATTCACACTGACAGAAGTCGGATGCGCAACACCGATCGCATAGGAAAGCTGGATCTCACACTTGTCAGCAAGACCGGCTGCAACAATGTTCTTTGCAACATAACGTGCAGCATAAGCAGCAGAACGGTCAACCTTTGTGCAATCCTTACCGGAAAAAGCACCGCCGCCGTGACGTCCTGTTCCGCCGTAGGTATCAACGATGATCTTACGACCTGTCAGACCACTGTCACCGTGAGGTCCGCCGATAACAAAACGACCTGTCGGATTGATGAAATACTTCGTATCCGCATCAACCATATCAGCCGGAATGATCGCATCAAAAACATACTTCTTAATATCCTCATGGATCTGCTCCTGAGTAACATCCGGATCATGCTGTGTAGAGCATACAACAGCATCAATTCTCTTCGGCTTGCCGGCCTCATCATACTCAACAGTAACCTGAGTCTTTCCATCCGGTCTTAAATATTTCAGAGTGCCGTCCTTACGAACCTTTGTCAGCTGCTGAGCAAGCTTGTGAGCCATGTTGATGGCATATGGCATATACTCCTCAGTCTCATTGGAAGCATAACCAAACTGAAGACCCTGGTCACCGGCACCGATGGAATCCAGCTCGTCCTCATTCATATCGTCCTCTTTCTGCTCAAGAGCCTTGTCAACACCCATAGCGATATCTGTGGACTGCTTGTCAAGTGATGTAATAACCGCACAGGTATCTGCATCAAAGCCATAATCCGCATTGTCATATCCGATCTCACGGATAGTATCGCGAACGATCTTCTGGATATCAACATTAGCCTTGGTTGTGATCTCGCCCATAACAAGTACAAGACCTGTTGTAGTAGCAGTCTCGCAGGCAACACGGCTCATCGGATCCTGTGCCATCATAGCATCAAGGATCGCATCGGAAATAGAGTCGCAGACCTTGTCAGGATGACCCTCAGTTACAGATTCAGATGTAAATAAAATTTTCTCCATGATCTTCTCCTTTTGTAATAAAACAATGATTATATACATAAAAAACAGCCCGTACAATCCGGACTGTTTAAATTCTGTAAACAATCCTCTTATTGTTCGATTGCTCGCTCAGGTTGGCACCTTCCTGGATTCTCCGGGGTTGCCGTGGCTTCATAGATCCTTTGTATCTCCACCACTCTGAATAAAAGGCTATCTTTTATGAAATTTGCTGCAACACATACAATATACTTATCATACCAAAATGTCAAGAGCAATTTTCGAGAAAAAATATCACCCGCTGCTTTTTCATCCCCAATACGTAAATATTTCAAAAAAGAACCGGGCGTCCACATCGCCCGGTTCTTCCATCGATCATCCTTCAGAATGATCCGTTATTTATTTTTTCTTCTTTCTCTTAACTCCATAAGCTGCACCACCGCCAACAATGATCGCTGCTGCAAGGATTCCAACCCATACGCCGATCGGTGTATCATCGCCGGTCTTTACAGAACGTCTTGCTGTACCGCTGGTATCGTTCGGAGCAGTTCCGCCCGCTGTACCGTTATTCGGGATCGGAGTGATCCTATCATTTCCACCATGATTTCCACCAGGTGTAACAGTCGGAATCGGTGTCGGCTCGGAAGAAAGACTGTTGGTGATCTCTTTTGTTACAGTATATCGGTTATCATTATTCAGTGTAACCTCACCCTGACCGGTAACTGTATACTTAAAGGTATCATCATCAACCGGATTTCCATCCTTATCCGTCTCCAGAACAGTATACGTAACACTGTTGATCTCCTGATCCTTTGGAAGATCCAACATTACCTGAACACTATCATTCTGTTTCAGAGTCACTACCTTCTCAAGCGTCAGCTCACCGTTACTCTCAGTGGAGAACACACCTGCATAGAACGTATCATCCACAGTAGAAGCAACACCATCGATCATCACATTCTTCTTAATGTTGATAAATCCGTTACGGCTGAATATATCCGGAATCTTTGTATAATAGTTATTTACATAAGCCGCAGCCTCAGCAGCACCACTATCTCCACCGATCACAACCTGATTGGACTTCTCTTCATTCTCACCATTCGGCTTCGTTACATCGTAGTAGTAAAAATTCTGATCATCCACCTTGATCTCCGTATTCTGCTGAAGAAGATTTCCATCCTCATCCAGCTCAAATACATAATAGGTGCCATCCGGAACATCCGTCCATGTAGCTGTACCACTAGAAGCATTCTGGATATGGATATCCTGTAAATAATCATCACGGAACGGGATCGTACCTTCCTGATCCGAAAAAACGCCAACCTTATAAGTTACATCCTCTTTCGTTTCCAGAGGAATCACATTGTCGTTCTCATCAACATTATAGATCCTCTTCGTAACCTGGATCTGTGTATGCTTCTGCGGATTACTTACAGACTTCGGATAAGCCTGTACATCGTACATCCAGCCCTGCTCCTGATCTGCAAAAGGAACGGAGATCAGCATCGGTGAAACCGTAACACCACTAACATCACTGTTTCCATCTGTCTGCACCACCAGGTACATACCCTCAGCCAGATCGGTAACAGTAATATTACCCTCTGCATCAGACTTCTCCAACTTGCTCCACACATCCACACTTCCGCTGCTGATCATATCTGCCAGCTGCCCTGCTGCTTCATACCAGCCGTCAGCCGTCGTGATGGAATCAAAATCGATCGCTGCGGCAGCCAGTGCCTCATCCAGCACGAAATGCACATTGCCATCAAAATTCACACTGCCAACCTTATAGATTGTCAGCCCTACATTCGGCAACGGAGTCTGGTTGCCCTCCTCATCCGCCTGCTGAACCGTCAACGTCAGATTACCTGTTTTTCCAGCTTCATAATCCCCGGCGAAAACCGGCTGCAAAACACTCGTGACCAGCATAGCCGTCAGCATCAGAACAGCCAGAAGGCTCCGGAATATTTTCCCTTGCTTTCTTCTATTTTTCATCGCTCTCTGCCTCCTCTTTCCTTTCTGAAAGCTGCTTCTTTTTCCGTTTTTTGTCCCTATGACGGACGATCAGATAAATCAGCAGGATCAGAACAACAAGCACTGCAGCGCCGCCGGCCAGAACCCTCTTCGGATCCACAACAGCAAGCTTCTGCGGTATCGTTTCGTCATTCTTTGTATCTTCCACCACATATTTCGTCCGCACTCCCCGGACAAGAAGCCTGTGGGTGTTAACTCCATAAGGGGTACACGTGATCAGAGTCACATGATCTTCACCCTCGATAATATCCAGGTCACTGGTCTCATCCGGAAGCACCGTCTTGATCTGATCCACCTTGTAGGCCAGATGCTTGCCAAGAATGTGCAGGATAAAAATATCTCCCTTTTCCATCTGATCCAGATCTGTAAAAAGCTTTGCGTTAGGAAGACCTCGATGCGCCGCCAGAACCGCATGGGTGCTCTTGCCTCCGATAGGAAGACTGGTGCCCTCCACGTGGCCCACACCCTTTTCCAGCACGGTCTTGCTCAGTCCGTGATAGATAGCCAGCTTTGCTTTGATCTTCGGGATCTCGATACTGCCCATCAATCCGTCACCGTTAGGATCCAGGACTCTGTCATAAGGATGACTCAGCTCATAAGTATCCTCTTCCTCAAAAGCATCTACAATGGCATTCACCGGATGCTCGGCATTATACTCCTTCGCCTCTTTCCACAGCCTGTCATAGTCATTGTCCGAAAGCTCTGTTACCGCTTCCTCGTACTTACTGACCAGCTGTGCGTTACGGTACTGGTTCCACATATCACTGATCGTAGGATAAAGGAACACACCCGAACCTGCCAGAAACACCAGGGCGATAAAAATGTTCAGGACAACATTACTCTTTTTCTTTTTTTTCTTTTTAGCCATAAATCATTTCCTGCGTCGTTTTTTGTTCTGAACAGAATTGATACCGGCAACCAGGATCACCGCGATCACAATTCCGATCACAACACAGAGAGCAAGCATCGGAAGCGTCGGATTGGTGATTCCGGTAACCTTCTTCTCTGTTTTCTGAACCGCCTTCGCAGCCTTCATCGGAACTCTGTGTCCCCTCACCAGAAGTCTGTGCGTATTCACCGCATAAGGCGTACACGTAACCAACGTTACATAATCATCCCCATCCGTGATACCCAGAGACTCTGTCTGCTCCGGAAGAACGGTAAGAATCTGATCCACCTCGTAGGCAAGAGTCTTACCCAGCACATGCAGGTAAAAAACATCTCCCTCTTCCACAAGATTCAGATCTGTAAAAAGTTTCGCACTTGGAAGTCCTCTGTGTGCCGACAAAATACAATGGGTACTCTTGCCGCCAACCGGAAGACTGCTGCCGAACAAATGACCGGCACCTTTCTCCAGAGACTCATCTGTCGTGTAATGATAGATTGGAATGCTCACATCGATCACAGGAATCTCCACATACCCCATCATTCCATCACCATTCAGGTTCAGAAGAGACTCATATGTACTGTCCGTCTGGCCATCCCTCACGGAAAAGGCATCCGGCACACTTTCCTGCTTGATCTGTTCGTTATACTCCTGTGCTGCCTTCCACATGCTGTCAATCTTCTCCGAATTATCATCCGAAGAAACACTGCTGCTATAATTACTGATCAGCAGGCTGTCCCTGTACCGGTTCCAGGCATCACTGACCATTGGATACAGCAGTATGGACAACCCTATCAGAAACAGCAAACCAAGTCCAATATAATTTTTCTTCTTATTCTTTCTCATAGGTTTCTCCATACTGTTGTATTACCATCCGGCCCCCGAAGGGGCCGGGCGGTAATGATTTTTTCAACAGAATAATCAGAAACTATTCTGTTTTAATACTTGCTTTGTCGTTGCTTATAAATAATTTTTGAATTGAATCGATCCGGCAATCAAACGATTACTCCTCAGATCCTTTTCTGCGGCTGATGAAGAAAGCACCAGCAGCACCAGCCATAACTACAACACCGATGATAGTGAAGATGTATGTTCCCATGCCACCTGTATGTGGAAGCTGACCAAGTTTTGTATCTGATACATTTACTGTAACCGCTGGATTATCTCCGTTAGCAATTGTTGTATCTGGTACTTCCACTACAGAATATCCAGCTGGAGCTTTTTCCTCGACAATCTGATATGTTCCATCATCAAGTCCTTTTGCTACTACTACACCATCTTTTGCTACAATATTTGTTACTTTAGTAATATCTTTATTTGCAATTTCTTCTTCAGTTGCTTTTTTATAAATAGACTTTCCGTCTTTTTCCTCAACATGTACAAACTGAATTGTATTTCCATTCTGTGCAATACTGAACTCTGCACCTGCTAAGAGTTTACTAGTAACGTTTACCTTACCATAATTTTCATCGTATTTGTTGATTGTAATAGAACCTAAATTACCCTTTTCTTCTGGTACATTGTTTCCCTTGTCACTTGACGCTTTGTTTACAAAAGTATCAGCATCTGTAATCTGTGCCTTTACTTCTACTGTTACAGTCTGACCAGCATGTTCATTCTTTGATCCAATGTAGTTAGGAGAAAATCTTACTCGTACTTTCTGATTTTCTGCTGCTGGTAATGTTATTGCACTACCATCAGTCTTATTCTCATCATCATTCACGCTTACTAATGTATAATCAGTGCCTGCTACTAATGTCTGCTCTCCAACTTTTACAGTTACTTCAGTTACTTTCATACCTGTAGGTTCGTCAGTAATCTGGAATGCTCTATCCGTTGCATCTTTATCATAACTTGGGAAAGTAGCTGTAATAGTAAATGGAACTTCCTGTCCACGCTCTACAACCTGGTATGTTGTTTTTCCTTTTTCGCCTGAAAAAGCTTTTGTAAGTGTATATGTTGAACCCTTTGCATCAATTGTTTTATCTGCTGGTTTCATTAATCCAGTTGTTTCATCATATGCATAAACAGCTTCGCCCATTGGGTTGTAAGTTGTTTTTTCAGACTGTGCATAAACATAGTAAGCACCAATCTCAAGTCCCTGGAATGTAACAGTGCTATCTGTAACCTGTTCTGTTCTTACTTTTACAAGCATGTTTTTATTCTTAGCAAGCTCCCCCCAATTAAAAGTTACTGGGTTTGTGTTAAAATCTACCATGCCAGCTATTTCATCATTTACAAGTTTCCAACTACTATTTGCAGCATCCCATTCAACTACTTTATAAACTTCCACCGTAGTTGTCTCTCACGAAACTAATCCCTGTACTGTAAGAGAAGCTGTACTAGCTACTGGTGTTTCCTGTTGTTCATCTGCAAATACTGCTGTGCACATAGACAGTACCATAACCGCTGCCACTAATAATGCACCAATCTTTTTAAATAAATTTTTCATAAGGTTTGCTCCTTTCTTTCTCTGCATTTTTCTTTTTCGCCCTTCATCGGCCATTTACAATTAATGTGTTACGATCTCTTTGCTTCTTCCTCCCTTCGTTTATTATTTATAAACAACAGGAGTGCAGTTGCAAGAATCGCTACACCACTGATTGTAAATCCATAGGTTCCCGGACCACCGGATTCTGGTAAGGAATAAAGTTTAGCATTGGTAAGCTGGTAAATCTTTTCATTACCATTTGGATTAACAGTATCATCACCATGTGTTACCGTTATATTTCTGTCGCTTCCTACTATGATTTTCCATGGTTTTGCAGATAACTGATATCCAGCTGGTGCTTTTCTTTCAACCAATACATAATTTCCAATTGGAAGGTTCTCTATAGAAACCTTTCCATTTTTGTCAGATACATACTGCTTAATCGGATCACCTGTTTGTTCTCCGTCCGTATTAGCTTTATATAAATCAAATTCAGCACCTGACAACTTCTTTGTATTGGTCTCAGCATCAACTTTCTCAAAATCAATATTCACAACTGTTTTTTTATTAGTGAATTCGGCAATTCCAACTCGTCCGTCTGTTGTATTTCCATTCTGTGGAACCTTATTTTGCTTTTTGTCTGTTCCCATAGTGAATGTAATACCATTTGACAAATCTTCAGCAATTGCACTGTCACAATTGGTTCCTTTACCTGTTACAATACTCTGTAATTCATAACTAGTGTTGTCTGAAGACTCTTTAACTACATAATCACCTCGGGACAGTTCACTTAATTTCTTATTATCAAGTTCAAGTTTTGCGTTGGCTTCACCTACAAGCTCAAATACTGCAGTTGCTTCTTTTCCGCCTTTTGCAATCTTTGCAGTTGCAGTTGCAACATCTCCATTTTTGTCTGTAATTGTGAATCTAAATGTTTCTTCCTTCTCAGCTTGTGCATCCAGTTTTTTAACGATCTGCAATTCACCAGCAATCACCTTCACAGTATAAGTGCCTGTTGATGCTACACTTGAATCAACACTAATTCCACCCTTTGGTTGTTCAACTAAATCAGGTTTTGGAGCATTTTCAGCTGTATATACTTCTTCATCCGGCTCCTTAATCTTAGCTAGTTTTTGTTTTCTTACTTCTTTTGAATATGGATGATAAGTAACCGTTAACTGATACTCCTCCACCTTTTCTCCAACTGAATTAGCAAGGTGCTCATCAGCATTTCCCCTAACTATTTTATAAGTATAAGTGAAATATCCTACTGCATCCTTAGAACCAGGATATATATACTGATATCGTCCTTCACTGCCAATGGTTAACTCTTTATCCGTATTTAATTTCTTAATATCAGCATCTTCCAAATCAGGTAATTTAACACTATTCTTACCAGCATCCATAGGCTCCACAGCCGTTAAAGTTTCCTTTTTATTGAGCTGTACAACTTTTATCGTTTCAGCAAGTTCATTTCCAAAATTCTTTGCCGTTATTGGATCACCTTTGAATACTGTTATTTTTTTACTGCCGATATTTAAATTAAGAAGCTTAACATTAACAGATGGTTGCTCAAACTCTTTAATACCACCGCCATTCAGATAAATACCTGAATCTGCACCATTAGTAGGAATCATGTTTCCACCAATGAAGTCGTCTTTCGCCTGAATCCGGAAACTTGCATTCCAACCTTTGTCATTCTCGTTCTCTGTGGCTGCATTTCCAATTCTGGCCGCCTGTTCTTTCCAGGTAATTTTAGTTGTACCGTCACCCCGTTCAACAATCGTAACTTTTCCCACTACCGAACCTGTAGTACTATCTGTCCAGATAATTTCCTTCGATCCGTCGTTATTGGTTTTAATTTTTCCTGTTCCCAGCCTACTGTTAGTTGCCAAATCATTTAACCCATCATCCGTAAGCTTAAATCTTGCATCAATCACATCTACGATTTCTTTAGGCTGCACTGTAAACAAATCACCAATACTACCAGCAATAACATTAAATGTGTTTACTAAGTCGTTTAGACCACTAGTATCATACGCATACTTCTTAGTACCATCGCTAGATTTAGTTGCTATATATTGGCTCAGAAATTCGCTTCCGGTTATTGATTTATGACGGTAGTATTCGTATTTGTATCCGTGTCCGCTGTTACTTGATGTAGAAGAATGTCCTAATTTCCAGTTAAAACTACCCGCATCATTAAGCCCAACACCAACCGTATACAAAGTTGCCTGTTCTTTTATAGAATTCGCATTATTAACTGCATTATTGGCAACCATACAATTCCAGTTATCATTATTATTATGTCCTGGCAAACCATCTGTCATAAACACTACATACTTATTTTTTTCGTGCTTTGCACTTGATAACTGATTTCTAGCAGTCGCCAATGCAACTCCCATTGGTGTTCCACCGGAAGCATCCTTGTTATCAATTGTACGCTTTAAACTTGACACATCTTCATTGTTGTTTAATTGCTTAAATTTCGAATTCGTTATTGAAGTATTACCTCCCTCACTTCCACTATACCAGATTATTGCTATTTCACTCTCCGGTGATTTAGACTTTAAGGTATCTATAAAAGTGTTCGCTGCATTTTGTAATGCTACAAGCTTGCTAGTATTAGTATTAGCTATGCTATCATTCATAGAATCACTAGCATCCAATACCATTACTACACTCGCACCTTGTGCCTCCACATCTCCTTCGCGTCCAGTTGTTTCTGCATTCAGATTAATCTTATAAATTCTATTCTCATAATCAACAACTTTGGCTGTTTTGCTACTGGTAAGATTATTTTCGGCTTCTTCCTTCTCAGTGTAGTTAATGATCTGTTTGTTCTCAATTTCATTCGTACCATCTGCTTTATAAAGCTTAGCAGTTGCCTTATTATTTTCAACTGATACTTTTACTTTATAACTCTCTGTAGATTTAACATAGCCAGACGGTGCCTCTGTTTCTGTCAATGTATAAGTTCCGACTGAAAGATTTTCAAACTTCAAAAGACCATTTTCATCAGATGTTACATTATACGTTTTCGCTGAATCACTATCCACCGAATCACTATCCAATGTAAGAGTGAATTTTGCTCCAGGTAATGACTGATTCTTTGTATTTACCTTTGTAATTTCGAGACTGGCTACATTGTTGCGTGTATTAGTAACCGTTACCTTCGCATCACTACCTAACTTAATTTTTCCTGATGCTTTATTAGTTGTATTAACATCCTCTGCCGCCTCAATACTGTACTCAGGATTTCCATAATCCGTTGTAAGATTGATCTCGTTAACCTCAAAACTTGTTCCAGCTAAAATTTGTTCAAGAACTACTGTGTATCCTGCAGGAACTGAAGAAACAACACCATTAACTGCTTTTCCACACACAGTCTTTTCCGCTGCCTTATTTAAGGTTTCATTTTCACTTGTATAATAATTTCCTTCAGAATCTTGTAGATAATAATTTCCTGTATACAGCTGATCATTCAACTTTATCTTAAAATCAAATTTATCATTTACAGGAATATCACCTTTAATCTTTTTGGTAATACACAGCTTACGACTATTGTTCTTACTACACTTGTTAGTAAAAATTACCAATGGTCTACTGTCAACTGTAGCTTCCCTAGAAATAACATTTCCATTCTTATCTGTTGTCTTTGTCCCTTCATTACTGATTAAAACCTGATCATATCTGTCATTTGATACACCAAGTTCTTTAATCTTATACTTCGTATTTGCCTTAAGTCCAGAAAAAGTTGCGTACTGACCAGGTTTCAACGTAAATACATTTTTGTAGGAAACGTTATTTATTGTTTCACTCTTGAACTCAACTTTGCTATTATCGCTTAAAGTACCATTAGTAGCTGATGGAACATAACTTTCTTTTTCATCCTTAACAAGTAACTGAAATTTAAATCCTACATCTGCATACTTCTCTTTATCTGTATTACTTAACTGTTTCTGAACCGTAACAGACCCATCCGGAACTGTTGGAAGATTGAACTTAAGCTTACAGTTGGAATCACCCGCACCTCTTTCGAGATAATAGAAATTAATTGTATGCATTGTATAATCTGCGAAACGATTCTCTCCGCTAACAAAATCTTCTGTTTTATTTTCTTCTTCAAATAAAGTTTTTAAATTTTTCGTCGTTGTACCAACTGTAGCTGTACCATCAGCAAAATTAATAGAACCAGATGCTGCATTATGAATACCACCAATATCCAACACCAAAACGCCATCGATGTAAACCCATACATCATCATCTCCAGAAAACTCAAATACCATATTATTATCTTTAATTTTTCCGTCTTTTGGCTGAATGAATTTAGCTGACATTGTCATACCAAAATGGTAATCTGGCTTCGTTGAAATTCCATAAATATCAGAGCCGTTTGCTGTATGTTCTATAACAGAATTACCTAATGTATTGAACGGGAAGAAACTTCCATGCTTCGGATTTTGTAGGCCTGTTGCATCTCCATGACTTCCTGGTACTTTATATACAGTAAATTTATTTGTCTTTTTATCAAACTGTGCAAAATTTGTAGCACTATCATATTCATAGTAACCATTTGCATCTTTTTTTAATAAGTAATTTGCATCAGGATAAAACTCCTTGCCCGTAACTGGATCTGCTGAAAATAAATATCGAGTACTCTCCTTATTCCCCTTATTTAATACCGGATATGAATCTGATCCCAATGTATTTTCCATAATGCCAGTACGGGTAGTAGCCGACCCAGTCCAATTGTTATATTCATCTTTTTGATCCATTCCATTGCTAAACTGCAAAGAATGCTTTTTATTTATTTCAGTGTTATTGTAATTAAACATATTGATAGTAATACCACTTTCAGCACTATCAACAGTTTTCTCCACACCATAACTACTAGTTGTCTGTACAGAAGTAAAATCATCTGCCAACCATACAACTGAGAAAGTAGAAAAACTCTCTGTTTCAAAGTTTGCACTTTCAATCTCTCCATTGTCGGTTGTACTTACTTCAGCCTGTCCATCGTTGCTCATATTAACAACTTCTGTGACATTACCATTTGCATCCTCCACAAAATGTACCAGAGATACATTCATGTTTTCCTGTGCTGTATCTGTTTCAGCTACATCTTCTGGGATTTCTGCTTCTTTGTAGGCTATAGATACCCTGACACTTCCGTTCTGCGGTTCGATCTTAGTTCCATCGTCATTCAGAAAACTAATATCGTATGCAAGAAAACCTGCTACTGTATAACTCTCATTTTCTGCACCCTCGTGAAGCTGTTTCTCGATATCTGCATACTGGTCAGAACCTTTCTCGATCGGAGTCACAACAAACTGTGCACCTTCCGGAATAACGCCCTTCGCTGCTGTTGCAGTTACAACTACATTACCAACTTCCTGGGAATAAGAAACTTCTTCGCTTTCCAGAACATCCTCAGGCTCTTCTGCCTCATCACTGCTGTCAACAACCTGTGCCATATCACTTCTTATGTAAGCCTCGGTTCCTTCCCAGGAAACCTTGTACCAGGTTGCTCCGTCCTCTGCTGTTACGGTATCCAGAAGTGTGAACTGTGTTCCTGCGTTTACAGTTGCCAGAACCTCTGCCTCGATAGATGGGCTGACGCGAAGATTCGTATCGTCTCCCAGAACCTCGATCAGGCTTGTCTCACCATTCTCATCTGCTGCCGGAACCTCCTCCGGGCTCGCAATATCCTCTGCCGGTTCTTCCACCACATCCGGATCCTCTGCCGGCGCTTCGGTAGGTTCAGCATCCGGATTCTCTGCTGCCGGTGTCTCAGCTGCATCCTGCTCAGGCTCGTCCGAAATATCCATTCCGTCCGTAAGCTCCTCTGATGCGATAGGCACCTCGTCCTCATTACCGGAAACAGCTTCCGCCTCGACATCTGCTGTCTCAGGAGAATCCCACATAACGGCAAAAACAGCTGCGTTGCCAGTCTCAACCTGAAGTGTCTGGATCTGTTTGCCCTCGTTGACATTCAGAACCTTCAGATCCTCGTTGGCCTGTAAGGTGTTAACATCAGTATCACCGGTACTGCTGTTATAATGAAGCTTCTCAACGGTTACACTCGTGCTGGCTGCATCGGTAAGCTCCGGTGCTGCCGGTGTCTTGTACTCAAAAGTTACTCTGACTCTGCCGTTCGGCTCGACTCTGTTTCCGTCGCCATCAGCAAAATACACATCATACGCAAAAAAACCTCTCAGGCTGCTGCCCTTGTCTGTAGCTGCTGCTGAAAGCTTCTGAGAAACTGTATCATAAGATACGGATGAATTCTCGTTTACGCTGTCAGCCTTCAATGCTGTATTCTGCGGAAGAGCTCCGTCCTCCAGTGCCTCTGCTGTTACTTTAACAGAATCATTTTCATATGTAAGCGTCGATTGCTGCGCCTGTTCCGTTTCCTCCTGGTCAGCGCTGCTTACATCCGGTGTCGATTCTTCGGCCGCTGGTTCAGATGTAATTTCGCCATCTGTAAATATATCCTCCGTTCCATCTCCGAACGCCTCACTCGCGGAGATCGTATATGCACTCGGCATACAGGATACCATCAACGCCAAAGCCACCATAAATGCCAGGAGTTTTCTGATCTTATTATTCCTTAATTTTTTCATACCTTTCCCGCTTTCCTATGTGTGCATTAACGTGTACTGTATTTCTTATTACTTTACTTCTGTTTATATTCCTTTCTCTTAAAAAAGCTTCATGTTTTTAGCCGGTGAGTAAACAGGTTACACCTTTTCAGTATTTTACCCTTATGTGATTGTAGTGTCAATATACCAGGCATTTTTGGTAAGGATATTGACATTATCAGATGCTATCGAAAATCAGTCTTCAACTCCTCCTTCTTAACTTACTCGTTTACTGGTTCTTTTCGCCTGATTTCTCCGATAAAATCTGACTATTCGTGATATTTATTATACAACACTACCAGTTGTTTTGTAAGGCCCGTTTTTTCAAAAAAAAGTGCCTCTGTCACTATTTTAACATGAATTTTTTCAGCTCATCCCGCTTCTTGACATTCAGCTTGCAAAAGATATCCGTAAGGTAATGCTTGACAGTATTAATGGAAATCCCCAGATGCTCTCCGATCTCCTTATTGGTCCATCCCCCACTTGCCAGCATGGCAATAGAAAACTCCATCGTCGACAGCTCCCCCGTAACCTTTCTCCGGTTTTCCGGATTATGAAGCGCCATCCAGCCCCTGCTGAAAGAAATCACACCCTCCGTGATCCGCTGATACGCCTCCGGATCCCGGTTCCGGATACAGGCCTCGATCAGCCCCCGCAAAAGCCCATGATGCTCAATAAAAGGCTCCAGAAACCCATCCATCTTCGCCAGCTCCCAGCTCCGGAGCATCTCCTCCTGCGCCTCCTGCTTATGCTTTCGGTTGATCGCACACACCGCCATCATACAATGGATATACGTCATACTGATCGGATACGGCCTCTCCGCCATAAACAAAGCAGCCTTACCCATCCCATAAGCACTCCATATCTCCCCGTTAAGATAAGTATGGTGAGCCATCACATACGTGGCAAAAAGCCTCAGCCCCTCAGGAAGCATCCTGCTGTACTCCCCAAAAGCAGGCATCCCATCCGTAGGCAGATGAAGCAAAACCGCCCCCACATACCCCGCCAGAAGACAGGACGCATAAACATCCTTAGGAACCTTCTTCTTCATAGCAATCTTCACACAGGACTGGATCCCCTCCATCCCCCGCTTAGCCGCCGCCACATTCCCCAGCGACAGATTAGAATACCCATACAAAATACACGCCGAAAGCTTCAGCTCAATAACCCTGCTGGACAGATACCTCCTCGTTATCTCACAACACTCCTCCGCCTGCCCCGTAAAATAAAAAAGCTCAGCCCGCGCAATATTCCTCAAATCCACATCCACAAACCCCTCAACAACCTCCCGAGCCCTCCCAGGCTCAAAAGACGAATTCAAAAGCGGCAAAACCACATAATCACACATACAACCCACTCTCCTCCAAAAACCAGGCAGCCCCCATAAGACCACCCTCAAAACCAAACCAACAAACCTCCGAAGCCCTCACACATGCCACATCCACACACATCCGAAGCCCATCACACAACCCTCATCAATACACATCCAAAGCTCTTCTCTCAACCCTCATCAGCACACATCCGAAGCTCTTCTCTCAACCCTCATCAGCATACATCCGAAGCTCTTCTCTCAAGTCACACAAAACAGTCACCAAAACTCCGGATATCAATCAACCAGTCAATCAGTCAACCAATCAGGCCAACCATCTTTTTCCATAATTATAATCCAAAATACTCCAAAAATAAATTTAAATATTACACAAAAACACCACACCCTATCCAAACCAGCCTCTATTCCCCAATCCCCTCACGACAAACCGCAAAAAAACTCACCCCACCCACATCCAGCGCAGCGCCGATGCCACACCATCTCCCAACACACCACAAAGAAACTCAGCCCCTGCAGCCATCCAGCGCAGCGCTGATGGCTCACCCTTTCTCGGCAAACCACCACACCTCACACCCCAAAAACCAGAACGGACAGACTGCCAGCGGGGCGGCTGCATGGTCGGGCCCCGGTGCGTCGGAGTAAGCCGCTGGTCATACTTG